>JADHED010000122.1_pt1 | contig 107196 bp, 98 predicted proteins | sample 8952041 | NCBI WGS metagenome assembly JADHED01 (sample SAMN16124423, study PRJNA663239) | bioreactor sludge metagenome | isolation source: sludge (control) | place: India:Bengaluru | collected 2018-09-08 | reverse complement strand
GCCTACGCCTACCGGGGACTACCGGCCTTCGCTTCGCTCTCCATGGCCGGCAGCGTTGGTCAGGGAGTCACCATGGTAGATCTCGAACTCGGTGTCCTTCAGCCCATGCAGCAGCAGGTTCATGCGCGCCAGGTTGTAGGTGGTGATGTTCTTCTCCTGCCCGAAGATCATGCCGATGCCCTGCGGTCCCAGCTCATGGCGCACGTTCAGCAACAGGGAGGCAGACCCACAGGCGATGTCCAGCACGCAGCTCAGGCGCTGCTTCTTGCCGTTGGCGGGCTCCTGGCTATCCAGGGCGACGATGCGCGACAGGATGGTCGAGCAGGTTTGCGGGGTGTAGAACTCCCCGGCCTTCTTGCCGGAGCCAGCGGCGAACTGGCCGATCAGGTATTCATAGGCATCGCCAAGGATGTCCCGGGCGGTGGAGAACTGGGCGATGCCCTCGGCGATCTTGGCGATGATGACGCAGAGCTTCTTGTTGCGCTCGGCTGGGCTGCGGCCCAGCTTGTCGGAGTTGAGGTTGATCTCGGAGAAGAGCCCCTGGAAGCGGCTGCCGAAGGATTCGTTCTCGATGTACTGAAAGCCCCGTTCCAGGGTTTGCAGCAGCTCCGGGTCCTGGGTGCGCGCGCGCTCGTGGATGCTGCGCCAGAGATAAGCGGGGTGGATGACGTAGTGCACCTTACGGCGCATCTGCGTCTCGAAGACGGACACGTCCGCGGCGTTGGCCGCGTACCAGACCGACAGCGGCGGACGGCGGTCATCCGTGGCCAGGCGGGGATAATCCGGCCCCAGTTCCTTGTGCGCCGCGGCCTCGTAGTTGTCGGAGAGGTAGCGCAGGAACAGGAACGAGAGCATGTAGTCACGGAAGTCGTCGGCGTTCATGGCGCCGCGCAGGTCGTCGGCGCTGGCCCACAGGGTCTTGCCGAGCTGGTTGAGTTGTTCTTGGGTCATTTGTAGCTTTCTCGCCGATGGAGAACCCGGCCAATCACGATCGTCTCTTCGACAATATTGATCGCACTGTTTCGCAACTCAATCCGCATGGCTAAGGTAGTCCTCGAACGACACCGACGCCTCCTGGCGCGTGGCTTGAAGCGCTTCCAAGTCTTCAAGATCCTCGACGGAGACGATTTCCAGACCATCGTCTTTAAAATGCTCGAGCCACCAGACAACCTGTTTGGCCAATCGATCGTCTTTGATTTTGATCGTGATGTGATGCATGGCGATGAATTCCAGATGATGAAGGTCGACCTCGGTGATCTCGGCGTAGGGTGCGGTGAGGAACGAACCGCACCACCACCGCGCACAGCGCGGTTCGCCGCCCTCACCGCACACTACCAGGCTAAGTTGGTCCTGGGTCATGCCTTCGTCTTTCGTGGGTTCTGCTCGCGCAGTTCGTCAGCCGTAAGATGCACTAACCGACCCTCTTGAATGACCACCAGATCGGTCTCCGTCTGAATGGCCGCTTTACGGGCCATCTCGGCCGCTCGTTGCAGGGCGGGGAAGGAGGCACGCAGATCCGGATCAGTGGCGGCGGACAGGTCAGGCGCGTTCACGGGTTTTCTCTCCATTCCAGCAAGACGGGTTCGAGGCTGGAGTTGTCATAGTGAGCCCAAGTGTGGACTTGGGTCTTGTAGTACTGCTCGAAGTGCTTCAGCCCCGCTGCAAAGCGACGGCGAATCACCTCTTCCGGGACCTGATGCCCACCTTGGCGCACGCGCTCGGCCACTCGGGCGATGGCAGCTTCCGCGTTGAGCAGGGACAGGAAGTAAAGGCTGATGTGATACCCACGCTCACGCCATTGGGCAAGCTGCCGTAGGTATCCTTTGCCCGACAGCGTGGTCTCGAAGGCAAAGCTTTGGTCGCGCTCAACGCAGTGGCGAATCTCCTCCAACATGAGTCGACCGGCTTTGATGGCCGCCGCCTCGGGCTCGAAAGGCGACAACCCGGCGGCGATCAGATCAGCATTGATGAAGCGCGGGCACTGTGCATCCCGCGGCAGGAAGGAGCGGGCGAAGGTCGTCTTTCCTGCCCCGTTAGGGCCGGCAATGATGATGATCTTCTTGCCCATCACCCGATATCCACGTCTGGACTGGGGAAGAGTTGCTGCATCAGACCTTTCTTGTGGGTCTTGAGGGCGTCGAGATTGTCCGCCTGTGCGGCGATAAGGGTATCGAGGGAGGAGAGGCAGGAGGCGACTTGTTGTTGTTCTTTCTCGGTTGGTGGCAGCGGAATCTCGAATGATCGAACTTGTGCGAAGTTTAAGCCTTGCCTATTTCCACCCGCTTGGAAACTTTCAATGTGGCTCTGCCCGCACTCTGAGATAAGGAACTGATTTAAGAAAATAGGATTCAGCGCTCGCGTCTTGACCCAAATAATACAAACGTGCTGATTAACGTTCCCTCCAGCAATACGCGAGTCAGCGATGGCGCTTCGCCCGATGGAAGCGCCGGTGATGTTGAGCAAGACATCCGATTCTTGGATTTCCGTGGAATCGAATGACTGATGCGTGTCTTCGTCAATGAAAACAATGTCGTCTAAAAGCAGTTCGCCCCAACCTACATTTTGGCTTCGCACAAAAGGTCGCCCTTCCGTTTTGTAATTCTTATTGCCACCCGTCGGCGTAATGCCGCTACCGACTTTCGTTGAGAGAGGTCCGAGCTCCTGGTGCTCCCACTCCCCCGCCTCCCGAAACTCCGGAAACCGCAACCGCGGCATCAGTCCTTTCTTCCGTTCGCTCATGATTCCCGCTCCAGTGGATTCTCGATGGCCAATGCCTCTATCCAGGCAAAATCCTTCTCGTTGGCCGTCGCCAACGATAGTTGACGCACCAGGCAACTGGCGGCAATCAGTGCATCGCCCAATGACATCTTGCGCAACTGTCGCAGCCCAATGGCCCGTTCGACGATGCTGTCATCGATGGGAACCCGCTCCAGTTGAGCGAGGATGGCTTCGATCGACCGCGCCTCGGCATCGCTCAGGTGGCGATAGCCCAAGGTTTCCAAGCGGCTAATGACCGAGTAGTGGGTGGCGTGCTCGACCATCCAGCGCCGCAGTTGCCGACGATGGGGTTGGGTGGCGTAAATGATGAGATTGCTATTAATCAGCATGGTCTCTTCCAGGCAGCGCGCGATCCTGACGCTGCTCATGCTGCCAAGCGACTGGATCTTCGATTACTCGATAGGGATCGAGCATGGCGGCCTCCTCCAGCGCTTCGGCCAAACGCTGGCGGCGAGTTGGCTCAGAGACCTCCATAGCGCGGTGTGTTTTCACCTGCTGTTCCAGGTAAATCGCGTAGTTGAGCAGTTCGGCCTGCACCGAAGGCGGCAGAACCGCGGCATGTTGTTGAAGCTGCTGTAACAGGTTATTCATCGACGCGCGACGCTCCTCAAGGGTGTGTGTTGGTGAAGATAGGCTACTCATACGCCGCCAACCCTGAAATCTCCCGTCCACTCGCCTGCTTCTTCAGCAGCGGCGCCAGATCGTTCATCAACGCCAGCTCCGCCTGGCTGCGCGCCTTCCAGCCCAGCCCCAGCGGCGCGAACAACTCGCTCAACTGCTCGCCGTCGAAGATCAGCCGCTCCAGCACCCCCGTGACGAAGCCCCGCAGGGCCGCGGGCGCGAGCCCGTGCTTCCCGGCCAGGGCGTCCAGCCCGGCCTGGGTCTTGTGCGCGCTGAACACCTGGTAGTCGCCCTTGATTTCCTCGATGCCGCCGTGCCCTTGGCCGGCTTCCAGGGTGTTGATGTAGGCAATGATATCCTCGCGGTCGTTTCTTGATCAGATGGCACTCAAGTGCGCTTTCTTTTAGGGACATCCGTTGGTAACTCCTTGCGACATACCGGGGGGATGCCGGGGGGATGCGGGGGTCGGGCAGTTACCGGCTCCGCAGGCAGTAGTTGCCGGAGCTGTAGTAGCCAGGTGGGCAGGGGCCGAGCTTTTCGATGACCGTCTTGCTGTCGGGCCGGCCCAGGCAGTAGTTGCCGCTGGAGTAATAGCCCGGGGGACAAGGGCCGTCCTTGCCAATGACGGGCTTGGCGCTTTGGTTGGGGACGCAGTAGTTCCCGGAGCTGTAGTAACCGGGAGGACAGGCCCCGGTCTTGGGTACGGGCTTAGGGTCCGCCGCCGCGGTGACCAGCGGGGAGAAAAGGAGGGCGAGGGCGGCGAGCAGAGCGGCACGACCGAACATGGGCAACACCTCGGGCTAAGGAACCAGGCACGAGGATACCTGGAGGATTAGACGGAGTGCGTCCAGTTCCGACGCGGCAGGTTCCATAACGGCACGGTCGGCGTTCCGGCTGGCGCGGGGAGGGGCGGGTCAGGCCCGGCGCTCTCAGGTAACGGTACGATACCTGAGAGGAGGGGTGGGGGTGGCCTAACACGCCCAAGGCGGCATTATGCCAGGGAAGGTTAAGGCGTGCTGGGGGTGTGGGCAGGGATGGCTCACAGACCCGATCCCACCGGGTCGGTTGCGGTTCTGGTCATTTGCTGGCCAGCGGAGCAAATCCAGCCAGTGGCGGGAGTTAACCGAACCCACCCAAGGCTATATCATGCCGTAGTGGGATAACATGGCGCTGGCTGGGCGCGGGTAGCACCTTCCGGGACGAAGTGCCCTCCAGCCGCGTCGCGGGTCAAGCCATCGCCGACCTCCGGTTTGGCATGGCCCTGGCGTGGCTTCACTGCCAGTCGTCAGACGCTCTCGGAACCGGAGGGGAGCCGTCATGAAGCGTTTCGCCCTTTACTATCTGCCCTACGCCGCCGTGGTGGTGCTCATCACCCTCGGCCTGGGTCATCTCCTCAGCCGGGCCGAGCTGGACAAGCTGGAGGTCGCCGCCAGCGCCCTGGTTCTGCTCGCCATCGGTGTGTGGCGTTACCTCCTGGTGCTAGGGGAGCGCGAGCGCACCCAGGCCGAGCTGGCCCTGGCCAAGGAACAGCGGATCGCCGCGGAGCTGGACCATATGCGCCTGCTCATGCAGGAGGCCGAAACCATCGCCCAACTCGGTGCCTGGGAGTATGAGGTCGCCACCCAGGCAACGGTCTGGTCCCCCGGAGAATGCCGCATCTACGGCCTCGATCCGACCGCACCCGCGCCCGATTATGGCGCCATGCTCCAGCGCTGCATCCATCCCGACGATGCCGCGCGCCTGGATGAGGCCTTTAGCGCGGCCCTGGCGGCCCAGGCGCCATTCGAGCTGGAACATCGCGTCCGGCGGCCGGATGGCAGTGAACGGCGGGTGCGTGACCTGGCCTATCCCGTGCTCGATGAGCGGGGGCGGTTGGTCAGGTATGTCGGCGCCACCCTCGACATCACCGAGCGCCGGCAAGCGGAAGAAGCACTCGCGGCAACCACGCGCCATCTCCAGGCCTTGCTGGATGCCCTTCCGGTGGCCGTGGCCTTCACCAACGGCCGCGATGCCGGCCACATTCAGGCCAACCGGACCTTCCGCCAGTGGTACGAGATGACGCCGGACGCGGAGGTCTCCGCCTCCGCGCCCGAGCCGACGGCGCCGGGGCGCCAAGTGCGCTATTTTCATGCCGGCCAGGAGCTGGAGGCGGACGCCCTGCCCTTGCAGCGGGCGCTCAGCGAGGGGCGCGCGACCGCGGCGCTGGAGCTGGAGATCGTCCTGCCCAGCGGCCGGCGCTGGATCAGCGAGACCACGGCGGTCCCCATCCACGATGGCGAGGGGGAGGTGATCGGCGGGCTGGCCGTCCTGGTGGACATCACCGCGCGCAAGCACGCGGAGGCGGCGCTGAGTGACCTCAACGCCAACCTGGAGCAAAAGGTCGCGGCGCGCACCGCCGAACTGGAGGCCGCCAGGGCCGCCGCCGATGCCGCCAGTCGGGCCAAGAGCGAATTCCTGGCGCACATGAGCCACGAAATCCGCACGCCCCTGAACGCCGTGCTCGGACAGGCGCAACTCCTGGGTCGCGAACCCCTCAGCGCCGACCAGCGCCTCATGGTCCAGCACATCCAGGCCGCCGGCCAGTCCCTGCTGGGGATCATCAACGACATCCTCGACCTCTCCAAGCTGGAGGCCGGGCAGTTGCGTCTGGAGATCCGCCCTTTCACCCTGGAGACCCTCATCGCCAAACTCCACAGCCTGCTGGGGCCGACGGCGCACGCCAAGGGCCTGGACCTGCGCCTCACCCCGCTGGCGCCGGTAGGTACGCTGCTGGGGGATCCCCTGCGCCTGGAACAGGTGCTTACCAACCTCATCGGCAACGCCCTCAAGTTCACCGAACAAGGTGAGGTGGTGCTGCGAATCACCCCCCTGGCGGAGCACAATCAGGGTTTGGCCCTGCGTTTCGCCATCCAGGACACCGGGATCGGCATCGAACCCGCGGCCCTGAAGCGTCTGTTCAGTGCCTTCACCCAGGCGGACAACAGCATCACCCGCCGCTTCGGTGGTACCGGCCTGGGGTTGTCGATCAGCAAGCGCCTGGTGGAGGCGATGGGCGGCCAGATCGGGGTCGAGAGCACCCCCGGCCAGGGCAGCAGCTTCTGGTTCGAGGTCACCCTGCCCCGCGCCACGGGGAGCGAAGCGGTCGCCCCAGAAACCCCGCCCGTCGCCATTCCCGCCTGTCGCCGGCTGACGGGCGCGCGGGTCCTGGTGGTGGATGACAGCGCCATGAATCGCGACCTGGTGGAGGTGGCGCTCGGCCGCGAGGGGGCCCGCGTGACCCTGGCCGCCGATGGCCAGCAGGCCGTCCAGCTCCTCCAAGCCAGCCCCGCCGGCTTCGACGCCGTGCTCATGGACGTGCAGATGCCGGTGATGGATGGGCGCACCGCTACCCGCCTGATCCGGCGGGAGCTGGGCCTGACCCAGCTCCCCGTCATCGCCCTGACCGCCGGCGTGCTGGCCGAGGAGCAGCGGCTGATCCGCGAGGCGGGGGCCGATGAGGTCCTGGCCAAGCCGCTGGACCTGGAGCAACTGGTCACCACCCTGCGGCGGCTCATTCCCGCGGGCCAACTGAGCGCGGTGGGGACCCCGGCCGCCGCGCCGGACGCCGCCAGCAGGGACGCCTTGCCCCTGATTCCGGGCATCGACCGGGTGAGTGCGACCGGCACCCTGGGCCAGGACCGCGCCCTCTTCCTGCGGCTGTTGGGGCGTTTCCTCCATGAGTCCTCCCCCCGGGTGGCCCAGGCCCGGGAGGCCCTGGCCCAGGGCGACCGGGAGAGGGCGGCTCGCGATCTGCACAGCCTCAAGGGCAATGCCGGCAATCTCGGCGCCCTGGCCATCATGACCCTGGCCGGACGATTGGAGCGGGCCATCGACCAGGGCGAAGCGGCGATCGCGACCGACTCAGGCGAGATGGCCATCGCGGGGGACCGGGGTGAGATGACCATCGTGGCCGGGCTGGCGGACCTGGAAGGGCAATTGACCGCCCTCGCCGCGGCCAGCGCCCCCTGGCTCGCGACGGTCCCCGCTGCCATGGCGGCGGACGGGGCGGCGCCATCCTCGCCCATCCTGATCGCCCCAGCACCGCCCGACGCCCCACCCCTGGACCTTGAGCGTCTGGCCGACTTTCATGCGGCCCTGCGGCGCCAACGCCTCCAGGCGCGCAAGCTGTTCATGGACCTGGAACCCGCCCTCGTCGCGATCTTGGGTAAAGATCGGGTCCAGGCCATGGCCGTGGCCCTCGCCGAGCTGCGCTTTGACGCGGCCTTGTCATTACTAGAGGAAACGAGCTTACGCTTCGACGTCAGCGACACGGGCATCGGCCTGACCACCGAGGAACGGCAACGAATCTTCCAGGCTTTTTCCCAGGCGGATTCCCGTACTTCATCCTTGGGTTCCGGGAAGGGAGCAGCCTGATCATCGCCCTGACCGCTAACATCGGGTCGGAAAACACCGACCTGATCCTGGCGGCAGGCATGAATGCCCATCTGGGCAAACCCATCAACTTTGATGAACTGATTGGTACCCTGCGGCAATTTCTGCCAATGCCCGCTGTTCCCAAAACCCTGGAGGTTGACGACGAGCCGCTGGCCATCCAGGTCTGAACAAATACTGTTCGTCAAAGCCCTAGTCTGGTGACGCGGGCCGGCCGCGGATCGCGCGCAGGCCCCACTTGGCGACGAGGGGGAAGACCCCCAGCAGGATCAGGGAGCCGAGTAATTTGGGGGACAGCACATCGCCCAGGTCGTCCACCTCGGCGATCTGGGTGCCGGCGTTGACGTAGATCAGGATGCCGGCCAGCATCCCGGCCTGGGTCACCCCGTAGAAGGTGCGGGTCGTCATGGGGGTGAGGCCCATGACCAGATTGATGATGAAAAAGGGGATGACGGGCACCAGGCGCAGGGAAAAGAGGTAAAAGGCCCCGTCGCGGGCGACCCCGGCATTCACGACGGCGATGCGCTCCCCGAAATGGCGCTGGACGAGATCGTGCAGGACGAAGCGCGACAGCCAGAAAGCCAGGGTGCTGGCCAGGGCGGCGGTGAAGGAGGCGATGAGCACGCCCTTCCAGAAGCCAAACAGGGCGCCGGCCACCAGGGTCATGAGCGCCGCGATGGGGAGAAAGAGCGTCAGGAGGCTGAAGGCGGCCAGGTAGCTGGCGATGCCCAGCAGCAGATGGTCCTCCAACCAGGCCTCGATGGCCTTGTGACTCTCATGAAAGGCCTCCAGGGTCAGGTACTGGTCAAGGCCCAGGGTCAGGAAGGCCAGGATCAGCGCCCCCAGGAGCAGCAGCGGGAGGATGCGTTTCATAGGCTCCATCGGCCTGGATCGGCTGGCCGCGTAGCGGCGGGGCCTGAGGCCGGGATGTTCAAGCGGGGGGGCGGGGTGGGATGGGCTTGGCTGGCAGCAAGGTGGGATGCCCCCGGTCGGGGGCATCCCGCGGAATGGCCGCCTCAGGCCGAGCGGGTCTTGGCCGCGCTGTAGGCCTGGGTGGTGCGGAACAGCAGCCAGAGGCCCATCAGGGTAGCCAGGACCTCCGCCGCCATGACCAGGACCAGGGCGAAGAGACTGGCCATGTCGATGGCGGATACGAAGGTGCCACCCCCCATCTGCACGGTGGGCACGCCACCCTGGGGGGCGGTCAGGAAGTAGAAGAAGATCTGGCCGACGTCAAACAACATGACCAGAATCGAGAAGGCAATACCCAGGGTGCTGGCCACCAGGCCGGTCCAAACCTTGCCGATGACCGCCTCGCTATCGGGCCGGGTGGCGGGATCGCCGATCGCCCGTCCCAGGCGACGGTAGCCGCTGAACCACCAGGTGGTGAAGAGCAGGACGAGGATGTTGGCGTAGGTCAGCCACTCGATGACGGCCGACCCGGAACGGGTGCCGGCGAGGTTGCCGGCGAAAAAGAGGACGAAGACCATGGCCGCGATGGGGAAAGTGGCCAACCAGAATTGCGACCAGAAGCCGATGCGGCCGGTGCGCTGAAAGGTGAGGGCCAGGGTCTCGAGCTTGGCGTACTGGGGATCATTCAGGGTCTTTTTATTGAACATGAGCTTCCTCGTCCGCCAGCGGCGGGGTATTGAGCGGGGATGAAGAGGTCGTTAGGCTGAAATCGGAACCGGGCCATTTCAGCCAGGTCAGGAGCAAGTATAGAGACTTGGAATTGTCAGGTTGGGGAATATCCGATCGAGCTGCCAGGTCTGATGGCGGGATGTTAGTCCCGCCCCTGACTCCCGGCAAGACAGGGGTGGCGTGGGGGCGGTAAAGGGCCGTGAGGGTCAGGATACTGGCCAGGGTCAACAGCAGAAGCCCGGTGATCATGAGCCCCGCGGCGATGGCCGGGGCGCGGGTTAAGGGGGTCGTCTGGGGTATCTGGGTCGCCAGCAGCGCCAGGTCCAGGGTGCCATAGGCCCCATAGAGCAGCGCCGCAGAAACCGAAGAGGGCCAGGCTGGTCATGGCCCACGCTCGCTCCCCACATCGCTCCCGGCATCGCTAACGGTGGCTCTGGCGGCATCGCTCCCGGTGTCGCTCACGGTGGCGCTAACGAGCAGCAGCCCCAGGGCGATGGCGATGGACAGGGTCAGGCCGGCCTTGATGGGCCTAAAAACCCTGGATCGGCTGATCGAGGAGGTCGTTGAGGGCGACACCGATGCCCACGGCGTTCTGGCTCCAGTTGTAGTCGATCATGCTGTCGCCATAGCCGGTGAAGGCCTGGATGTAGCCACGCAGGGGCCCCAGGAAGGGCGGCGAGGTCCAGGACAGGAGGGCCGCGCCCTTGCCGGTGCTTGGGTTGCCGCGGCCCATGAGGGTAAAGCTGTGGCCCCGCCACTTGTAAATGCCGGTGATGTCGCCGTAGCCCAGGTAGTCCTCGATGTCCGGGTTGTCGTCGTCCGCGTCGCTCTCCGGGATACGGATCCAGGGCCGGACCAGCAGGACCAGGTTGTCGCGCTCGACACCAAAGGTGGCGATGACCCGATCCCAGCTCCGGGACAGGACATCGGTGCGGCCATTGGACTGGTGATTGAGCCCGAGGTTGAACAGCCGCCAGTGGAAGCCGGCGCCGAGGTCCCGATCCGGGTTGTAGCTGACCATCAGCTCAGGCTCGTAGTTGGTCTCCCGGAAGGGCTTCGACATGTCCTCGTTGTAGAGCTGCCACTGGTTCTGCTGGGTGTAGGCCGCCCAGACCCCGAAACGGCGGTCATCCGTCGCCCAGAGGCGGAATTTGAAGCTGAGCTGGAAGCGGGCCTCGACATCGTCGACGGTCAGATCCTCGGGCGGGAAGATCGGGGTGAAGGGGTGCTCGTTGGGGTTATCGGACCAACGGGCGAAGAGGAGGTAGTTGGGCCGATAAAGATTGATGCCATAGCGCGCCGAGTCCGGGCTCAGGGCCCAGGCCGTGGTGAGCAGCGAACTGACGGGCTTGGCGTCCTCCGCCGGGGCCTCTCCCGTCGCCGCGCCGGGCTGGGGCGCGGCGGCGGTCGGGGTCGCTAGCAAGGTCATGGGCTGGCTGCTGGCACCCCGCGCCGGCCGCTGGCTGGCGACGGCGGCCCCGGGCCGTGAGCCGGCGGACTTGGCCGCCTGGGTTGCCTGGGTTGCCTGGGTTGCCTGGGCTGCATGGGTTGCTTGGGTCGCATGGGCTGCCTGGGCCGCGGCCCGGTCATAACAGGCCAGGCGCGCCTGGTCGCCGACGATGGCGGCGCAGGAGGCGAAATCCCCGGCCAGGGCCTGGCCGGGGACGAGGCTTGCCAGGCCCAGACCTAGACCCAGACCAAGACCCAGCAAGGGCGTCAGGGTCGGGCGAGGACGAAATCCAAGGAAAGGCGACGGGAAATTTTGCATGTCAGAAGGAGCCAAAAAGGGTGCCCAGGACGATCACGGCCACCAGCGCGCCGAGGATGCCGACCATGACGATGTCCAGATAACTATCGCGGTGGGTGACACCGCACACGGCGAACAGGGTCACCACGGCGCCATTGTGCGGCAGGCTATCCAGGGTGCCGGAGGCGATGACGGCGACCCGGTGGAGGAGCCCCGGGTCCATGCCGATGGCGGAGGCCAAGCGCCGTCCTCGGTGAGGATGGCGGCGACTGGCCTGCATGATGGCTGGTAGTTGGCGGCCCCGAGCTGGCACCTGTCAGCAGAGAAGATATCCCAACCTGGTGACCCGCATCCCTCGGGTCGCGAGGAGCGTCTGCCGCTTAGTTACTGAAACTACCCCGGGCGTGTTCATCGACCAGGACGCCACCCAGGGCCCCGACACCGGCCCCGATCAGGGCGCCCGTGCCGGCGTTGCCGCTGAAGGAACCGATGATGGCGCCACTGCCCGCCCCCAGGGCGGTACCGCTGGCCACCCGGGATCTGGTGGTGTCACCGCAGGCGGTCAGCAAGAGCAGGGAGCCTGTGACGGCGATCAGGATAGAGGTGATTGATTTCATGTGCTTTCTCCGAAAATCCGTGACCTGTCGGGGGCGCCAGGCAAGGTTTCCGGCCATGGTGGGCAGGATTCGCCTTGGGGCCCGGTTGAAGGGTTATTTGCAGGGATAGGTTGCCCCCAAGGCACGCACCACGGCCACCACCGGGATCTCCTTCATGTAATCCGCCCGGTCGGCATGCTTCTGTCCCCAGGCAAGGAAGGCCTCCCGGGCCTGGGCGATGGTCGTGCCCTTGGGAGGGCAGATCAGGGGCTTCATTTTTTTCCGGTCGCTCACGGCGTCGTGGTACTGCACCGTGGCCTCGAGGAAGGCGCGGCAGCCGAAGGCCGCCGACTCTGCCTCACTGGAACAGACCTCGATCAGATCCTTGGCCGTGTCGTAGTTGAATGATTGCTCATTGAGGGCGCCTTGGGCCGGCACCAGGGCCTGGCTGGCGAAGAGGATGGCGATGGCGAGGGGATAACGGATCTTGAACGTCATGGGACAGGGCTCCTGGTCGGCTTGAAGCGGAGGTATTGGGGACAACTCCCGGTTTCGGCCCGGGTAGCCGCGCCGCGAAATCACATTAGCCCACTCCAGAGGGAATTTCTGATTTTTTTCTTGAGCGGTTAGCATGAAAGTCACGGCAAAGTCTTTAATTATCATGGGTTTTGAGAACACCCTCATGCCAGTAAGCGGATTAATACCGAAATTTCCCCCGGTGTGTCCGGCCAGTCCAATGCAAACCCGGATGGCCGTCATGAGTCAGTTGCATGAGGTGGCTGACCAGGGACCGAAGATTGACCGGTACACGTTAACAGGTCCGTCAGCCTCAAACTAAGCATTGAGCTACCAAAAGTTAGCAATGACCGATCGGCATGGCGCAATGCTTGGCAATGGCTTTGCGCGGGGGGCGGACTGGTGACCCGCGGGCCTGGGGCCCGTCATCACCGACCGCCCGGGTCGCCACCCGGAATGATCAATACAGGGGCAGAAGCCAGGCGACAAGGAAGACCGACAGGGTCCCCACGATCAGGGTCAGGGGGAAGCCGACGCGGACAAAGTCGGCAAAGCTGTAATTACCCTTGTTCTGCACCATGATGTTGATGGGGGAGATGGGGGTCATGAAGGTGATGGAGGCCCCCAGGGCCACGATCATGGCGAAGGGATAGGGGGAGGCCCCCAGGTGCTGGGCGACGGCTAGGGCGATGGGGATGAGGAGGACGGCGTTGGCGGTGTTGACGATGAACAGGCCGCTGATGACCGTCAGGCTGAAGAGCGCGGCGAGGATGATCCTGGGGTTGGCGTCCCCCAGCAGTTGCACCAGACCCTCGGCGGCCAGGGCGACGCCGTCGGTCCTTTCCAGTGCTAGGGCGAAGGGCATCATGCCCACGATCATGATCAGGCTCCGCCATTGGATGGCCCGGTAGGCCTGGTCGATCTTGATGCAGCCGAAGGCGCCCATGAGGAAGGCGCCAAGCAGCGCGGCGTGGACGTTGGGCAACAGGCCCGTCGCCATGAGGGTGACGGTCAGGATCAGGATCAGCACGGCCTGGGGTGCCTTGTGGGCCTTGGGCAGGACCTCGTCGAACTCCTTGGGGAGATTGAGCACGATCAGGTCATGGCCGCCCTTCTGCAGCTTGCGCAGGGGCTTCCAGGGTCCGGCGAGCAGCAGGGTGTCGCCCACGTGCAGCAGTTCCTCGCGCAGGCCCCGCGGGGGGTGGGGTTTGCGGCCCCGCCGCAGGCCGACCACCGTCAACTCGGTGCTCAGGGCCTCCATCGCTTCGGCCACCGTCAGGCCGGCGAAGGGGGACTCCTCCGGAATCATGACCTCCATCAGGCCGACGTCATCGGCCTTGTCGAGGAAGTATTGCCGGCTCCGCGGCAGTTTTTCGACCTTGAATTCGTCGATCAGGTCTTTGGCGTCGGCCCGCTCGCTGTCCACGTCCAGAAGCAGGATGTCGCCCGCTTCCAGCCAGGTCTCCGGCGTCCGGGCCAGGACCCGGCGCCGGGTGCCGGCCCACCGTTCGATGAGGAGTACCCGCACCCCCACCCGGGTGGGTAAATCCAGGTCACCGAGGGTTCCCCCCAGGAGGGGTGAGCCCGGCAGGACGCGAACCCGGTATTCCCGCTGCGCCAGGTCATAGCGCTCGATCCAGTCCATCATCCCCGGCTGGGGCCGGCCGGCGGGCTCGCCGGTCTGGGACGGGCTCAGCCACTGCCGGGCCACCAGCATGTAGAGGATGGTCACGGCCAGGATCGGCAGGCCAAAGGGCGTGAACGTGAAGAAATTGAAGCCCTCCACCCCGCCGCGCATGAGCTCGTAGTTGATGATCAGGTTGGGGGAGGTCGCCACCAGGGTGAGGGTGCCGCTGACCAGGGCGGCATAGGCCATGGGCAGGAGAAACTTGGCCGGATCGATCCCGGTGCGGGCCGCGATGCGCAGGACCACCGGGATGAAGATGGCAACCACCCCGGTGCTGCTCATGAAGGCCCCCAGCAGGCCGACGGCCAGCATGATGAGCAGGGTCAGCAGCCAGCCATGCCGTCCCCCCTTGTCGGCCAGCCAGTCACCCACGCGTTTGGCGACTCCGGTGCGGGCCAGGGCCTCGCCGACGACGAACATGGCGCCGATGAGGACGATGTTGGAATTGCTGAACCCGGCGATGGCCTCGCCGATGTCGATGACGCCGGTGAGCGGAAGGAGCAGCAGCATCATCAGGGCGACGACATCCGGCCGCGGCCGGTTGAAGGCGAACATGAGGATGGCGGCGGCGAGCAGGACGAGGACGGTGATGAGTTCCTGGTTCATGGGTCTGCCTGACAGGGTGGCCTTGCGGGGGGCGTGCCGCGCTTATACCAGACACGCGCCCCTTGGTGGTGCGGGGGTGGGGCGGGATCGCCAAAACTTGATTTTGCCAATGTCTTTAGAATGGACCCAAGGTTACTTTACCGCCAAGGGCTGGGGAGTGAATTGAGTCAGGTAGCGCATGACCGCGGGGGCCCGAGACCAGGACCGGTGCCACCCGCTTGCTGGCGGGTCCGGGTACCCCTGTGCGGGGCCCTGGTCCTGTTGCTTGCGGGCTGTCAGGGCCTGATGCCCATGTCTGGCGAGGCGGCGGCCGAGCGTCTCCAGGCCGCCCTGGCGGAGCTGGCCAGGCCCGAGGCCACCGCCCGGGAGCGGGCGCGGGCCGAGGCCGCCTACCGTCGCGCACTGGCCGACATCCTGCCAACCGCTCTTGCCGGCGAGGCGGGACCGGGCCTGACGCTGGATGCCGGGGACCCACCCCGGCGCCTGGTCCCGGCGGACCTGGCCGTCATCACCCCGGTCGCCGACTCCCGGTCCGGCACCCCGGATACCACGGTCATCACGGATATCGCGGATACGCCGGAAACCCCTGGCCTGCACCGCCCGGGCCTTGGCCTGCCGACGGTGGCCCGCATCGCCTCGGACGATCCCCATGTCCCCCGCCATGGTTTTCAGGTCCCCGCGACCCTGGTGGCGCTCCCGGACCTGGCGGACGCGAGCCGGATGAAATTGAGTCTCCTCGATCCCCGCCGGGTGGCTGAGGTGGACGTGGCGGGCCGGCGGCTGCCCGTGGCGATGGACCTGGAGGCGCCAATCCAGGCCGCCAGCGACCTGGGGCCGGGCTTTTTCCTGGGCCTGCGCCACCTTTTCCGCCCCGACCGTTTCGATGGGTACGCCAATATCTACTTCCTGGAGCCCTATGACCCCGCCAAGCGCCCCCTGGTCCTGGTCCATGGCCTCATGGCTACGCCCACGGCCTGGAATCCCCTGGTGCGGCAGCTCCTGGCGGAGCCCTGCCTGCGTGATCGCTACCAGCTCTGGTTCTTTTATTACCCCACCGCCCAGCCCATCGCCCTCTCCGCCCTCCAGTTGCGGGAGGCCCTGGACGCAATCCAGCGACGCTACCGGGTCGAGCAACCCATGGTCCTCGTCGGCCACAGCATGGGCGGGATTCTGTCGCGGGCCCAGGTGTCGGGTCTGGATCGGGCGGCGGCCGAGGCGGTCATCCCCGGCGTCGACAGCCTGCCCGCGGACAGCCCGGTGCGTCGGGCCCTGATCTTCGAGCCCCGCCAGGACGTGAATAGGGTGGTCTTTCTCTTCACCCCGCATCGCGGCAGCCAGTTGGCGAGCTGGAATTTCAGCCTCTGGGTCTCCCGCCTGCTGCGCCTGCCGGAATGGCTGCGCAGCGGCCTCACCGAGGCCCTGGATACCCTGGATCACGACCCGGCAGGCCTCTTTCCCAACAGCATCCGCGACCTCTCCCCGACCTCACCCTTCCTGCGGGCCTTGAGCCAGACGGAACCCGTGGTGCCCGCGCATTCGGTGATCGGTGACCGGGGCCGGCGCGGCCCGGTGGCGGAGAGCTCCGACGGGGTGGTGGCCTTTTCCAGCGCCCATCTGCCGCGGGCTGACTCCGAGGTGGTGGTCCCCGCCGGCCATCGCGAGACCAGCCATCCCGCGGTCGTGGCGGAACTGACCCGGATCCTCAAGGCGGAGGTCGGCGGGTGCGGCGTTCCTCACCGGCGTTAGCATTAACACGCTAGCGAAGCACTTCATCATCAGTCGCTTGGCAAGACTCCTCCTGAAAGGGAGTCCCCTCTGCTCGCGGGGGGTCGGCTTCGAGTCGCCCCTGACGGTACTGACGTGGGGTGACCCCGAAATGGCGTCGGAAGGCGCGTGTGAAGTCCCCGGCGTTGCGATAACCCACCTGGTCCGAGATCAGTTGTACCTGGAGGTCCGTCTCCCTCGATGGCGGCGGAGAGAAAGATCACCGGAATGTGCCGGGTACGAGGATCGGCCTTAAGGCGCCGGCAGACGCTGAATCCGTCCAGCCGGGTCTTGCCTGGTCCGCGGGACAATGAGGGGGAAGGCGAGGCCCCACCGCCGGTCACGGAGGTCAAGGACCCGGCCCTGGCCCGAGCCATCGTGGCCGCAAACGAGGCCTGGAGCGCGACGGCCCCCGTTCTAATCGAGCCAAACTTGCGCCGCGGGGAATTGGCCGTGCTGCCTATCCGCCTGCCCGGTCTTACGCTAGACTTCGGTCTCATCTCCCTAAAAAACCTCATGCTCTCGCCGGCCGCCGAGCAGTGCCTGGACCTCGTCAGGCAAATCGAGGCCGAGTTGAGCAGCCGCAACCGTACCCTGATCCGCGAACTGCTGTCATGAGTGCCCGGGGCGCGGCTGAACCTTAGTTGTCAGCCGGCGGACCGCGGCACCTGAAGCCGGCGAACAGCCAGGACGTGCACCGCCATGAAGCGCACCACCAAACGCCTCCTTTGGGCCTTGTTCCTCCTGCTGCTGTTGGCGGGTGCCGCCGCCTACTACTTTTACACCACGACCACCGCCGCCCTGGAGCGGGCCGAGAACGCCGATATCCGCCACATGCAGGTGGCGCGGGTCGGGGATGAGGGCGCCATCCGTTTCTTCTTCGCCACCAACCGCCAGCCGGTGCCGGGCGCGGAGGAGCAACCCCTGGTGGAGCGCTTCGGCCGGGAGCGCGCCGACGACTGGCGGCTGGGCTATTTCGATACCCTCATCGAGCCCTCCCTGGGCCTCGGCCGCTGGCTGGATGCCAGCCGCTGGTTCCTGGAGGAGGAGATCAAGGTGAAGGATGTCCGCTCCCTGGAGCCGGGCGAATTCGCCGACCAGTTGCGGCCCCTGGTCGCGGCCTCGCCGCATCGCGGTCTCCTGCTGCTGGTCCATGGTCTGCGGACCGACATCGACTTCGCCCTGCGCGGCACGGCCTTCCTCGCCCATGTCATCGACATCGACGCCCCGGTGATGGTCTTCGACTGGCCGGGGAATCAAGGTTCCAGCCTGAGTGCCTACCGACGCGCCCAGGCCGTTGCCACGGCCTCCGGGGCCGACCTGGCGGCGGTGCTGCGCTTCATTACCACGGAGATCCGCCCCGAGCGGCTCTGGATCCTGGCCAACAGCCTGGGCTCCCAGGTGGTGGTCGAGGCGGTGCACCGGCTCTACCAGGACCCGGCCTTCGCCGACGCGGAGGTGGAGATCGACGAACTGGTGCTGTCCGCCCCGGATGTCAGCAAACAGGAGTTCAATGCCCGTTTCCGTCAGGAACTCGCCGCGCTGGCGAACAACACCACCATCTATGTCTCCTCCAATGACCGCGCCCTGCTCCTAAGCCGGCTCGTCAACCGCGACCGGCGCCTGGGGGAAAGCTCCCTGAGCGTCGAGGATGCGGAGATGCTGGACGGCGTCGCGGGGCTCCTGGACCACCTGGTAACGCCCGATGACGACCGCGTTGCCCTTGTCGACGTGACGGCGGTGAACCGGACGCGCAACTTCCATAATTTCAGCCTTGAGGTGCCGGAATTTTTCGACGACATCTATCTGCGCCTGGCCAACCCCATCACCCCCCTCAACCGGTTGCGTTTCGAATTTCGCACCCCCGAGGGTAAACGCTACTCGGTCTTGACCCGGGACCGCTGAACGATCACGAGCCTGGCCCTTCCCGTTTTCCCCGCCAGGCTTCATGACCGGCGGCCTTTCACCCAACCATGGAGCGCGCCATGCCCTCAGCCTTTGACGCTTTCTCCGGCCCGGCCCGTGGCCTTGTCATCGCCGCGGCCGTGGTCGTTCTGGTCGCCGGCGCCCGGCTGGCGGCGCCGATCCTCGCCCCCCTGCTGCTGGCGATCTTCCTCGCCATCATCCTGACCCCGACCTTGCGTTGGCTGGGCCGCTGGCGGGTGCCCACCTGGGTATCCCTGCCCCTGCTCTTCTTCCTGCTCATGGACCTGGGCAGCATCCTCCTGCTGATGACCACCGGCGCCCTGGAGGGCCTGCGCGACAGCCTGCCGACCTATCAGGAGCGCTTCGCCCTGCTGAGTCACGAGCTCGGGGCCTGGCTGGAGGAGATGGGGATCGAGGGCTCGCTGATGGCCTTGCCGGATATCTTCGACTTCTCCCAGATCCGGGTCCTGCTGCGCCTGCTGCTTTCCAACGTCGGCAGCCTGGCGGGTACCGGCCTCCTGGTCCTGCTGACGGTGATCTTCCTCCTGTTGGAGGCCAGTTCCCTGCCCGGCAAGCTGCGGCGCGCCTTCCACCTGACGCCGGCCGGGGAGGAACGACTTCAGGCGCTGCTGAGCGCCGTCAACCACTACATGATCATCAAGACCCTGGCCAGCCTGGCCACCGCCGGCCTCATCGGCCTCTGGCTCTGGTACCTGGACCTCAAGTTCGTCGTCGTCTGGACGGTCCTGGCCTTCATCCTCAATTTCGTGCCCTTCCTTGGCTCCTTCCTCATGGCCATTCCCACCCTGCTCTTCGCCCTGCTGCAGACGGATCTGAACACCGTCCTGTGGGTCGCCCTGGGCTATCTGACCGTCAACACCCTGATCGGCAACATCCTGGAGCCGCGCGTCATGGGGCGGGGCCTGGGCATCTCCACCTTCGTCGTCTTGCTGTCGCTGATGTTCTGGGGCTGGCTGTTCGGTACCGTCGGCATCTTCCTCTCCGTGCCCCTCACCAAGGCCTTGATGGCGGCCCTGGAGGCCAGCCCGCACACCCGACCCCTGGCGATCCTCATGGGACCGCCCCTCATGCCGGAGGAGGAACAGCCAGGCGCGCCACCGCCCGCTGGCGGTCAGCCTAGCGAGGCCCGCTGACCAAAATCCGCTCCGGAGACACCTGGCAAGAGCACCCTGGCCAGAGCCCCCTGATCAGTGAATTTGACCAGAGACCCCTTCCATCACCGAGCCACACGCCATGAAACCCCTCTTTCGTTCCGCCAAACGCCTGGGCCTATACCTGGGCATTGCCTTGCTGGGCTTTCTGGCCGGTGCCCACGTCCTTTATGTCCTCTGGGCCCTGAACGGTCCACCCCTGCAACCCTGGCATGAGATCGAACTGGCGGGGGAGTTCACCGCCGATCAGGCCGACGAAGTCCGCACCCTGGCGGATTATCAGGCGCTGGAGGCGCGGCTCTATGCCGAACTGGACGAAGAGGTCTATGCCCAGACCCCCCAGGGACCGGATCAGGCCCTGGTGCGCTACAGCGCCGGCAGCGCCAGCGATCCCCGTGCCCGGGTGCCCAACTGGAACCTGACCTACGAGATCGTGCCCCCCGACCCCCGGGCGGGGGTGTTGCTGCTGCATGGCATGTCCGACGGCCCCTACAGCCTGCGCGCCCTGGGCGAGGCCCTGGGCCAGGCGGGCTATCGGGTGCTGGGCCTGCGCCTGCCGGGCCACGGCGTCCTGCCCTCGGGCCTGCTGACCGTGACCTGGGAAGACCTCGCCGCGGCGACCCGCCTGGGGATGGCCCACCTGACGGGCGTCATGCCGGGCAAACCCATCCACCTCGTTGGCTACTCCATGGGGTCCGCCCTGGCGCTGGATTACAGCCTGAATGTCCACGCCAGCGCCGGCGCCAGCACCAGTACTGGCGCCCGCATGACCCTGCCCCGGCCCGCCAGCCTGGTGCTGATCTCCCCGGCGGTGGGTCTGGCCCGGATCGCCGACCTGACCCCCTGGGTCGAGCGGTTGGGCCGCCTCCCCGGCCTGGAGCGCCTCGCCTGGACGGCGATCATGCCCGAGTTCGACCCCTTCCGCTTCAACTCCTTCACCGCCAATGCCAGCCTCCAGGTCCACCGCATGACCCAGGACCTGACGGCCCGGGTGCGGCGGCTCGCTGCCAAGGAGCCCCTAAGCGGCTTTCCCCCCACCCTGGTCCTGCTCTCGGCGGTGGACGCGACGGTTTCCGCCCAGGCCGTGGCCGACAGCCTGCTGCGCCACCTGGCCCCGGAGGGCCACGAGCTGGTGCTCTATGACATCAACCGCTTCGCCCTCGATGCCCCCCTGGTCGTCGCGGACGCCGGGGACCTCACCAAGCACCTGTTGGCGGATGCCACCCTGCCCTTTGCCGTGACCTTCGTCCGCAACCTGAACCCCGACAGTCGGGAGGTCCTGGCCGAACAAAAGCCCCCCTTCACCGCCGGCTTCGCGACCAGCACCCCCCTGGCGGCGCCCTGGCCCGAGGATGTCATCGCCCTCTCCCATGTCGCCCTGCCCTTCCCCCCCGAGGATCCCCTCTATGGCCGCTACCCCCCGGAGGACCCCGGCCAGGTCTTTCTCGGCCAGTTAGCCATCCGCGGGGAGAACGGCGTGCTCAAGCTGCCCGGCAACTGGTTGCTGCGCCAACGCCACAATCCCTTCTACGAGTTCCAGCAGGGGCGCATCCTGGACTGGCTGGGCCATGACCCCTCGGCCCCGTCGGCTGACTCGCCGGTACGCGACGGGGGGCCGGGCTGAGCATGGCCAGTATCGACCGGGTCCTCCTGCTGCGCTCGGAACTTGAGGCGCGACTGCTGCGGATCTCCCTTTACGCCACCCTGGCCATCGCCGGGCTCGGCATCCTGTTCGGTTTCCTCGCCCAGTCCACGGCCATCCTCTTCGATGGCGTCTTCTCCCTGGTGGATGTCGCCATCACCTGGCTGACCCTGGTGGTCGCCCGGTTGGTGGCGAGCGAGGGGAATCACCGTTTCCAGAACGGCTTCTGGCATCTGGAGCCGCTGGTCATGGCCTTGAAATCCTCGGTTCTGATCTTCCTCGTCGGCTATGCCCTGCTCAGCTCGGTCAACAGCCTGCTCAAGGGGGGCTATGACCCGGAATTCGGCATTGCCCTGGTCTATGCCGGGTGCGTCGCCCTGATCGCTTTTGGCATGTGGTGGTGGCTGAAGGGGCAGGCCGACCGCATCGATTCCGGCCTGGTCCAGCTTGATGTCAAGGCCTGGCTGATGTCCGCCCTCATCACCCTCGCCCTGTTCCTGGCCTTCATCGCCGCCCTCGCCATGGAGGGCACGGCGGCGGAGCACCTGATTCCCTACGTGGACCCGGCGGTGTTGGCGTTCCTGTCACTCCTGCTTCTGCCCCTGCCCTTCCGCGAGGCCCGACAATCTCTCCAGGAGATTCTACTGATCAGTCCATCGGATCTGGACGCCCAGGTGTGTGGCGTCATGGCGGACTTTGTCGCCCGCCACGGCTTCCGGGGTTATCGCAGCTATGTGTCCAAGGCCGGCCGGGCCCGCTTTATCGAGGTCGGGGTGCTACTGCCGGCGGAGCTGCGTCTCGCGATCGGGGAGCTCGATGCCTTTCGCGCCGAGATCGGGGCGGCCATCGGCGGCGAAGGTCCGGACCGCTGGCTGACCATCCAATTCACCGCCGATCCGAAGCACTTGTGAGCGGCTGCCGCAGGGCGATGGGATGTCGTGCTTGCTAACGCATGGCTGGACAAATCCGCCAGGAACCGGGGCATCAGGCTAATCATCGTCGTCGTCATGATCCCGCTCTGACTTGCGTCCCTTGTGCTCGCCTTGTCCCTTCCCACGAATATCATGCTCGTCCGCGCTGCGGTGGCACTCGACGCAATTCTTGAAATCCCGGATCCCTTCCTTGACGTGCTCCCGCCAGATCTTGTCGGGATGGTGCTCATGGCAGCCATAGCAGGTGTAACCGCGGTAATCATTGCGCTCATGGCAGGTGGCGCATTGGACGTTGTGGTCGCGGTCGAGCAGGAAGTAGCGGTCGTGGTCAAAGGTCGCCGGGGTCCAGCGGTCCTGGCTATGACACTGACTACAGGCTCCCGTGACGGACTGGTGAATCCGATCCTCGGGTGAACGATGGCAGGTGTCGCACGCCTCGCGGGACGTGGCGCTGAGCAGGCCATGCTCGAACCGGCCCTCGCGGCGATAACGTTTCACCCCGGCATGATCGCTGTGGCAGGCGACGCAGTCCTCCTTGATGAGTTGCTGGTGAAAGGGCGTCTTGGTCAGCGGGTTGGCGAGGGGCAGGCCGACGGTGGTCAGGCGCCCGATGTCCGCTGGCTGGTGACAGGCCGTGCAGCGTCCGGCGCTGACGCCGGTGAAAGGCGCATGGCAGGCAAAGCAATCGCCTTCAAGATCTTGATGGCCGACGATCAGTTTGCCGGGACTGATCATCAGGTGGGGGAAAATCAGGGTGAGCAGCGCCAACACGATCAGGTTGGCGGCCAGCACGAATTTGACGGTGCGGTTCATTGCCAACCCCAGAAGAGGAAAATGCTGATGATGTGGCCCAACGCCAGGGTGGCGAAGACGACGAAGATCGGAATATGGACCCGGCGCCAGCGGGTCATGGCGTCGTATGTCACCGCGTCCCAGAACACCGCCTGCTCCACCGCCGGGCGGGAGAGCCCCCGCAACTGATACAGATCCCGTTGTTCCTGGATATGCTGGCGGGAGCGCCCGAGCAGCAACTTGCCGACCATGCCGCTGATGACGTTGACCCCCATCGCCACCGTCGCCAACCAGGGCAGGATGGCATTGAAGTGGACCCCGGCATGAATCAGGACCATGAGGGTGCCCACCCAACTGCCGAATTCGTGCAGCCGCAGTAGCAGGGTGGGTTTACCCGCCAGGATGAGCTTGCGTTTGCGCAGGGAATAGACCAGCGACACGATGATCAAGAGGGTACCGGGTATACCCAGGTAGCGGCCGATCCAGACCAGGTCGAGGCGGTGGAGCAGGTAGTCGCCCGCCAGGGTACCGGCCCCCAGCAGGCCGACGAGGAGGGTAAAGGGCAAGATATGCTCGCGCCACAGGGATGCAGGGGTGGGCATCGCTCAGGCCTCCAGGGTCAGATGGGTCTTCGGCGTGCACAGGCAGAGCAGGCAGGTGCCTGGCTCCGGGTCATAGTCCGGCGGCTGGCGATAGACGACCTCGCCGTCCTTGATCCGCGTTTGACAGGTCCCGCAACTCCCTGCCCGGCAGCCTGAATCCACGCCGATGCCATGGGCCTCGGCCAATTCCAACAGGCTGGTGGTGCCAGGGGGCCAGGCCAGTTGTCGGCCCGTCTTGGCAAAATTCACCTGGATGACTTCACCCGTGGGCGTCACCCGGCTGGCGTCGGTTGGCGCTGGGGCGGGTTGACGCCGGCTGATCGAGGCCGGACCAAAGGCCTCGAAATGGATACGGTCAGGGGGTACGCCCCAGTCCTCCAAGGCCGGAATCAGGCTCTCCATCATGGGCGTGGGGCCGCAGACGTAGAAGTGATAAGGCCTGAGGGGGAGTTCCAGGCGAAACAGGGTGACATCCACCCGCCCCCGGTGGTGGTAATCCCGGCCGAGTTGATCTTCCGGCCGCGGCTGGCTGAAGCAGAGGCGCGGGTGGAAATGCGGGTGGGCCGCCGCCAAAGCCGCCAGGTGATCCCGCATGATGGCCTCCCGACCGTCGCGGACGCCATAGAAGAGCCAGATCTCGCGTCCGGACTGTTCGGCCAGACTCCAATTCACCATGCTCAGCAAGGGCGTGATACCGATCCCCCCCGCGACGAGGACGACGGGGGTCTCCCCACGATCGAGATAAAAGTGGCCCGCGGGGGCCCGGACCTGCAGTGAGGTCCCGACCTCGACGTGATCGTGAAAATAGTTCGAGGACCGGCCCGGCGGATGATCGGTGCCGGGGGGCGGTCCTACCCGCTTGATGGTGACGCGGTAGCTATCGGGAGCGGGGGCATCCGACAGGGAATAACAGCGCACCAGGGCTTCCGTCCCCCCCGCCGCGGCGGGGACGTGCAGGCGGAAGGTCAGAAATTGGCCGGGGAGAAAAGCCGGGAGCGGTTTGCCGTCCTCCGGCGTGAAGTAGAAGGAACAGATGGACCCCGCCGCGTCCTCACCGACCTTGCGCGCCACTTGCAAGGCCCGGAAGCCCGCCCAGGATTCAGGGCCAACACGCCGGGTCTGTTCTGGCTCGTGGTGGAGGGGCGGGGGCGCGTCTGGCAAGCCGGCCTTGAGGGCCAGATAGACCTGCCAGTGTCGCCAAAACGACACCGCCAGAAAAATGGCCAACTGTAGACCGATGCCCAGCAGGATCCACAGCAGGAGACTGAGTGATGTCATGTTCAGATTCCCGGCGATGAGCCTCCATGAGGGGGAGGTGCTTGGGGTTCAGGATTCCTGGGGAATTGTGCCGGGCATCTCTTAAGGGATACTTAACGCAGAAAGGTCCCCTGGCCGGGGCTTTCTGTTCCCGCTTGGTTTCCCGTTCCCGTTCCCGGTCAGGGGCTAGGCCCCTGGACTCAAGGTCGCTGACGAGCCTCCTCGCCCCAGGCCTCCGCCAGCCGCCGCAGGCCGGGGAGATCGACCAGGCCACAGAGGCGCAGGATTTCCTGCCACACCGCCTCACGCTCCGGGTAGCGCTCTGCCATCGCCTGGGCCCAATGCTGGATGGCCATGATCTGGCCGAGGGCGATGCGGTGGCGGAAGGTGTCCAGTTCCCCGGCCGGGGCAGGTCGCGGCGAGGGCGGCGCTATCGGTGAGTGTCTTGTCCGGCTCCGGGGGAGCTTCGCTTTCATACTCCCACTCCAGGCGCAGGACCTCTCCCAGGATCCGCGCCAGGCGGGTCTCGGCCAGGGGTTTCATGGCGTCAGCGTCGAAGTCCAGATCGGGGGAAAGGCCGCCGGCGGCTGCCGGGGGGCCGCCGAGATGAGGACTACTGGCAGGTCCTGGTGCTGGACGGACTCGCGCACGCCGCGCAGGAATCCCCAGCCGTCGAGATAGGGCATGAACTGATCGACCAGGGCCGCGTCCAGGGGCGGATCGGCCTTGCGCGCCAAGGCCAGGGCCTGGGCGCCATCCTCCGCCAGCAGGACAGCGAAACCCCAGGCCCGGCAGCGCTCCGCCAGGTACTGACGGCTGGTGGCGAAGTCATCGGCGATGAGCAGGGTCCGGCGCCGTCCGCGATAGCCGATCGGGACCCGTTCGGTGGCCCCGCCTTCCTCCTGGGGCGCGCAGCGGGGCAAGCGCAACTCAAAGCGGAAGGTGCTGCCATGGGTGACGCCCTGGCTACTCCGCACCTGGATCCGCCCGCCCATGGCTTTGGTCAATTGCTGGGCGATCGCCAGGCCCAGGCCCAGGCCGGGGACGCGCTGATAGCGATCGAGCCGCCGGAAGGGCTCGAAGATCGTCACCAGCTCCGCTTCGGGGATGCCCACGCCGGTATCGGTGACGTAAAACGCCAGGTGAATAGCTCCAGACGCAGGTCCCTGTCCGTCCCCGGAGCCGCAGGCCTGCGGAGGTGCCGCTGCCTTCCCGTCACCAGCGCTTACCCATCCCACTTCCCCCATCTCGGTGGATGGGGTCGCCCCGGATGCCAGGGGCGGCGACTCCGCCAGGACGATGCCCAGCTAGATGGTCCCGCCCTGGGTGAACTTGCAGGCGTTTTCCAGCAGATTACGCAGGATCTGCGTCAGCCGCTGCTCGTCGGCCATGACCCAATCCCCGTCGCCGATGCCCACCCGGGTGGTGAGGACATTGTCGCCGCGGGCGGCCAGGGGGCGGCAGACCTCACCCAGGTGGAGGGCCAACTGGGTCAGGGACAGGGGGGCCGGATCGAGCCGCGTGGGCTTGGCCTCGCCGCGGCTGAAGGCCAGGATGTCACCGATCAGGTGCAGCAGGCGGTTGGCGCTGTCCTGGATGACCCCCAGGTGATCCCGCGCGGTGGGCGGGACCTGACGGGCCAGCAACTGGGCATAGCCAAGGATATCGTGCAGGGGGGCGCGCAACTCATGGCTCACCGTGGAGAGAAAGGCGGACTTCGCCTGACTGCTCTCCTCCGCCCGCAGGGTGGCCGCGCGCAAGGAGCGGGTCTGTTGCTCCACCGCTGCCGTCAGGCGCAGGTTTTCCTCCTGCTGCCGATCGATGAGGGCCTGGCGTGCCGCCTCCCGGCTGGCCAGCAGTTCCCGTTCCCGCGCCCGTTCGGCCTGCCGCCGGTCGAGCCGGTCCAGCAGGATGATGCCGAGGATCAGGCTCAGGGGCATCAGCCGATAGGTCAGGATCAGGGTATCGTCGTGGATGCGGGGCAGGAGGCCGGTCGAGGTCAGGATGCGCACCACGATCACCAGCCAGGACCCGGTCAGCAGGATCAGGACGCCCCACTGATAGCGGCCCCGGCGGCGGGGAGCGAAGACGACCGATAGGGGCCAGAGGAGGGCAAGCACCAGGGTCAGGCGAACCGTCACCCACCGGGTAAATTGAGTGTGTTCGGTCAGGGGGGTGGCGAAGGCCGCGATCAGGATGATGCCGATGAGGAGCCCATAGAGGAGGCGCCACGGGCGCTGACGGTAGATCTCCAGGAACACCAGGGAGGCCAGGGCGAAGATGGCGACGGTCAGGGCGCCGGTGATGGTGAACACCGAGATCATGTGCGGCCGCAGCCCCGGCCAGAGGCTAAGCAGCAGCGGCATTTCATAGGAGAGCTCGAAGAGGACGATCGCCCCCAGCCAGGCGCTGGCCAGGACGAAGCGCCAGTCGCCCCACAGCAGCAACACGACCAGGATGGCGAGGACGAAGCCGGCAAAGACAAGATAGCCATCGCGCAGCCGGGCCTGCTCGGCGGCGTAGCGCTCCGGGTCCACGCCGCGCACCGTGAGGCCGAGGAAGCTCCGGTCCTGGACCCGCAGCAGCAGGGTCCGGGTTTCCTCCGGTGCCAGGGTGAGCGGGAAGGTCGGGTGGACGGTGTCGATCACGAGGTCCGCGCGGGGCAGGTCGAGACCCGCGCGCTGGTGCGTCAGGATGGCGCCGGTGTCGGCATCGACCAGGAACAACTGAACGTCACGCAGTTGCCAGGGCAGGACCACCAGCCAGCGGTGAAGGGTGTCCGCGCCACCGTTCCGGACTTCCCCCCGCAGCCAGACCGTTGCCGGCCGGTAGGCCGAACTCAGGTTGGCGGGATTCGTCTCCTCCCAGCCCCCCGCGGCGAGGGCCTCCGCGGCGGTCAGGGGCTGGTCCGGGGCCTCCTTGATCAGCAAGAGCCGGTCCGTCAGACGCGTTTACTCGCCACAACAGGCCAGATCGAGGGGCGTCGGACCAGAAGCCGCCCCCGCCGGGCCGCCTCCCAGGCCCAGCGCGAGGATGAGCAACAGCCACCAGGGCATGGCCGCGGGAACCCCGGGTTTCTCAGGTCGTTCGGTATATCAACCCGTCCGGGAAACGATAGGGCCTCAGTGCTTCGCGGGCTCGATGGGCTTTGCCACGGCCGCGGTCCCCTTGACCCGCTCACGCAAGGTCTGGACGAAGACGTAGAGGGGCGGGATGACGATGATGCCGACGACGGTGGCCGCGGTCATGCCCCCCAGGACCACCACGCCCAGGGAGACCTGACTCGCGGCCCCGGCGCCGCTGGCCAGGACCAGGGGCAGCATGCCGAGGATGAAGCTCACCGCCGTCATCAGCACCGCCCGGTAGCGGAGGCGCGCCGCGTCCGCGGCCGCCTGCTGGATCGGCAGGCCCTCCTCGCGCAACTGCTTGGCGAACTCGACGATGAGGATGGCGTTCTTGCTCGCCAGGCCGATCAGCATCACCAGCCCGATCTGGGTGTAGACGTTGTTGTCCAGTCCCACCAGCCAGGTCGCCGCCAGGCCACCGACGGCGGCGATGACCACCGAGAGGATGACGGACAGGGGCACGGTCCAGCTCTCGTACTGGGCCACCAGGAAGAGATAGACCAGCAGCAGGGCCAGCAGGAGCACGACCGCCGCCTCGCCGCCCGCCTGGACCTCCTGGAAGGTGGTGCCGCTCCAGTCGATGCCGAAGCCGGGGGGCAGGCTGTCGCGCGCGATCTCGCCGAGGGCGGCGATGCCCTCGCCGGTACTGCCGACCGGGGTCACGTTGACGCTGGCGGCGCGGAAGAGATTGAAGCGTCGGGTGCTCTCCGGGCCGAGCATGGGCTCTGCCGTCACCAGGGACTGGACCGGCACCATCTCCCCCCGGTTGTTGCGCACATGGAGCTGGTTGATATCCTCGGGGGTCATGCGGAAGGGGGCGTCGGCCTGGAGGAAGACCCGGAAGGTGCGGCCAAAGAGGTTGAAATCGTTGACGTAGAGGGCCCCCAGGTTGGCCTGGAGGGTGAGGAAGAGGTCGGACAGGCGCACCCCCAGGGCCTCGGCCTTCTCGCGGTCGATGTCGAGGAAGATCTGGGGCGTCTGGGCGCTGAAGGTGGACATGGCGCGCCGCAGACGCGGGTCTTCATTGGCATGGATGATGAAGCCCTGGAGGGCCTGGGCCAGTTCCTCCGGGGGCTGACCGGCCAGGTCGAGCAGTTCCATCTCGATGCCGCCGGCGGTGCCCAGGCCCTGGATCGGCGGCGCGGCGAAGGCGAAGACCGTGGCCTGAGGGATGGACAGCAGCCGGGGCTGGACCCGCGCCAGCACGGCCTCGGCGCTGCTCGCCGGGCCGGGGCGTTCGTCCCAGTGCTTGAGGACGGCGATGGCCATGCCGCCGCTGGAGCGCATGCCCGCCAGCAGGCTGAAACCCGAGACGGTCATCACATGGTCGATCTCCGGCTCGGCCGCCAGGGCCTGCTGGACCTGGGCTAGGACGGCGCCGGTCCGCGCCAGGGAGGATGCGTCGGGCAGGGAGACGTCGACGAAGAAATAGCCCGTGTCCTCGCTGGGGATGAAACCGGTGGGGACCTGCATAAACAGCCAGCCGGTGCCGGCGGCGGAGGCGGCGATGATCAGCACCGCCACCAGGGAGACGCGCCCCAGGGCGGCGACCAAGCGGGTATAACCGCCACGGGTCCAGTCCAGCAGGGAGAAGAACCAGCGCAGGGGCCCGCGCGGGGCGCGGGAGGGCCGCAGCAACAGGCCGCAGAGGGCCGGGCTCAGGGTCAGGGCGATGATCGAGGACAGGGTCACCGCCACCGAGATGGTCACCGCGAACTGGAGGTAGAGCTGGCCGGTGATGCCGGGCAGGAAGGCGGTGGGCACGAAGACCGCGTACAGCACCAGGGTGGTGGCGACGATGGGCCCGGTGACTTGGGCCATGGCCCGCTTGGCCGCCTCCTTGGCGCTCAGCTTTTCCTCGTCGATGAGGCGCTGGGTGTTCTCAACCACGACGATGGCGTCATCGACGACGATGCCGATGGCGAGGATGATCGCGAACAGGGAGACGGTGTTGATGGACAGCCCCGCCGCCAGCAGGACGGCGAAGGTGCCGATGATCGACCCCGGGATGGCCAGGACCGGCACCAGGGTGGCGCGCCAGTCGCCGAGGAAGGCATAGGTGACCAGGATGACCAGCCCCAGGGCCTGGAGCATGGTGATGACCACGTTGCGCAGACTGATGCGCACGAAGTCGGTGGTGTCGTAGTAGATGTCGTATTCGAGGTCGTCGGGGAAGCGCTCAGCGAGTTGTTCCAGGGTGGCGTAGACCCGGTCGGCCGTGTCCAGGGCATTGGCGCCGGGTGAGAGGTAGATGCCGAGCATCGCCGTGGGCACGCCATTGACCCAGGTATCGGCGTCGTAGTTTTGCGCCCCCAGTTCGATGCGCGCCACATCGCCCAGCCGCACCACGGAGCCGTCGGGATTGGCACGGACCAGGATGCGCTCGAACTCCTCCGGCTCGGTGAGGCGCCCCTGCGCCTGGAGGGTGTAGGTGAAGGCCCGGCCCTCATTGTCGGGCGGGGCACCCAGGCGGCCGGCGGCGGCCTGGAGGTTCTGGCGGCGGATGGCGTCCGCCACCTCGGCCTCGCTGATCCCCAGGGAGGTCATCACCTGGGGATCGAGCCAGACGCGCATGGCGTAGTCGAGGGCGCCGAACTGGCTCGCGTCGCCGACCCCCGGCAGGCGCGCCAGGGAGTCGCGCAGATTGATCTCCATGTAATTGGAGAGGAAGAGCCGGTCGAAGGTCCCCTGGGGCGACAGCAGGTTGACCGTGAGCAGCATGTTGGTGGACTGCTTGCGCACCGAGACACCCTGCTGGATTACCTCGATCGGCAGGGTCGGCTGGGCCAGGGCCACGCGGTTCTGGACGTTGACGGCGGCGATGTCCGGGTCGGTGCCGACGGCGAAGGTGATGTCCAGCCGGTAACGGCCCGAGTTGTCGCTGGTCGAGTTCATGTAGAGCATGTCGTCGACGCCGTTGACCTCGGCCTCGATGGGCGCGGCCACGGTCTCGGCGAGGATCTCGGCGTTGGCGCCGGGGTAGAAGGCCTGCACTGACACCTGGGGCGGCACGATGTCCGGGAACTGGGCCACCGGCAGGACCTTGATGGCGATGAGGCCCGCGATGATGATCACCAGGGAGATCACCATCGCGAAGCGCGCGCGGTCAATGAAGAAGGCGGAAAACATGGGCTCAGTCTCCCGCCGGGAGGTCGGCAGCCACGGGGGCCACCACCATGCCGGGACGCGCCTTCTGGATGCCCTCCACGATCACCCGCTCTCCCGCCGTCAATCCGTCGAGCACCACCCAGTGGGTGCCCTGGCGCTCGCCCAGCGTGACCCGGGTCACCTGCACCTTATTGTCCGGGGTCAGCGTCAGGACCAGACGGCCGGCCTGATCCTGCTGCACCGCTACCTGGGGGATCACCAGGGCCTGGGTGGGTTCGGTGGCGCGGACGGTGACGGTCACGTGCTGGCCGGGGAGCAGGACGCCCGCGGCATTGGCAAACTGGGCCCGGATGCGCACCGTGTCGGTGGTGGTATTCACCTCGGGGTCGGAAAACTCGAAGGTGCCCGGCTCGGGAAACTGGCTGCCATCGGCCAGGCGCAGGTAGGGCCGGAAACCCCCGGCATTCTGGGACTGGCGGACGGTCAGCATGGCGCGGTCGGTCACCGGGATGTTGACGTACACCGGATCGATTCGCACCAGGCGGGCCAGGGGGCCGGCACTGGGGCCGACCACGGCGCCGACGGCGAAATTACTACGGCCGATGCGGCCGGCGAAGGGGGCGCGGATTTCAGTGTAGCTCAGGTCGATCTCGGCCAGTTGGATGGCGACCTGGGCCCCATCCCGGGCCGCCTGGGCCACGCGCTCCGCGGCCACCGCCTCGTCGAGCTGGGCCTGGGTGGCGCCCCCACGCTTGATGAGCGGTTGGAGACGCTCCCGTTGCAGGCGGGCATTGACCAGGGTCGCCTCGGCACGTTCCAGGTCGGCCTGGCGGGTGGCGAGGGCCCCCTCGAAGGGTTCGCGCTCGATGCGGAAGAGTAACTGACCCTCCTCGACGGTGGCCCCTTCCTGGAACAGGCGCTCCGCCAGGAAGCCGTTGACGCGGGCGACGAGATCGACCGCGTCGATCGCCTCAACCCGGCCGACAAATTCCATGGCCGGGGTGATCTCCTTGAGGGCCGCCGTGGCGACACCGACGGCGGGTGGCGGTGCCGGGGTGGAGGGGGCCACCTCCGCAGCGGGTCGGCAACCGATCAGACCAAGGGCAAGAACGAGGGCTGGAAAGAGGGGTAGGCGCTGCATGGGGACTCCCACTGTTTACGAGCGAAGCGCTTGCCAACCACCCCGGGCACCGCGTGAGAGGGTTGGCGGAGGATTCAGGTGCGACAGTCAGTCCGTTGGCGGGCCAACCGTGCACGGTACTGCATCATAACCCTTGACCCATCCTTGGGGGGCAAGGCGGCTAAGGGTAGGTTTACGCCACCCTCCGGTTGGGGCAACGGCCGTGAATCAATCCGACCCTGAGTCTAGAAATCGGCCTGAGAGCTGGTAAAAAATACCGTTTCCACGCCGTCTTAGACGGGCTATCTCGTTGTTTTAAAAAATCACCAGCTTTCCGATGGAGGGTTTTTTCGCGGCCTGTGAGGAGGGACCGCCAGCCAGGACTAGGCTGAGGATCCTCTCCTCCCTGCAAAACCTCGCAACCGGGTCGAAGACTCAGGCCAGGGCCTTGGCCTTGAGCTGTTCGTACTCTTGCTGGGTTAGGGTGCCATTGTCCAGCAGGGCCTTGGCGTCGGCGATCTGCTCGGCGGGCGATTTGGCCGCCACCTGGCGAATGTAGGCCTCGGTATCGGATCGTGCCTGGTTAAGGGCCCGGAGCTGGCGCTCGGCCATGCCTTTGCCACGCGCCAGGACGTAAACCAGGGCGGTGAGGAAGGGCAAGACGATGAGACCGATCAGCCAGATGACCTTGAAAAAACCATTCAACTGAGCGTCGCGGAACAGATCGACCACGACGTGAAAGAGGATGATCAGATAGGTGACGAAAAGGAAGGTCGAAATGATCAGATACAGGATGTCCCAGAAATTGCTCATGGATGACTCGTGTGGGGTGAAAGATCGGCTGGACAGTATCGCGACGTCCAGGGAAGGCGTCCAATGATCACCAGCCAGTCTTCCTCAAGAAGCCTGTCAAGGACCCCCCAGGTCAGGGCGCCATGGGAGCCACCCCCTTGCAGGGCTAGATCGATGGCGACGGGTTCGCGTTTGGCGTTAAGCATGGTGAAGAATATTCCTGATGGGCTGGATAAATTCCGGATCGGTCCCGCAAGTGTAGTGTCAAGGGTTCATCCTCTCCAGGTCTCACCCAGTCCGCCCCATGACCGTCGCGGCACGTTCCATGTCGCCCTCCCCCGCGAGAATGGACCTCTTCACTATAGAACGGCGCGACGCGATCGCTGATGCATTTTGTGTATCGCCAGCCTACCGATCATGCATTGAGGGGCCTCGATCATTCTTTTACCCGGGTTGGCCACGCCGCCATGGCTGGGTGGAGGGCTGAGTGACGGTGGACCAAACGATGGTCAAGGCCCTGAATTAGTCGCGCACGGCAGGGTCGTTGAACTGAATCCTGCTTTCGGGGTCTGGCCGGCGCCGATAGAGGGCGAGAAGGAAGCTGGCGATCCCGAGGGCGGCGGCCAGGTGCTTAAGGCTGTGCCCGCTCACCAGGCCGGTGAGGTGCAGAATGGGCTCGTCCAGGCTTTCGAGCCCCTTGGCCAGGAGATACCAGCCTATCACCGCCCACAGGTAGCCCGTGGGTCGCAACCGGGAGGGATAGGTCAGGAGGATAAAGGGCACCAGCAGCATGGGCAGGAATTGCACCAGCAGGTACAGCCTCAGGTCACCGCCGTCACCCTGGTCGGTCAGGCGCCAGTAGACCACCGAGAGGATGCCTAGGAGGATGAGGGGGAACAGCAGGCGGGCACCCAGGCGGGGCGAGACATGCTCGCCGAGGATACTGGCGAAAAAGGCCATGAAGGAGATGGTCATGGCCAGCCGGTCCCAGGCCAGGCCGGCATTATCCGGCCAGAGGTGATAATAGCCCGAGGTGGGGAACAGCAGCGCCGCCCCGGCAAAGAAGAGGGCATAGGCCAGGCGCAACGGCGGCAGGCCACCCGCCGGCACGCCCCGGCGCAGGGCGTGGAGACCGGCTAGCCCGACGACGAGGAAGGCGAGATTCGAGAGGGTGTCGACCCCATTGGGCATACCCCAGTAGGCGCGTTGGTCGGCGAAGCCATGATAGGCGGCATCCTGGGGGATGGGGCCGTGGATGAGCAGGGCCAAGCCCGCCGCCAGGCTCAGGCCCAGGATGACCAGGCCGCGCCAGTCAGGTCGGTGGCGCTTCATGGCTCAACCGCCCCAGCCTTCAGTTCGCGGCCGGCGCACCCCGTAATCCACCGCTTCGTATTCCACCCCTTCGTGTTGGCGCTGTATGAAATCCCGCAAACGCTCACGCGGAATGTGCGCGGCTGGACGGTGGCAGGCCTCCGCCCCGGCCATGAAGGCTTGGCGCAGGTCAGACTCCAGGTTCATGGGGAATAACGGCTTCTGTAGGGAAATGGCCTAAGCAGCTCAGGCCATGGAATGAGCCTCAGGCCGTGCAAGCAGCTCAGGCCTTGGAATGTGGTGCCCTCGGCGGGATTCGAACCCACGACCTACCGCTTAGGAGGCGATCGCTCTATCCTGCTGAGCTACGAGGGCGGCAATCGAAAAAATGAGTAGGTCAGGGCCGGGATGGCTGGCGCAAGCCCTGAATGAGGGCGGGATTCTACGTTGCGGGAGGCGCCGGTGTCACGCCCGGGGCAACCGCACGGGAATGCGGGCATGCCCGCGACAACCGCCGGGGTACGTGGGCCAGCGGCGGCTGGGGTGGGGTACACACCTGGGTGGGGTATAGTAATGGTGTTGCTCCCCGGTCGCGGGCCTGCATCCCGCCGCCGGGAACTCACATCAGGTTACCTGTACCTTCGTGGGAGAAACCTCCATGGCGGATCGCATCCGTAAATCGGCGCGGCTCTGGACCAGCAGCCCCATCCACGGCAGTCGCCTGCCCGACGCCGAGGCCATCAATCAGCGTATCCGGGCGGCCTTTGACAACTTACGGGCGGAGGACTTCAGCCGCCGCACCCACTTCATCGGCGGGCGTTTCGAGAACCTCTACCTGGAGCGCCAGCGCATTCCGGAACTGGAGATCGTCCTGGGGCACGCCGAGTCCTGTGCCCGCGCCATCCTCAAGCGGGGTCGCCAACCCCTGCGCCTGGGTTTCTGGTTCAACGCCCAGGAGCCCGGTCAGGAGACCAGTCTCCATACCCACGACGAGGACGACGAACTCCTTTCCGGCGTCTATTACGTCACCGTGCCCAAGCACTCCGGAAAACTGGTCCTGCTGGACGGCCAACTGACCACGCGGATCATGCCCAAGGCCGGGCACTTCCTCTTCTTCCCCCCCAGCCTGCCCCACCGGGTGGAGGTCAATCGCGGCACGGAGCGGCGCCTGTCCATCGCCTTCAACCTGGGGCCCCAGCCGGAGGACTGAGCGCCGGCAGCACGGCCACTCCAGGATGCGCTTATCTGAGCGCTGGTGAAGATAAAGGATCTTTCACGGCTTCAGGCAAGCTATCTCATTACGAGTAAAGCGCCCGCGAACCACAGGAGAGGTTGTTTTCACGGCCTCTGAGCTCGGCTGTCGGGACGATTTGAGCACTGGGGCCCGGTATTCCGGCGACCCTCACTCCAGGACCAGCCGTTCCACCTCCGCTAGGACCACCCGTCGGCCATCCAGGGTCGTGAAGCGTCGCCCTTCGATGGCGGAGCGCCGCGCCTCATAGCGGGCGATGGCGCCGGTATTGACATTGATCACCTGGACCCCGACCACGCCCTGGCCATGCTCCCAGTCCAGGTACAGCCACCAGAGGCTGCCCGCGACCATGGCGGTCAACAGGCCATAGGCCAGGGCACGGGCATAGAGCGGCGCGATCCAGGGTGGCCGGGGGGTTGGCGGAGTCCGCGGGATGCCCCTGGCCAGCCGCAGGCGGGCACGGATGATCAGGTAGGCCCCGAGAATGACGGCCAGGGTCAGGACAATCTTGGCGAACATGCGGGCAAAGTTAGCACAGATGCCCCGCCCCGCGGTTGCGTGGTGCCCACGCCGGGCCTTAAGATTCCTGGCCATGAAGACCGGCGCGACCGCCTCGCTGACCCCCTTTTACCGGCTGATCAGTCGCTTGTGCGCGCTATTACTGGTTATCCCCCTGGTCGGCTGCAACGAGCCCCCCGCCCCGAGCATCAACCTCTACCGGGCCCTGCACACCGGCGACCTGGATCAGATCAAGCGTCACCTGTACTGGGGAACGGACATCAACCAGCCCGGACCCGATGGGGACTACCCTTTGCATGTCGCGGCCGAGCGGGGCCATGTGGTCGTCGTTGATGAGCTCCTCAGCCACGGCGCCAGCCCGGAGGCCATCAATGGCGCGGGGCGCACCCCCCTGCTATTGGCCCTGTTGGCGGGCAAGACCGAGGTCGCGCGCCTGCTGGTCAACAAGGGCGCCACGGCGGACCCCCAGTCCTTGCTGGCCCTGCTGGTCGTGGCCGGGGTCTCGGACCGCGATGCCCTCGCCTTCGTGGTTGCCCGGGGTGCCGACGTGAACGCCGCCGACGCGGCTGGCGACCGCCCCTTGCACCGGGCGGTGGCCCAAGGCCAACTGCTGCTGGTCAAGCGACTGATTGCCCTGGGGGCGGAGGTCAACCTGACTAATGCCCAGGGACTCACCGCGCTGGCCCTGGCCCAATCCTTGGGCCAGCGCGACATCACCGCCCTGCTGGTATCCTTCGGCGCCAGTCCTACCTCACCCAAGCCCTGAGCCCTTGACCTCAGGCCCTGAGCCCATTACCCCGCGAGAAACGGAGACATTGTCATGGCCGAAACCATCGATGAATTGACGGTCAGCTACCGGGAGGGCGACCTCGAAACCGTCCAGGAGCTCGACAAGGTCGTCCTCTCCAAAGGGGCCTGGACCACCATCCTCTTCCGCTACCGGGACTGGGACCGGGCCAAGGAGACCTACGGCCCGGAGAAATACAGCATCCGGCGCTATCAGAAACGCAACGGGCAGTATCAGCAACAGTCCAAGTTCACCATCTCCAGCCGGGCCCAAGCCCAGACCCTGATCGCCGCCCTCCAGAAGTGGGTGGAGGTCGACTGACGGCGGGGTGGTGAGTGGGTTGGCAACCTTCCGGCCGGGGTAGCAACCCGCTCTGGTTAGAGGCCGCCCTTACTGCATCCCCTCGGGAGTGACCGGGGGTTGAGCCTCTCCCGGCAACGGCGGGGCCGCCATCTCCGGCGCAGGCTCGGCACCCTGCCCCGCTGAGGCTTGGCCCTCCCCCCCGGGTGATGGGGCACCCGGCATCGCCCCGGCGGGAGCACCCCCCTGGCCGCCACCCTTGGCGTCCAGGGTCAGGCGATTGCCCTTGTCGTCAATGGTCAGGGTGAAGCGGCTGAGGACGCTCATCCCCAACAGGCCGCTGTTGCCCAGCATCTGGTCCTCCAGGAAGGCCGCCCGGACATTCTCGACCCGGCTTTGTCCCAGCCAGACCGCTGGCAGGCTACCGATGCGCGCCTGCACCTTGCCATTGGCGGTCTGCATCTCACTCGGGCGCAGACCCTCACCATCGATCCCGAGCATTGACAGCAGGGAGGCCGGCAGGACCACGAAGTCAGCCCCGGTGTCCACCAACAATTCCCGCGTCACCCGCTTACCGCCGGCGCCCTCCAGGGAGATCTGCACGGCATGCTGGGTTCCACGCCGCGTGGTTTTAAGCTCGATATGACCGCTGGCGTTCGCCCCCGCCGCCGGGGTGGGCGTCGGTGGCGGGACATAAGCCGTCTTCTCACCAAGGATGATGACCCGTTCCACGCCCCCATCCGGTTTCTGGACGATGATATGGTCGAAATCCACCAGGAGCTTGCGCAACCGTGGATAGAGTTCCTCGCCACTCGCCCGCCCCCGAGCCTCCTCGGCGATGGCCCCCGCGCCCACCAGGGTGAAGCCATGGGCCGCGGACAGGCGCTTCAGTTCTTCGCCGACCGGCACCCGCGTCTGCGCGCCGGCCGTGGTGGGTGGCTGTGGCCTTTGCGTGCCGGCAGCGCCAGGAGGCTGAGGCGTTTGCGCGCCGGCCGCGGTGGGTGGCTGCGGTCGTGCCGGCGGCGGCTTTCTGGCGGGGGGTGGCTCACCGGGAGGCGCCTGCGCCGCCAACCAGCCAGGCGATAGGACGGCAAGCAGCGGCAGGGCGGGAACCCAACAGCGCCAACGCCAAGTACCAGGGAAAGAGGGCTTCATGCAGGCCGGGCCTCAGTGCGTAGGGGGCGGAATCTGCGGGCCAGTATGGCAAGCCCGCCGGTTTTCTCCAAGCCTGTCGTCGATTCCGGGACATCAACTGGTCAACAACAACCTACCGCAGGCCGGTGGGTTGAAGATCGGCGAACTGAACTCCCAACGGAATGTGAATGTGGCTGAAAGCGGGTGGTTTGGACACCAGCCCGAGTACCCTTGGAAAGGCTAAGCTGCCCTAGGGAAATCAAGGGTGGCGTTCAGGGCTCAGGGCTCAGGGCTCAGGGCACGCTCGCGGGCTCGGCCGGTTGCGTCAAGGCGATGATGGCAACCAAGGGGCGCCAGGCCCAGAAGGCGTAATGGTTGAGGGGTGGCAGATACATCTGGGAGATCTGGCCATCCAGGTAGAGGGCGTTGGGGCAGTCGAGGCGATCGCGAAACAGGGTGCCAAAGTCATGGAAATTGGTCTCACCGTCGGAGATGGCGAACAACACCCGCCCCGCCCGATCGACGCCAACCCCATTGCGCACATAGCGACTCTCGTACCCAGGGATGAAGCGAGGATGGAGCGCGCCATCGATGACCAGCATGGGACCGGACTGAACGGCATAACGCACCGGCGCCGTGGGTCGATAGTCATCCGTCTGCGCGACGCCCGCGCCCTGGGTGGTGACATAGAAGACGCCGTTGGGCTTGAGGAAGAAGTTACCGCCCCCTCGCCCCCGATTGAGGGGAACGAGGGTCGCGCCATCCTCGACGTAGAGCCCCAGGGGGGCCAGGTCCCGTGAATAGATGCCGCCATTGACGGCGAAGGTCAGACGTTCCCCCCGGGCGGCCAATTCCTGGCGCAAGGCCTGAAGGCTAGCGTAGGGACTGCCATCGGGACGCTTCCAGTAAAAGCGCAGGCCCTGTTCCTCTCCCGGATCGAGCCGGTAGACATCGTATTCCACCCCCTGATGCTGGAGGGAAAAGGCGGTGGCCGCCGGTACGGGCATCGCAAGGCACGACAATAATGCCAGCAGTCCCTGGAGAAAGCGCCCTGGCCGCGCAAGCCCGCTCCTGATCCCACCGCCAGTCCCGGTCTCGGCACCTGCACCGACACCGACACCGGTATTGGCATTGGCTTCGGCACTGGCACTGGCACTGGCACTGGCACTGGCACTGGCATCGGCATCGGCATCGGCATTGGCATCGATCCCGACCAGGGCCAGTTCCCTGTTCCAGTTCCCGCCTTTGGTATGGGCTTGGACTCCAGCCTGGACCCCGGTCTGGACTCCGGCATGAACCTCGGCATGGTGCCGGACCTGGGCCTGGGCCTGGGCCTGGGCCAGCATTGGAATCAGGACGGCATCTCCCGAAGAAGTCCCCGCACGCGTTCGCCGCCACCTCATGGTCAACCCACCCTCCTCCTACCAAAACGAACCTAGGTCACCATGCTAACCGGCCAGGCGCGGCTTGGCATCCCGGGGTACCGTCCGGAGGCACCGTCCCCCAGTATTGCCCCCGGCATTAATCCTGGTATTGCCCCCGCAATCGCCCACGCTATCGCCACCGCTATCACCAAGGTATCAGCTCGATATCTCCCGGGTATCATCCCCCATGACATATCGGCCTTGAGCACCGCTGACATTAACCGCCACCGGTTGCCGATGAGCGTCGCGAACCCTTATGCTGGTTCATACGCAACACTTCCCGGAGCAAAGCCAGGCCAGGCCAGGCCAGGCCAACCCAAGCCAGGCCAGGCCAGCGAGTGGGTCCACGCTCCGCTCCGGCCCCACCCCTTTGAGCCACGACCATGCCCAGCGCCCCGGAACTTTACCCGCCCATCGAGCCCCATGCCACCCAACGCTTGAGCGTTGAGGGCCATGAACTCTACCTGGAGGAATGCGGCAATCCGGCGGGCATCCCCGCGGTCTTTCTCCATGGCGGCCCGGGGGCAGGATGCGACCCCCTGCACCGCCGCTTCTTCGACCCCACCCGCTATCGGCTGATCCTCTTTGACCAGCGGGGCGCCGGTCGCTCGCGGCCCCACGCCGACCTGCGCCTCAACACCACCTGGCACCTGGTCGCCGACCTGGAACGGATTCGTGCCCATCTCGGCATCCAGCGCTGGCTGGTCTTTGGCGGTTCCTGGGGTTCGACCCTGGCCCTGGCCTATGCCCAGACCCACCCGGAGCGGGTGACCGGGCTGATCCTGCGCGGCGTCTTTCTCTGCCGACCAGCGGAGATCGCCTGGTTTTACCAGGAAGGGGCTAGTTGGATCTTTCCGGACTATTGGCGCGACTTCCTGGCCCCCATCCCCGCCGAGGAACGCGGCGACCTGGTGAGCGCCTACCACCGCCGTCTCACCGGCGATGACGAGATCGCCCGGCTCGCCGCCGCCAAGGCCTGGTCGGTGTGGGAAGGGCGTACCTCCACCCTCCTGACCAATCCCGACATCCAGCACCATTTCTCCGGCGCCCACTTCGCCCTGGCCCTGGCCCGTATCGAAAGTCACTACTTCGTTCATCAGGCCTTTCTGGAACCGGATCAGCTCCTGCGGGATGCACACCGCTTGCAGAGGATTCCCGGCATCATCGTCCAAGGCCGTTATGACCTGATCTGCCCCCTACGGTCCGCCTGGGAACTGCATCAGGCCTGGCCCGGCTCGGAGTTGGTGGTGGTCCCGGATGCGGGGCACTCGGCCTTCGAACCCGGGATCGTCGCCGCCCTGGTAGCGGCCACGGACCGGTTTGCCCGCGTATGAGCCAGACGTCGCCCCTGGCGCATCCGCTCTTGGAAGGACCCGCTGGAACTGTCATTGAGACTGGCCTGCCCCGTCCCCACGGCTACCAACGCCCGCGCCTGGCAGGTACCAGCCCATCGGGATCGCCCCCGACGGGTTCGGGCCCGAGCCGGTCCTCCTGCCCGACTTCGCCATGATCGGTTTGCTACAACGCGTCTCGACGGCCCAGGTGGAGGTGGCCGGGGAGCAGGTCGGCGCCATCGGGCCGGGCCTGCTGGTCCTGGTCGCCGTCCAACGGGGTGACGATGAATCCCGGGCGGAGCGCCTGCTGGAACGTCTGCTGAGCTACCGGGTCTTCCCCGACGCCACCGGCCGCATGAACCTCAGCCTCAGAGACACGGGCGGCGGCCTCCTGCTGGTGCCCCAGTTCACCCTGGCCGCGGATACCCGCAAGGGTACCCGCGCCAGTTTTACCCCCGCCGCCGCCCCGGAGGAGGGGCGCCGCCTGTTTGTCTGGCTCCTGTCCCGGGCGGAGGCCGCCCATCCCCGGGTCGCGGCGGGGCGTTTTGGGGCGGACATGCGGGTCAGCCTGGTCAACGAGGGTCCCGTGACCTTCTGGCTCGAAAGTTAGCGTGCAAGACACTAGCCCTGCCTCTGCCCGCCCTTTGGCAGCGAACACCGGGGTGCATCTGGTAAGATTTCACTCCTCGCCACCAGCCACGATCCCACAAGCCCCGTGACAGAGACCCTTCCCCCCCGCCGCGCCGAGGTTGAGCGCCATACCCTGGAAACGCGGATTCGCGTGCGGCTCGATCTCGACGGTTGCGGCCAAACCCGGTTCAAGACGGGGGTACCCTTCCTGGAGCACATGCTGGACCAGGTCGCCCGCCATGGCCTCATCGACCTGGAGATCGAGGCGGATGGCGATCTGCACATCGACGCCCACCACACGGTCGAGGATATCGGCATCACCCTGGGTCAGGCCCTGGCCAAGGCCAGCGGCGACAAGAAGGGCATCCGCCGCTATGGCCATGCCTACGTCCCCCTCGACGAAGCCCTGTCCCGGGTGGTGGTCGATCTGTCGGGGCGACCGGGACTGACCTACGAAGTCGCCTTCAGCCGCGCCATGATCGGTAGCTTCGACGTGGACCTGTTTCAAGAATTCTTCCAGGGACTGGTCAACCACGCCGCCCTGACCCTGCACATCGACAACCTGCGCGGGACCAACGCCCATCATCAGGCCGAGACCATTTTCAAGGCCTTCGGCCGCGCCCTGCGCATGGCCCTGGAGCCGGACCCCCGCCTAGGGAGTGCGATGCCCTCCACCAAAGGCGTCCTATGACCAGCGACAGCCAGGCCGCACTGGTTCTTTTCACCCTGTGACCGAACTCACCCTGAAGGTGCTAGCGTGCTTCTGATCCCCGCCATCGACCTCAAGGACGGCCGCTGCGTGCGCCTGCGCCAGGGCCGCATGGACGACGAGACCGTATTCGCCGATGACCCAGTCGAGATGGCCGGCCGTTGGGTCGCCGCCGGCGCCCGCCGCCTGCATCTGGTGGACCTCAACGGCGCCTTCGCCGGGGAACCGGTCAACGGTGCCGCCATCCGCGCCATCGCCGCCGCTTATCCCGACCTGCCCATCCAGGTCGGCGGCGGTATCCGCGACGAGGCCACCATCGCCGCCTATCTGGCGGCGGGGGTCCAGTGGTGCATCATCGGCACCCAGGCGGTCAAGGAGCCCGCGTTCGTCACCCGCGCCTGCCAGGCATTCCCCGAGCATGTCATTGTCGGCCTCGATGCCCGCGACGGCCAGGTCGCCATCCAGGGCTGGGCCGAGATCACCCCCCACCGCGTCGTCGACCTGGCGCGACGTTTCGAGGGGGACGGGGTCAGCGCCATCGTCTACACCGACATCGGTCGCGACGGCATGATGACCGGTCCCAACGTGGCGGCCACCCGGGCCCTGGCGGAGGCGATCAAGATTCCCGTCATCGCCTCCGGGGGCATCACCAATCTGGATGACATCCGCGCCCTATGCGCCGTCGCCGCCAGCGGCATCACCGCCGCCATCACCGGGCGGGCCATCTATGAGGGCACCCTGGATTTCGCCGCTGGCCAGCGCCTGGCGGACGAGTTGACGGGCGGCTGACCCGGTCCTTCGCTTTCCCAATCACTCGGAATACCCCTATGGCAGAAGAATGGCTCGATGCCATCAAATGGAATGACCAGGGTCTGGTCCCCGCCATCGCCCAGGAGAGCCCCACCGGCAAGATCCTGATGATGGCCTGGATGAACCGCGAGGCCCTGGCCGCGACCCGGGCAACCGGCCACGCCGTTTACTGGTCGCGCTCCCGCGGCAAACTCTGGCACAAGGGCGAGAGCTCGGGCCACGAGCAAGTCGTCAAGGCCATCCGCCTGGACTGCGATGCCGATGTCATCCTCCTGGAGGTGGAACAGAAGGGCGGCATCGCCTGCCACACCGGCCGTCATCATTGTTTCTATCGCGAACTGCGGGAGGGCGAGTGGGTGGTCGTCGAGCCCGTCCTCAAGGACCCCGACGCCATCTATGGGCACTAGCCGGCACTAATGGACGGCCCGGAGGCCGCATAAGACCATGAGCGACATCCTCACCCGCCTGGCCCTGGTTCTGGAGGAGCGTAAGCAATCCGACCCGGAGACCTCTTACGTCGCCCGCCTCTATGCCAAGGGCCAGGACGCCATCCTCAAGAAAATTGGCGAGGAGGCCACGGAGACCGTCATGGCCGCCAAGGACGGGGACCCGGAACGGATCACCGCCGAGATCGCCGATCTCTGGTTTCATTGCCTGGTGTTGCTCGCCCACCAAGGCCTGGGGCCGAAGCAGGTCCTGGCTGAACTGGACCGTCGTTTTGGTCTCTCGGGGATCGCCGAAAAGGCCGCTCGCTCCTGAGGCGCTGGGCTGATGGCGCGGAGGCCTCTGCGCAACCCCCGCGCCATCTCCCCGTCCTTTGCGTGGGTCCACCCCACCCGCAGCATGGTCGTCAGACAAGGAGGGCCAGTTTCGCCCCAACTAGTAGACCGCTCCGCCAATCCGCTTTTACCCAAGGCGGAAATAAACATTTATAAACAGTATCTTATTTTAAAGACATTCGTATAGGTAGTGGTGAAACCGACTACTAGACCTCTTCAAGGTCACCCCGAGTTGCCTGCTCCACGCCTGGACCACTCAGGCTTGGCTCCGCCGTCCTCACCCCCGCCCTTGAGGGTCTTGAGCGGATTGGTCATCCGAGCGTTCGGCTCACCACAGGTACATGCTCGACTTTTTGCCCATGATCTCGAGTTCGAAATACTCGGCACAGGGCGCCTGGGCCACCCCATAGCACACATGGAGAGGCAGCAAATGCTCTGCGCGTGGATGGCAAAAACGCGCGCCTGGGGCATCGGCCCAGTGAATCAGTCGTTGCGTTCTTTCATCCTCAGAGCAGTCTGGATGGCTACAGGTTTTGAGCAACCATGTCTCGAAAGCATGATTCATCGCCTGGGATTCAGGTGTGTTCGGCCGGAAAAACTCCCGCATGTTGTGAAAAGAAAAGCCGGAACCGATGACCAATACCTTATCGGCGATCAAGGGGCTAATGGCCCGGCCTATTTCAATGTGCTTGGCGGGTTCCAGCGATCTGACCAAGGAGAGTTGAACACAGGGTATGTCAGCCTGCGGATACATGATTTTCAGTGGGATAAAAAGACCATGATCGAACCCTCGGCTGTCATCAAGCCCGGCTTGAATGCCGGCATCACTGAGTAAATTGTGGATATTTCGCGCGATCGATGGCTCCCCGGTGCAGGGATAACGAATATCGTAGGCTTCATCCGGAAAGCCGAAGTAATCATAAATCAATGACGGTGAAGCCCCCGAGGTAATCGTCGGCAGCGCGCATTCCCAATGCGCGCTAACGACGACGATAGCCTTGGGCTTTGGGATGATCGTCGCGATGCTCTCGAGACATGAGACCATCTCTTTATGCCCAGGATCACCAAGAAGTGGCAGGGGCCCACCGCCGTGTGAAAGAAATAATGCCTTGCATCGGTTCATCTGATCAGGTGCGATACTCGGCGTTGATCTTGACGTAGTCGTAGGAGAGATCGCAGGTCAGTACCCGGGTACGCGCCTGACCGCGGCCCAGTGCGACGCGGATGCCGATCTCGGCGCCCGCCATGGCGGCCCGACCCGCCTGCTCGGTGTAGCCGGGGTCACGCCCCCCGTCGCGGACGATGAGGGTATCGCCGAGCCAGATGCGCACCCGGTCGATGTCCAGGTCATCCAGACCGGCCCGCCCCACGGCCGCCAGGATGCGGCCCCAGTTGGGGTCCGAGGCGAAGAGGGCGGTCTTGACCAGGGGGGAGTGGGCGATGGTATCGGCGACTCGGCGGGCCTCCGGCTCATCCATCGCCTCCTCCACGACCAGGGTCACCAGTTTAGTCGCGCCTTCCCCATCCCGGACGATCGCCGTGGCCAGTTCCTCGCACAACTCCGTCAGCGCCTGGCGGAAGGCCCGGGCATCGGCCGACTCCGCATCGACCAGGGGCAGGTTACCCAGGGTCCCGGTGGCGGCGATGACGCAGGCATCGTTGGTGGAGGTATCCCCATCGATCGTGATGGCATTAAAGGAGGTGGCGACGGCCTCCGCCAGGCAGACCTGCAAGAGCCCCCGGTCCACAGCCACGTCCGTGGCCAGGAAGGCGAGCATGGTCGCCATGTCGGGCCGGATCATGCCCGCGCCCTTGGCGATACCGGTGATCACCGCCGCCCGGCCCGCCACGGCCAAGCGACGCGACACCAGCTTGGGCCGGGTGTCCGTGGTCATGATGGCGCGCGCGGCCAGCGGCCAGGCAGCCGCGTCCAGGGCGGCCAGGGCGGCGGGCAGGGCCGCTGCCAGGCGATCGACGGGCAGGGGCTCGCCGATGACGCCGGTGGAGAAGGGCAGTACCGCTTCGGCTCGGCAACCCGCCAGGGTGGCGAGGGCGGCGCAACTCGCCTCGGCATCCGCCAGCCCCCGCGGCCCGGTGCCAGCATTGGCGTTGCCGGAGTTGATCAGCAGATAACGGGGAGGGGTGGCGGCCAGGTGGCGCCGGGCGAGGGTCACGGGCGCGGCGCAAAAGGCATTGCGGGTGAAGACCGCCGCGCACTGGGCGCCTGGGGCCAGATCCAGGAGACAGAGATCGGTACGGTTCCGGTAGCGGATACCCGCCGCTACAGCTGCCAACCGCACGCCAGAAACCCGCTCGAAGGGAAGTTGCTCGTCACTCATCGCCCGTCCACCTGGCCAGGGGCCCGCTACCAGTCATTTCCAGAAAACGGCCAGGACAAGGCCGCCAGCTGGAGGATCGTTCAGCTCGTCCGGCCGTGGCAGTGCTTGTACTTCTTACCCGAGCCACAGGGACAGGGCTCGTTGCGGCCGACCTTGCGGTCCTCACGGCGATAGGGCTGTTCCGCCGGGGCTGCGCCTGGGCCGGCCGGGGCTTCATCGGCCTCCTCCGGGCCGGTGAGGCCATGAAATTCTTCGTGCTTGAATTCGAACTGCCGTTCCGGGACCTCCCGCGGCGGCGGGGCCAGGGGCGCGCCCTCGCTGGCCAGTTGCAGGCGTGACAGGGTGCCGATGACCTCGGACTTGATGCCGTCGAGCATGGCCGAGAACATCTCGAAGGCCTCGCGCTTGTACTCCTGCTTGGGGTTCTTCTGGGCGTAGCCGCGCAGATGGATACCTTGGCGCAGATAGTCCATGGCCGCCAGGTGGTCCTTCCACTGGGTGTCCAGGGTCTGGAGCATGACCGCCTTCTCGACCTGGCGCATGACCTCGGGTCCGACCTGTTCTTCCTTCTCGGCGTAGCGCGCCGTCAGACCGTCGAGAATGCGCTGGCGCAGGCTCTCTTCATGCAGGCTGTCGTCCGCCGCCAGCCACTGGCCAAGGGGCCAGTCGCCGCCGAAGTGCTCGGCCAGGGCCTTTTCGGCCCCCGGCAGGTCCCACTGCTCCTCCAGGCTCTGGGGCGGGATGAAGCGATCCAGCAGGGTGCCGAGGACATCGGCGCGCCAGAGGGCGACGGTATCGGACACGTCCCGGGCATCCATCAGCTCCCGTCGCTGCTGGTAGATGACCTTGCGCTGGTCGTTGGCGACATCGTCGAATTCGAGCAATTGCTTGCGGATGTCGAAGTTGCGGCCCTCGACCTTGCGCTGGGCGTTCTCGATGGCCTTGGTCACCCAGGGGTGCTCGATGGCCTCGCCCTCCTGCATGCCCAGCTTCTGCATCATGGCCCCGACCTTTTCGGAGGCGAAGATGCGCATCAGGCTGTCTTCCAGGGACAGGTAGAAGCGGCTGGAGCCGGGATCGCCCTGGCGGCCGGAACGACCGCGCAACTGGTTGTCAATGCGGCGGGACTCGTGGCGCTCGGTGCCGACCACGTGCAGGCCGCTGGCGGCGATGACCTGAGCATGGCGCTGCTGCCAGGCCTGGCGCGCGGCCTGGCGCTGGCCCTCGTCCTTGATCTCCTCCAGTTCCGCGTCCAGGCTGCCGCCGAGGACGATGTCGGTGCCGCGACCGGCCATGTTGGTGGCGATGGTCACCGCCCCCGGCCGCCCGGCCTGGGCGACGATGCCCGCCTCGCGCTCATGCTGCTTGGCGTTGAGGACCTCGTGGGGGATCTTCTCCTTTTTCAGCAGGCCGGAGATGAGCTCGGAGGTCTCGATGGAGGCGGTTCCCACCAGGGCCGGCTGGCCGCGCCGGACGCAGTCGCGGATGTCCTCGATGATGGCCTGGTACTTCTCCTTGGCGGTGAGGTAGACCAGGTCGCCGCGGTCGTCGCGGATCATGGGCTGGTTGGTGGGGATGACCACCACCTCCAGGCCGTAGATCTGCTGGAATTCGTAAGCCTCGGTGTCGGCGGTGCCGGTCATGCCCGCCAGCTTGGGGTAGAGGCGGAACAGGTTCTGGAAGGTGATGGAGGCGAGGGTCTGGTTTTCCTGCTGGATAGCCACCTCTTCCTTGGCCTCCACCGCCTGATGCAGGCCCTCGGACCAGCGCCGGCCGGGCATGGTGCGGCCAGTGAACTCGTCGACGATGATGATCTGGCCGTCACGGACGATATATTCCACGTTCTTGTGGAACAGGACGTGGGCGCGCAGGGCGGCGTAGACATGGTGCATGAGCACGATGTTGGCCGGGTCATAGAGGCTCTCCCCTTCGCCCAGCAGGCCCAGTTCGGTGAGCATCTCCTCGACGTGTTGGTGACCCTCCTCGCTGAGGAAGGCCTGGCGGGCCTTTTCGTCCACCGAGTAGTCGCCGGGGCCGAAGTCCGGCTTGCCCTCCTCGTTGGTGATGGGGGGCTGGCGGGTGAGGCGGGGGATGATGCCGTCGATCTTCTTGTAGAGATCGGTATTGCCCTCGGAGGGCCCGGAGATGATCAGGGGCGTGCGGGCCTCGTCGATGAGGATGGAGTCCACCTCGTCGACAATGGCGTAGCAGGGATCGCGCTGCACCCGCTGCTCCGGGGTGAAGGCCATGTTGTCGCGCAGGTAGTCGAAGCCAAACTCGTTATTGGTGCCGTAGGTGACGTCGGTGGCATAGGACTCCCGACGGCTGACGTTACGCAGGTGGCGGTAGCCCTGGCCAGGGGGTGGCTCGTAGCCATAATCGACGACATAGGAGGCCGTATCCGGACCCATGCCCCCTGAAGAATTGATGACGCCCACCGACAGGCCGAGGAACTGGTAGATACGCCCCATCCAGACGGCGTCGCGGCGGGCCAGGTAGTCGTTGACCGTGACCAGGTGGACGCCCTTGCCCGGCAGGGCATTCAGGTAGACCGCCAGGGTCGCCACCAGGGTCTTGCCTTCACCGGTACGCATCTCGGCGATGCGGCCGTCATGGAGGACCATGCCGCCGATGAGTTGGACGTCGAAATGGCGCATGCCCAGGGCGCGCTTGCCGGCCTCGCGCACCACGGCGAAGGCCTCCTTGAGCAGGTCATCCAGGCTGGCGCCGGCGGCGAGGCGCTCGCGGAACTCGGTGGTCTTGGCCCGCAGGGCGGCGTCCGAGAGCTTGGCCACCTCCGGTTCCAGGGCGGTGATCTCGGCGACCACCTTGGACATCTTCTTCACCAGCCGGTCGTTGCGGCTACCGAAGACCTTTTTGAGCAGATTCGTGACCATATGCGCCGGAATATCCGCAGTCGACAAAGATTAAACCATGATACCCCAAGCAGGCGGTTCAGGCGGATCGCGATGAAGCGGATCGCGATGAAGCTATCCACGGCGAAACTGTCCGCAACCTATCCGCCCGCGGGGCTTACCCCAGCGGCGTGGCGAGCCCATGAGCGTCATCCGCTCACCGGGACCTTCATTATCCCTGGAGAGCGGACCTGCATGATCCTCGGAGAGGGGGAACTTTAGAATCTTCAGGACGGATCGCTGGAACCGGAACGGCGCGGGGGCCTGAGGCGACATCGCCCGGCACCCCACCCCGGCGGAAAATCAGGAGGAAGTCAGCAAGCCCTCAGGGCTCCTGACGGGGAAGGTCGAGGCCAGCCAACCGCAGCGGATTGATGGCCACGCCCTCCTTGAGGACCTCGAAGTGGAGGTGGGGTCCGGTGGAGCGGCCACTGCTACCCAAGGTGGCGATGACCTGTCCCTTGGTCACCAGATCCCCCGCTGCCACCAGCAATTTCTTGCAATGGGCATAGCGGGTGACCAGGCCATTGGCATGCCGGATCTCGACCAGGCGGCCATACCCACTGACGGTCTCACTCTGGATCACCAGCCCATCGGCGATGGCCAGGATGTCGGTACCGACCTTACCCGCATAGTCCACGCCGCTGTGGAAACTCTGGCGGCCATGGAGTGGATCCTTCCGCATCCCGAAGTAGGAGGAAATGTAGCCGGATCGCACGGGTAGTCCCGGGCTCAGGCTATCCTCACTGAGTTCCCGTTCCATCACCACCTGGTCAAGGAGCCTGAGCTTCCGGCCCCGGTCCTCGATTTCCCGACCCAGGCGGGCCATCTCCATGGCGAACTCCTCACTGGACGTCGGCAGCGTCTCCAGCGGTTCCGGGCCACCCTGGGGAGGGGCATGCTGAAAGTCGAATTCCTCGGGGCTGAGATTGGCCTTTTCGACCAGGCGTTCGCCGAGGGCATTGAGGCGCAGGAGCTCGGCCTGCATCTGACTGAGCCTGAGGCTCAGGGTATCCAGTTCACTGGCTGAGGGCAGGTCCTCCCGGAGGAACTGGTCGTGGGAACGTCGCTCCAGTGAGGCCAGGAGGGCGGACGTTTGATCACCGGTCCCCGCCGCGGCGGAGTGGATCTGACCATACCAGAAGCCGGCTGCACCGGTGCCGGCAGCCACCAGGACCAGGACCAGGACACTGAGCCAAAGCTGCATCCGGGGTCCAACGCCATGATGGCATCGGTGCGAAAAGCAGTTTTTCATCCAGTAATTCCGTTGCAAAAAACTCGGACATGGTACTGGACGCCGGGCACTGATCCAAGGAAAAATGCATCCACGAGCGCCTTATAGCGCCTCAACGAGCACTTTTTATTTAATAATCAATCATCTTTACAGATAGGCACGCCACCGCGCCATGGCCCTCACCGCCGTCAACCACCAACTCCGCCGCCTGGCCGGCCAGGATGCCCTGAGCGCGATCCTCACCGCGGTGGAACGGCAGGGTCTGCTCCTGGCCGCCGTGCGGGCCCGGATGGCGCCACCCCTCGACCAGCATTGCCGTCACGCCGCTCTAGAAAACGGTCGATTGACCCTGGTGACGGATTCCCCCGTGTGGGGCGCCCGCCTGCGGTTCCTCGCCCCCGAACTCATGGCCAGCCTGCGCGCGACCCATGGGGAGATCAAGGAGTGCCGGGTTCGGGTCCAACCCACTTGCCTGCCGACCAGGCCCCCGGAACCTGCCCCGCGGGCGGTCAGCATGTCTCCGGCCACCGCCAGCTTGCTCCTGGCGGCGGCTGAGGCCCAGGCGGGCACGGAGTTAGGATTGGCCTTACGGCGGCTAGCCGAGACCGGAATGAGGGCGGCGGTCGAGCGGGACGTGCTGGGTGACCGCTAGGTGATCACCCGGAATCCGTCAGGAAACGGCCAGTTGCAGGCGACGGATACGTGCCGGGGCCGAGGTCCCTTCCGTGAAGCAGACCTCTTCCCAGGCGTCAGGCGTGGCGATCAGGGCCCGCAGCAACTGATTGTTCAGGCCGTGGCCGGACTTGTAGCCCTGGAAGGCGCCGATGAGGGAGTGGCCGAGGAGGTAGAGGTCACCAATGGCATCCAGGATCTTGTGCCGGACGAATTCGTCCTCGTACCGCAGGCCTTCCTCGTTGAGGACCCGGTAATCATCCACCACGACGGCGTTGTCCAGGCTACCGCCCATGGCCAGATTCCGCTGCCGCAGGGCCTCGATGTCGCGCAGGAAGCCAAAGGTGCGGGCCCGGCTCACCTCCTTGACGAAGGAGGTGGCGGAGAGGTCCACGGTGGCCCGACGGGTGCGGGAGGCGAAGGCGGGGTGATCGAAGTCGATGACAAAGTCCACCTTGAAGCCATTATAGGGCTCGAAGAGGGCGTACTTATCCCCGTCCTCGACCCGCACCGGGCGCTTGATGCGCACGAAACGCTTGGGCCGGTTCTGCTCCTCGATCCCCGCCGACTGGATGAGGAAGACAAAGGGCCCGGCGCTGCCGTCCATGATCGGCACCTCGGCGGCGCTGACATCGACGTAGGCGTTGTCGATGCCCAGCCCGGCGAAGGCGGAGAGGAGATGCTCAACCGTGGAGACGCGGACCCCATCCTTGACCAGGGTCGTGGACAACTGGGTATCGCCGACATTCAGCGGGGTGGCGGGGATGTCGACCGGCTGCTCCAGATCGGTGCGACGAAAGACGATGCCCGTATCCGGCGCGGCGGGGCGCAGGGTCAAGTAGACCTTCTCCCCCGTGTGCAGACCCACGCCCGTGGCGCGAATGACGTTTTTCAGGGTACGCTGCCGGATCATGGTCCTTCTCCTTCTGGTGTTAGCCGCAAGGGGTCGAATCTAGCCGCGATCAGGGCCGATCCGGGTGAATCGGGGCTAACCCCGCGTTTTCCGGCTGACGGAAAACCTTTGGTTATCCCCTAAGGGTTTTCCCTCATTATTAGGCATGCCCTTACCCGTTTGCAAGTAAATCGCTTGATTATGCGACACGGACGAGGGGGGCAGGCCCGCTTAGGCAATTACCGCGGGCCCGCCCGGAAGGTGCCGCTCAATCCGCCTGACGGCGCAAAAATGCCGGGATGTCGAGATAGTCCAGGTCGGGCTCGGTTTCGGCGGCGACCGGCTTGGAACGGCGTCCAAAGCTATCGGCGAAACTGGAGGGCTTAGGGGCGGTACGGTCATTCGCCACCACCTGCAGACGGGGCGTTTCCGCGCGGGTCTGGGCACTGCCGCGACCGCGACTGCCGCCGATCCCCGTGGCCACCACGGTGACCCGCATCTCGTTCTCCAGGTCGGGATCGATGACCGTACCCACCACCACGGTGGCATCCTCGTCGGCGAAGTCGCGGACGGTGTTGCCCACCTCGTCAAACTCACCGATCGTCAGGTCCATGCCCGCGGTGATGTTGACCAAGATGCCCCGGGCGCCCGAGAGGTCGATGTCGCCTAACAGGGGACTGTTGATGGCCGCCTCCGCCGCCTCTCGCGCGCGATTGGGCCCACTGGCCGCGCCCATGCCCATCATGGCCTCGCCCATCTCGGACATGACCGTCTTGACGTCGGCAAAGTCGACGTTGATCAGGCCATGACGGGTGATCAGTTCGGCGATGCCCCGGGTGGCATTGAGCAGGACGTCGTTGGCGGCCCTGAAGGCGTTCAGCAGGCTCATCTCCTTGCCGAGGACGGCCAGGAGTTTCTCGTTGGGAATGGTGATCAGGGAATCGACCCGGCCCGCCAGGGCCTCGATGCCCTCCTCGGCGATCTTCATACGCTTGCCCCCCTCGAAGGGGAACGGCTTGGTGACCACCGCCACCGTCAGAATGCCCAGTTCCTTGGCGACATCCGCGACCACGGGCGCGGCGCCGGAACCCGTGCCACCGCCCATCCCGGCGGTGATGAAGACCATATCGGCCCCTTCCAGGGCATCACGGATGCGGTCACGATCCTCCTCCGCCGCCTGGCGACCCACGGCCGGGTTGGCGCCAGCCCCCAAGCCCTTGGTGATGGCCGCCCCCAACTGCAGGATGGTCTTGACCGTGGAATGTTTCAGGGCCTGGGCATCGGTATTGGCGCAGATGAAATCCACGCCTTCGATGGAGGACTCCATCATATGGTTGACGGCATTGCCGCCACCGCCGCCAACGCCGATGACCTTGATGACGGCGCTTTGGGTGTGGGTATCCATCAATTCGAACATGTAATGATTCCTCTCACGCTTGAATATTGTCGCAATGATCGACCCTTGGCCGTCCAGCCCTCATGACCCGGCGACCGTTTGTTCGCAACCCGGCGTCCCCGACCACCCGAACGCCACCCGAGGCCCGCCATGCCGGCGGAGCCCAGCAGAACCTTAAAAATTGCCCTGGAACCAGCGCTTCATCCGCTCCCAGATGGCCCCGGCGCCCCGGAGATCCCGGGGCTCGGCGCGGTAGGCCGGGCGATTCTGGCGGGCATAGAGGAGCAGCCCGACCCCCGTGCTGTGGATCGGATTGCTCAACACCTCCTCCAGACCCACCGCATTCTGGGAGTGGCCCAAGCGCACCGGCATGTGGAAGACCTCCTCCGCCAGATCGATCAGGCCCGCCATCTTGGCGCTGCCGCCGGTCAGGACGACGCCGCTGGCGACCTTCGGCTCCAGGCCGGTGCGTCGCAGCTCCATCTGCGCCAAGGTCAATAGCTCCTCGTACCGGGGCTCCACCACCTCCGCCAGGGTCTGCCGCGCCAGCCGCCGCGGCGGACGTTCGCCAATACTCGGTACCTCGATCATCTCGTCCCCCCCGGCCAACTGGGCCAGGGCGCAGGCATGGCGGATCTTGATGCGCTCGGCATACTGGGTCGGGGTGCGCAGGGCCACGGCGATATCGTTGGTCACCTGATCCCCGGCGATGGGGATGACGGCCGTATGCTGGATGGCCCCGTCGGTGAAGACCGCCAGGTCCGTGGTGCCGCCGCCGATGTCGATCAGGCAGACGCCCAGCTCCTTCTCGTCCTCGCCGAGGACCGCGTAACTGGAACCGAGCTGCTCCAGAACCAGGTCATCCACCTCCAGACCACAGCGGCGGATGCACTTGACGATGTTCTGGGCGGCGCTGACGGCGCCGGTGACCAGGTGCACTCTGGCCTCCAGACGGACGCCGCACATGCCCACCGGCTCGCGGATGCCCTCCTGGCCATCGATGACGAACTCCTGGGGCAGGATGTGCAGGATCTTCTGGTCCGCCGGGATCGCCACCGCCCGGGCGGCGTCGATGACCCGGTCCAGGTCCGCCTGGGTCACCTCGCGGTCCTTGATGGCGGTCACCCCATTGGAACTCAGGCTGCGGATATGACTGCCGGCGATACCAGCATGGACGGCATGGATCTCACAGCCGGCCATCAGCTCCGCCTCTTCCACGGCCCGCTGAATGGACTGAACGGTGGACTCGATATCAACCACGACCCCCCGTTTGAGGCCCCGGGAGGGGTGCATCCCCACCCCCACGACCTCCACCAGGCCATCCTCCCGCTCCTCGCCGACGAGGCAGGCGACCTTGGAAGTACCGACATCGAGTCCCACCAGTAGATTCTTGTCTCCGCGTCGCGCCATGAGGCTAGCTCCGGTAGGGCAAAAGGACCCCGTCCGGGGAACCTGGATGATTAAAGAAACGGGTTACCGTCGCGGGGTCAGGGTAGACGAGTTCCGACCCCAGGGGATACCCCAGTCCCTGCGCCACCCGGGCGGCGAGCCGGGCCCCGGACCAACTGACGGCTAACCCATTACTATATCGCATGTCCACGCGCGCCGGCCGACCGGCGGCGAGGATCTCGGGATAGGCGCGCAGGAAGCGCTCCAGCCGCGTTTCCACCTCGGTCCTGCCCAGCAGGAGGGTAAAACCCGCGTCGGTGGTCAGGGTCCAGGCCCCGCGCGCGTCATCCTGCAGGGTCAGGATCACCAGGTCCCGGGCCTTGAGCCGTTCCCCCCAGGCCAGATACCGCTCCACCACCTGCCGGGCCTGATCGTCAGGGCCCCGCAGCAGGGGCAGGCCCGCCGGGATCTCGTGCCGCTCCGGCCGGAAGATCACCCCCTCCGCCGTCACCAGACCTCCCTCGCCCCAACGGGCCAGGGGCTTATGCTCCGTGACCGCGATCACCAGCCGGTCCGGCCAGGCGCGGCGCACGCCGGCATTGGCCACCCAGGGCAACTCCCGGATGGCCGCCTGGATGCTGGCCAGGTCCTGGGTGAGGATGCCGGCCTCCAGCGTCATGCCGACCCGTTCCTGGATCTGCTGCAGGGTCATGCGCCGCACCTCGCCCTCGATGCTGACGACCCGCACCGGCAGATACTGGGACTCGAGTTGTAGCAGCCAGTGACCGCCGGCCACCATGGCCAGGATCAGCCCCAAGCCCGACAGGCCCTTGAGAAAGCGCCAGGCCAGCCTGGGCTCCAGCCGCGGCAGGCTGAAGGCCGGGGCGGGACTGGTCTGGGGCGGATCAAACCATCTCAAGGCTCGTCTCCAGGATGCGCCACACCAGTTCATCAAAATCAAGGCCCCGGGCACGGGCGGCCATGGGCACCAGGCTATGGTCAGTCATCCCGGGCACCGTGTTGATCTCCAGCAGGTAGGGATTGCCCGCCACATCCAGCATCAGATCCACCCGCCCCCAGCCCCGCGCACCGACGGCCGCGAAGGCCGCCAGGGACAGGGCCTGAAGCCGGGCCTCTTCCACGGCGCTCAGACCACAGGGACAGAGGTAACGGGTATCGTCGGCGAAGTATTTGGCCTGGTAGTCATAGAAGACCCGCGGCGTCTCCAGGCGGATCAGGGGCAGGGCCTCGTCACCCAGGATGGCGCAGGTGTATTCGGGGCCACTGATCCAGCGTTCCGCCAGGACCAGCCGATCGAAGCGCGCCGCCTCCCGCCAGGCGGCGGCGAGTCCGGCCACGTCGTCCACCCGGGCCATGCCGATGCTGGAGCCCTCGTGGGCGGGCTTGATCATGAGGGGAAAGCCCAGGGCGGCGGCCCGGGGCAGGTCGGCCTCCTCCCGCAGCGGAGCGAATTCCGCCGTGGGCAGCCCGGCGCCCTGCCAGACCAGCTTGCAGCGATACTTGTCCATCCCGAGGGCGGAGCCCAGGACGCCGGAGCCGGTGTAGGGCAGCCCCAGGGTCTCCAGGGCACCCTGGATCTGGCCATCCTCGCCCCCCCGGCCATGGAGCATGATGAAGACCCGGTCGAAGCCCCCCTGCACCAGGTGGGCCAGCACCTGGCGGTCCGGATCGATGGGCGTCACCGCGACCCCCCGGCGCCGCAAGGCGGCGAGGACGGCGTTGCCGCTCTTGAGGGAGATCTCCCGTTCGGCCGATTGGCCGCCCAACAGCAGGGCCACCTGACCAAACCGGGCCGCGTCGGTGCTCATGGCAGGTTTCCTCCGATGCAATGGACCTCGGGTTGCAGGCGCACGCCGCTCTGGCCCTCCACCCGCGCCTGGATGCGCGCCATCAGCGCCCGGATGTCCCGGGCGCTGGCGCCACCGGTATTGACGATGAAATTGGCATGCCGGGTGGAGACCTGGGCCCCACCCTCGCGCTCGCCCTTGAGGCCCGCCGCCTCGATCAGGCGCGCGGCATAGTCCCCCGGGGGGTTGCGGAAGACGGACCCGCAACTCGGCTCGCCGATGGGCTGGGTGCGGTTGCGCCGCTCCAGCAGGTCGCGGATGCGCGCCTGACAGGCCGCCGGCTCCCCCGCCTCCAGTTCCAGCTCCGCCGCCAGGAACCACTCCCCGTCCGGGCCCACGACCTGGCGGTAGCCCACGCGGAAATCCGCGGGACCCCGCTCCCGGAGCTGGCCCCCGCGGTCGATGGTCGTCACCCGGCGCACCCGGGTCCAGATCTCGCCGCCATGGGCCCCGGCGTTGAGGGCCAGGGCCCCGCCCAGGGTACCGGGGATGCCGGCCAGGAATTCACAACCGGCCAGTCCGGTCCGGGCGGCGAAGCGCGCCAGCTTGGCGCAGGGGACACCGCACTCGGCCCGCAGTCCCAGGGGGCCCAGCCGATCCAGACCGCCCAGCCGCCCCTGGGTGTGAATGACCGTGCCGGGAAAGCCGGCGTCATCCACCAGGAGATTGCTCCCCAGACCCAGCCAGAGCAACGGTTCGGTAGGCTCCAGGGAGCGCAGGAAGGCCACCAGGTCGGCGGCGTCCGCCGGGCGGTAGAAGCGTCGCGCCACCCCGCCGACCCGCCAACTGGTATGGCGGGACAGGGGTTCCTCCAGGCGGAGTTCACCGCGCAGTCCAGCCGCCAGCGCGATCTGGGGGGATGAGGCGGGAAGCATGGCGTCGCTCATGGACCAACCCCAACGCGCAGCAGCGCCGGCAGCCGCGCCGCCAGGCCCCCGATATCCCCGGCCCCGGAGAGCAGGACCAGGTCCCCGTCCTCCAGCAACTTGTCCAGCACCCGGGGGACCTCCTCCAGCTCCGGACAAAAGACCGGATCGACCTGGGCCCGGACGCGGATGGCTCGGCTCAGAGCGCGCCCATCGGCGCCGGCGATGGGCGCCTCCCCCGCCGCGTAGACCTCGCACAGCACCAGCCGGTCGACGTTGGACAGGACCTGGGCAAAGTCGTCGAATTGCTCCTGGGTGCGGGTGTAGCGATGGGGCTGGAAGACCAGCACCAGCCGCCGACCTGGCCAGCCCTGACGGGCGGCCTCCAGGGTCGCCGCCACCTCCCGGGGATGGTGACCGTAGTCGTCGATCAGCACCAGTTTCCGGCCGGCAGCGTCCCGGACCTCGCTGACCACGAAGCGCCGGCCGATGCCCTGGAAACCCGCCAGGGCGCGGCGGATGGCCGCCTCCGGCACCCCCAGCTCCAGGCCGACGCTGATCGCCGCCAGGGCATTGAGCACATTGTGGCGACCGGCGAGATTGAGCTCCACAGGGAAGCTACCGCCCCGATGCTGGGCGGTGAAGTACATGCGCAGGCCCTCCTGGCGCACCTCCAGGGCACGTACGTCCGCCTCCGGCCGGGTACCGTAGGTGCGCACCGGGCGGGGTACCTGGGGCACCAGGGCGCGCACCTCCTCGTCGTCGATGCACAGCACCGCCAGCCCGTAAAAGGGTAGGTGGTGCAGGAATTCCATGAAGGTGTTGCGCAGCCGGCCGAAGTCATGGCCATAGGTAACCATGTGGTCGGCGTCGATGTTGGTCACCACCGCTAGCATGGGCTGGAGATAGAGGAAGGAGGCATCGCTCTCGTCGGCCTCGGCCACCAGGTAATGGGACCCGCCGAGACGGGCATTGGCCCCGGCGCTGTTGAGCAGCCCGCCGATGATGAAGGTCGGGTCCAGGCCGCCCTCGGCCAGGACGCTGGCCACCAGGCTGGTGGTGGTGGTCTTGCCGTGGGTGCCGGCCACTGCCACGCCGTAGTAGAAGCGCATCAGCTCGGCCAGCATCTCCGCCCGCCGGACCAGGGGGATACGCCCGGCGCGGGCCGCGACCACCTCCGGGTTGGCCTCATCGATGGCCGTCGAGACGACCACGGCGTCCGTCCCCAGAATGTGTTCCGCCGCGTGACCGATGAAGACCTGGGCGCCCAGCTCCGCCAGGCGGCGCGTCGCCGCATTGGGCCGCTTGTCGGAACCAGAGACGGTGTAGCCCAGATCAAGCATGATCTCGGCGATGCCGCTCATGCCGGCACCGCCGATGCCGATAAAGTGCAGGCGACGGATACGGCCCATGCGCCCCGCGTGATGACCCTGAGCGGTACCAGTAACGAGGCCAGCGTGGCGGGGAGGCAGGGGGGGTTGCGGCTGGCTCATGGGCGAATCTCGGCAAGGCAGGCGGCGGCGATATGGCCGGCGGCATCCGGCGCGGCCAGGGCGCGGGCGGCCTCTGCCATGGCCAGCAGGCGGGGCCGGTCCCCCAGCAAACGGCTCAGGACGGCACTCAGATGGGCGGGTTCCAGTTGGGTCTGGGGCAGAATCTCGGCGGCCCCCGGCGCGGCCAGCACGTGGGCGTTGGCCGTCTGGTGGTCGTCCACCGCGTGGGGGTAGGGGACCAGCACGGCGCCCAGGCCGGCGGCGGCCAGTTCCGACACCGTGAGGGCGCCGGCGCGGCATAGTACCAGATCCGCCCAGCCATAGGCCTCCGCCATGTCGGCAATAAAAGGCGTGACCTCGGCGGCGACCCCCGCCGCGGCATAGGCCTGTCGGGCGACCTCCAGGGTCTGCTCACCGGCCTGATGGCGGACCAGGGGCCGGAGTGGCGCTGGCAACAGGGCCAGGGCCGGGGCAACCCGCTCGTTGAGGGCCAGGGCGCCGAGGGAGCCCCCCACCACCAGCAGTCGCGGGGGTCCCAGGCGATGGGCCAGACGCGCCGCCGGCGGCGGCAGGGCGGCGATGGCCGGGCGCACCGGGTTGCCACAGGTCTCGGCCCGCCGCGCGGGCGGGAAGCTATCCGGAAAGGCCTGGAAGACCCGTCGTGCCAGGCGCGCCAGCCAGCGATTGGTCAAACCCGGCACCCGGTTCTGCTCCTGGATGACCAGGGGGATGCCCAGCAGCCAGGCCATGAGCCCGCCGGGGCCCGAGGCAAAACCGCCCATTCCCAGCACCAGATCCGGCCGGCGGCGACGCAGGATGCCCGCCGCCTGCCACAGGGCCAGGGCCAGCTTGCCGGGGGCGGCCAGCAGGGCCAGGGCTCCCTTGCCGCGCAGGCCCTCGATGCCCAGCCATTCGATGGGGAAACCCTGTTCGGGCACCAGGCGGGCCTCCATGCGGTTGCGGGTGCCGATCCAGAAGACCTCGTGCCCCTGGGCGCGCAGCCGCTCCGCCACCGCCAGGGCGGGAAAGACATGACCGCCGGTACCCCCGGCCATGATGGCTAGGCGCGCGCCCATTTCACCCCGCCACCTCCCCCGGCGGCTGCCGCTGCCCGGGGATCGTGCCGTGTTTCCAGGTCGACGCGCAGCAGCACGGCAATGATCATGCAGACCACGATCAGGCTGTTGCTGCCATAACTGAGAAAGGGCAGGGTCAGGCCTTTGGTCGGCAGGAGTCCGACATTGACGCCGATATTGATCAACCCCTGCAGCCCCAGACCGAGGCCGAAGCCCTGGGCCAGATAGGCGTCGAAGTGGCGTCCGGCCAGGCGGGCGCGAAAGCCGATCTGGAAGGCGCGCCAGACGATGAAGCCCATGGCCGCCGTGACCAGCAGGACCCCGGCCAGGCCCAGTTCCTCGCCGACCACGGCGATGATGAAATCGGTGTGCGCCTCCGGCAGATAAAACTGCTTCTGGATGCCGTTGCCCAGCCCCACCCCCGCCCACTCACCCCGGCCGAAGGCGATCAGGGCCTGGCTCAACTGAAACCCGGTGTTGTAGGGATCGGCCCAGGGGTCCAGATAGGAGGTCACCCGTTGCAACCGGTAGGGCGAGGACAGCACCAGGCCGATCCCGGACAGGACCACGGCCAGCCCCAGCCCCCCGAAATAGAGCAGCCGCACCCCGCCCAGGAAGAGCATCCCCATGACCGTCGTCATCAGCACCACCGTGGTGCCGAAATCGGGCTCGGCCATGATCAGGGTAGCGGCGATGACGATCAGCGCCATCGGCTTGACGAAGCCGAGGAGGCTCGTCTCCACCTCTTCCCGCCGCCGGATCAGGTAGCCAGCGATGAAGATGACGGCGAAAAACTTCATCAACTCCGAGCTCTGGAGATTGAAGGGCCCCAGGGGTATCCAGCGGGTGGCACCGTTGACGTTGCGTCCCAGGCCCGGAATCAGCACCAGCACCAGCAGCGACAGACCGACGAAGAAGAGCAGGGTGCCCTGACGTTCCCAGACGCGGATCGGCACCAGCAGGACGCCCAGGGCCGCGGAGAGGGCCAGGACCAGGGCGGCGCCGTGGCGCAGGACGAAATGAAAGGGATTGCCAAAGGTACGATCGGCGATGGGCATGGAGGCCGAGGCCACCATGATGAAGCCCAGCCCGACCAGGGCCGCCGCGCAGACCAGCAGCGCCCAGTCCATGTCCGGCAACCGGGGGGCGCGTTGGCGGTGGGAGAGGGTCCGCACCCCCGCCTCGGGCGCGCTCGGGGACGAATCCATCGCCGAACCCGGGGATGGACTCAGGGATGGACTCAGGGATGAACTCAGGGATGAACTCAGGGATGAACTCATGGACCCAGGCCCTCCACGGCGGCGACGAAGACCCGACCCCGGTGCTCATAGTTGTCGAACATGTCAAAACTGGCGCAGGCCGGGGATAGCAGGACGATATCGCCCGGCTGCGCGAGCTGATCCGCGAGCCGTACTGCCTCCTCCAGATCACGGGCCTGGCGGGTCGGCACCCGCCCCGCCAGCGCCCGCGCGATGAGCGGACCATCGCGGCCGATGAGGATCACCACCCGGGCGGTTTCAGCGGCCGCCTCCGCCAGCGCGGTGAAATCGGCGCCCTTGCCCTCGCCGCCGGCGATGAGCAGCGCCCGCCCGGGGCGCTGCGGATCGATCAGGCCTCGCAGGGCGGCCACCGTGGCACCGGGGTTGGTGCCCTTGGAGTCGTCGAACCAGCGCACCCCCCGGCGTTCCGTCACCAGGACGGTGCGGTGGTCCAGACCACGAAAGGCGCGCAAGGCAGCAAGCCGCGCCGCCAGGGGCAGGCCGCAGGCCTCGCCCAGGGCCAGGGCGGCGAGGGCATTGGCCAGGTTGTGCTGACCGGCCAGGGGCAGTTCGTCCGCCCGCAGCAACAGCTCCTCCCCCCGGGCCAGCCAGGTGACGCCCCCGACCTCCCGCAGGCCGTAGTCCGCCGGGGCCGTGCCACCGGTTCGCGGCGGGCCGAGGCCGAACCAGCGATCCTCCCCCGCCAGCCCGGCCATGGCGGCCACCCGCGGATCATCCCGATTCAGCAGCCCCACCTCGGCCCCCCTGAGCAGACTGGCCTTGGTCGCCGCGTAGGCCTCCAGGCTGGGGTAGCGATCGAGGTGATCGGCCGAGATGTTGAGGACCGTGGCCACCCGTGGCCGCAGGGACCGGGTGGTCTCCAGTTGAAAGCTCGACAGCTCAAGAACATAGAGCTGGATGGCGGGATCGAGGAGCTCCAGGGCCGGTTCGCCCAGATTGCCGCCCACCGCGGTGCGCAGCCCGCTGGCCCGGGCCATCTCCCCCACCAGGGTGGTGACCGTGCTCTTGCCGTTGGAGCCGGTGATGGCCACCACCGGGGCCTGGACCGCCCGGGCGAAGAGCTCGATATCCCCCACCACCTCAACCCCGCGGCCAATGGCCGGCGCCAGGCGGGGGTCGCCGAGGGCGATGCCCGGGCTGATGACCAAGCGCTCGGCCACGGCCAGGGCCGCGGCGTCAAAGTCGCCGAGGAAGAGCGGCAGGTCCGGCAGCTCCTCCCGCACCGCCGCCAGCCCCGGCGGCTGGGGACGGCTGTCGGTCACCGCCACCGGGACGCCCTGGGCGTGCAGCCAGCGGGCGCAGGAGAGGCCCGTCTTGCCCAGGCCCAGGATCAGGGTCTTGGGCTGACCCCCGGGGCCGGCCGCGCGGTCGGGATGATGGAACAGGTCGTGCATGACGCTCCCCGGATTGCGCTCAGCGGATCTTCAGGCTCGCCAGCCCGACCAGGACCAGGATGACGGTCACGATCCAGAAGCGCACGATGACCCGCGGCTCCGGCCAACCCTGGAGCTCGAAGTGGTGATGGAGCGGGGCCATGCGGAAGATGCGCTTGCCGGTCATCTTGAAGGAGGCCACCTGGAGCATGACCGACAGGGTCTCGGCGACGAAGACGCCGCCCATGATCAGCAGCACCAGTTCCTGGCGCACGACCACCGCCACCACCCCCAGGGCGGCTCCCAGTGCCAGGGCGCCCACGTCACCCATGAACACCTGGGCGGGATAGGCGTTGAACCAGAGGAAACCCAGCCCGGCCCCCACCAGGGCCGCGCAGAAGACCACCACCTCCCCGACCCCGGGGACGCTGGGAATACGCAGGTAGTCGGCGAAATTGGCATGGCCGGAGGCGTAGACGAAGATCCCCAGGGCCCCGGCGACCAGGACCGTGGGCATCACCGCCAGTCCGTCCAGGCCATCGGTCAGGTTCACCGCGTTGCTCGAACCGACGATGACCAGGTAGGTCAGGAGGATGTACCAGGGACCCAGTTGCAGCGAGACATCCTTGAGGTAGGGGATCAGCAGGGCGGTCTCCGCCGGGGTCTCGGCGAGGACGTACAGCAGGATGGCGGCGATCAGCCCCACCACCGACTGCCAGAGATACTTATAACGCGCCGCCAGGCCCCGGGGGTTGCGCAGCACCAACTTCTTGTAGTCATCCACCAGGCCGATGAGACCGAAGGCCAGGGTCACCAGCAGGACGACCCAGACATAGACGTTGGCCAGGTTCGACCACAGCAGGGTGCTGATCCCGACCCCCACCAGCATCAGGGCCCCGCCCATGGTGGGCGTGCCCGCCTTGGAGAGGTGGCTCTGGGGACCGTCGTCGCGCACCGTCTGGCCAATCTTGTACCGGCGCAGCCGGCGGATCATGGCCGGCCCGACGACGAAGGAGATGATCAGGGCGGTGAGGACCCCCAGGATGCCGCGCAGGGTCAGATAGCGGAAGACACTGAAGCCGCTGTTGAACTGGGTGAGCCAATCGGTCAGATAGAGGAGCAAGCTTCAGCCCTCCCGGGGGGCGCAGAGGGCATCCGCCACCCGGTCCATGGCCGAGCGCCGCGAGCCCTTGATGAGGACTAGATCGTCCGGTGCCAGGTCCTGGCGCAGGCGGCCGATGAGCTCGGCCTGGTCGGTGAAGTGCCGGTCCGCGCCGGCGCCAAAGCCCTCCGCCGCCGCGGCGCTGAGGCTGCCCAGGGTGTAGAGCGCCCCCACCCCCGCCTCCCGGGCCACGACACCGAGGCGGTGGTGCAGGACCTCGGCCTCGGGTCCCAGCTCGCCCAGGTCCCCCAGCACCAGGACGTGACGTCCGGACAGGGACATGAGCACGGCGATGGCGGCCTCCACCGAGTCGGGGTTGGCGTTGTAGCTGTCGTCGATGAGGCGCGGGCCGCCTGGAATCCGGCGGGGAAAGAGACGCCCCGGGACGGGGCGCATGGTCGCCAGACCGGCCCCGATGAGGGCAGGCTCCAACCCCAGGGCCCGGGCCATGGCCACGGCCACCAGGGCGTTGCGGACATTGTGGCCACCCGCCAGGGCCAGCTCAAGCTCCAGGTCCAGGCTAGGACCCGTCACGCGGAAGGCGGTGCGAAAACCCGCCTCGTCCCAGCGGGTCCGGGCCGTGCTCAGGTCCACGAATAGATCGGCGCCGGAACCACCATCAGGACCGGAACCCAGAGCCGTATCATGGCCAGAGTCAGGACGAGAATCAGGAGTGGATCGGGGTTCGGAATAAGGGCCGACAGCCAAGGCTGAGGCGATATCCGATCCAGCGGCCGCACCACTTGCGGCGCAGGTCAGGCAGGACCGGCCCGCGGCCAGTTGCCGCCACAGCCTCGCCCAGGGGGAGTCGGCGGGGAAGATGAAGGTGCCCCCGGGACGCAGGCCCTGGACGATCTCACCCTTGGCCTGGGCCACGCCCTCCAGGCTGCCAAAGCCCTCCAGATGGGCGCGCCCGGCGTTGGTGATGGCGGCGACCTCCGGCCGGGCGATAGCCGTGAGATAGGCGATCTCCCCCGGATGGTTCGCGCCCATCTCCAGCACCAGAAAGTCCTCCTCCCCCGCCTCCAGCAGGGTCAGGGGCAGACCGATGTCGTTGTTGAGGTTGCCCTTGGTCGCCCGCACGCTGCCCGCCTGGGCGAGGATGGCGGCGATCATCTCCTTGGTGGTGGTCTTGCCGTTGCTCCCGGTCAGGGCCACCACCCGGCCCGCGAAGCGCTCCCGGTGGGCCGCCGCCAAGCGGCCCAGGGCCAGGCGGCTGTCCTCCACCCGCCATTGCGGCAGGTCGATGGCCAGGGGGCGCTCGACCATCAGGGCCACGGCGCCGGCCGCCTGGGCGGCGGCGGCATGATCGTGGCCGTCGTGGCGCTCGCCCCGCAGGGCGACGAAGAGGTGGCCGCCAAGCGGCTTTCGACTATCGCTGCCGACACCCCGAAAGCCGACGTCGACCCCGGAGAGGGTGCCACCCACCCGGGCGACGGCCTGGCTCAGGGTCCAGGGCAACGGCAGGGACGGGTGCGGGTCCGGTCGGAAGGCCGTACTCACGCGGCATCCTCCAGACTGGGGGCCCAGATGCGTTCACTCAGGGCCTGCTGGACCTGAGCCCGGTCGCTGAAGTGGACCTTCCGTTCCCCCAGATCCTGCACCGTCTCATGTCCCTTGCCCGCCACCAGCACCAGGTCATCACGCCCGGCGATGGCGATGGCGCGGCGGATGGCCAGGCCCCGCCGCCGTTCGACGATGGCCTTCGCGGGCTGAGCCATACCCGCCTGAATCTGGGCGATGATGGCATCGCCATCCTCGCTACGGGGATTGTCGTCCGTCAGGATCACCTGCTCGGCCAGCCGCTCCGCCACCACCCCCATGAGGGGGCGCTTGCCGGCATCCCGCTCGCCGCCACACCCAAAGAGACAGATCAGCCGTCCCCGGGTATGGGCACGCAGATTGAGCAGGGTCTGCTCCAGGGCATCCGGGGAGTGGGCATAGTCCACCACCACCAGCGGCGCGCCGGCGCCGCCGAAACGCTCCAGGCGACCGGGCACCCCGCGCAGGTGGGTCATGGCCTGGGCGGCGCGTTCCCGGTCCAGGCCCCGGGACAGCAGGACCAGAAACACCGCCAGGGCATTGGCGGCATTGAAGCGTCCGATGAGACCCAGTTCCAGGCTGGCGGGGCCAGCACTGGTCTCCAGTTCCAGCCGCATGCCCGCATGGCTGGGGGTGAGGTCGCGCAGGCGCGCCCAGAGCCGGCAGGCCGCGGGGATGGGCCGGTCCGCCGCCAGGGTGAAGCCCCCGACCCGGACCGCCGGGTCCAGATCGTCGAGAATCGCGGGGGTCAGGTCATCGTCCAGATTGAGGATGGCCCACTCCAGGCCGGGGGAGCGAAACAGGCGACGCTTGGCCTGACCGTAGCGGGCCATATCGCCGTGATAGTCCAGATGATCCCGGCTCAGGTTGGTAAAGATCGCGTGGGTGAAGTGGACCCCCGCCGTTCGCCCCTGATCCAGGGCATGGGAGGACACCTCCATGGCCACGGCGCCCACCCCGCGCTCCCGCAGCCAGGCCAGGGTCTCCTGCAGGGTCACCGGATCCGGGGTGGTATGGGTGGCCGGCTGAAGTTCCCCCGGGAGGCCGAATCCCAGGGTGCCGATCAGGGCACACTCGACCTCCTCCGCCAGGGCCTGGGCCAGGTAGTGGGTGACGCTGGTCTTACCGTTGGTTCCGGTCACGCCCAGGACCGCCAGTTGCGCGCTGGGGTCCCCGAAGAAGCGTCCCGCCAACCGGCTGGCCTGATGCCGCAGATCGGGAACAGGGATGACCGGCAGTCCCAGGCTGACGCCCAGGGCCGCCAGGGCGGGGGCATCCCAACGACCGTCGGGTTCGGCGACGATGGCGCAGGCCCCCCGGGCGCGGGCCTCGGCGGCGAACTGGAGCCCATGCCCCTGGCCACCATGACAGGCCAGGAAGAGCCAGCCTGGCTGGATACGCCGGCTGTCCAGGGTGAGGCCGGTGACGGCCGGGTCAGCGGCATCCGCGGCGCTGGCAGCTTCCGGCCAGGCGGTCGGGGGCACCCAATCGGCCAGCAGTTCCCGCAGTCGCCAAACCGGACGCCGGGCGAGGGCCAGCCCCCCCGTCATCGGGTCGCGTCCGCGCTGGCCATCAGCATCTTCACCTCGGGGTGATCCGGCGGGACATTGAAGAGGCGCAAGGCACCCTGCATGATGCGGGCGAAGGCCGGGGCCGCCACCAGACCGCCATAGTACTTTCCACCCCCGGGCTCATCGACCATGACCACCAGGACGAAGCGGGGGTCCTTGGCCGGGGCCATGCCGGCAAAGACCGCCTGGTAGCGCCCGGCGGCATAACCGCCTCGGCCGGCGGACTTCTTCGCCGTGCCGGTCTTGCCGGCGACGCCGTAGCCCTCGATGACCGCCTGCTTGGCGGTGCCCTTGGGAGAGACCACCGTTTCCATCATGGCCCGCACCTCGCGCGCCGTCTTGGCGCTGAGGACCTGCTCCCCCGCCGGCTCCTGGGCTACCTTGAGCAGGCTGATGGGCTTGAGGAGGCCATCCGCCGCCAGCACCGAATAGGCCCGGGCCAATTGCAGGGGGGTTACCGAGAGGCCATAACCAAAGGCCTGGGTGGCGTACTCGAAGTCCGACCAGCGCTTGAAATGGCGGAACCGGCCGGTCTCCTCCCCGGGGAACTGGACCCCGGTGGGCTTGCCGAAGCCGACCCGGTCATAGAGGTTCCAGAGAGTCTCCTTCTTCATGCGCAGGGCCATCTTGACCACGCCGATATTGCTCGACTTGGTGATGACGCTGGTGGTGTCGAGCCGGCCGTAGTTATGGATGTCCTTGACGGTGTTACTGCCCACCGCCAGGGTCCCGGGGCTGGTATCGATGGGGGTGGTCGGTGTCACCAGGCCCTGCTCCAGGGCGGCGGCGACGACGAAGGGCTTGATGGTGGAACCGGGCTCCATGACATCGGTGACGGCGCGATTCCGGCGGCTGCTCTGGTCGCCGTCCTTGTCGCCGTTGGGGTTGTAGGCCGGCTGATTGACCATGGCCAGGATCTCGCCAGTGCGGACGTCCAGGACCACCGCCGAGGCCGACTTGGCCTTGTGCTCCCGCACCGTGCGCATCAACTCCCGGTAGGCGAGATATTGCAGCCGCCGGTCGATGCTCAGTTCCAGGTCCTTGCCGTGACGCGGCGGGCGCACCCGCTCCACCTCGGCGACCAGTTGCTGACGCCCGTCCTTGATGACCCGGCGCAGGCCAGGCTCGGCGCCCAGCCAGCCATTGAAGGCCAGTTCCATGCCCTCGATCCCTTTGTCGTCCACATCCGTAAAGCCGATGATGTGGCCAAAGATCTCCCCGCCGGGGTAAAAGCGCTTGTACTCGGTCTCCATGCCCAGTTCATGGATCTGGTATCGATCCTTGATCCGGGCGACGTCCTCGGCCTGATCGGGTTCGATGCGGCGCTTGAGGTAGATGAAGCCCTTGTTCTGGCGCTCCGCCACCCGCTGACGCAGGTCCTGGACGGGCAGTCCCATCGCCTCGGCCAGTTCACCCATCGCCGCGGGATAATCCTTGAGCTTGCGGGGATCGGTCCAGACGCTGGCCACGGGGGAACTGACCGCCAGGGGTTCGCCGTTGCGGTCGAGGATCATTCCCCGCCGCGCCGGGATCTCCCAGTCACGCAGATAGCGGGCCTCGCCCTCCTCACGCAGGAATTCCCGCTCCAGCACCTGGCGCTGGAAGGCGCTCGCCACCACGGCGCAGAGCAGGACGCCGAGACCGCCCAGCAACAACAGGCTCCGCCCGCGGAAATTGAAGCGCTTACCCTCGCGGGCCGGGTCGCTCTTGCGCCTGGCCAAATCAACGTTCATGAACCTTACCCCCAATGGTTCTGACATCCACACCCCGCGGCATGAACATGTCCAGCCGCGTCCGCGCCGCCGTCTCCACCCGTGGGTGGGTGCCCAGCGCCGCCTCCTCCAGCCGCAGCACTGCCCACTCCTCTTCCAGCCGATGGAGTTCCCGGGTCAGCGCCTGCAGATTGATGAATTCGATCCTCGTCTGATACTTGGCGTAGACGACCCCCACTCCGGAGGCGACCACGGCCAAGGCCAGCAGGGCGATCAGGAGCAGGTCCCGCAGGCTCATGACCGCCGCTCCGCCGCCCGCAGCACCGCGCTGCGCGCCCGGGGGTTGGCCGCGACCTCTGCCTCCCCGGCATGCAGGGCCTTGCCGACGGGCTCCAGCCAGGCCTGGGTCGCGGTCGCCCGCAGCGGCACGCTGCGCGGAACCGGCTGACCCCGGGCCTGATCCCGGATGAACCGCTTGACGAGGCGGTCTTCGAGCGAGTGGAAACTGATCACCACCAGTCGCCCCCCCACGGCGAGGAGGTCGCGCACCGCCCCCAGGGCGGCCGCCAGTTCCTCAAGTTCGTGGTTGACCTGGATGCGCAAGGCCTGGAAGGCGCGGGTCGCCGGATGCTTGCCCGGCTCCCGGGTCGGGCAGGCCGCCGCCACGATCGCCGCCAGCCGACCGGTGGTGAGGATGGGCGCCTGGCCGCGGGCGGTGACGATGGCGCGGGCGATGCGCCGGCTGAAGCGCTCCTCGCCGTATTCGTGGAGGACCCGGGCGATGTCCGCCTCCTGGGCCCGCGCCAGCCAGACCGCGGCCGTCTCACCGGCGCTGTTGTCCATGCGCATGTCCAGGGGACCGTCGGCGGCGAAGCTGAAGCCCCGTCCGGCCTCGTCCAACTGGGGCGAGGAGACGCCGATGTCCAGCAGCAGGCCATCGACGGAGCCCAGGCGCTCATGACGGCCCACGACCTCCCGCAAGCGGGAGAAGGGGGCATGTTCTACCTCCAGGCGCGGGTCCCGGCGCGCCAGGTCCGCGGCGACGGCCACGGCCGCCGGATCCCGATCCAGGACCAGAAGGCGGCCAGCGGCCCCCAGCCGGGCGAGCAGGGCGCGCGCGTGCCCGCCCCGGCCAAAGGTGGCGTCGAGATAGAAGCCGTCGGGGCGAATCGCCAGGGCCTGCAAGGTCTCCTCCAGCAAAACGGGTCTATGCCCGGTGTCAGCCACGGGGCGGCTCATCGAGTCAGATGGAAAGGGAGGCGAACTCGGGGGAGGACTCCAGCTCCGCCAGATCCTCTTCGTTCAGCCACTGGTCACGGCGCGCCACCCAGGTGTCCTCATCCCAGAGCTCGAACTTGTTGCTTTGCCCGATCAGGGCCACCCGCTTGTCCAGGCTGGCGAACTGACGCAGCTCCGGCGGCAGTTGCACCCGACCCTGACTGTCCATGTCCACCTCATGCGCGTGGCCGATGTAGAGGCGCTGCAACTTACGCGCGGTGGGGTTGAAGGAAGGCAGCTTCTCCAGCTTGCGCTCGATCTCCCGCCAGTTAGGTTCCGGATAGATCAGCAGGCAGCGATCGGTGTCGATGGTCACCACCAGATGGGCCGCGCAACAGGCCTGCAACTGCTCGCGATAGCGCGCGGGCATGGCCAGCCGGCCCTTGGCATCCAGACTAAGGGTGGAAACCCCCCGAAACACTGCCGCCCCCCTGATGGCGAAATTGCTCCCTTTTACTCCACTTCACTCCACTTCTGTTCTCATACTAGGCAACCAGACCCCACCCGTCAAGCGGAGACGTGAATTTTCCTTACGCCTGTCAGCAAGTTAGGGACCCAATTGCATCCAATTCACCACAATGGGCTAGAGTGCCTAATTTCAAGAGGATACCCTGTAAGCCTCAGCCACTTCCGCAGATGCGGGGAGGGGGTATGGGGATGGAGCGAAGGAAGGAGGGAGGGAGGGAGGGAGAGAGGGAGAAGGTGCCGGACGCCTAGGCTGCGTCCGGCCAGAGGATCGAGGTGGGAGCCGGCCTGTAAGCCGGGTTCTGTCGGGGACAGTCATTCATCTGGGACGCACGTCGCCGTGCGCCTCTAGCGACCTACCCGGGGACACGCGCGGGCCGCGCGGCGCGGCGCAAGGCCGCTCGTCCCCCTATTTGGTCTTGCTCCGGGTGGGGTTTACCCTGCCACCGGCGTTACCGTCGGCGCGGTGCGCTCTTACCGCACCATTTCACCCTTACCGATCCGCCGCAGCGGATAGAGGCGGTATCTTTTCTGTGGCACTGGCCGTGGGATCGCTCCCCCCAGGCGTTACCTGGCACCCTGCCCTATGGAGCCCGGACTTTCCTCCCCTCGCGCCGCTGACGCGGCCGAGCAGCGACTGTCCGGCCGACTCCCATGGGCAGAATAGCATGGAACGGCTGGCCCACGGTCTGCCTGCGCGGATTATCCAGACGCGGAAGCGGCATAGAGAGGCGGCAAGGGATCCTCCCCTCCGGTCCGCCCCGGTGAACGTTCCGCCGCGACCGTCAGCGCGGGCCCGAGATCCCGCCAGGCCGCGGGGCCATCCCAGCCAGCGGCCCCGCCAGGGGCATAGAGACACTGATCCAGCCGCCCCATCCAGGAGGCGGCAGGCCCGCCCAGGCGGGCGGCGAGGGTTTCGAGCCGCCTGGGGGGATCCTCGGGCCAGCGGACTTGTCCCCAGGCAAGCAAGGCCTCGCGGGTGGCCCGGGGCTCCTGGGCCTGGCAGGCCTGCCGAACCCGCTCCCGGGCGGCCGCCAGGGAGGCGCGCGATATCTCACTCCCGCCCGTCCGGGCCAGGGAGACGGGGGACTGGCGGCGACGCTCCCGCCACCAGAGCAGCAGGGTCGTCAGCCACAGGAACGCCATCGCGGCGGCCAGCCAGGGCCAATGACCCGCGGGGAGCGGCCAGCCTGATGCAACCGCGGTTAGCGGGGTAGAGGCGCCATGAGCGGTGGCGGATGCAGGTGCGGCAGCCGTTCCGGGAGCGGAAGAGGCCTCCGGAACCGGGTTAGCGTGAAACACACCAGTGGAGCCTTTCATCGTCTGGGATGTGGCTGGCCCCTCATGAAAGTTAGCGTTAAAGTCAGGGGAAATTTTTTTATTATCAGTGGTGTGGTCCGCCATCTCATGAGAGTCGGCCCCGGCCCCGGCCCCAGCCCCCGCCGCTGTCGTCCCTGCCCCGAGGGCTGACAAGCTCCCTTGGGCGCCTCCCGACGAGGGGTAGCTTGCAGCTTCTGCCAGTGGCGGGCGCTGGGTCAGCCCGGCCCCGGATGCCGGGTCGGCGCCGTGGGCAACCTGGCCTTGGTCGTGAGGTAGGGGTACCGGTTCAGCCGCCGCTTGCCCCCGCGGGGTCTGGTCATCCACCGCCCCCGTCGCGGGCAGAACCTCCAGGGTCCGTGCCGGCAGCACGGCCACCCGCTCCTGATCGGCCCGCGTATCCCACCAGGCCAGACGGATCTCGGGCAGCACCAGCTTGCCGGCCACCGTCGGCACCAGGGCCTGTTTGATCTCCTTGACCGCCACCAGGGTGTCCCCCTCGGCCCGGGTCTCGGTCCGCGGCTTGTCCGGATAGCTCTTGACCCCGGGCGGGACCGCCCCAGTCAGGTCCGGCAACTGGGTGGCACTCAGCCCCTGGGCGGTCAGCGCGATAGTACGGGTGATGGGCTCGCCGACCCTCAGCCGGGTCTGGGCCGCGGCAGGATCAGGGGTCCAGCTCTCCGCCAGGCGCAGCTCCTCAGCCGGCAGCCAGGGGACGGGGGCCCCCGCCGGCCGTGGCCTGACCTCCAGGGTCAGGGCGGGACCGCGCACCTGGATCGGCCGGGTGCGTTGAAAGAGGCTATCCATCTTGGCGAAGGGATCGCGGCCAAAGAACTGTTCGAAGGCGCTGCCCCCCGACCCGAAGGGTGAACCGGGGGCGGTGCCGGCGGCCTGACCGCGACCGGTTCTGGACTCGGGAACCGCCGCGGAGAGCACCGGCGCCGGAATCTCGATCGCCCCGCTGTGCTGGGGCAGCAGGGCATAGCGGCGCTCGACCACCCGATAACGCAGGCCATCCCGCTGGGTCTCCGTTACCCGATCCTCCCCCAGAAGTTCAATCTGGACACCTTCCGCCAGGGGATCCTCCAGACTGGCGTTCTGCACCTGGGGCCGCAGTAGCACGCGCAGGGTGTAAATGACCTGACCCTGGACATAGACCTGGTCGCGATCAAGTTCAGCCTCCAGCCGGGCGGGCGGGGGCTCGCCAACCTGGGCGGCCTGGGCGGCGGGCAGCACCTCGACGGCTATCGGCAGGCTCTCCAGCTCCCCGAGCCTCATCGCGGGGATGGTGAACCGGCCGCTGGCCTTGGGGGTCAGCAGGAAGCGCCATTCCCGGGTGGTGGTCACCCGGCCGTTGGTCATGACGGTGCTGGTGCCCTGTCCCTGATTCTGGACCGCGAAATCCCGGGCCAGCGCCGCCGTGTCGGGCGTTCCCCAGACATCGCCCGGTCCGGAGAGCGTCAGGAGCAGGGACTCACCCTCGGCCAGGCGGGCGCGATCGACTTGGGCGTCGAGCCCGGCGGCCAGCGCCTGGGCAATACTGAGGAACCCCAGCAGGATCAGGAACAGCCCGGCAGGAACGAAAGCAGTGCCGCGGGTGCCGCCCTCGCCCCGCAGAATCGACCTCATCAGCCTGACTGGCGTGAGGAGGAGCGCCACGGCACTGAACAAGACTGACTTTGCCTTGACTTTCACGCCATCCACTTTCATGACCTCTCTGTGACGGACATCATGCTTCAATTCCGGGCTGGCCCGGGTCGGGTGGCGCCTCCGGCCCCACGCTGAGCCCCTCAGGGCAACTGACCCTGACGGCGCAGGTGCTGGAGCAGGAAGCGTTGCCGCAACAGGCCGCCGGGATCATCGGGTACCCGGCGGAGTTGCGCCTCCAAGGCCTGTTGCGCCTCGGACGTCTGAGACGCTTGGGTCGGAGCTGGGATGGGCGGGATGCCCGGCGACGGTTGGTCCACCCCCTGGCGACCCAGCAGGTCCGCAACCCCGGGCTCGGCGCCGGCCCGCTGGTCCGGACTAGGGTCAGGCGCCGCCTTGCCATCCAGATCGGCCGCGGACTCCCCCGGAGACCGGGTTTCTGAAGCAGGCTTGTCAACTTGATCAGCCAAGGGCTCTTGCGGGGATTGATCTGCCACCGGCGCTAGCGGGGATTGATCAGCCACCGGCTCTAGCGGGGACTGCCGCTCTAGATCACCTCCCTGGTCCTCTCCCTCCTTTCGCCCTCCTCCCGTCCCTTCGCCCGCGTTCGGTTGGCCTTCCTGAACCGGCTGCCCATCCTCCCCCATCAGATCGTCCCGGCCCTGCTGGTTCTGCTGGTTCTGTTGATCCTGCGAAGCTTCTTGTCCTCCCTGCTGGCCCCGTCGGCTCTGCTGAGCCGGTGAATCCTGTTGAGCCTGCTGAGCTTGCTCTCCTTCCCGACCGTTCTGATCATGCTGACCTTGCTGACTTCGCTGGTCCTGCTGACCTTGCTGGCCCGATTGAGCAGCCTGATTCGGCTGAGATGGATGGTCCTGCTGATTTGGCGGGTCTTGCCGTTGCCCGGGGTCTTGCGGCATGGACTCACCGGTCTGGCCCGGCCCCGCCTCTGGTTCCTGCCCGCCCCGTGGGCCGGTATCCCCCCCCTCCTCGCCACCCTCTCCCGGGGATGAGGATGAGGAGGGTTCCTGGGACTGGGCCGCCTGCTGGGCCAGGAGCGACCGCATCAGATCCAGGTTGAAGCGGGCATCGGCGTGATCCGGCACCTCCGCCAGGGTCCGCTCGTAGGCCGCGACGGCCTCGTCCAACTTTCCGGAACGGGCCAGGGCGTTGCCCCGGTTGTAGTCGGCCTCGGCACCAGCCTGACCTTCGAGGGTCGCCAGGGCCTGATCGTAGTCACCGGCCTGATACTGCGCCGCCGCGCGCCAGTCGGGACGGGCGAAACGGGCCGCGGCCTGCTGTGGATCCCCGGCGGCGAGGGCCTGAGCGCCCTGCTGGTCGGGGCGCCACCACAGGTCCACCCAGCCGAAGGCCTGGGCCGCCGGCGGCGGTACCCAGGCCAGGCAGATGCCCAGGAGCAAGGTCAGGGGGCTGAGCCAGCCCCGGCGGAAGGCCAGGGCCGCGAGGGGCAACAGCGCCACCAGCAGCCAGGGCCCCTCCTCGCGCCACTGATCGGCGCGGGCGGCCTCCTCCCGCTCGAGCGCAGCGGCGTCGTGCGGGACTGCGGGCAGTAGGGCTCTGGTATCGGCATCATCGGTGGCAAGGGGGACATAGCGGCCGCTCCCGGCGGCGGCGATCGCCCGCAACTGCTCAGGCTGCAACCGGCTCAAGCGGATGGCGCCCCGGTCGTCGGACTGGAAACCCCCGCCGGCCAGGGGCACCGGGGCACCCTGGTCGGTACCCAGCCCGAGGACCGAGGTCCGATAGCCCTGGTCCCGCAGCTTGGTCGCCATGGACTGTACCGCCTCCGGGCGCTCGGGATCGGCCGTGATCAGGATGATGTCCCCCGAGAGGCTACCGGCCTGCTTGAGCAGTTCCCCCGCCTCGGCCAGGGCCAGGTCGGTGCGTTTGGCCCCCTTCACCGGCAGCAGGACCGTTGCCAGGTCCGGAACCTGGGCGGCGATGGTGGCGGCATCGCCGGTCAGGGGTGATACCAGGAAGGGCTCGGCGCCATAGGCCAGCAGGGCGGTCTGGCCCTCGGCCGCCGCGGCGAGCAGGTCCAGGATCTCGAAGCGGGCCCGCCCCAGGCGCGAGGGGGACAGATCCTGGGCATCCATGTCGGGCGACAGATCGAGGACGATGACCCGTTGCGCCAGGGCCTGGAAAAGGGGCTGCGGCAAACGCTCCCAGACCGGGCCCGCCAGGGCCGTCACCCCCAACAGCCAGCCACACGCCAGCAGCGCCAGGGGCAGACGCCGGACCCGGGCCTCCGTCCCGACCAGCAGATGAGACAAGAGGTGGGCATCCACGAGACCCCGCCAGGCGGAGACGCCGGGGTCGTGTCGTCTCAGCCGCCACAGCAGCCAGGGTAAGGGGGCTTGGGCCAGAAACCAGAGCGGGCGCAAAAAATGCAGCTCGCTCAGAGCCGACAGGCCGGGCAGATCGGTCAGAAAGCTATTCAAGGTTTCAGGCCCTTAGCGTGAAAGTCACGGTAATGTCTTTCATTATCAGGGGCGTGGCCTGCCGCCTCATGACAGTTAGTAGAACCAACCCACCAGGGGCCGTGACCGACAGCAGGGGCAAGGAAGCCACCCGGCCCGGGGGAGTAACCGCCATGTAGCGAGAGGGTCGGGCGCCTCCGGACCAATGCGCATCGCTGCGGACACATCCGCCGACCATTTCGCCGGCGCGGGTCAAGTTGCGTGCCAGCGGCACATTCACCCCTGCCTCCCTCCTTCAGCCCTCGGAAAACCGCCTCCGCCACCCCCTAGCAGCCCGATGATCAGGACCAGACCCAGGGCCGCCCCGGCGGGCCAGTAGTAGAGGGACTGGAGGGGCCGATAGGTACGCTGATCACGCTCGCTGGGCTCCAGCCGGTCCAGTTCCTCATAGATCGCCTCCAGTTGGGCGGTGTCCGTGGCCTGGAAGTAGCGGCCGCCGCTGGCCTTGGCGATGGCCTCCAGGGTGGCTGGGTCCAGATCGCTGGCCTGGCGGCGCAGCATGCCGAAGGGGGTCTGCACCCCCAGGGTCCCGCCGCCGATGCCGATGGTGTAGATCCGCACCCCGGCCTCGGCGGCCAGGCGGGCAGCCTCCAGGGCACCCAGGGCGCCGGCGGTCTGGCTGCCGTCGGTGAGCAGGATCAGCACCCGGTTGTCGTCCACCCGGTCGCGCAGCCGCTTCACCGCCAGGCCGATGGCGTCGCCGATGGCCGTCTCCCGGCCGGCCAGGCCGATGACCGCCTCCCCCAGCAGTTGCTCGACCGTCTGGCGGTCATGGGTGAGGGGGGTCTGCAGATAGGCCCGGCTGCCGAAGAGGATCAGGCCCAGGCGATCGCCCTGACGCCGCTCGATGAAGCGGCCAGCGACCGACTTGACCACCGCCAGCCGGTTGGCCGGACGCCCGTCGAGGAGATAGTCCGCCTGCTCCATGGAGCCGGAGACGTCCACCGCCAGCATCAGATCGCGCCCGGCCAGGGGCAGGCTGACGGGCTCCCCCAGCCACTCGGGGCGGGCGGCGGCCAGGACCAGCAGCCCCCAGGCCAGCCAAGCCAGGAGCCGCGTCAGGCGGCGTTGACCAGGCGTAACGCCGAGGTCCTGGGCATCCAAGGCCTGGAGCGGCGGCAGGCGCAGGGCGGCACCCGCCACCGCTCGCGCCGGGGGTAACAGGCGGGCCAGCAAGGGCAAGGGCAGGGCCGCCAGGGCCCAGGGCCAGGCGAGGCTGATCATGCGCGCCGTCCTCCTGGCCCTGGGGCAACCCCCGCTGCGGGTTGGCGATTGCGCTGAATCCAGTCCTCGACCAAATCCGCCAGTTCACCGACGGCCAGTTCACCCCCCATGACCTGCCCACCCCCGGGACGATAGGGCGCCACCAACAGGTCTCGTCCGGGTCCGCCCTGGAAGCGTCCGGCACCGCCATGGGCATCGAGAAAGGCCAGCCAGTCCTCGCCGCTCAGCCCCGCGACGGCGCGGCGGGGATAACGGGTCAGGGCGTAACGCCGCAGCAGCCGGGACAGGCCGCGGGCACAGGCGGCGGCGTCACCGCCCCGGGCATGGTCGGCGCGCAGGGCCGCCAGTTCGTCCAGGGCCGCCCGGGGCGCCGCCCGCAACCGGCGCCGCCGACGCCAGGCGCGCAATGCCCAAACCAGGAGCAGGGCCAGCAGGCCCGCGATCAGCAACGCCAGCAGCCACCAGCCAGGCGCCGGTGGCCACCAGGTGACGGGCTCGGGCAGATGGTAGCCACGCAGTTCCACCAGGGGATCGCTCATCGTCAGCCCAGCGGGGGTCATCGTCCACCTCCGGCGCGCCGGGGATTGAGGCCCAGGGCCAGGGCGGGACCCACCGGCTCCGCCGTGCTAAGCCAGAGCAGATGGGCCTGGTGATGGCGCGCCAGGCCCTCCAGGGTCACCCGGTGAGCCTGGAAGCGGTCCCGCCAAGCCTGGCGCCGGGTCGCGCCGCCGGTATCCAGCAGACCGCGGCGGCGGCCATCCGTGACCGGATAAAGCCCCGGCGGCGGGGCCAGTTCCTCCAGGGGATCCTGGACATGGATCAAAACCACCTCGCTGGCCCGCCCCAGCCGGGCCAGCCAACCCGCCCGCTCGGCGGTCAGCCCGGCGAAGTCGCTCAGGACGAAGATCAGGCTCCCGGGCCGGGTCAGCGGGACCAGCAGTTCCGCCGCCGTGCTCAGGTCCGCGAGGCCCGTTGGCCTCTGGCTGGGGCCCATCGCCAGGGCCTGGAGCAGGGGCAGGAGGCCATGGGTACGGGCGGCGGGCTTCTGCTCGAACCGGCCCTGCTCGTCAAAGATCAGCCCGCCAACCCGGTCGCCCCGGTCCACCGCCGCCCAGGCCAGGAGGGCCGCGGCCTGGGCGGCGATGACGGACTTGAAGGCGACGCGGGTCCCAAAGCGCATTGAGGGCCCCTGGTCGACCAGCAGCCACAGGGGCCGCTCCCGCTCCTCACGGAAGAGCTTGACGTGGGGCCGCCCGGCCCGGGCCGTGACCCGCCAGTCCATATTCCGCGGATCATCGCCGGGTTGATAGATCCGCGCCTCGTCGAACTCCATGCCCCGGCCGCGAAAGCGCGACAGGTGCCCGCCGCTGCGCGTGGCCAGGATCTTGCCCCGTGGCGCCAGGTCCAGCCGGCGCGCCTCCCCGCGCAGGGCCAGCAGTTCCCGCAAGGAGACACGCACCCCGGTGGTGGCCGGAGGGACCCTTGGCTGCAGGGGGTCCGTCATCCGCCCACGCCTCCGCCGAGTCTCAACGGCCGTGGGCCACCATGGCGGGGCTGTAACAACACCATCGGCTCAGGGCACCGGCACCAGGGTCAGCAGTTCGCGGACGTACTCATCCGCGGTGCGGCCCTCGGCCTCCGCCTCGTAGGAGAGCAGCACGCGATGGCGCAAAACATCCGGGGCCAGGTCCTGCACGTCCTCCGGGGAGACATAGTCGCGCCCGGCGAGCCAGGCGCGGGCACGGGCGCAGCGATCCAGGGCCAGGGTGGCGCGGGGGCTGGCGCCAAAACGCAACCAGCCATTCAGTCCCCCGCCCAAGGCTCGGGGGTCGCGGGTCGCCAGGACCAGATGGACCAGGTAATCCTCCACGTCCGGCGACAGGTAGAGGTCGAGAATGGCGCGCCGGGCGGCAAGGATGGCCCGCTGGCTGAGGCGTGGCCCCTCCTCGACCGGTCCGGCGGCCCTGGCCTCGTCGCGGTTGAGCCGCAGGATGGCCTTCTCCGCCGCCAGATCCGGGTAGTCGACCCGCACGTGGAGCAGAAACCGGTCGAGCTGGGCCTCCGGCAGGGGATAGGTGCCTTCCTGCTCGATGGGGTTCTGGGTGGCCATGACCAGGAACAACTCGGGCAGCCGGTAGGTCTCCCGGCCCACCGTCACCTGGCGCTCGCCCATGGCCTCCAGCAGGGCGGACTGAACCTTGGCCGGGGCGCGGTTGACCTCATCGGCCAGGAGCAGGTTGTGAAAGATCGGCCCCTTGTCGAAGCGGAAGCTGCCATCCTGGGGGCGGTAGATCTCGGTGCCGGTAAGGTCCGCCGGCAGCAGGTCCGGGGTGAACTGGATGCGGTGAAAGTCGCCCTCCAGCCCGGCGGCCAGGGCCTTGACCGCCTTGGTCTTGGCCAGACCCGGGGCGCCTTCCACCAGCAGATGGCCGTCCGCCAGCAGGGCGATGAGCAACCGCTCCACCAGGCTGGTCTGACCGAGGATGTGGCGCTCCACCCGCTCCCGCAAGCGGACAAAATCGGGGCGCAGGGCCTCAGCCGCGGTAAGGGCGTCGGGGGGTCTCTCCTCCAGGCGCGGGGATTGGGTCACGGACATCTGGCAGGTCTCCGGGGGTCGTGGAATTCAGGACTTGGACAAGGGGTCGCGCCACCAGCGCGGGACTTTCGGCTTACCAGACCCTCCGCCACGACGCCGAAGTCAAACCTTGGCCAGGCTGGCAGGCGCTGGGTCCAGCGATCAAACTGGGCTCAAGAGACATTTGTCAGGGCTGCCGGTTCCCGCCACCTTCGGGATATGAACGTCGGCCTGCATCCGCCCCTTGCGGCCCCTGGCCAGATCTATCAGCATGACGGCCGTTTTCCGGGCGATCGCGCCCACCACCACCAGGAAGCACCGACGCCATGACCCGTTCCCCGACCCCGCCGGCCTTCGTTCCCAACCGCCGGCTCAAGGACTATGCCGGCATTACCCTGCGCGGGGTGGCCATGGGCGCCGCGGACGTGGTGCCCGGCGTCTCCGGCGGCACCATCGCCATTATCGCCGGCATCTACGAGGAACTCATCGATTCCCTCAAGTCGATCAACCCGACTAACCTCAAGCGCCTCTTCAGCGAGGGCCTGGCCGCCTTCTGGGCGGCCATCAATGGCAACTTCCTGCTGGCCCTGGTGCTGGGGATCGGCGCCAGCATCTTTTCCCTGGCCAAGCTCATCCACGGACTGCTGGAGACCCAGCCGATCCTGGTCTGGTCCTTCTTTTTCGGCCTGGTGATCGCCTCCGCCTTCTTCGTCGCCCGCCACATCCCCCGTTGGACAAGCGGTGAAGTGGTCGCCCTGATCCTGGGCACGGTGGTCTCCTACGTCATCACCATCCTCACCCCCGGCGAGCCTAACACCGCCTATTGGTTCATTTTCGTCTCCGCCGTCATCGCCATCTGCGCCATGATCCTGCCCGGCATCTCCGGCAGCTTCATCCTGGTGCTGCTGGGCATGTACAAGTTCATCCTGGCCGCCGTCAGTGAGCTGCAATTCGACATCCTGCTGGTCTTCGCCACCGGGGCGGCCCTGGGGCTCATCGCCTTCTCCAATCTCCTCTCCTGGCTGCTGCACCGCCATCATGACCTGACCATCGCCACCCTCATCGGCGTCATGATTGGCTCCCTCAACAAGGTCTGGCCCTGGAAACAGGTGATTGAGTGGGAACTCGACCGCCATGGTCAGCGGGTACCGGCGCTGGAGTCCAACGTCTGGCCCTGGAGCTATCCCGACCTCCCCGCCGCCGATCTCATCGGCGGCAGCAATGAACCCTATCTGACCCTCGCCATCGCCCTGGCCATCGCCGGCTTCCTGGCCGTGGCGGCCTTCGAGTGGTTTACCCGTCGCCACCTACCTGACGCCGGTCAGGGCCAGTGAACCGATCCCCGGGATCAGGGCCTTTTCCCCGACGGCTGGCCCTCTTCAACGGCGCCACGTCCTTTTCCCTGGCGCCACGCCATGTTCCCGGGGTTTTTCCGCGGGAACGGGCAAACCGCGCGGGATTGGTTTATAAATATTGATGAGGACTGGATTCCACCCCACTGAAACCAACCACGCGCGCATCAGGAAGCACGATAATGAACAACGAAACCCATAACTACCGCCGTATCCTTGCTGGCGCCGCGCTCCGGCACAGCGGCTTTCCCACCATCAAACGCGCCCTCTGGCTTGCCCAGCGGGAGGGTGCCGAACTCTTCCTGCTCCATGCCCTGGACCAAGCACCCGAAGAGCTTTCGGCCAACGACCCCGCCGCCCAGTTGCGGGCTGCCGACGCCAGACACCAGCTCGAACGGCTGCGGGCCGCCCACCCGGAGATCCGCGAGGTCCGTGTGATCACTGACCGCTGCTGGCGGGCCCTCACCGAGACCGCCGTCGAATTGGACGCGGACCTCATCATCATCGGCACCCACATCCACGGCCGCCTCCAGGCCCTGCTCGGCACCACCGGCGACCAGGTGCTGCAGCACCTGTCCCGGGACGTGTTGATGGTGCGCGCCGAGGCCAGTCCGGCGGGCCAGCCGGCGGCGGATTATCGCCACCTGCTGGTGGTCAGTGATCTCCTCCCCCACTGCGTCCCCGCCGCGCAGCGGGCGGCCCGTCTGGCGGCGAACCTGGGCGCGCGGCTCACCCTGCTGCACGTGGTCGAGCACTTCCCCACCGATCGCGAGAACGACGCCATCGCCCCCGAGAACGAAGATCCGCTGGCCTTCCGGCAACGCACCCGCGCCCGGGACCTGGCGGCCTTCGCCGCCGCCAACGGCCTGACGGCGGCGGAACAGCGGGTGGAGGTGACCACGGGCACGGCGGGCGAGCGGGTTCCGGAGATCGCCAGCGAACTCGGTGCCGACCTGATCGTGCTCGGTGGACCCGCCCCCTCGCTCAAGCACTGGCTGCTGGGCTCCCGGGCGGAGGCCATCGTCAATCACGCCCCCTGCGACTGCCTGCTGGTGCTGCCCCCGGCCTAGCCCGCCCGGGGCGGGGAGCCTCGCTCCCCGCATGAAACGCCTGTCAAGCGCCGGCGGCCTCCGCGCCCCGGCGCAACTGGGCTTCGACCCGCAGACGCACCAACCAGGCCTCATCCATCACCCGCGGATAGAGGCGATGGAAGTGATCGACCGCCAGGGCCTGGGAGGCGGCAAGCTGCTCCAGCCGGGCACGGGTTGCCGACCGCAGGGGCAGCATCAGCAGCCGCGGCGCGATGCCGGCGAGATAGCTCGCCGCGCGCGCCGCTTCCCGGGGATCTGCCCAGTCTTCCCGCAGCAGCAGCTCCGGAAACTCCTCCGCCTCCAGCCAACGGCCGCCGTAGGCCTCGCAGCGCTGGCCGGGCATGGTCTCCCGCGCCGCCAGGGTCATGCCGGAACCATCCGCCTCCCGCCGGAACCACTGAACCCGGCCCGTCTGGCCCGCCCGCGCCCGGACCTGGGCCTCCAAGGCGGCGCGCTGCTCCTGATCCAAGGCCATCTCCTCCCCCAGCGCGCAGGACCACCGTGGCGCGCGCCCCAGGGCCAGGGGTTCGGCGCTACTGACCGCCGCCAGGAGGACGATGGGTCGCTGGGCGGCGCTGTCGTCCAGCAGCCAGCGTTCGTAATGGTCGCGCAAGGGGAAGGGGAGCGCCGCTTGGGCGACCATGGCCGCCTCGACCAGCTCCCGCGCGGCACTCTTGGCCAGATCCCGGTCCACCGTCGGCGGGCTGGGGAAACGCGCCAGCCCCTCCCGCTCCGCCCAGACGCCGAAACGATAAAGGCTGAGCTGCTTGGTCGTCCCCAGGCTGCCCCAGCCAACGGTGCGCTCCCCGTAGAGCTGGATCTCCCAGTTGACGCCGTCCGTGCTGATGGCCCGCCCCTGATCGCTCTCGATGACCTGGAGGACGCCGAGAAAGGGATTGAGGCGGCGCACCGCGTAGCGCCGGGTCAGGGTCATGAGCTGGCGGCCTCCAGCTTGGCCCGCAACTGGTCGATGAGCTGATAGGCCGCGTCCTGCATCTCCGGGGGCATGACCTCGAAGAGGTACTCCAAATCATCCAGGACGGGTTCGATCTCAGCGCGGCGGGTCAGGTCCGGCAAGCGCCGGGCAACGTCGCGCATGAAGACATGGGGGTCGGGCAGAGGCATGCTGGGGCTCCAAAGTCAGGGCCAGGGACGCGGCTGGCGGGACTGGCCAACGCAAGCCTCATTCTAACGGTCATGAGGCGGCAGGCCACCCCCCTGACAATGAAAGACATTCTTGTGACTTTCACGCCAACCCCTTGCCGGGTACCAGACCGGCGGCTAACATCCTCGGCCCAACGCGCCTCCCCGGGTACCAGCAGCGCTTTTGATCGCGCTGGCATCCCGCTGCGGTGCTTTCCGCCGGTCGTCAAGGCCTGAGGGAAGCACGCGACGGGATCGGGCCACTCTCTCCCAGGGTCCGCCAACCCGGTCATGCACCGCCCATCAACCCCCTCGGCCCCCGCTCCTGGCGTCGGCTGCCACCCTCGGCGAAGTATCCCATGCCCAAGGACACCTCCATCCATACCGTCCTCATCATCGGCTCCGGCCCCATCATCATCGGCCAGGCCTGCGAGTTCGACTACTCCGGCACCCAGGCCTGCAAGGCCCTGCGCCGCCTCGGCTATCGCATCGTGCTGGTCAACAGCAACCCGGCCACCATCATGACCGATCCCGGCATGGCCGATGCCACCTACATCGAGCCCCTGGACGCGCCGACCCTGGAGCGGATCATCGCCCAGGAGCGCCCCGATGCCCTGCTGCCCAACCTGGGTGGCCAGACCGCCCTCAACCTGGCCTCCGAACTCGCCCAGTCCGGCATCCTGGATAAGTATGGCGTGCGCCTCATCGGCGTCCAGGTCGATGCCATCGAGCGCGGCGAGGACCGGCAGATCTTCAAGGACACCATGAACTTCCTGGGCATCGGCATGCCGCGCAGCGAGATCGCCTACAGCCTGGAGGAGGCCGAGCGGCTCGTGCAGGCGATCGGCATCCCCTGCGTGGTGCGCCCCGCCTACACCATGGGCGGCACCGGCGGTGGCCTGGTCTATAACCTGGAGGAGTTCCGCACCGTCGTCGTCCGCGGCCTGGCCGCCAGCCGGGTGCATCAGGTCCTGATCGAGGAGTCGGTGGAGGGCTGGGAGGAGCTGGAGCTGGAGGTGGTGCGCGACGCCAAGGGCCAGAAGGTCACCGTCTGCTTCATCGAGAACATCGACGCCCTGGGGGTCCACACCGGCGACTCCTTCTGCTGCGCCCCCATGCTGAACGTGGCGCCCGAGGTGCAGGAGCGGCTCCAGGCCCAGGCCTACGCCATCGTCGACGCCATCGGCGTCATCGGCGGCACCAACGTCCAGTTCGCCTATAACCCCAGGAACGGCCGCATCGTCGTCATCGAGATCAATCCCCGCACCTCGCGCAGCTCGGCCCTGGCCTCCAAGGCCACCGGCTTCCCCATCGCCTATGTCTCCGCCCTGCTCGCCGGGGGCCTGACCCTGGACGAGATCCCCTACTGGCGCGACGGCACCCTCGACCGCTACAGCCCCTCCGGCGACTACGTGGTGGTCAAGTTCGCCCGCTGGGCCTTCGAGAAGTTCAAGGGCGCCGAGGACCGCCTGGGCACCCAGATGCGCGCCGTCGGCGAGGTGATGAGCATCGGCAAGACCTACAAGGAGGCCCTGCAAAAGGCCATCCGCTCCCTGGAGAACGGCCGTCACGGCCTGGGCTTCGCCGCCGACTTCAACCTCAAGGCCCTGGAGGAGCTGACCGCCCTGCTGGCCTATCCCACCAGCGAGCGCCAGTTCATCCTCTACGAGGCCCTGCGCAAGGGGGCGAGCATCGAGGACCTCTACCGCCAGACCTTTATCAAGCCCTATTTCCTGCAACAGATGAAGGAGCTGGTGGAACTGGAGGAGGAGCTGCTGGCCCGCAAGGGCCAGGCCCTGCCAGACGAACTGCTGCGCCGCGCCAAGCAGGACGGCTTCGCCGACCGCTACCTGGCCAAGATCCTGGGGATCCCCGAGCGGGAACTCCGCGCCCAGCGGGCGCGCATCGGCGTGGTCGAGGCCTGGGAGCCGGTGCCGGTATCCGGGGTCGAGGACGCCGCCTACTATTATTCCACCTACAATGCCCCGGACCGGGTCGGCACCAGCAATCGCCACAAGGTCCTGGTTCTGGGCGGCGGTCCCAACCGCATCGGCCAGGGCATCGAATTCGACTACTGCTGCGTCCACGCCGCCTTCACCCTGCGGGAGCTAGGCTACGAGACCATCATGGTCAACTGCAACCCGGAGACGGTGTCGACGGACTACGACACCTCCGACAAGCTCTACTTCGAACCCCTCACCGCCGAGGACGTGCTGGCCATCCACGACAAGGAGCGGCCCCTGGGAGCTATCGTCCAGTTCGGCGGCCAGACGCCCCTCAACCTGTGCCGCGAACTGGAGGCCGCCGGGGTGCGCATCCTCGGCACCTCGCCGGAGGCCATCGACCTGGCCGAAGATCGGGACCGTTTCCGCGCCATCATGACCCGGCTCGGCATCCCCCAGCCGGCCTCGGGCATGGCCAGCGACCTGGAACAGGCCATCGCCATCGCCAGCGAGATCGGCTATCCCCTCATGGTCCGCCCCTCCTACGTCCTGGGCGGCCGCGGCATGGAGGTGGTCCACGATGAGGAGATGCTGCGCCACTACGTCGCCCGCGCCGTGGACATCTCCCCCGACCGCCCGATCCTCATCGACCGCTTCCTCAGCCATGCCCTGGAGGTGGAGGCCGACGCCATCTCGGACGGGGTGGACGCCTTCGTCCCCGCCATCATGGAGCACATCGAGGAGGCCGGCGTCCACTCCGGCGACTCCGCCTGCGTCCTGCCCCCGGTCTCGATCCCGGAGCGCCATCAGCGCACCATCGAGGACTACACCCGCCGCATCGCCATCGAGCTGGGCGTAAGGGGCCTGATCAACATCCAGTACGCCATCGCCGACGACACCGTCTACATCCTGGAGGCCAATCCCCGTGCCTCGCGCACCGTGCCCCTGGTGTCCAAGGTCTGCGGCCTGAACATGGTCAAGCACGCCACCGAGATCATGATGGGCAAATCCCTGGCGGACCTGGGCCTGGCGCGCCGGACGGTGCCCCACTATGGGGTCAAGGAGGCGGTCTTCCCCTTCTACATGTACCACGAGGTCGATCCGGTGCTGGGCCCGGAGATGCGCTCCACCGGCGAGGTCCTGGGCCTGGCGGACTCCTTCCCCCTGGCCTTCCACAAGTCCCAGGAGGCGGCCAAGCAGTATCTGCCCCAGAGCGGCACCGTGCTGCTGTCCGTCACCGCCGACGACCGCGCCGAGGCCCTCGCCATCGCTCGCGACTTCGTCCGCCTGGGCTTCAAGCTCCGCGCCACCGCCGGCACCCACCAGTTCCTGACCGAGCACGGCGTACTCGCCGAGGTGGTCCTGAAGCTCCACGAAGGCCGGCCCAACGTCACCGACCTCATTGCCAATGGCGAGCTGCATCTGGTGGTCAACACCCCCGTCGGCCGCCGCGGCACCCTGGATGACTCCTACATCCGCAAGGCCGCGGTCAAACACAAGCTGCCTTACTGCACCACCATGGCCGCGGCCCGGGCGGCGGTCATGGCCATCGAGGCGGCGCGGACGCCGCACCCGGTGGTGCGGTCATTGCAGGACTATCACGCCGATATCCGTTGACATCGTCGTGCAACCCCTTCGACGACTGCTTTGAAGTACAGGAGAGCCTCATGCACGCCATCGAGATCGAAGCGGAGATTGATCGCAATCGAGAGATCCATCTCAAATTGCCCGCGGATATCAAGGCACGCAAGGCTCGTGTGGTGGTGTTGTACGAAGACCAGAAGGAACCATTGGCAGCGCAGCGAAAGCCGATTCGGCTCGGGCTATACCGCGGCCAAATCCAGATGAGCGATGATTTTGATACCCCATTGCCTGACGATTTTTGGCTCGAAGGCAACCCTTGAATCTGCTGCTGGACACCCACGCCTTTATTTGGCTGAACAACTCACCGGAGAAGCTGTCACCGCCCGTATGGTGGACAAGATCGAGATCCCATCCAGGGACGATCGCCATTTCCGGCGCTGAGTTCGTCAATATCAAGATCTGGGTGTAAGCCCACCAGCATCCCCGACGATCCCAGTTCGGCGCTGGCCTGGGCGTCCATTCATCGCGCTGCGGACATCGTCATCAGCGCCCAGGTCGTGGCCAATTATTTCAACGTCATGCAGCGCAAGGAGCAGGAATTATGCCTCCACCATGGAAGATGCTGGGAATATGACGGCTTGAACAACCATCTCATCTTCCAGGAACCCCAGCAGGGTATTTGTAGTCACAGACGAATCCCCTCGGAAAACACCACGTCCAGGAGATGACCCGCACGCGCGCGGTCAGGTGCCTCCGGCGACCCCTGCAAGACCCAGGGTTGAATGAGTAGCCCGCGGTCGAGAAAGGTCAGATAGGCATCGCCACTGATGTCCATCTGGGCTCTGATGGGATCGGATTCCGGTTCGATAAAGATGGCGAGGTCCGCATCGCTGTCTTCACGGAAATCTCCCCGCGCGCGTGAGCCGAACAGAATCATCCCCTTCAGCCGTTCACCGTAGCGCGCGTATAGAAGTTCTCGAAATTCTCTGAGAATGGCTAGTGCCTGGGGATCAGGAGCCAATTTTTTCATTGGCTCCCTGCCCTATGTGTCTGTTCGCGGTTTGTTGGGCTGGCACAGAGCACAACTATAGTCGATTTTCTACGCCAGAAAGAACATCGCATTGACTACTAATATGAATTTATAGAAGAAATACTCACCATAACCGCTTAATACCGTAATCATCAAACACCGAATCGCCTGATACCAGAGTCAACCCTTCGCACAAGGCCTGGGCGATGAGTAGGCGATCAAAGGGATCACGATGATGCAGTGGCAATGTTTCGACGCGGGTCACATGGTCCAGTTCAAGCGGAAGTAACCGGAAATCATTGGCTGAAAGATGCTGTTGGAAATACCGTTGCACCGGCTCTGCAAGCACGAGTTTTTTCAAGCCCGCCTTGATCGCCATCTCCCAAGCCGTGGCCAGACTGACGAAACAGTCATTTTGCTCGTCCGCGATCTGCCGTCTTGCCACCCCTGAAAGCAATGGGGCATCTTCTACCCACCACAGCAGGGCGTGGGTATCCAGCAACAAGCGCATCAGGTGTAGTCCTCAAACCCTTCCGGGATGGCGTCAAAGTCGGGCGCCATCCAGAGAAGCTGCCCCTTCCCGGAACCCGGTTGCCTAGTGTGTCTGAGGGTATGCACCGGGATCAGTCGGACCAAGGGCTTATTATCACGGGCGATGATGACTTCCTCACCGGCCAAGGCGCGGCGGGTGAGTTCGGAGAGCTGGGCCTTAGCCTCGGCGATGTTGTACTGGCTCATTAGCGTAGTCGGATCCTGGCGATTTTGATCATTGTAGTAGACCAAATGAGGCCCGTGAAACAGATAAGCAGGACTATACGGATTCCCAGGTTGTGGATAAGTCAGAGGAGAAGGGGGACTGGACTTGCGGTTGTGTCCCCCAACACCCCCGCCATTCGATACCGCGAGAACCCAGCAAGGCGAATAGCCGCGCGTTCTCCGCCCGAACCACCTCAAGCCTGGATACGAGTGTATCCAGCGGCGTTTGCTGGGCTATTGGTTCTGTGACGGGCATGCAGCCAATCCGCCTGGGAATATTGCGTCATCATGCACCTACTGTCAGTCACGGTTGGCTTCGTTTCGTAGTAGACCCCTTTTTTGCTCGACCGGTTCGCCAAACACCGATTGATCGAGGTTGCCCAGCAAAGCCCCCAACCCATCGCTTCTGGGCCGGGCTAACAGTTCGGTAGCCTCGCCCCACCCGATCAGGGAACTTTTCAGCATCTGCAGCGCCGCCATCGCCTCCCCCTCCGTGGGCGGACGACCGCCCCGCTGCCCCGCGGGCTCGGTCAGCATCCCCTCGTCGTAACGCTGTAACCAAAGGAAGATCTGGGTATAGCGGCTGACAATCTCCACCAACCCGCTGCCTACTTCCGCGGTGATAGCCGGGGAACGCGCTGCCCTGCTAATCATGGCCAGGGCCTGCTCCAGTTCGGCGGCGTTCTGCTCGAAACGGGCCTGATTGAGGGTGTAGCCCTGGACCAGATGCTGGCGCAGAACCTCGGTGGCCCACTGACGAAAACGGGTCCCCTGCACCGACTTTACCCGGTAGCCGACCGAGATGATGACATCCAGGTTGTAATGCTTGACCTGATAGTTTTTTCCGTCCACGGCAGTATGTGCAAAATTTGCACATACTGAATCCTCCTCCAGTTCACCCTCCTTAAACACATTGCGCAGGTGCTTGGTAATAACCGAACGCTCGCGGCCGAACAGTTCGGTCATCTGCTCCTGACGCAGCCAGACCGAATCCTGCTCCAGCCGCACCTTCAGCGCCACCTTGCCATCGGGGGTGAAATAGAGGGCAATCGGGGTATCCAAATTCATGAGGCCCAACCTAGCATGACACGCTCACGCTCGGTCGCGAGAGATTTGGCCGCGTTGATCTGACTATCGGCTATTTCAATATGCGCCTTCAATTCATCCGGCAAGGTGCATACTGGCATTGATGCTCGATCCTGGACGTGCCGTTCATCGTTACTGTAATGATTTCTGTCCATATAAGAGTTCCGCTGCGCTAAATGAGTTTCTCGATTTCTTTTCCGAACCCGACCGGTACCCGGTAATACCACCAATGCGTATCCGCTCTATTCCCATAGGCTTGCTCCCAAGCCTGGCCCCAGACGTGGGGAGAAGGCTCGGTCCCAGCCAGAAAGTCGAAATCCGCCGCATCGAGCCAAGGCCTGATACGGGGCGCAAGGCGTCGCGGTGACAACAGGATCTGTTCCCGTGTCAAGGTCCGCAAGTGCAAACCTTGGCGATAAGACTCTCGTGCATCCGGGCCGCGCCAATCGACCTTGCCAGAAAATGCCCATTGGCCAAAATCGCTCCAAAGTTTCACCAGTGCATAAGGCGTGACCATCTCGGGAATGATCGGCCCATTGTCTCTCCACAACCACAATCCGGCAGGCATGCATGAGGATTCTGCAAGCGATGGTGGCGGGATAGCATTGCGCAACATCCGCTCTGATACACCGAAATAGCGCTCCGCCAGCGCATCGGCAAAGCGCTCAAGCTCGTGCAATCGCCAGCGATTCAATCGGTAGTAAGGAACGCAGACGGTCAGTAGCCGCGCCACCACATAAAGATCCGGCGTTTCGCTGGCGGTGTTTCTGACGAAGCACTCGGCGATATAGAGCGCAAGGCCATCGGCTATCCGCATCCGGCGGCGATTTCGTCGGCGCGTCCGTGGCTGGATGGCACGCAAATTTTCCGCAAGGCCAAGCAGCGCCTCCCTAGGACAGGGATCGGATTCGATCAATTCAATGGCCAGCATGATCAGCCTGCGTTCTTCCGTAAATGGGACCGGAGGTTCCGGGAACAGTTTTGGCCAATTTTGCCTATTCTCGAAGTAACGCCGTTCCTCTTCGGGGGTTCGCGGAATAATTTCAAGCAACCGTCGCAACTCGGTGACCTGGAGTTCTATTACGAAGGACCGATCCCAATTCAGGGTACTCACCGCCTTCATCCGGCTGATGGGGATGACGCCCAAGCGTTCGTGATCATCCATCAGCTGCAGCCAACGAAAGAGGCAGCGCAGAACCTGTTCGCGGCGAGCAACCGGAAGGCGTCCCGCTCGCGAAGTGGTCAGCACGGAAGCTGTGGGATCGTTGGTCAGGATCGCGGTCACAGCCGATATCTCCGAGAGAAAGGCCCAATCCAAGCGATCGATCCGGCGGGCACCGATGGTGCTCAGCAAGATGTCCTGAGACATTCCGGTGTACCTCATCTTCCATGCGTGAAGTAGCTCGACAACATCCAGCAACCGCTTCTCTACGCGCACGGTTTTGGTACTTAGGGGCTGGTTATCGATGAGCAGGGTCAAGTTGACTAGGGTCAGGATGCCGACCCGGTAGCGAAGAGGTTCGGTATCCTCCTGCATAAACTCTTGGAAGAGGTCCGCCCAACTTGATGGGCGCCGCCCAGTCCCCGCGTGCTGCCGTGACCAGAGGTCCAAAGCCCAATTCATTGCCGCCTCCAGATGGCCATAGGCCGCGCTACGATTCCCTGCTGCGAACGATCTGCGCGCATCACGCAGTTCGTTCGCGACGGTCGATAATAGAAAGCGATTCTGAACTGCCAGCTCCTGAGCCGCAGACGAGCCAACGGGTCGTTCCAGGGGCGGATCGGCATGGTCCCCTGGGGTCGATGAAAGCACTTTGAATTGGATGGCGAGTCCCTCCCCCTCCCCGAAGATACTGATCAGTACACAGCTCAGGCTGAATCCGGCATCCAGCCGGCGAGCAATGCCGGGATTGAGCATGCGCGGGATATAGCCCAGCTTGACCTCATCGCCAGTGAGTATCTCGATCGCGTTGCCATCATGCGAATTGTTCAACTCCCGGCGCAGCGACACGACCTGACCAGGGGCTAGCCGCGACACAACCCGAGCAGCGTCGTAATAGCGGACACCGGCAATCCAGCCTTCGATCAAGAGAACTTTGGGGCTAGCGTCCTCATGAAAATCGGTGCCGGTCGAATCTGTCAACTCGTTTATCCCCCTTTAATATCGGCCCGCCGCTGCCCGTCCGCCCGCCATATCATCGTAACCTGATTCAAACCCCGCCAGGTCCTGGGCACGAATTGTGCGGACCCCTTCGCCATGACCAATATCAGCACCGCGGCATCCGCGGCGGGGCGGTGCGCCACATCAGATCGATCTCTTCGTCGGACAGACGGTAGGCACGATTGACCAGGTCCGAAATCTCCCGCTCCAGGGCACGGACCCGGATGGCGCGCTCTCGGGCCGTCTCGGCATAGTGTTGGTGGGTCTCGGTGAGTTCGGTGATGACCGTGGGGGACAGGCGCGGGGCGCCCTTGGGCCGGCGCTTGCGTACCTCGGCCACGAAGTCGTCGCCGCTCAGGTCTGCGAAGGTCTCCAGCCTCTGGCCGGGTTGGTCGACGCCCAACTCCAGACGTAACCAGGTCAGGAGTTCCCGGGACTGGTCTTGGGCATCCTGGGAAAGGGTAAGGAGTTCAGCGACCCACTCCTCAGCCTGGGTACGGATCTCAGCCGTTGGCTCGGCGATCGGCAAAGTGGTCATGAATGAGTGGATGAGCCGCAAAGCTTCGTCTTTTCCATGTTGTGCATTTCGCCACATGAAGGCCCATAACAAGGGCGAGTTCATTACCGCCAGAACAAAAAAGTCAGTGATTGGCCAGACATAGCATGTGTTGACGAAGTAAAGGGGTGCATCGGAAAAGGCAAACTGAGGCCGCCAGGCGATATCCGTATGGATTATCTTGGGCGTATCGAATGCCCCGTAGTAATCACAGGCCCGCAGCTCCCACCAGTAGCGCCCTTTGTCCTGCCGGGCCATGAGCCGGTCCTGTAGCGGTTTCATGTGGGCGTACAGGCTCGGGTAGGTCCGCTGGAACATCGCCTCGGCCTCCTCACCGGCATCGCTCCAGGGCCAAGCAAAGTTGCCGCTTGACTTGAGCACGATCATCCATAGCCCCCGCCAATCGGGCACCCAGCGTCCGATGTCCTGCCCGCGCAGATAGGGATTGATGATGGCCGCGCACCCCGGATCGTCGCGGATTAGGGCCGTGCGGGTGTCGTCGTCGATCAGGAAGGCCTCGTTGAGCCCGGTCTTGATCCCATACAGGGGCTTGGCGCCGATGAACTCGGCCAGCGGTACCCCGCGCTCGCGGATGCGGGCCATCAGGCCATCCACCTCCGGCGGCTCCAGGCTCCAGGGGGCGGCGCCGAAGCGGCTCCAGGGCACGGCGTAACCGTGCTCGTGGACATAGTTTTCCAGCGACAACTCGCCGGAGCGGTCGCGCGGGATGGGGCAGATCCGCACCATCGGCGCCGCCTCGACACCCGCAGCGCCCGCACCCGCTACCGTGGCGGCAGAGGCAGAGGCAGTGGCAGCGGCAGCGGCTGGTGCTGGGGCTGAGGCTGGGGCGGCAGGGGCGGCCGGGTAGGACGAGTGGGTCGAGTGGGCTGCCTGGGACGGGAGGGAAGGATGGGCAGGGTCGGACGGGTCAGTCAGGTCACTCAGGTCAGACGGATCAGACGGATCGATCGGAACAGCCGGAACGGCCGGTTGGGAGGGGGCGGCCCGGCCGGTCGGGGCCAGCGGGCGCGGGTGGGCGACGAGGATGCAGGGGAAGGTATCGGCATCCTCGAAGATCGGGGCATGGCCGAAGTCCAGGATCTCCTCGATCTCGGCCCGCTCGCTGAAATAGCGGCGCAGGGGCTCGCCATAGCCGGCCCGCAGCCATTTGTTGGTGACGATGTAGCTCAGCTTGCCGTCGGGGGCGAGCAGTTCCAGACCGCGCTCATAGAAATAGACATAGAGGTCGGCGACGCCGCTAAAGGTCGCGTAGCGCTGGGCCAGGTAGGGCTTGTAGCCTCCCAGCAGTTCCTGGCGGACATAGGGCGGGTTGCCGATCACCACGTCGAAGCCGCCGCGGGCGAAGACCGCCGGAAAGGCGGCGCGCCAGTCGAAGGGGCAGGCCTCCGGTGGCAGGGCGGCGCAGGCGGCGACCAGGGCCGGGGGACTGTCCGGCGCCGGGGGCTCGACCAGCGAGTTGCCGCAACGGATGTTGCCGTCCAGGTTGTTGAGCGGCTTGTCGCGGCGCGCGGTCTTGAGCCAGAGGCTGAGCTTGGTGATCTCCACCGACTCGGGGTTGAGATCGACGCCGTAGAGATTTTCCTGGAGGATCTGGCGGTCCAGGTCGAAGAGCCCGAGCTGCCGCGGGGCGCCGGTCAGCTCCGCGATCAGGCGGTTGACCCGCTCGTATTCGGCGTAGAGGTAATCGAAGGCGGCGACCAGGAAGGCGCCCGAACCACAGGCCAGGTCCAGGATCTTGATGCTGCCCAGTACCTCCAGGTAATTCAGCCAGATGCGCAGGCTGGTCGCGTTGGCGAGGGGGCCGGGCCGGCCGGTGCGATGGCGGGCCTCGATCACCGCCAGGCGCGCGGCGAGCCAGCCGCCGATGGTGCGGGCGACCATGAACCGGGTGATGAGGTCCGGGGTGTAGAAAATGCCATCGCGCTTGCGCCGCGAGAGCTGGCGTTCGGCGGCGCCGCCCTGGGTATTGGCGCGAATGGCGGCGCGGATGGCCTCCAGATCGGTGATGGACTGCTCGAAGATGTGGCCAAGGATGTTGACGTTGAGATCGGTCTCGAAGTCATAGCCGGCCAGGGCCGCGATGCCGTTCAGGCTGTCGTCGCTGACCTGGAGGGCGTCGAGTTCCGGGTCCTTGGCGAAGAGCCCGCCGTTGTAGGCGTTGATCTGCATCGCCGGCAGGCCCTTGTCCACGGCGTCGAACAGGCCGCGCAGTTGCTGCCAGCGCGTGACCGGGACGAAGCCCTCGGTTTTCGCCGTCAGGGCCTTGGTGAGGATCTTGGCCGGCAGCAGGCGGGTGTCCTCGCAAAAGCAGATGAAGAGGCAGCGGTCCAGGAGCTTTTGGGTCAGCTCCAGCAGGCGGTCCTGGTGGGCGGCGACCTGGGCCGGGATTTGGGGCTCTATCCGATTCGCGGCTTGGACTCTGGTCTGGTCGGCTGCTGGGACCTGCGCCTGGTTCGCGGCCTGGAGCGCAGGATCAGCGGCGTGGTCCGCAGCCTGGACCGCCGGGGGCGGCGGGTTGTCGCGCCGCAACTGGTGGAAGAGGTCCAGGCGCAGGTCACGATAGAAGACATAGAAGGCCTTGGTGATGCGCTCCTCTTCGCTGTGCGTCTGGCTGGCCAGACGCTCGACCGGGCTCTCGCCGGCGGGATCGGCCCCGAGCAGGGTGGCCCGGGAGAGCAGGAAGAGGAAGTCACCCAGGCGGTCCGGGTCGGACAGGTCGGCGAGGAGGAAGCGCTGGCAGTAACCCTGGCCGCGGTCGGTGCGGTAGAGGCGCAGCTCGCTGAAATTACCGACCAGGACCCAACGGCAGCCGTCCACCTTGCTGGCATAGCCAAAGGCCTGTTCCACCGGGGTGAGCCGGCCATAGCCCGCACCTTGGCGGGCATCCAGGTCGGTGCCCGGGGCCTTGAGTTCCAGCACCGCCCGCGTCAGGTCGAGGGCGGGGCCATACCAGCCCAGGCGGGCGTCCGGCGGCCGGTAGCCCTTCACCGCCTTGGAACTGGTCTCGGGCTCCTGATGGTGGATCTGGTCCGGGCCGACGATCAGGCGATAGCCCAGCACGCGGTCCATGACCTCGCTGAGGAACTGACCCTGGAGCGGCTTTTCCTTCTGGCCCAGAAGCGCGCCGCTGGCGGCGCTGGCGGCCCAGTTCGCGACGATGCGCCGCCGTTCGTCATCCAGATCCAGCCCCGGGGCGGTCTTGCCCCGGGCCTCGGCCAGCAGGCGGGCGTTGAACAGCGGTTTGGTCATGGGGACCTCCTGGCGCTGGTTCTGATTCAGACGGTAGGCGAATCTACAGCGAGAAGAACTCCCTGAGCTTGCACAGTACCCCCCGTCGCACCGCCTCCACTTGCTGGGCAGGCGCCTCGCTGGTCAGTTGCTCGTTGGCCAATTGGCGTTTGGCGAGGAGTTCGCTCAGATTGGTGAGCATCTCGGGGTTGTCCCTGACCAGGGCCCCGAAGACGGTCTTGTCGATCTCCACCGCCTCGACCTCGCCAACCGCGACCACCGTTGCCGTGCGTGGCGCGCCGGTGAGCAGGCTCATCTCGCCAAAGCAGTCGCCGGGGCCGAGCCGGGCAACGCAGGTCCGGTGGCCATCGCGGTCGATCAAGACCTCCACCTCACCCCGTACCAGCAGGAACATGGACGCCCCCGCCTCCCCCTGGCTGACGATGTGCTCGGCATTGGCGAACATCTGGACGGGGCTTTCCTTTACCAGATGATCGAGTTGTTCACCAGGAATGAATTCGAGCAATTCATGCCCCCGCAGCACCCTGGCCGCCAGTTCCCGGGCATGACCCGAGGTGTCCCGGGAATGGGAGCGGTGAAGAACCAATTGCGGATAAGGCATGACGAAGCCCTCGCGCCGCGACGCATACCAGGCATTGGTCCTGACGTCGCTGAGGATGCGATTCATCAGGCCGTGATCCTCGATCCAAACCTTGATCTCGTAACTGACCCCCGAATCGAGAAAATCCTTGAGCAATACCACGGGTGCCGGTTCCGGGCACACCCCGGGCACGCACAAGGCAGCCTGTTTGAGGATGGCCTTCGCCCGCAAGGGCGGAATGTCGTAATGCAGGCTGACGGTGGCCTTCACCGCATGTCGGGGGGTGGGCAGTTGAAAATTGGTTACAGAATGCTTGGTGATCTCGGTATTGGGGACATCGATCAGGACATCGTCGTTCGTCAGCAACAAGGTCGACCGCCAGGAGATCTCGATCACCTTGGCATGGGTGTTGTTGACGAGCAGCCAGTCACCGGGCTTAAAGGTCTTCTCGAAATGCAGCGAGACCCCGGCAATCAGGTTACCCAGCAGATCCTGCATGGCCAGGCCGAGGATGATGGCCATGATGCCTGAACCGGCCAGCAGCCCCGGTACTTCCAGGTCATAGACAAACTGCAGGGCCAGGACCACCGCCAGCAGCAGGATGAGGACGCGGATGGTGTCGATGAGGATCTGGGGCCCCGCTGACTTGAGATCCGCCTGATGCTTACCTCCCCAGATCAGCCGCACCAGCAGGGTGGTGAGGGGAAAGGCGGCAAGGATCGTCACCGCCGCCGTCAGATGCCGGATGAGCGGGTCTCGCCAAGCAAAATCAACCCCATCCGTCAGCAACCATTGCAGACTGATCAACAGGCCCGCCGAGGCGGCGAACAAGTGATAGACCCAGCGAAAGCGCAGGTCACGCCAGCGGCGCAGCCCTTGCGCCAGCAGGATGAGCAGGAAATAGATGGTCAGGGCGCCACCCAGCACCAGGATCAGGTCGGTGGCGGAGGGAAGGATGGGGGTCATGGAGTAACCGTCGTATTAGGTGGGTATTCAAGAGCCAGGGGATCTACCCCGTGTAGCATTGTAATTTTCAGTCGCGGTCCGGCGGAAAGGGGTATGGCCGGAAAACAAAAAAGAAGATTCGCCCAGGATGAAGCCTGGCTGACTGACTATCTGGCCGAGATCCCGTCTGGTTGCCTGGCTTGGCGATCTGGCGGCTTGCCCGTGGGCTATTTCGAGGTCAGTCTGATCCGCGCTCCCCGCTCACCGGACTGGAGGCGGCGCGCGTGATACGCCGTCAGGGCATCCTGGGGATCGCGTTCATGCAGGGCGGCGAAGGCGGCGGGCGCATCGGGATCTCCGGCCGCCATCAGGGCATAGGCCTGGGCATAGGCTTGTCGCAATCCCGCGGACGCCTCGTCCGCCACCTGGGGGGTGAAGACCAGCAGCGCCTCCTCCTTGCCCTTGACCATCACCTCCCCCATGGGGCGGAATGCCCATTCATGAGGATCCGTCAGTCGCCGCGTCGCCTCGCTGACCGCCACGCGGGTGCCAAAGTAAGCATTCAGTCCCTCCAGACGAGAGGCGACGTTGACGACATCGCCAATCGCCGTGTACTCAAGCTTGGCGTGGGAGCCAAAGTTACCGACCGTGGCCTCGCCGGTATGGACCCCGATCCGGGTCTGACCAAAGGCGACCGGCTGACCACCGGGGTCCGTGGCCAGGTGCCGAAACCGCTCGGCAAAACCATCCAGGGCCAGGGCGCACCTGAGGGCCCGCTGGGCATGATCGGGTTGAGCGACCGGGGCGCCAAACAGGACCATGATGCCGTCCCCCAGGTACTTGTTCACCGACCCGCCATGGGCGAGGATGAGTTGGGTCATGCCCTCCAGGTAGCGGCTCAGGACATGCACCAGGGTCGGGGCGGGCAGTCCTTCCGCCGTGGAGGTGAAACCCGCCACATCCGTGAACAGCACGGTGATCTCCCGCCGCTCACCCCGCAGTCCCAGCAGTTGGGGATTGGCCAGCAACTGCTTGACCCAATCGGGGTGCAGATAGCGGGCGAAGGCGCCCTGGATGAACTCCTTGTCGCGGCGCTCCTGGCGGCTGAGGATGGCATGGGACCAGCCGGTCGCGGCCAACAGGGCCAGGATGGGACCAGCGAGCGGCAGCAGGGCCCCACCGCGGTGATACCACCAAAACCCCAGGGCCCCATAAGCCAGCACGGCCCCGAGGGCCAGGCCGATACTCGCCCGGGTGGAGCCCTGGAGGCGCGCCAGGCCCGCGCCCAACAGGGCCGCCAAGCCATAGAGCCCCAGCACCCACCCCTCGGGTAACCGCGGTAGCCACCTGCCCGCCATGATCTGGGCGAGGGCATGGGCGTGGATCATGACCCCGGGCAGGGAACCCTCCCGGGTCCCCAGGAGGGTGACGAAGGGGGTTTTCCAGACATCCTCACTGCTGACCCGCAAATCCGCCCCGATCAGCACCCATTTGCCGGACAGCCAGGCCTCGGGCAGTAAGGGCGCCAGATGGGCGGGATAATGCTTGAAGGCGCTTACGAGCTCGTCCGCCGCCGCCTCCGGGGCGAGTCCCCGATAGCGCAGGGCAAGCTGGTCGGCCGGGATCTCCCTCCCCGCCAGGGCGGTGGCCAGGCCCGGAACGAACTGGCCGTCGGGAGCCACCCGTCCCGGAAACAGACTGCGGATGATCCCATCGATGTTGTCATAGGGCAGATTGACATAGGCGCGGCGCAGTCCGGCGGTAAAGGTATCCAGGTAGCGCTGCTGCTCGGGATTGATATGTTCCTGATCGGCATAGGCGACATAAACGGGCGGCTTGGCCGCGGCCAAGGCCCTGGCCAGGGCCTGGTCGGCCTCCGGTTCCGTGGGCTGATCGAAGAGGATATCGATGCCGATGCCCCGCGCCCCCTTGTCGCTGAGCAGGTTGACCAGTTCGGCGAGAAAGGTGCGATTGACCGGGGAACGATAGGGGAACTGACTCAAGGTCTCGTCGGTGATCGTCAGCACGAGGATGTCAGACGGAGGGGGCTCACGCGGCGTTACCAGCGCGATGCGCAAATCGCCGAACCAGTTCTCCACGAAGCGCAATGGCCCCTGGGCAACCAGCAGCCACCCCAGGACCGCGATGGCCAAGGGTATGGCGAGAAGGAGCACCCCCTTCCGAGGGTGGAACATGCCGGGAGAAACCTTCATCAAAAAATGAGCCCTGAAGGTGACCTGAAGGAAGGGGGGTGAGAGTCGCCCACCCTTGCGTTGCACTGCCCGCTAGCCCGGGAGGGGTAATCACGGCATGATACCGTGAGATTGCCTTCAGTCGGCACGACTGACGCAGGCAACCCGCCCATGGCGGATTACCGGTATCCAAGCGACGAGGTAACAATGAACAAACGTCCTAGGCATCAACGGGTACGGATATTGGTGGGAGGCTGGATCATCCTGGCCTCCACCCTGGCCCACGCGGCGCAATGGGTGGTGGTCAGCGCCGACCAAGCCACGCTGCAACCCGGCAGCCTGCTCGACGGCACCAAACCCCTCAAACTGGCCGCGGGGGCGCAAGTGACCCTGCTCGCCGAGAACGGCAAGACACTTAAATTGACGGGTCCCTACACGGGGATTCCGGCGGGTGACGCAGGCAAAGGGGCGGGGGCCAACGATCTGCAGGCGATTGCCAGTCTCCTCCAGGGCCACCGCGAGTCTGCCTCGACCTTGGGGGTGATGCGGGGTTTCGAGGGTAATGACGGCAACTTGCCACCGATCGACGCCGACACCTCTGGCGTGCGTTGCCTGAGCACCGATCCCGTCGTGTTCTGGCGCGACAAGATCGCCAAGGCGGAGGAGGTGAAGTTAATCGACGACCAGGGCAGAATCATCGCCACCCTCACTTGGCCCGCCCGTCAGGCCGAATTGCCAGTACCCGCCAGCCATTTCGTGGACGGCGAACGCTATCTGCTGAAACGGGGAGACAAGGAAATCCGCCTGCTCATCCACAAAAACGAGGGACCGGCCACCAACCCCACGGCCCTGGCGGCATGGATGGCGCAGAAAGGGTGTGAAGCCCAGGCCATTGCGCTCTTGCAGGGCTTGTGAGCGGGTAATCAGGCCCCTGTCCCGACGGCGCTGGCAGTGAGTTGGCTCGCGCGCGGCCGCCCACAAGTCTTAAGCGTGAATGTCACGTGAATATTTTTCATTATCAACGGCTTGGCTTGTCGCTTCACTCCAGTTAGTCCAGCGACATTCCGTACACCCTTGTCGACGCAATTCTCCAGGTCAGGGTCAGCGTAAGCAGCGTTTCTTTCAACGGGTTCTGGGTTCTTGGTTCCGGGTGCCGGGTGCCGGGTTCCGTCCAGAGGCGGACCGGGTTGGTCACTACCCGGTTCCAGTCGCGGCCAGTTCAGTAGCCTCCGGACCGGGACGGTTTGGAAAAAGAGCGCTTGACAATATCAGTATTCGCTAATATTCTACTCACCCAAGGACAGCGATCTTGCTGGTCCCCTGATCCATCCAGATAACAGAGAAATAGAGAGTACGAACATGAAAAAGCTTGCTACTGCTGCCGCTATCGCCGCCCTCCTTGGCGCCTCCGCCTCTGCCTCCGCCTGGTGGGGCGGTCCCGGTGGTTGGGGTGGTCCTGGCTACGGCAACAACAATTGGATGAACGATATGTTCGGCGATGGAGATGCCTACGGTGATTTCAGCATGAGCTTCGGTGGTGGCGGTCGTGGCTGGGGCCGTGGCTATAACCGCTACAACGACTACTACGGTTATGGCCCCTACTGGGGTGGTCCTTATGGTTACGCCCCTTACGGCGCTCCCTATGCCCCCTACGCCCCGCCCGCTCCGCCGGCCGCTCCGGCTGCCCAGGCTAAGTAAGTCGCTGGTAAGCTGACTAAACAGCGCGCACAGGGAGGTGCGCGCAAGCCCTCGCCGGTTTCTTGGCGTCGGTTGAGGGTTTTAGTACGTGGCAGTAGCAAGCTCCCTCGCTGACGCCCTTTTTCCCGTCTTACTCTTGCCCTCGGTTGTGTGACCAAGTCCTTGGCTTGGGATTCGTTTCTGCCATAATCCCCGAATCGACACAAACTCCACCCGCTTCCTGCGGGTGGTTGTTGCGTTCAGGATAAATTCCTAAAGGACATCCCCGGGCACCCCCACCCACCCCTCCATCAGCACCCTAGCGCTGCGGCTCATGATCGCCTTGGTCACCGTCCAGTCACCGTTGACCTGCCGCGCCTCGGCGCCCACCCGCAGCGTGCCGGAGGGATGACCGAAACGCACCGCAGTGCGCTCCCCGCCCCCGGCGGCCAGATTGACCAGGGTCCCGGGGATGGCGGCGGCAGTGCCGATGGCGACCGCGGCGGTACCCATCATGGCGTGATGCAGCTTGCCCATTGACAGGGCACGCACTAGCAGATCGATGTCCACCGCCTTGACCGCCTTGCCGCTGGAGGCGACATAGTCCGCCGGCGGGGCGACAAAGGCCACCTTGGGGGTGTGCTGGCGGGTCGCCGCCTCGGCCAGATCCTTAATCAGCCCCATACGCAGTGCACCATAAGCGCGGATCGTCTCGAACCGCGCCAGGGCCTGGGGATCGCCATTGATCGCCTCCTGCAACTCGGTCCCCGTGTAGCCGATGGCGGCGGCGTTGACGAAGATGGTCGGGATGCCGGCATTGATCAGGGTCACCTGGAGGGTGCCCACTCCCGGGACCTCCAGTTCATCCACCAGGTTACCGGTGGGGAACATGGCCCCGCCGCCCGCGCCGTCGCCCTCGTCCGCCGGATCGAGGAATTCGAGCTGGATCTCGGCAGCGGGGAAGGTCACACCATCGAGCTCGAAGTCACCAGTCTCCTGCACCGCGCCGTCGGTCATCGGCACCTGGGCGATGATGGTCTTGCCGATATTGGCCTGCCAGATACGCACCGTCGCTAGCCCATTCTGGGGGAGGCGGCTGGGGTCAATCAGGCCGCCGCTGATGGCAAAGGGGCCCACGGCGGCGGAGAGGTTGCCGCAGTTACCGCTCCAGTCGACGAAGGCCTGGTCGATGGACACCTGACCAAAGAGGTAGTCGACGTCGTGATCGGGCTTGGCGCTTTTAGCCAGGATCACCGTCTTGCTGGTGCTGGAGGTCGCCCCGCCCATGCCATCGATCTGCTTGCCGTAGGGGTCCGGGCTGCCGATAACGCGCAGCAGCAGCCGGTCCCGGGCGGTCCCAGGCACCTGGGCGGCGGGCGGCAGGTCCTGGAGGCGGAAGAAAACACCCTTGCTGGTGCCGCCGCGCATATAGGTAGCGGGGATTTTGATCTGGGGTAGGTGAGCCATGGTTGATAAATCCTATGACGAATGAAGAGTTAGCGTGGAAAGAGCCGATATAGCCAGCGCAAATCCCTTCTCGGTCGTTTCGGGTCAGGAGGCGTCTGGCGGGGGACGCCGTGCATCCATCCCTGAAGGCTTGCCAACCGCCTCCCTGCGGTTGACACCCCCCGCCAAACGCCACCCGCCCCTCCCTCTACACGCTCGGCCAAGACCAAAAAGCGGCATGCGTGGCTAAAAACCTCCCAGGCTTGTTAGCCTGACCTCACGCCTGACCCAGAAAGTCCTTGGCGAAGCGCTGCAGCACCCCCCCGGCCTCATAAATCGACACCTCCTCAGCGGTATCGAGGCGGCAGGTCATGGGCACCTCCAGGCGCTCGCCGTTCCGGCGATGGATCACCAGGGTCAGGTCACCGCGTGGAGTGCGTTCGCCCACGACGTCATAGGTCTCGGTGCCATCCAGGCCCAGGGTCAGGCGGTTGGTGCCGGGCTTGAACTCCAGGGGCAGGACGCCCATGCCGATGAGGTTGGTGCGGTGGATGCGCTCGAAGCCCTCGGCGGCGATGGCCTCGACCCCGGCCAGGCGCACGCCCTTGGCCGCCCAGTCGCGGGAGGAGCCCTGGCCATAGTCGGCCCCGGCGACGATGATCAGCGGTTGCTGGCGGTTCATGTAGGTCTCGATCGCCTCCCACATGCGCATCACCTCACCCTCCGGCTCGACCCGCGCCAGGGAGCCCTGCTTCACCTGGCCCTCCGCATCCCGCACCATCTCGTTCAGGAGCTTGGGATTGGCGAAGGTGGCGCGCTGGGCGGTCAGATGATCGCCGCGGTGGGTGGCGTAGGAGTTAAAGTCCTCCTCCGGCAGGCCCATTTTCGCCAGGTACTCGCCGGCCGCGCTGTTGAGCAGGATGGCGTTGGACGGCGACAGGTGGTCGGTAGTGATGTTGTCGCCCAGGATCGCCAGGGGGCGCATGCCCTTGAGGGTACGCTCCCCGGCCAGGGCCCCCTCCCAGTAGGGCGGACGGCGGATGTAGGTCGACTGGGGCCGCCAGGCATAGAGCGGGCTCTTGGCCGCTTCCACCGCCCCCAGGTCGAACATGGGGATATAGACCCGCTGGAACTGCTCCGGCTTGACGCAGGCGGCGACGATGGCGTCGATCTCCGCGTCGCTCGGCCACAGGTCCTTGAGGGTGATGGGCTTACCGTCCTGATCCTGGCCCAGCACATCCCGCTCGATATCGAAGCGGATGGTACCGGCGATGGCATAGGCCACCACCAGGGGCGGCGAGGCAAGGAAGGCCTGCTTGGCATAGGGGTGGATGCGCCCATCGAAGTTGCGGTTGCCGGACAGCACGGCCACGGCATAGAGGTCGCGGTCGATGATCTCCTGCTGGATCTGGGGCTCCAGGGCGCCGGACATGCCGTTGCAGGTGGTGCAGGCATAGGCGACGATGCCGAAGCCCAGTTGCTCCAGCTCGCCGAGCAGCCCGGCCTCCTCCAGGTAGAGTTTGGCGACCTTGGAGCCGGGGGCGAAGGAGGTCTTGACCCAGGGCTTGCGCACCAGGCCCAGTTGGTTGGCCTTCCTCGCCAGCAGGCCGGCGGCCACCACGTTGCGCGGATTGGAGGTATTGGTGCAGGAGGTGATGGCGGCGATGATCACCGCCCCGTCCGGCAGCAGGCCCTGGGCCTCCTCGGCGCGGGCGGCGGCCAGCTTGGCGGCGTCGGCGATCCCCCGCGCCTGCAAGTCTGAAGTCGGCAGGCGCCGGTGGGGGTTGGAGGGGCCGGCCAGGTTGCGCACCACGCTCGACAGGTCGAACTCCAGGACGCGGGGATAGACGGCGCTGGCCAGGCTGTCGGCCCAGAGGCCGGCGGTCTTGGCGTAGGTCTCGACCAGGGCCACCTGCTGGGGCTCGCGACCGGTGAGGCGCAGATAGTCGAGGGTCTGGCCGTCGATATAGAACATGGCCGCGGTGGCACCGTATTCCGGGCACATGTTGGAAATGGTGGCGCGGTCGCCGATGGACAGGCTGGCCGCGCCCTCGCCGAAGAACTCGACGTAGGCCCCCACCACCCGCTCCTGGCGCAGGAACTCGGTTAGGGCGAGGACGATGTCGGTGGCGGTGATGCCCGGCTGGCGCTGGCCGGTCAACTTGACGCCGACGATATCCGGCAGGCGCATCATGGAGGCGCGGCCCAGCATGACCGTCTCGGCCTCCAGGCCGCCGACACCGATGGCGATGACCCCCAGGGCATCGACATGGGGAGTGTGGCTGTCGGTGCCGACGCAGGTGTCGGGGAAGGCCACCCCGTCACGCAACTGGACCACCGGCGACATCTTCTCCAGGTTGATCTGGTGCATGATGCCGTTGCCGGCGGGGATGACATCCACGTTCTGGAAGGCGGTGCGCGTCCAGTCGATGAAGTGGAAGCGGTCCTCGTTGCGCCGATCCTCGATGGCGCGGTTCTTCGCGAAGGCATCGGGCTCGAAGCCGGCGTGTTCCACCGCCAGGGAGTGGTCGACGATCAACTGGGTCGGCACCACCGGGTTGACCAGGGCCGGATCGCCGCCCTGGTCGGCGATGGCGTCGCGCAGGCCGGCCAGGTCCACCAGGGCGGTCTGGCCGAGGATGTCGTGGCACACCACCCGCGCCGGGTACCAGGGGAAGTCCAGGTCCTGGCGGCGCTCGATGAGCTGGCGCAGGGCGTCATCCAGCAGGGCCGGGTCGCAGCGGCGCACCAGGTTCTCGGCCAGGACGCGGGAGGTATAGGGTAGTTTGGCATAGGCCCCGGGCTGGAGGGCATCGACGGCGGCGCGGGCGTCGAAGTAGTCCAGGTCGGTGCCGGGAAGGGGCTGGCGATAGGCGGTGTTCATGGTGGTCGTTTTATCGGGTGGTCAAGGGCCGCGGTGGCGAGCGGCCGGCAAGGGTGAGGGGTCCATGGCCGCCCATGCGGCCCTCAAGCGTTGATATTCAGTGGCCGCGCTGCGGAGCGGCCAGTGCCGGTTGCTGTTCAAAGGCCGCATCCAGGAGGGCCAAAAAGCCGGGTTTAGCAGCGGCAGCCCGCTCAGCCTGGGCTGGCCGCTGAGCTGCTAGTCCCCCCTCAGACCGGATTAGATCCGTAGTCCTGCGGCGGTTGGCCTGGCCGGGGAGGGTCGGGGGGCGTCTGGCGGGGGTGTCGCCAGCAAGGATGCTGGCGGCAAGCCTCCAGGGACGGATTTACGGCGTCCCCCGGCAGACGTCACCCGACCCGGGCGTCGCCGCGGTTTCATCCCCCTCTCCCCAGCCCTCCCCCGCCAGGGGGGAGGGGGCAAAGAGAGTCAGGCCGGGGTCATGGAGCGGTCGCGGCCATGCCCGAGCGTCAGGGTAAGCAACGCCAACTCACGTCGCCGCGGACCAGCGTCAGGGCGGCCCCTTAGGCTCAGCGCTGGTCGAGCGGCACCCAGACGCGATTCTCCGGCCCGACGTAGTTGGCGCTGGGGCGGATGATCTTGTTGTCGATGCGCTGCTCGATGATATGCGCCACCCAGCCGCTGGTGCGGGCGATGACGAACAGGGGGGTGAACATGGCGGTGGGCACGCCCATCAGGCGGTAGCTGACAGCGGAGAACCAGTCGAGGTTGGGGAACATCTTCTTGATGTCCCACATGATGGTCTCCAGGCGCTCGGCGATGTCATAGCACTGGTGGTCGCCGGCGTCATCGGCCAGGCGCTTGGCGACGGTCTTGATCACCTGGTTGCGGGGGTCGCCGATGGTGTAGACCGGATGACCGAAACCAATGACGATCTCCTTGCGCTCCATGCGGGCGCGGATGTCGGCCTCGGCCTCGTCGGGGGTGGCATAGCGGCACTGGATGTCGCAGGCCACCTCGTTGGCGCCGCCGTGCTTGGGACCGCGCAGGGCGCCGATGGCGCCGGTGATGGCGGAGTAGAGGTCGGAGCCGGTGCCGGCGATGACCCGGGCGGTGAAGGTGGAGGCGTTGAACTCGTGCTCGGCGTAGAGGTTCAGCGAGGTGTGCATGGCGCGCACCTGCAGCTCCGAGGGCTGGCGGCCATGGAGCAGGTGCAGGAAGTGGGCGGCGATGGACTCGTCGTCGGTCTCCTCATTGATGCGACGGCCATGGTGGCTGAAGTGGTACCAGTAGAGCAGCATGGAGCCGAAGCTGGCCATGAGCCGGTCACCGATGTCCCGCGCCGCCGCCAGGGGCTGGGCCTCCTTCTCCGGCTCCAGGGTGCCAAGGACCGAGGCGCCGGTGCGCAGCACGTCCATGGGGTGGGCGGAGGCCGGCAGTTGCTCCAGGACGGTCTTGAGGGCCGCGGGCAGGTTGCGCTGGGACTGGAGGTGGCGCTTGTACTCCGCCAACTGGCCCCGGTTGGGCAGGTCGCCGTGGATCAGCAGGTAGGCGATCTCCTCGAACTCGGCGACGTCGGCGAATTCGAGGATGTCATAGCCCCGGTAATGCAGGTCGTTGCCGGTACGCCCGACGGTGCAGACGGCGGTGTTGCCGGCGGCGGTGCCGGAGAGGGCGACGGATTTCTTGACCTTGGGGGCCGCGGGTTGCTCGCTCATGGTGTTACTCCAATAGTGCTGGTGTGAGGTCTGGCCTCAGGTTCGGCTGACGGGTCCGCGCGGTGGCGCCGTCAGCGGCGACGAAAAGGGTACGTTCCTAGTCGGGTCGGGGGGGCGCAGTGGGCGGCCGCCCCGCAATCCCGCCCAGAAGGGGGGCGCCCCCAGCGAAGGGGGGGAC
>JADHED010000121.1_pt1 | contig 107803 bp, 95 predicted proteins | sample 8952041 | NCBI WGS metagenome assembly JADHED01 (sample SAMN16124423, study PRJNA663239) | bioreactor sludge metagenome | isolation source: sludge (control) | place: India:Bengaluru | collected 2018-09-08 | reverse complement strand
TGTCGGCCTCGTATTCCTGGTAGTTGCCGTCGAAGAACACCCACTGGCTGTCGCCTTCCGCCGCCAGGATGTGGGTACAGATGCGGTCCAGGAACCAGCGGTCGTGGCTGATGACCATGATCGAGCCGGCGAATTCCAGCAACGCGTCTTCCAGCGCGCGCAAGGTTTCCACGTCAAGGTCGTTCGACGGCTCGTCCAGCAGCAGCAGGTTGCCACCCGCGATCAGGGTCTTGGCCAGGTGCAGGCGTCCGCGCTCACCGCCGGAGAGCATGCCGACCTTCTTCTGCTGGTCGCCACCATTGAAGTTGAAGCGTCCGCAGTACGCGCGGCTGGGCATCTGGAACTTGCCCACCGTCAGGATGTCGAGCCCGCCGGAGACGTCTTCCCACACCGTCTTGTCGGCGCTGAGCGCATCGCGGCTTTGGTCCACGAACGCCATCTTCACCGTCTGGCCGATCACCACCTCGCCGCTGTCGGGCTTCTCGCGCCCCGCAATCAGCTTGAACAGCGTGGACTTGCCGGCCCCGTTCGGGCCGATGATGCCGACGATGGCGCCGGCCGGCACGGTGAACGACAGGTTGTCGATCAGCAGGCGGTCACCGAAGGACTTGCTGACATTGTGGAACTCGATCACCTGGCTGCCCAGGCGGTCGGCCACCGGGATGAAGATTTCCTGCGTCTCGTTGCGGCGCTGGTACTCGTAGTCGCTCAGTTCCTCGAAGCGCGCAATGCGTGCCTTGCTCTTGGCCTGGCGGCCTTTGGCGTTCTGGCGCACCCATTCGAGCTCTTTCTTCATCGCCTTGGTGCGGGCGTCCTCGGTGCGCTGCTCCTGTTCCAGGCGGGCTTCCTTCTGCTCCAGCCAGGTGGAGTAATTGCCCTTGTAGGGAATGCCGCGGCCGCGGTCGAGTTCGAGAATCCATTCGGCCGCGTTGTCCAGGAAGTAGCGGTCGTGGGTGATGGCCACCACGGTGCCGGGGAAACGCTGCAGGAACTGCTCCAGCCAGTCCACGGACTCGGCGTCCAGGTGGTTGGTGGGTTCGTCGAGCAGCAGCATGTCCGGACGCGACAACAATAGCCGGCACAGCGCGACGCGGCGTTTCTCCCCGCCCGACAGGTTCTTGATCACCGCCTCCCAGGGTGGCAGGCGCAGCGCATCGGCGGCAATCTCCAGCTGGTGCTCGGAGGCATCGCCCGCGGTGGCGATGATGGCTTCGAGCTTGGCCTGCTCGGCCGCAAGGGCGTCGAAGTCGGCGTTCTCGTCGGCATAGGCGGCATACACCTCTTCGAGCCGCTGCTGGGCCGCCTTGATTTCGCCCATGCCGCTCTCCACCGCCTCGCGCACGGTCTGGTCCGGCTCGAGCTGGGGCTCCTGCGGCAGGTAGCCGATCTTGATGCCGGCCATCGGAATCGCCTCGCCTTCGATCTCCTTGTCGATGCCGGCCATGATCTTGAGCAGCGTCGACTTGCCCGAGCCGTTGAGGCCCAGCACGCCGATCTTGGCGCCGGGGAAAAAGGACAGGGAAATGTCCTTGAGGATCTCGCGTTTCGGCGGCACGATCTTGCCGACGCGGTTCATACTGAAGACGTATTGAGCCATGGTGTGGTTTTCGGGGTTGTCCCTGGGAAAAATCAGCGCGTCAGACGGCGCAAAACCTTGAATTATCAACTCATGCGACAATCAAGCCCGCCGTGGGCACCAGTTTCCCGCGGTTTCAGCACGCTGCTGGGGACGAGGAAAGCACTTTCCGGCTCCCGCTTCTGAACCCGATCTGCCTCTGACTGGCCGGTGCCCCCACCGGAACAGGCCGATTCCAAGCGCCCCGGACGGGCGCCTCCTTGAATGAACTTTGATGATCTGAAACTGGCTCCGGCCATTCTGAAAGCCGTGCACGAGCAAGGCTACGAAACCCCCACCCCGATCCAGGCCCAGGCGATTCCTGCCGTGCTCGAAGGCCATGACCTGCTGGCCGGCGCGCAGACCGGCACCGGCAAGACCGCCGCCTTCACGCTGCCGATGCTCGACAAGCTCAGCCGCACCGAACCCGGGCGCAACCGCTTCGGCGGCAAGGCGATCCGCGCCCTGGTGCTGACGCCCACCCGCGAACTCGCTGCCCAGGTGGAAGAGTCGGCGCGCGAGTACGGCAAATACCTCAAGCTCAACTCCACGGTGATCTTTGGCGGCGTGGGCATGAACCCGCAGATCGAGCGCATCCAGCGCGGCGTGGACATCCTGGTGGCCACGCCGGGCCGCCTGCTGGACCTTCAGGGCCAGGGCCACCTGGACCTGTCCACCGTCGAAATCCTGGTGCTCGACGAAGCCGATCGCATGCTCGACATGGGCTTCATCCACGACGTCAAGAAGGTGCTGGCCCTGCTGCCGCGCGACAAACAGAGCCTGCTGTTCTCCGCCACCTTCAGCGACGAAATCCGTGAACTGGCCAACGGCCTGCTGAAAAACCCGCAGAGCATCCAGGTCACGCCGCGCAACACCACGGTGCAGCGCATCACCCAAGTGATCCACCCGGTGGGCCGCGGCAAGAAGAAGGACGTGCTGGTGCACATCATCAACCAGCACAACTGGAGCCAGGTGCTGGTGTTCACCCGCACCAAGTTCGGCGCCAACAACGTGGCCGAGTACCTGAGCAAACACGGCATCCAGGCCATGGCGCTGCACGGCAACAAGAGCCAGACCGCGCGCACCCAGGCGCTGGCCGGCTTCAAGAGCGGCGAAATCCGCGCGCTGGTGGCCACCGACATCGCCGCGCGCGGCATCGACATCGAAGACCTGCCGCATGTGGTGAACTACGAGATTCCGAACGTGCCGGAAGACTACGTGCACCGCATCGGCCGCACCGGCCGCGCGGGCAAGGAAGGCCAGGCGGTCAGCCTGGTCTGCCTGGACGAAGAAGGCTTCATGATGGAAATCGAGCGCTTCACCCGGCAGGAGATCCCGGTGCAGATGCTCGAAGGCTTCGGCCCGGAGCCCGGCGAAAAGGCCGAACCCATCGCGATGGGCCGCCAGACGATCTGGGGCGGCGCCGGCAAGCCGCCGAGCCGCGAGGTGATGGCCGCCGCCGCGAAATCCGCCCGGCAGGAAATGATGCAGCGCATCCGGGAGAACAAGGGCACGCAGGGCGGCCGCAGCGGCCAGGGCCAGGCACCGGGCGCGCCCAAGCCCGCGCATCCGCCCCACGGCCAGCGCCATGGGGGCGTCAACGCCGGGCGCGGCAACCCCAATCAGGGCCAGCGGCCGCCCGCCGACCGGCGCCAGCGCGGTGACGATGGCAGCGACGAATTGCCGCGCCACATCGACCCGCTGCGCACGAACCTGCACAATGTGCGCCATGACACGCGCAGACCCCGCCAGGACGGCTCCGGACAACCCGACCCGATGCGAACCAGCATCGACAGCATGGCCGACCGCGGACGCGGCGGACGCAACCGCGGCTTCGGCGGCGGGCAGAACCGCTCTGGTGGCGGGGGCTTCGGGCCTCGTCGGTCAGGAAATCCTCCGCGCTCTTCTGGCCGATAAGGCGTATTCGGCGGTTCATTGCGTGGGCCGGCGGGCGCTCGCGCTGCGCCATCCCAAGCTGCACAGCCACGTCGTCGACTTTGCCGCCCTGCCCCGGCTGCCCCAAGTCGACGACGTGTTCATCGCGCTGGGTACCACCATCAAGGTGGCAGGCAGCCAGCAGGCGTTCCGGGCCGTCGATTTCGACGCGGTGGTGGCGGTCGCCCGCGCTGCCCGATCATCGGGCGCCACCTATCTGGGCGTGGTCAGTGCCATGGGGGCGAGCGCCCGATCCCCGGTGTTCTACAACCGGGTCAAGGGCGAGATGGAGCAGGCGCTGGGCCAGCTCGGCTACGTGGGGGTGGTGTTCGCGCGCCCGTCGCTGCTGGTCGGCGACCGCGACCGCCTGAACCAGCCCACGCGTGCCGCCGAAAAGATCAGCCAGGGCCTCATGGGCCTGTTGCGACCGGTGATTCCGGCCAACCTGCGCGCCATCGATGCCCGCGACGTCGCGCTGAGCCTGATCGACGCGGTGCGCGCGCGCCAGCCCGGCCAACAGGTGCTGCTCTCGGGCGCGCTGCAGCGGCACTGAGCCGGCCGCGCTCGCCGGCGCTCAGCCGCGCACGAACAGCGTCACCAGCGGTTCGTCGCCCACCTGCCGGCTCCAGTGCCCGTGCACCGCCGGGTCGAAGGTCGCGCCCTCGGGCAAGGTATCGGCCGAATAAAAATGATCGCCCGGTCCGAAGATGCGCGAACTGCCGTCCTGCAGCCCGATCTCCATGCGGCCGCGCAGCACGAACAGCCACTGCGGCGAGCCCGTGCAATGAAAACTGCTGCGAAAACCCACCGGGCTCTGGCGCAGTTGCAGGCCTCCGGATGGCATGAGGGGCGACAGCATCGCCTGCGGCGTGCCCTCGGTCAGCGCCACGGCCTCCTCGCGGAAACGGGCGCGGCCATCGGCGTCGGTGAACAGCACGGTCTTGATGAATTCGGTCATGGTCGGGACCTTCAGAACGGGGACGGGGTCGCGGCGGCAATCGGGCTGGCACGCACCCGAAGGTCCGGGTGGACCGGCCCGGTTGTACCAGATCGGGCACTTCAGGTTCTTACAAACTGTCACGCCTTTTGTTGCTGCGGCCCAACCCCGTTCGGGCTCCCGCTTCGTTTCAGTGGACTCCTCAACCCCCAACTGGAGTCTCCATGCAACACCTTGTCCGTTTCAACCCCCGCCTGGCGCTCGGCGCGTTGGCCGCCTTGGCCTGTCTGGGCACGCTGCCGGCCCACGCCGTCGGGCGCCTGGCCGATGTCAACGTGGTCGACCGCGACACCGGCGCCACGCTGCCGGTCTACCGCCACCGTGGCGAATACTGGGTCGCCGGCCGCCCCGGCGCGCGCTACGCGGTCTCGGTACGCAACACCGGCGGCGAGCGCGTGCTGGGCGTGATGTCGGTCGATGGCGTCAACGTGGTGTCGGGCGAAACCGCGTCCTGGGAGCAGACCGGCTACGTGTTCGCCCCGTGGCAGGCCTTCCAGATCAACGGTTGGCGCAAGAGCGATGCCGAGGTGGCCGCCTTTCACTTCACCGCCTCGCAGGCCTCGTACGCGGCGCGCACCGGCCGGCCCGACAACGTGGGCATCATCGGCGTGGCCGTGTTCCGCGAGAAACCGCCGATGCCGCCGACCGCCGAACCGCTGGCGCTGCCGCGCGCGGCGGCGGAATCGGCCGCAGCCGCCGACACCGGGGAGCGCTCCACGATGTCGGGTGCCGCGCCAGCAGCCAAGTCGGCGCCGGCCCCCGCCCAAGGACTGGATGCCCGCAGCCGCGACGAAGCGATGGCCCGCGCCGCGCCGGCGCCACAACTCGGCACCGGCCACGGCCAGCGAGAGGTGTCACCGGTGAGCCACACCCACTTCGAGCGCCGCAGCGCCCGACCCGACGAACTGATCCGCATCCGCTACGACAGCCACGAGAACCTGGTTGCGCTCGGCGTGATCCCCGGTGCCACGCCGGCCCCACGGCCCGACGCCTTCCCCGGTTCACCGGTCTCGCGCTACGTGCCCGATCCGCCGCTCCTGCGCTGAACGCCGCGCGTCCATGCGGCGGCCCGCGCCGAGGCCGTCGCGATAATCACCGCCATGGACACGGAGGCCGCGCCCACCGACGAGATGCTCATGCAAGCCTATGCAGCCGGTGACGTGCGTGCCTTCGACACCCTGTACGACCGCAACACGCTGGCCGTCTGGCGCTACGTGCATCGCAGCGTGGGCAACGCCGCGCTGGCCGACGATCTGGTGCAGGACGTGTGGTTCAACGTGATCCGCCAGGCGCCGGTGTACCAGCCCCGCGCCCGGTTCCGCACCTGGCTGTTCACGCTGGCGCACCACCGGCTGGTGGACCACTGGCGCACCGCCCACCCGCACGCCAGCCTGGACGCCGCCACCGAGGACGGTGCCAGCTTGGCCGACACCCTGGCCGCCGACTCCGGCTTCGGCCCGCTGCGCCAGCTGCAGTCGCGCGAGCAGGCTCAGGCGTTGCTCGATGCGCTGGCCGCCCTGCCCCCCGCGCAGCGCGAAGCCTTTCTGTTGCAGGCCGAAGGTGCAATGAGCCTGTCCGAGATCGCCGCCGCCACCGGCGTGCCCATGGAAACCGCGAAGAGCCGCCTGCGATACGCCCGCGCCACGCTGCGCCAGACCCTGGAGGGCTTGCTGTGAACCGCCCCGATGACGACGAACTGCTGCGGCGCTACCGCGAAGCCAGCGCGCTGGACGATGCCCGCCCCTCGCCCGCGCTGCGCGAGGCGGTGCTGGCGCAGGCGCGCGCCGCCGCACCGTCCCGGCCCGCCGCCACAGCGACGGCAGCACACCCGGAAGGTCCCGATTTGATAGCGCCCCGTGGCCATTCGGCGCTGGAGGCGGCGTCAAATGACCCCAAGAACGAGGCTTCAAGGCCCACCGCAGCCCCCCTGGCGGCCAACGACGCCTTCTGGCGGCTGCGCGCGGTGGCTGGCGTTGCGGTGATCGGCCTGGCCACCCTGCTGTTCCTGCAGTTCGAGCGCGGAACGCCCGACGAGCGCGACCTGACCCATGGCACGCCCCGGATCACGCCGGCACCCGTGCCCATGCCGGCGCCTTCGCCCGCCCCACAGACCAAAGGCCCCGCGGCCGATGGCCCCCCAGGCGCCGCCCCGCCCGAGAGTCGCCCACCACCGCCCGAGTCGGCACGCCCGGCGCCTTCGCCGGCCCCTGCGGCAGGGACGACGCCGCCGCCCGCGACGAACGCCACGCGCCCGCTTCGCGATCGGTCGGACGCCGGGCCTGCATCAAACGCCAGCCCTGCCACAAGCGCGAAGCCAGCCGGCCCTGCCGCGCCCGGCGCGGCCGCCGAAGCGGTGGCGCCAGCGCCCATGCCGGCACCCTCACCAGCGCCAGCGATCACGGCCGCCCCACCCGCGAAGGCGCTGGCCGCACCGCCGGCCGCGCAAGGCCTGGAGACCCGTGCGCGCTCGACGCCGGCGCCGCCGCTGGCGCGCAGCGCCCCAGCCGACACGCTCGCCACATCCGCCGGCGCCAGCGCGCCTGCGCCTTTGCCTGCGGAGCGACGCCTGCTCGACGCCGCCGCCGCCGGTCAGCTGGAGGCCGCCCGCCAGGCGCTGGCCGACGGCGCGCCGGTGAACGCGGCCAACGCCGCCGGCCAGACCGCGCTGATGCTCGCGGCCCGGCGCGGCGACGAAGCCCTGGTACGCCTGCTGCTGGCCGCCGGCGCCGACCGCGCCCGAACCGACCCTTCGGGCCGCACCGCCGCCGAACTGGCGCGCCAACAAGGGCATGCGACCCTGGCTGCGCTGCTGTCTGCGCCAGAATCGGCGCTCCCGACCGCGCGCTGAGCCGGCCACACCCCACATCCCATTCACGGAGAACAAGCCCCCATGACCGCCCCCGACTCCAGCAAGGTCCACTTCGGCCACGATGGCCGCGTCGTCATCGTCACGGGCGGCGCCCAGGGCATCGGCGAGGCCTGCGCCCGCCGCTTTGCCCGCGAAGGCGCGCGCGTGGTGCTGGCCGACCTGGCCGACACGCCGGGCCAGGCGCTGGCCACAGATCTCGGCGCGATCTACGTGCACTGTGACGTCGGCCACAAGCCCGACGTGAACGCGCTCATCGCGCGCACCCTGGCCGCGCACGGCCGCATCGATGTGCTGGTCAACAACGCCGGCATCTTCAAGGCGGCCGATTTTCTGGACGTGACCGAAGCCGACTTCGACGCGGTGATCCGCGTCAACGTCAAGGGCTCCTTTCTCGTGGGCCAGGCGGTGGCGCGCGAGATGGTCAAGACCGGTGGCGGCAGCATCGTGAACATGAGCTCGGTCAACGGCACGCTGGCCATCCCCACCATCGCGAGCTACAACGTCAGCAAGGGCGGCATCAACCAGCTCACGCGCGTGATGGCGCTCGCGCTGGCCGACCGGGGGGTTCGCGTCAACGCGGTCGCGCCCGGCACCATCGCCACCGAGCTGGCCGCCAAGGCGGTGCTGACCAGCGAGGAGGCCAAGGCGAAGATCATGATGCGCACACCGATGAAGCGCCTGGGCGAGCCCTCCGAAATCGCCGACGTGGTGGCCTGGCTGGCCAGCGACGCCGCCAGCTACGTGACGGGCGAGATCGTCACGGTGGACGGCGGGCGCATGACGCTGAACTACACCGTGCCGCTGTAGGCGCCGGGCCGTTCAGCGCATCGGGCCCAGCGGGGGCGTGGCGGCGCTGAGCGCCTCGGACGACCAGGCCATGGGCCGCAGACCGTTGGCCAGCGCATGGCCCCATTGCACGGCGGCCAGGTCGCCGGCCAGGCGCTGGGTCGGCACCAGCCAGGTGGCGACCACCACCCGATCCAGCCCGTAACGCGCATAGCGCACCTCATAGGCCGCGGCGGGCAGCGTCGCGCCGGCGGCCTGGGCCGCCTGCAACGCGGGCGCCAGATCGGCGGCGGTACGGGCCAGGGCCGGCGTCACCACCCGCACGCTCAGGCATTCGGGTTGGTCGTAGGGGCTGTTGAAGCGGTCCACGATCAAGGCGTTGCGCAGGGCGCAGGGCTCGTCGACGTTCCAGTACGAAATCCCGTAGGCCTGTTTCGCATTGGCCGAAAACGCCACCGCGGCCGCCAGCCCGCCCGAGGCCGACAGCTCGAACGCCCCGAGGGTGGTGAGTGCGACCGGGTCGATCTTGACCGGGCCCGCCCGGATGTGCCCGCCCATCACCGTGCGGCCGCCCGCCGGCGCGGCAAACCAGCGGCCCGGCGGCAGCACCAGCATGCGGTTGCCGATGTTCAACCCGGTTTGCGCCAGCGGCGGCGGCAAGCGGGCGGTCGGCGCGTCCGCCGTGGCAGCGGATGCGGCCGCTGTCTGCGCCGCAACGCCGGGCGCGGTTTGGGCCGGGGCCGGCTGGATGTAGCGCTCCAGCAAGGCGTCGGCCATCGCGGGGTTGCGCTCGCGCAAGCTGGCTTCGGCCGCGCGCGCGCCGGGGTCGTCACCCTGCAACGCACGGATCACGCCCAGGTTGTAGACCGGCTCCCAGCGCTGGGGCGCCAGCGCGGCCAGTTTGCCCATGGTGTCGGCCGCCGCCGGCAGGTCCCACAGCGCCATCTCACACTGGCCCAGCGCCAGGCCGACGGTGAACGCCGGCTCCGCCGCCACCGGCGTCTGCGCCATGTGGAGGTCGAAGGCCTGCCCCAGATCCGGCACGGCGGCCGCGCAGCCGCTTTGGCGTTGCAGCGCGCGCCCCCTCAACTCAAGCCAGTACAAATCGCCCGGCGCCGCGGCCAGCTGGCGCGTAGCCAAGGCCACCACCGCGGCCCAGTCGCCGCGCGCCTCCAGCTCGCGCACGCGCTTTTCGTCGGTCTTGGACAGCTCCATGCCGAGCGGGATCAGGATCATCAAGGCCAGCGGGGCAAGGACCACGCCTGCCGGCGGCACAAGCGGAATGAAGAGTGGCGCCTGGGCGCGCGCCTGCGCCGGCAAGGCCAGCGCAAGCGCCAATGCCAGGGCTTTCGTGCGTCGGGCGGTTTGCATACGGCCTCCACGCGGAGCGGGGAACGACGCCCCGCCAAGACCGATGGTGGACCGGCGCCGGGCATGCCTGGTTGAGGCAGATCAAGTGCCGCGCTGCACCCGGGCTCGACGACTCATACGGGTTTGCATTCAAGCGTAGAACAAGGCGCGAAGCCGAAGACAGTGCTGTAGCACGGCGAGGCGAAGCAACGAAGTTATACGTTTGAAGGCGAATCCGTATCAGCGCTGGAGGTACAGGGTCTGCAACTCGCGCAGCGCCACCGGGCTCAGGCCCAGCTCGCGCTGCAGGTACGCCTGCAGCCCGCCGTGGTCGGCGTCCACCGCGTGCAGGGCGGCGTCCAGAAACTCGGTCTGCACCCGCCACAGCACCTGCATCACCTCGGGCGCGATGCCGTAGGCCGGGGCGCTGTCCATGCGCAGCAGCTCGTTGGTGAGCAGGTAGTCCTGCATCACCACCGGGCGTGGCACGCCCAGCGCGAGCAGGATCAGCGCAGCGGCAAAGCCGGTGCGGTCCTTGCCCGCCGTGCAGTGGAACACCAGCGGCGCATCGCTGGCCAGCAGGTGCTGGAACAGCGCGGCGTAGGCTGCGGTGTTGTCGTTGACGAATGCGCGGTAGGTCTCCTGCATCAAGGCCACCGTCTGCTGCGGCGTGAGCTCGCGCCCGGCCACCAGCAGGTCTTTCATGCGCTGCACCACCGTCGGCTCGATCGGCAGCGGGTGCTGGGCCACCCCGGGCAGCTCGTAGGCGCCTGCGGCACGCTCGTGCACACCGCGAAAATCGAACGCCCGCGCCAGCCCCAGCCGCGCCAGCGCCGCGTGGTCATCCGGCGTGAGCGCGGCCAGGTGGTCGGATCGGAACAGCGTGCGCCAGCGCACCGGCCGACCATCCTGGCCGATGTAGCCACCCAGGTCGCGGAAATTGCTGGCGCCGGCCAGCGGCACGGCGCGCGAGGGGGGTGCGGCGGGGTTCAGGGGGTCAACGGACATCGTCAGAGGCCTTCCAGGCACGAATTTCAGGGTCAAAACAGGCCAATCCCAGCGTGGAATGGCCACGAGCAGCTATCAAATCAGGATCACTCCGACACCGCCAGATCCCCTGCAAGGTCACCGGCCAGATCTGCCGCAATGAGCCGGAACTGCTCCAGCGCGGCCTCCAGGTCGTCGACGATTTCCTGCGCGATCGCGCCCGGCGGCGGCAGCTTGTCGCTGTCGGCCAGCGATTCGTCCTTGAGCCAGAAGATATCGAGGCTGGTCTTGTCGCGGGCGATCAGCTCGTCGTAGCCGTAGGCGCGCCAGCGGCCGTCCGGGTTCTCGGGCGACCACGTGGCCTGGCGCAGGTGGCTCTGTCCCTGCTGGTACAGCGCGACGAACTCGTCCAGGTGCTCACGCTTCAGCGGGTTGGTCTTGAGCGTGAAATGCTGGTTGGTGCGCAGGTCGTAAATCCACAGCTGGCGGGTCCACGGGGTTTCGCTGGCGCCACGCTTGTCGAAGAACAGCACGTTGGCCTTCACGCCCTGGGCGTAGAACAGGCCGGTGGGCAGGCGCAACAAGGTGTGCACCTCGCACTCGTGCAGCAGTTTCTTGCGGATGGTCTCGCCCGCGCCGCCTTCGAACAGCACGTTGTCGGGCAGCACCACCGCCGCGCGGCCGTGGGTGGCCAGCAGCGTCTTGATGTGCTGCACAAAGTTGAGCTGCTTGTTGCTGGTGGTGGCCCAGAAGTCGTCGCGCTCGATGGTGTCTTTTTCGGTGCTGGTGCGGCCGTCTTCGCCCACGATCACCGTGCTGCTCTTCTTGCCGAACGGCGGGTTGGCCAGCACCACGTCAAAGCGCTCGCCGGGGTCGGCGGCCAGCGCATCGCCCACCACGACCGGCACCGACTTTTCGGAGCCGATGCCGTGCAGCATCAGGTTCATCGCGCACACGCGCGCCGTGGCCTGCACCAGCTCGTAGCCGGTGAAGGCGTCTTCCTTCAGGTGGCGGAGCTGCTCGCGCGTGAGGTTCTTGTGGTGCGCGGTGATGTGGTGGTGGGCGGTGAACAGAAAGCCACCGGTGCCGCAGGCCGGGTCGGTGATGCGCTCGCCGGGCCGTGGCGCGATGCAATCCACCATGGCCTGGATCAGCGCGCGCGGCGTGAAGTACTGGCCGGCGCCGCTCTTGGTGTCCTGGGCGTTCTTCTCCAGCAGGCCTTCGTAGGCATCGCCTTTGACGTCGGCGCCGAGCACCGTCCAGGTCTCGGCACCGATCAGTTCGACGATCACGCGGCGCAGCTTGGCCGGGTCCTGGAACTTGTTTTGCGCCTTGCCGAAGATCAGGCCCAGCGTGCCTTTTTCCTGGCCCAGCCGCTCCAGCGCGTGGCGGTAGTGGTCGAACAGCTCGTCGCCGTCGCGCGCCAGCAGCGTGGGCCAAGCCCAGGCGGCGGGCACGATGCCGGGCTGGTTGTACGGCGGCTGCGCGCGCTCGTCGGCCATCTTGAGGAACAGCAGGTAGGTGAGCTGCTCCACATAGTCGCCATAGCTCATGCCGTCGTCACGCAGCACGTTGCAGTAGTTCCAGAGCTTCTGGACGAGGGTGTGGGTGGGGGTGGTCATACGTCTTTCAATTGTGCAATCTGTGTCAGCCGTGCCTTGACGACGTGCTCGCGCTCCGGGTCGCTCAGCAAACCGGGCAACGCATTGTGGAGAGTGGGCATATCCAGCAGTGCTGCAATGGACTGGACGACGTGTTTGCGAACGGCTTTGTCAGCAGCGGCCAATTCCTGCACGACAGTTGAGCGCCCTTCCATCACCGTCATGATGTCTTCCAGGTCGTGGCTCAGGTACACATCGTTCTGCCCCCGGTCTTTGAAGGCTTCGAACTTGGTTGCCAGAAAGTGCGGTGCCGACAGGTGCCGCAAGACCAGCCGGTCTGCCGCCTCGACCGACCGGGCTGTTTCAAACCCTACGCGGTACCACGGGTTGGCAAAACCCAGCACCGTTTCATCCAGCGGCACCAAGTCCAGCTGCATGCGGTTCCAGTACCAGCGAAATGGTGGCGTGTTGTCGGCCATAGTCTGTTTGAAGCCACGCTCCACCAGTTGATCCGCCAGCCGGTGGTACCCGGCCAGCGATGCCACTTCCACGATGGCATCCACATCCTCCGTGGGGCGCACATCCATGAGCTCGGCGTCGTCCACCAGCAAGCCCGTGGCACAACCACCCACGAATACCACCTGATCACACAGCGGCCCCATGGCCCGGGCTAAAGCGATCAACAAATCCATATTGGGGTTAGCCATGCATCGGCCCCTTCACTGGCTTGGGCGCGCTGGGGTCGATCAGGGCTTGCAGCCGCTCCAATGCCATGCCGCGCTCGCGCGCCTTGCCCACCCGCAAAGCGTCGAACAGCGCCAGCAGTTCGTACAGCCTGGCGTCTTGCATGGCTGCAAAGGGCACCGACGGGTGCAGAGGCTCTACCCCCACACCACGCACCGAGCCATTGGGATGTGGCCACACAAAGTCTGTGCTGCCGGGCGCAAACACCCCTGCAAAGGCGGGCGCACTGTGGCTGGTGGGCACACCGACGACCAGGGGCAACTTCTCTGCTGGAAACGCGTACTTGGCACCGTGCAGGGCAAACTCCGCCAGGTTGTGCGCGTGTGGACGCACCGCGTTGTCTGCCGGCCCATCGCTGTCCGGTGCAGCCGCCCGGCGCACGCGTTTGCGCGTGACCCGGTAAATGGCCCGCGGCTCCTCAATGCCCGGCGCTGCACCGCCGGCCGGATCGAGGGGCTGCGGCGGCAACTCCCGGTTTGGCAACAGCAACCCCGCCTGCAATCCCCGCTTGATACAGGCATGCGCCTCGGACACGCTGATGCCCAGCTCCTGCGCCAGCCGCGCGTACGTCCAGCGCTGCTCACCCCAAGCCACAAGCTTGAGGGCCACCAGGAAGTCTTGGGGTTTGAGCTGCATTGTCATTCAATATTCGTGAATCGCGAATGTTGAATGTAAATGAAAAGCCCGGAAATGACAAGTTTGGAATGCAATGTGCCGCCAGCCCCGCCGAGGCAAGTGCGCACAAAGGTGTTCCACACAAGCGGCTAACCAAGGAACTGTCGGCAAAACGCATCCAAGGTCAACACCGGGCAAGCGCTTGCTTGCTCGAACGCTTCGGCAATGGCCAGCAAATCCTGGTCGCCCGACACCAGCACGTGCGCCCGACCCGCCACGGCCAGGTGCATGAACGGCGCATCCAGCACATCGCGGCATGCGGGCACCTGCGGTGGCGGCTGGGGGATGCGCACCGTTTTTGTGTACGGCAGGTAGTCGGCCAGCAATTCGTCCTGCTCTGCTTGCGAGAGGCAGAACTTGGGGTAGGCCAGCACCCGCACCAGCTCTTTCACCGTGGCCGTGCTGGCCAAGGGCAGCAGCGCACCCTGTTGCCACGCGCGCCGCACACGCCCGGCCGCACCGCCGCCAAACACCAACGCCGACAAAACCACGTTGGTGTCCAACACCACGCGCTGTGGGGCGCTCATGTTGGGGTGCTGGTTTTTCTGGCAGCGGCCCTCTTGGGCTTGGTGGCGGGTGCAACCGCATAGGGCGCCGTCGGCTCGGCAGCCATGGCGGGCGCGGACTGTGGCGCCCGGGCCCAGGCCACGGCGTCGGCCATGTCGGCGTCGGTCAACTCCAGCTCGGCCAGCTTGGCCCGCACCGCGTCCCCGCGCTGAATACGCACCGGCGTGAGGATGATCTGCCCGGCACGGGCTTCCACATCAAAGTACTCCGTGGCGCCCACGGCCTGCGTCACGCTCTTGGGCAGCGTGAGCTGGTTCTTGGCAGTGATCTTGGCAAGCATGGCATTCGAAGCAAAGTAAGGATTCATTACTTTACCGACGTTCACCGTCGCAGTCCAGCATCAAATGAAACCGCCCAGCGGCACCGCGACCGAGGGAAAGGCGGCCTCACCGCCCCGCTCAGCGCTGCGGCTTGGCTGGCGCCGCATACTGCAGTTTGCCGCCCACATAGACCGCCTGGGTGCGGATCTGGTCCAGCTGGGGGATGGGTGTGTCATAGGGGTTGCGGTCCACGATCTGCAAGTCCGCCCACTTGCCCACTTCCAGAGAGCCCGTTTCCTTCTCCATCCTGAGCTGCCAGGCAGCGTTGACCGTCATGGCCCGCAGCGCCTGTTGCACCGTGATGCTCTGGCCGGCGTTCAACAAGGCGCCCATGCCGGTGCGCCGGTCGATGGCGGTCTGCATCAGGCCAAAGGCTTTGGGCGGAAACATGGGGCTGTCGGCATGCAGGGTCGGGCGCACGCCCTGGGCAAACGCGCTGCGCACCGGCAGCGTCTGCATGGCCGCCTGCAAGCCCACGATGGAGTTGGCCAGGGCATCGCCGTAGTACTTGATGTGGTGAATGTGAAACGAAGGGGACACCTGCAGCCGCGCCAGTTGGGCCATGCCTTCTTCCGGCAAAAAGACGCCGTGCTCCAGGCGCACGGCCGGGCTGGTGCCGGCCAGCGGGCCCACCGTGCCCAGGGCCCGCAGCACTTCGCGGTTGGACGCATCGCCCTGGCTGTGGATGGCCACCTGCCAGCCAGCCCCCGTGTAGCGCCGGATCTTCTCGACCAATTGCGCCTCGGGAATCATCGCCTCGCCGTGCGAGCCCGGGCGGATGCCCAGGACGCGCGCCAGCGGACTGTCCAGGTACGGCGTGCTGGTGTACATGCTCCCGGTGTAGGGTGAGCCGTCGTGCCACAGCTTCACGCCCAGTACCCGAAAGTACGGATTGCTCGGGTCGGGCGCATCCGGCAGGTATTTGAGCTCTTCGTCCACCAGGTAGAAAAACTGGCGGATTCGCGGGGTGCCGTTGCGCGAGGCCGCCACCTTGGCCAACACGGGCGGCACGTTGTAGCCCAACGATGCCACCGACGTGAACCCCTCGGCCAGCAGACCGTCCAGGACATCGACATAGCGGTTGTAGACCTTCCACGGTGACTTCAACCCCTTCAGCAAGGGCGCACCGGCGCGTGTTTCCGCCACAAAACCCGTCAACTCACCGCTGGCGTCCCGCTCGTAGTAAGAACCGGCGCCGGGGTCTGCCGTGTTGCGGTCGATGCCCGCTTCGGCAAAGGCGCGGCTGTTGGCCCAATAGGAATGCAGGGTTTGCGAGACCAGCACCAGCGGGTTGTCGGGCGCCAGGGCATCCAGCTCGCTGCGCGTCGGCAGCTTCAGGTCGGGTGTGAGGATGGCGTCCAGGCCGCCGGCGTAGACCCACTCACCCTTGGGGCGATGGGCCATTTCCTGGCGCAGGGCCTGCCAGACCTCGGCATTGGTGCGGTAGCGAAAGCCCGAGAGATCAATTGCACCGGCAAACACCGCAGAAATGGCGGGATGCTCATGGGCCCCGACAAAGCCCGGCATCAGCGCGCGGCCCTGCAAGTCCACCACCTCGGTGGCGGGCCCGCGCAGGGCCATCACGGCGTCATCACGGCCCACCGCGGTGATCACGCCATCCCGCACGGCCAGGGCCTGCGTCACCGCGTCTTGCGCATTCACGGTCAGCACCGGGCCACCGTGAAAAATCACATCCGGTTCGGGGCCACGGCAGCCCGCCAGCCACAACACGGCGGTGCACAGCGCCAAAGCGCCAACCGATGGAACGCGGGTTCTGGGCATCAACACGGCTCCTGGGTGGGCGGGCCAACCTAGGGGCTGGCCGGGCGTTGCGGCACCCACGTGCGGTGCCGGGGACCCGCCCAGGCGCCGTTCTGACAAAACCTGAAACTTTTCTGCCACTTCCCAGCGTCGACTGGTCATAGTTTGCTCTCAATTTATAAGCGCCATCCACGTCGTCAGCCGCCTTAGGCCCACGGCAGCCTAGCTGTACAAGACCAGGTCACCCGCGATGTGGACGACCTTCGCCCGCTCAAGCTCCCGGACAGCCGCCTCGACCGCCGCGGCCGGACTGTCCTTGCCCAGGATGGCCTGCACATGCCGCAGAAAGGACGCCAGCTTGCGGGGTCGTTTGTCGCCCATTTTGGTCAACCCGGTCTTGAGGCGGATGAACGCTTTCGATCCTGATGGCGGTGGCGCTTTGGGTCGCGCCTGGGGCTTGGCCTTGGGCGCGGCGGCCTTCGTGGCGGGCGCGGCCTTGGCGGGCGCCTTCTTGGCGGGTACGGCCTTGGCAGGCGTCTTCTTTGCAGGCGTCTTTTTCGGGGTCACCTTCTTGGTGGCGGCCTTCTTTGCGGCAGGCTGCTTCGCAGGGGTCTTTTTGGCCGGTGCCTTTTTCGCGGCGACCTTCTTGGCCGGCGCCTTCTTGGCCGACACCTTCTGGGCTGGGGTCTTCTGCGCGAGCGGCACGGCCACCACCGCCGGCTGGGCTGGCGCCGGGGTCGCCTCGGTCGCCACCGTCTTCTTGACGGCCGCCTTCTTAACAGGCGTCTTCTTTGCGGGCGCCGCGGCTTTGACCGCTGGCGCCTTTTTGGCCTTGAACCCCACACGCCTTGCGGTGAAGCCCAGCAACTTGGCGTGGCTCAGCATCGAGTCGTAGCCTTTGTCGTTGGCCACCACCACCAGCGTGGCATCCGGGTGCCGGGCCGCCACGTAACCCAGATAGAACGACAGGTGGAAGTCCAGCGCGTTCTTGCCCTTGCCGGTGTGCGGCACCAGGGTCACCCGCTCGTGCGCGGCTTTCACCTGCTCGGCACGCCTGGTCTGGTTGGGGCCGTGGAACAGCCAGACGTCCGTCAGCTTGGGCGCGATCTTCAGCAGGTCTTCCATGCCGGGTTGCACGTTCTCAAAGTCAACCAAAGCGTGCAGCTCCTTCATTTTTCTACCCCAGAGCAGGTGAGACCCATATCTGGCTCGCGAACTTAAAGAGCAATTCACCGCGCTCCTGGATTGCCGCCTCATCCCAGTTTGTGCCGTTGGTAAAAGCTCGGTTCAGTTGCAGATGCGAGTGGTCAAAGAACGCCCGCTGCTTCGCAACAAACCCATGGTTCTGCAAGCTACGGTTCACGCCATACTGGGCAAGGGTCAGATTTCCTATGCGGGGTACATACCGCTCTCGTGCAAGGATGGCGGTCGTGCGATCGTCTTTGGGCGTGGCAGAAAACTGAAGGGGTGCTGCTGCTTGCGCTTCTTGATAGGACACGCCGGTGCCGTCTGCCAACGGCCAATGCGCGTACCAAGACTGAGGCAACATGTGATCAATGTCGAGTGTGTCCAGTGTCAAAGGTACGGGCTCTTCGCTCTTTTCCGAACGCATAGCTGTTTCAAGTCGGTGAAACAGCGCTCGAAGTTTTGCCGCATCAAGCCGGCCCGGGTAGATGGCCGACTCAAGCCAGTGGTGGCGAAACTCCTCGTCACGGGGCCAGCGTGAAGCTTCGCCAGTCGGTTCAGAAAGCGCTGCACGGAATACCTTGGGATCAAGGTTAGCTTCCATCAGCTTTTTCAAGTGTTGCGCAAATACCTTGTTGTAGTTCTTTCGGGAAAGCCCGCAGATGGCACGTCGCACAAGATACGACTCGATATATCCAAAGATTTCACTCTGTGCATCTGCGCTGAGGCCCGATGCAGCAACGCGCAACGATACCGGGTGCACCGTTGAAGCATCCCAAGGAGATATGCGCCTGCCAAACACGGCAATCGGCTCATTTCCTTTGCCCGCAACCAATGCCTTGTAATGCTCACCATAGCGGTTTAGCAAAGCCAATTGTGGTGCGGCGCCATGAAGTTTGGCGTCCGAATCCACAAATCGCCGGTAGCCCGCATAAAGCCGCCCAATATCAATCTCCTCACCCGTTTCAGCCTGAACGGCAGACTGTACAAACCATTCGAGCCGCGGGCGATTCAAGCGCCCGCGGGATTGCTTTTCTGACCAAAGGGGCGCTTCGAATTGACTCCAGACGCGTTTGTAGAGGTCAGCAGCGTCGTTTCCAGCGCGCATGAAGATGAAATTTCTAATGAGATCCGTGGCATGCAACTCAGCGCCGTGGCCGTTGAGGGTTTCAAAGATGACTTGGGCATCGTCTTCTTTGTCCAGCAAGATGCAAACAATCTTAAGCTTTGTCAGCACAGCATTGGCAAGCGCCAAAACGCGGGTTGGCAGATCAAAGTCTTTGGTGTCGTTGGCCCATTCCAGCATCGAATCGCGAAAATAAATGATGGCCTCAAGCGTCGGCGGGTGCCGGACACCGATCATTTTGAGGCGTTTGGTCTGCGTAAAACTATCTGGAAAGCGTTGACTTAATTCCTCCATCGTGGCGGCGGTCATGCCGCTAACGAACTGTTCACGATCCCGGAACGTTGGCCAAAGCTTAAAGCGCTCAACTTCCTTGTCTTCCATGGTGTCCGGGCTACCATTCACAAGGCAACTTTCCACAAGGGGAAGTAGTGCTGGTTGAGCAAGTTGCCGCAAGATGTGTTGGAGCGCAGTTAGCACATATTGAATGGTCGTCAACCGTTGTTGACCGTCAATGATGTGAAGACGCTCAACACCGAGAAGACCCGGTTTCTGCTGCTGTTCCAGGACAACGGCCCCCATAAAGTGGGCGACGGGGTCATCCCCTTGTAAAAGCGCGTCCGCTTTGTCCCGAATGTCTTCCCACAGGCGAGTCCATTGATTGCCCTTTGTCCAGACGTATGCGCGCTGGTAGAACGGCACGCGATATTGGATAGGTTGCTTGAAGATTTGTTGAACTGTGAATGGATCAGATTTCATCGAAACGCCTCTGTGCTCTAGTCTTTCTTCTTATCCATAACCTTCCCGACCACCTTGGACAAAACGTCATAAAGCGGATGTGAAGCAGGTTCTACGGGACTACCCTTTGCCGGGTTATTGCGGATTTCGAGGAACACTTCTGCAGTGATTTCCTCCTCGTAATTGGGTGCCTGGCGTTTGAAGCCATCGACGGACATTGCCAGTGCGGCCTTGTGCGCGTATTCCCGCTCAAGATGAAAAAAGTCGGCGAATGTCTTGGTGTAGAAACCTGTCAGCCATGTGGCAGGCACCATCAACAAGACTTTGCCCAGCACGCCATACCAACTCTCGTGGGCTGTGGCACTCACCTTTGGGAAGAAATCCCCGAACAAGCCGGGCAGCAAATGAGCGGCTAAAGGCACCGCCGATACAACTAGAAAAGCGATTGACCACCTAAACCCGGACCTTGCGGAATTCATGCGCTCTTCGTAGCGCTTGCGTGTGTCCTCCAAGCTCTTGGCAAGCCCAGCCGTGGTGGAACCTGAAATCATCGAATCGGCCAGCTTTGTTAAGCGATCAATCTCCGCCTCACGAGTGGTGTTGGTTTCCTTAGAAATTTTCGAGGCCACCTGGAACTGCGCGAACTCTGCATTTCGGTCATCCAATTCCTTTTGGAACGCCTCAAACTTGCTGACGTAGGCACTTGTTAGCGCCTCCAATTTTTCAGAATTTGCCCCAATTGTTTTGATTTGCTCGACCAATGTAGCCACGTTACTTGCGTCAGCCGTTGCCTTGGCCTGCACCTCGCGAAGGTTGGCGACCACGGTTTGCGCTTGTGCGACGTTTTCACGCACGGCCTTCTCGTTCTCAGCGGCCTGCAAGGCGGTGGCAGCCACTGCCGCAGCTTGCTCCTGAGTCTGCCGTCGAAGCAACTCTGCTTCGCGATTTGCCCCAGCAAAAGCTGCAACACGTTCCGAAAGGTCAGCCACGGAATTGGCTTTGCAGAGGGGCAAAAACGTGCCAACAGCACCCACCAAGTAGTTCAACGATGGATGCATCTGCTGAAAATTGGCGGTCATGTCAACATTCGCGTAGTTTGTTGACGCCTCCATCAATTGCCAAAGGAAATTTTCATTTCCATCCTGGATAGTTGCGCCGTCACGCCATTGCGCACGTAGCTGGCTAAGCGTCGCCTCCGCGTGTATTTGAAAGTTCTTCTGCTGCGCCCGCAGTTCGACCAGTTTGGCACCTATTACCAAATAGGCAGTTTCTTTCGGATCTTGCGGTCGGAGAGCAAATAGGACCTCGAAAACCATATCCACTCGTCGACGAAACACGTCCATCGACTGCTGGTCAAGTACTGGTCGCTCCCGTCCGAAGTCGTAACTGCCTTGTACAAGAAGATCATTGAGACTTCCCCATGCAACACGCGAGGCCTCAAGTTCGTCAAAAAGCGCAGTCATACTCATAGAGGTATCCCTTCGGTCTTAGCTGGTGAAAATGCGGATCCGAGACACGATTGCCGCAGCGCCTCCGCGCGCCTGAGGTTGGCATCGACTTCGACTGCCACTCGATCCACGACTGACAACAAACGTTCGATTTCCTCAACCATTCGCCGCTGCTCGGCCGCCGGTGGAATTGGCACAGGGAACCCGCTGAGCTTGCCCATATTGATAGATGCAAGGTTGGTCGTCTGTTTACCCATGCGCTGGAAGTAGTCCTTGCCAAACGTGTTGCCCCACCAGGAAACCAGTTTCGGAGCCATTTCCGGGAGGAACATGCGGGCACGAAAGACATGGTTTTGGTGGATGCAGTCGCTCAGCTGCCCTTCCCAAATCCAGCCCCGGCCAAGCTTGTCACGGTCACCGCCTTCGTTGAACAGTACATCCCCATGCTCCAGACGAAGCTCGGCAATGTCCGCCGCCGAGGCATTGATGTGCTTCACTTCGGCAAGATCGATGTAACCCCGTTGAACATTGGCAACACGTAAATACGGAACAGGCTGCGCACTCGGGTCCACACGCTTGCTATCTACGGTGATACCGCCCTTGAGTGCCGCCAGGCTATCCAATCTTGCCCACGTCCAACCCTCTGGCAGATTCGGCAGATCACTTGTATCTGGGTCAATTGGCTCCTTGTACTTCCCCTTCCCCGACCACTTCGCCCGCCGCTCCTCAAGAATCCGCTGCAAAAGCTGCTCGCCGGTTTCGAAGGTGCGGCCTTCGCGGCGGGCGAGTTCGGCTTCCGTGGGGACGAGGCGGCCTTCTACGGCGTCTTTGAGGACGGAGGCTTTGTAGCGTTTGAGGTTGGCCTTGACGCGACGGAGGTTGGCGACGGCTTCGTCGAGGCGGGAGAACTGTTTTTCGAGTTCATCCACTTCTGCCAATTGCACGGCCAATGGTGGAAGTGGAAAAGCAATCCGCGAGAGATTCCGCCGTGAAATGCGAAGCCGCGTGCTGCCACTTTGCAGCGATGCCACCGCGTTGCGAAACTCCATTGAGTTAATGCGATGCATCAGCCAGCGGCAATCCACTTCAGGATTGTTTGGACGAATCACCGCGACATCGACGACGGTAACGGCCCGTTTCTTGTCACCAGGAAAGAGGCATGCTCGACCGAGGGGATCAGGCATTCGGGCAACCAAGATATCGCCGCGCTGAAGAAATGTGCAGGAGAGCGCCGAAGCGCGTTCGCTCGTGAGATAACGATCCGAGCGATCGCGATAGGCCGCCACTCCAATGTCCGCCAACTGAATCAGGCGCACATCGCCATTTGGGTCTTGGTCTTTGCTCTCTACCCAATCACCGTCACAAAACTGGCCATTGTCGGAAATTAGTCCTTCCAGAGTGGTGACCTTCCAGCCATCGGGCAACGATTCTGCTTCGCCATGCACATAAACAAGGTCTTGCTCACCGATCACGCCGCCAACTCCCGATTCAGTTCCTCCATCACCTTCGGCAGTTCCGCGCCAAAGAGCTGGTGCACCTTGCCCAGGCCGCCTTCCTGCTCGAAGGGCGCGTAGCCGAAGTCGTCGATCTCGATGCCCAGGTTGGCGGCAATAAAGTCGCGGATCATTTCGAGCCAGTGTTGTTGTTCGGGGGTAAACGGTTTGCCGTGCTGGGCCAGCCAGGCCTTGAAGTTGGCCTGCACGCGCTCGGGGTAGGGCACCAGCTCATTGGTCTGCTGCATGGCAAAGCGCACCAGGCTGACCAGGTCGGTCAGCAGGCGGCGCTGGCTGGCGCCTTTCACCTTGTCTTTGCGCAGCGTGGCGTAGGCCTGCCACAGGGCGCCCTCGTCGATGTTGAGCGGCGGGGCGTGCAAGGCGTCAGCGAGACGCTGAACGTCTTCAAACTTGAGCGGCGCGCGCGTGGGGCGGCTGTACAAGATTTGCAGGGCGGTGATTTCGTCTTTGTGCTGGGCGATGAAGTCTTCAAAGCTTTGCACCAGCGCGGTGGCACGGTCGCTGCCGGCGCTGAAGCCGGCATGCAGCAGGCTGTCTTGCGTCACGGTGTCGATGACCAGGTCGGCCTTCTGCTTCATCGCCAGCAGGTGCTCGCGCAGCGCGGGCGCGGCAAAGGGTTTGGTGGCATCCCGCAAGCGCTGCTCGGCCTCGGCGGGCGACAGGTCTTGCGTGGCGTCGGTGTTGAGCGCGTCCACGATGCCGCGCGCCAGCTCGCGCAGGGTCTGGCCGCCGCTCAGCTCCACCACCTTGGCGCGGTCGGCCTCGACGGCGTCTTTGTCCAGCCGGGCCAGGCGGGCGGCGATGCTGCTCAGCACGTCGTCTTCCACATTGCCCAGGCTCACGGCTTGCAGCAGTTTGTCCAGCGGCACGCTCTTTTTGGTGTCCATGGGGCGGCTGTCGGTTTTGTCGCGCTCGCACACGCCCACGGCGTCGACGATGACGAAGTGGTCTTTCCTGACGCCCTCGCCGGGGTTGACGGCGGCCAGGTCGGTGGGGTTGCAGATGCGCACGCCACGGCCTTTCATCTGCTCGAAGAAGCTGCGGCTCTTCACACTGCGCATGAAGACGACGATTTCCACCGGCTTGATGTCGGTGCCGGTGGCGATCATGTCCACGGTGACGGCCACACGGGGGTAGTAGCCGGTGCGGAAGTCTTTGATGAGCTGCTCGGGGCTGGTGCCGCCGCCCTGGGCGCTGCGGTAGGTGATCTTCTGCGCGAACTCGTTGCCACGGCCAAACTCCTCGCGCAGGATTTCCACAATCTTCTCGGCGTGGTTGTCGTCCTTGGCAAAGATCAGGGTCTTGGGCAGCTCGGTGCGGGCCGGGAACATGTCGGTCTGCCAGCGGTCGCGCAGGGTGCGCACCACGGTGCGGATCTGGTCGGGCGTTTGCACGGCGCGGTCCAGCTCGTCGGGCTGGTATTCAAAGTCGTCGTCGAGCTGCCAGGCGGTCTTGCGGCGGGTGGCCTTGTCTTGGGTTTCGAGCCAGAAGCCTTTTTCCACCCGGGCGCCCTGCTCGCCCACTTCGGTTTGGATGCGGTACACGTCGTAGTTGACGTTCACGCCATCAGCCACGGCCTGGGCGTGGCCGTATTCCATGACCAGGTTCTGGTTGAAGAAGCCGAAGGTCTGTTTGTTGGGCGTGGCGGTCAGGCCAATGAGGTAGGCGTCAAAGTACTCCAGCACCTGGCGCCACAGGTTGTAGATGCTGCGGTGGGCCTCGTCCGTCACCACGATGTCGAAGGTTTCGATGGGGATGGAGGGGTTGTAGCCAATCGGCTCGTCCTTGAACAGGCCTTCGACGCGTTCGGTGCTTTCTTCGTCGGCCTCGTCGGGCAGCTCGCGCCCCTTGAGCAGGCTGAACATGCGCTGGATGGTGCAGATGACCACGCGGGCATGCTTGTCGAGCTGGCTGCTTTGCAGGTGCTGGACGATGTATTCCTCGCCGAACTTATAGTTGTTGTAGGGGCTGGCGTAGGCGTCAAACTCTTTCTTGGTCTGGCGGGCCAGGTTGCCCCGGTCCACCAGAAACAGCACGCGGCGTGCGCCGCCGAATTTGATGAGGCGGTAGATGAAGCCGATGCTGGTAAACGTCTTGCCGCTGCCGGTGGCCATCTGGATCAGGGCCTTGGGCTTGTTGGCGGCCAGGCTTTTCTCCAGGTTGGTGATGGCGCTGATTTGGGCGGGCCAGAGCCGGTAGTGCGCGCCGCCGCTGCCCCACTCGGTCACCAGCTGGGGCATGTGTTGCAGGCGGGCGAGGAAGGTGCCGGCTTCTTGCTGCACGGAAGAACCCGCCTGAGCCGGCAAATAGGTCAGCCACTGCACCAGCAGTTCGGGGCGGAAGAAGGCGAACACGCTGCGGGCGCGTGGCTCGGGGTCCAGGCCGTTGGTGAAGTGGGTTTCGACGCCGGTGCTTTCCCACACAAAGGGCAGCGGCCGGCTCCAGGCGGGCAAGGCGGCGGGCAGGCCCCGGGCGTAGCGGCTGCTTTGCAGTTCCACGCCGGTGAGCGTGGCGCCTTCTTTCTTGGCCTCGATCACGCCGCAGGCCTTGCCGCTCACGTACAGCAGGTAGTCGGCAAAGCCGTAGCCGGGGTCGAGGGGGAATTCGCGGATGGCGACGCCGGTGGCTGCGTGGATATTGGCGTCAGAGACGTTGCAGACGTGCCAGCCGGCGGCTGTGAGCAGCGCGTCGATGGTCTGTCTCGCCCTGGCCTCCGGTGTCATGCCTTGCCCCCCTTGGCTGGCCATTCTAGGGGCTGCCGCCCGGCGTGAGGCACCCGAAGCGGCCACAAGAGGCCACCACGGCTTTCAGGCGGGCTGCGGAGGCCTGCGGGGGCCGAAAACGAGGCATTTTCAGGCAAAAACCGGCCTGATCCCAGCGTCAAATGGCCACGAGCAGCTATTGTTTGTGTAGCATCTTGAAAGCCGATTCAGCCGGCCGGCAAGGTCACCACGGCCTCCAGTCCCGGCAACGCATTGCGCAGCGTGAAGGTGCCGCCGTGCGCCTGCGCCACCAGCTTGCACAGGTACAGGCCCAGGCCCACGCCGCCGGTGGCGCGGGTGCGGGCGGCGTCGGGCCGGTAGAAGGGTTCGGCCAGGTGGGGCAGCTGGTCGGCGGGCACGCCGGGGCCGTGGTCGCGCACGGCGATGCGCAGGCCGGCGCCATCGGGCCGCAAGTGCAGCTCGGGCGGCTGCGCGGCGTCGGCGCCGTGGCGCAGCGCGTTGTCGAGCAGGTTGCGCAGCAGCAGGCGGATGCGGGCGCGGTCCAGCGCGGGTGTGGGCAGCGCGGCGGGCGCGTCGATGGCGACGGCGGCGGCCGCGGGGTGGCGCGGCTGCAGCTCGGCCAGCACCTCGCGCGCCAGCGCGCCCACGTCCACTGGCTCGCGGTGCAGCGCCGCGTGCGGGCTGGCCAGGCGTTCGCTCTCCAGCAGGTCGGTGACCAGGCTGGCCATTTCCTGCAGGTCGCGCAGCAGGGCCTGGCGCTGGGCTTCGGTGTCGGGGGTTTCGGGCAGCAGCTCGATGTTGAGGCGGGCGCGCGTGATGGGGCTGCGCAGTTCGTGGCTGATGGCCAGCAGCAGCGCGCGCTTGGCGTCGAGCATCTGCTGGATGTCGCGGCCCATGGTGTTGATGGTGGCGGCCAGCTGGCCCAGTTCGTCGGGCCGGCGCGGGTGCCGCACGGCGATGGGCTGGCTGAAGTCGCCCGCGCCGAAGCGCCGGGCGCCGTCGCCGATGGCGTCGAGCGGCCGCAGCAGGTGGCGCGCGTACAGCCAGGCCAGCAGCGTCAGCCCCAGCAGCGCGGCCAGCGCGTAGCCGATCAGATGGGGTTTGCGCTCGAACACGCCCGCGCGCAGCCCGAATTCGATGGTGTGGCCGTCGGCGGTGGTGCGCTGGGTGATGCGGGGCCAGTCGCCGCCCCAGTCGTCGCGGCCCGAGGCGCCCTCGCCCGCGCGTGGCCAGCGCTCGCTGCGGGGCGGTTCGGGGTGGGAGGCCCACTGCACGCGCGGCCCGCGGATGTGCACCGTGAGCACGGGCAGCCGCTCGGTGAGCGCGCGGGCGCGCGCCACGTCGGGGTGGCCGTCCACCGTGACGTCGGCGGCCAGGCGGTCGACGTAGTCGGTCAGCAGCGGGCGCGCCGCCTCGCGCCAGCCGAACGAGAACGCCTTTTGCGCGCCGGTGACGAACACAAAGGTCATGGCCGCCGCCAGCAGCAGGAACAGCAGCACCATGCGCAGCTTGATCGAGTGCGCCAGGCGGTGGCGCGCGCGGCGCCAGCGCGACGCGGGCCGCGGGGCCCTGGCGCCGGGTTCGGGTTGCGGGGTGGATGGCGCGCTGTTCATGGCGGATTCGATCACGCCCGCTCAAGCGGCGCGGCGCAGGGCCAGCGCGTAGCCGGCGTTGCGCAGCGTCTTGATGGCGTCCAGCGGCTCGAGCTTCTTGCGCAGGCGGCTGACGACGATGTCGACGGCGCGGGTGTAGAGGTCGGCCTCGTGGCCGCGCAGGTGGTTGAGGATGTCGTCGCGGCTGAACACGGTGCCGCTGTGGCGCGCCAGCAGGAGCAGCAGCTCGTATTCGGTGCCCGTGAGCTCCACCGCCTGGCCGTCGCGCATGACGCTGCGCCGCGCGGTGTCGATCTGCAGGCCCTCGAAGCGCAGCGTGGCGGCCTCGTCGGCGGCAGCCGCGGCCGCGGGCTTGCGCCGGCGCAGCACGGTCTGCACCCGCGCCACGAGCTCGCGTGGCTCGAAGGGTTTGGGCAGGTAGTCGTCGGCGCCCAGTTCGAGGCCGACCACGCGGTCCATCACGTCACCGCGCGCGGTGAGCATGAGGATGGGGATGTCGCTGTCCTTGCGGATGGCGCGGCACAGCGCAAAGCCGTCCATCTCGGGCAGCATCACGTCCAGGATGGCGGCGTCGAAACCGCCGGCCTGCAGCCGCGCCAGCCCTTCGCTGGGGCGGGTGGCGTGCTCCAGGCTCAGGTCGAAGCGCTGGAAGTAGGCCGCCAGCGGCGGCCCGAGGGCCTCGTCGTCGTCGATCAGCAGGATGCGGGTCATGCACGGATTCTGGCAGGCCGCTCAATGCAAGGCATCGCCGAGCGCGCGGTGGCGCAGGATGAGCCGGCGCAGGCGCTGCTGCTCGGGGTGCGCCAGCCGGTCGAAGCGCTCGCCCACGGCCATCAGCGCATCGAGGGCCGGCTGCGCGGCCTGCGGATGGCAACGGGCCAGCGGTGCCACCAGGTGCAGGGCCTGGTCCCGGTCGAACCGCGGCCCCCAGAACAGGGCCAGCAGCTCGGCGTGCGGGTCGTCGGCGCCGGCCAGCAGGGCGCGCGCCTGCGCCCGGCCGCCGCGCGTGAGGGCCTGCAGCGACTCAGCCACGGCCCCACCAGCCATGGCCGCGGCGGTCCATGCGATCACGCACTTTCTGCTGCTGCTCGGGGCTCAGGCTGTCGTAGAAGTCGCCGAAAGCCGCCAGCAGCTTGGGGCTGCTGCCCTGGGCCGTCTGCAGCTTCTGGTCCAGCATCTGCTGGGCCTTGGTGCGGTCGAACTTGGCGCCGGCGACCAGGCCTTGCAGATCGGCGCGCGGGTCGGTGCTGCCGGCGCGCAGGGCCTTGCGGGCGGCCACCACTTCGTCGGCCAGCACGCCGAGCTTGGCCTTCTGCTCGGCGTTGAGGTCGAGCTTGCCGCTGATGCGATCGACCACCTTGACGCGCATCTCGGCCACGCGCTCGTCGCTCCAGGCGCGGCCATGGTCGCGGTGGCCACAGGCGGTGAGGCCGCCCAGCAGCACGGTGATGGAGGTCAGGCCGATGAGGCTGCGTTTGATCCAGGGTTTCATGACGGAAGTCCTTTCAGGGAACAGGTGTTGAACAGGCTTGCCATGGTGCCGGCGGGGGCACGACAAGTGTTCTCGGCGCGGTTTCGCTTTGTTTCGTTTTATGTCGAGGTGGCGGAGCCAGACACATGGCGTTCACAAAGGCCTGCCCATAATCCGCGCCATGCCCAACCGCCGCCATTGCCTGGCCACGCTGCTGGCCGCCGCGACGCCGCTGGCCCTCACCAGCCCGAGGGCGCACGCCGACACGCTGGCCGGCCCCGCCTTCGTTGACGCGGTCTGGACCGACACCGCTCGCCAGCGCGCCGTGCCGGTGCGCCTGCGCTGGCCCGACGCGAGCCGCCACGCCGGCCCCTGGCCGGTGGTGCTGTTCTCGCACGGGCTCGGCGGCACGCGCGATGGCGGCGCCGTCTGGGCGGCGGCCTGGGCGGCGGCGGGGTTTGCCGTGGTGCAACTGCAGCACCCCGGCAGCGATCTGGACGCAGTGCGCGCAGTGGCCACCAGCTTTTCGGATCAGGCCGCGCTGCGCCGGCTGACCGGGCCCGAGCAGCTGCTAGCGCGGCTGCAGGACGTAGGTTTCGTGCTCGATGAAATCGCCCGGCGCCACGGTGCGGGCGAAGGCCCCTGGGGCCGGGTGCGCCCGACGGGCGTGGGTCTGGCAGGCCATTCGTTCGGCGCGCACACCACGCTGGGCATGGCCGGGCAACGCTACCCGGGCTTCGACGGCATGGTGGAGCCACGGCTGGCTTCGTTCATCGCGTTCTCGCCGACGGTGCCCAGGCTCGGCTCGGCCGAGCGCGCGTTCGAGCGCCTGACGCGACCGCTGCTGGCCATCACCGGCACACGCGACGGCGACGTGGTGGGCGTGGGTGCCACACCCGAGCGGCGCATGGCGGTGTTCGCCGCCCTGCCCCCGGGCCACAAGGCGCAGCTGGTGCTGCAGGATGCGGACCACATGACGTTCTCAGGGCAGACCGGCCGCGCGGCGGAAATCGTGCCGCGCGAGCCCATCACCCGTGAACTGCAGGGCGCCCACCATGCGCTGGTGGCCGCGATCACCGCCGATTGGTGGCGCGCCACGCTGATGGACGATGCCACTGCAGGGCAGCGGCTGGCGCTGCCGGCGGGGCTCGCGGCGGGCGACCGCTGGCAGCGCGGGTAGTGCCGATTGCGCCGCCGGCGCTCAGGCCCCGGCGGCCCGGACGGCGGCCAGCCAGTCGGCCACCTGCGCCGTCAGCAGCTCGGCCACGATGCGGGCCATGCGCGGCAGCGGGCGCGAGGCGCTGATGGCCACGCCCACGGTCTGGGGCTGCAGGTTGCGGTCGCGCAGCGGCACAAAACGCACCGTGCCGACCAGGATTTCCGGGCCCATGTCGAACTCGGACGTCAGCGCCACATGGGTGCCGCTGACCACCAGCTGCTTGACCAGCTGCAGCGAGTTGGTCACCACCGGCGGGCGGGCCTCGTGCAGCAGCCAGCCATGGCGCCGCTCCAGGTAGCGGCGGATGCTCAGCGCACGGCTTTGCACCGCCAGCGGCCACTGCGCCACGTCCTTGAGCCCCGGCGCGGACAACTGCGCCAGCGGATGCCCCGCCGCCACCGCGCAGCCCAGCGGCAGTTCGGCCGACCACAGCAGGTGCAGCTCGCGCTGCGGGCGCAGGTTGAAGGCCACGGCCACGTCCACCGAGCCATCGGCCAGGCGGCGCACCGCATCGTCGGGGCTGGCCACGTCGACCTCCAGCGACACACCCGGGTGTGCCTGCCCCACCGTGTGGACAAACGCCGGCAGGAAACCGTTGACATGGCTGTCCATGACCAGCAAGCGCAGCTGCCCGTGGCTCACGCCCTGCAGCTGCTTGATGTCGGACAGCGCGCGGTTGAGGTCGCTTTTCCAGCGCTGCGACAGCGCCATCAGCAATTCGCCCGCCGCCGTCAGACGCATGCCGCGCGGCTGGCGCTCGAACAACGGCACGCCCAGCTCCTCCTCCAGCAGCAGGATCTGGCGGTCGATGGCCGATGCCGATATCGCCACCTCGCGTGCGGCCGCCTGCACTGAGCCGAGCTGGGCCACCGCGGTCAGGTAGCGCAGCGCCTTGGGATGGAGCGAGACCGGTAGGTTCATGCGTTCTGTTTCTGGCAATGCAATATCAGAAATTATGCGATGGACAGCAACGATGATCGCCCCCACACTGTGCGCACAAGGGCTTTTGGGCCCGAAACTTCAGGAGTCTGAACCATGTTGTCCCGCCGTACCTTGATGGCCACCGCCGCCGCTGCTGCCCTTCTTCCGCTGGGTGCCCTGGCCCAGGCTTGGCCGCAAAAGCCCATCCGCATCGTGGTAACCTTCGCCCCCGGCGGCTCGTCCGACATCGTGGCGCGCCTGCTGCAGCCCGGGCTGCAGGAAAAGCTCGGCCAGCCGGTGATCGTGGACAACAAGCCCGGCGCGGGCAGCACCATCGGCGCCAACGAGGTCGCCAAGGCACCGGCTGACGGCTACACGTTGCTGTTGTCGAACACGGCGCCGATCAGCATCTCGCCCTTCATGCTGGACAAGGCCCCGTACGACCCGATCAAGGGCTTCACCCACATCGCCTACATCGGTTCAGTGCCCAACGTGTTCGTCGTGAACCCGTCCGTGCCCGCGCGCAACATGAACGAGCTGGTGGCATGGATCAAGGCCCAGAAGACCCCGGTGAACTACGGCTCAGGGGGCGTGGGTTCGATCGGCCACATCGTCGGCGAAATGTTCAAGCAGCAGTACGGGCTCAAGATGGAGCACGTGCCCTACAAGGGTTCCACCCCGATGCACACCGACCTGCTCGGCGGCACGCTGCAGTTTGCGGTGGACACCTACACCAACAACGTGCCGTTCATGAAAGACGGCAAGCTCATCGGCATCGCGGTCACCTCGCGCCAGCGCATGGGGCTGACGCCGAACATCCCGACCGTGATCGAAGCCGGCTATCCGAAGCTGGTGGCCGAGAATTTCCTGGGCGTTTCGGCACCGGCGGGCGTGCCGAAAGACGTGGTGGACAAGGTCCACAAGGCGGTGGGCGAGATCGTGGCGCGGCCCGAGGTGGTCAAGCGCCTCGAAGACCTTGGCGTGGCGCCGCAGAAGATGACGCAGGCCGAGTTTTCCGACTTCGTGGCCAAACAGGTGGCCGAATGGGCACCGGCCGTGAAGGCGTCGGGCGCGCGGCTCAACTGAACCCCGCTCACCGGACATGTCCAGGCCGGGTGGAATTTCAATCCATTGCGTCGACGTGGCGAGCGGCCGCGTCGCGGCGGGGCTGGCGGTGACGGTGCGTCGTCTCGGTGAGGACGGGCAGCCGCTCCCTGAAGTGCTGGCGCAGGGACTCATTGGCGCCAACGGCCTGCTCGCCGACCCGGCCCTGATGAGCGATGCGATCGGGCCCGGTGGCTATGAGGTGAGTTTCTTCGTCGGCGACTTCTACCGCGCGCAGGGCGCCGCCGTGCCCTCGCCCGCCTTCCTGGAGGTGGTTCCCTACCGCTTCCACATCGCCGACGCGGCGCAGCACTACCACCTGCCGTTCAAATTCACGGCCTGGGGGTTTTCGCTGTTTCGCGGCGGGGCGTGAACGCCCGGCCTCACCACCGCGCCAGAAACTGCGCCACCTGCCTCACCGGCGAGTCGTGCCGCCAGATGGCCGTCAGCTCCGTGCGAGGGGCCCGCGCCAGCGGCACAAAGTGCAGGTCGTCGGCGCGCAGGCGATGCAGGTGCTCTGGGAACACGCACAGACCTTCGCCGGCGGCGCACAGACCGAGCGCGACACTGATCTGGTTCGCATTGACGTAAGCGAAGTCGGGGCGGCCCTTGGGATCCAGAAATCCGCGGTACCAGCGGTGCAGGCGCGGCGAGCGGGATTCGTCCGGCAGGATCAGAACCTCGCCAGCCAGGTCACCGAGCGTCAGTGTCGAACGCGCCGACAGCGGATGCTGCCGTTCCATCGCCACCCACTGCGCGTTGCGCGACACCACGCGGCTGACCAGTTCGTCATCGGGCATCGGGAAATAGGTGAACCCCATGTCCACACTGCCATCGAGAACCTGCTGGGCCAGCGCCGTTTCGGTAATTTCCACCAGGCGGAACTGAAGGTTCGGATGCGCCTTGCGGGCCGCCCGAACCCGCGCGGGCAGCGCGTCGTAGAGGGCGCCGGACACACAGCCGACCGTGAAGGTGCCGCCCTCCTCGGTACGCCGGTTCAATCGTCGCCCCACCCAGTCAGCCTCGGCCACGATGCGCCGGGCGCTGCGCAGAAACTCGGTTCCTTGATCCGTGAGGGCGACTCGGTGCGTGGTACGCGCCAGCAGTCGGGCTCCGACTTCGGCCTCGAGGCTCTGGATCATGCGGGTCATCCGGGACGCGGACACATGCAGCCGGTCGGCAGCGCGAGCGAAGTTCAACTCCTCAGCAAGGCAGACGAACGCACGAAGCAACAGCAGGTCGAAATTGATCGCGGCCATGTTGATGCAATTATTGCAATAACAACTTGATATCAGCAATTCCGCAACGACGGCGAAGTTGGTTCAATCGTGTCCGCAGCGAAACGGCGCCGCCGCGCAGCAGCCTGAACACCACGTCCACCAGGAGAAACCGACCATGAGCATCATCCTCAAGCAGCCGATCACCGGCCCCGCCGCCTGGGGCGGGCCCGACCTCGAAAACGACACCCGGTGGATTCAGCCGCTGACCGCCGAGATGATCGACGGCCTGGATCAGGCGCTGGCGGCGCTCAAGGCCAGGGGACTGCGTTTCCCCGACTTCAAGCGTGAGGACTTCCCGATCGGCCCGCTCGGCGCGCTGCTGCCGGCGCTGGCCGACGAACTGGAGAACGGGCGCGGATTCGCCTTGCTGCGCGGCCTGCCCGTGCACCGGTACACCGACGACGAATTCAAGGCGATCTACTACGGCATCGGTCTGCACCTGGGCACCCCGGTGCGGCAGAACCCGCGCGGGGACCTGCTCGGCGAGGTCCAGGCGGTGGGCGACCCCGCCGACAAGCGCACCCGGGTGTACGAGACCAACCTGTACCTGCCCTATCACTCCGATCCATCCGACGTGGTGGGCCTGCTGTGCGTGCGCAAGGCCAGGCAGGGCGGGCTCAGCAGCCTGGTGAGCGTGGCCCGCATCTACAACGAGATCCTGGCGCACCACCCCGAGTACCTGGGCCTGTACTACCGCCTGTACTACTTCGAACACCTGTGCGAGCCCCAGCCGAGTCTGTCGCCCATCTTCAGTTACCACGACGGCAAGCTCAGCTGTCGTTACCTGCGCCAGTACCTCGAGCTGGGCTGCGAAATCAAGGGCATGCCGCTGTCCAAGGTGGAGATCGAGGCGCTCGACCTCTTTGACCGGATCATGCACGACCCCGGCATCCGCCTGACCATGATGCTGGAGCCGGGCGACATGCAGTTCGCCAACAACTACGCCGTGCTGCACTCACGCAACGGCTTCGAAGACCACGAGGATGAAAAGCTGCGCCGGCGCATGCTGCGCCTGTGGCTCAAGATGCCCAACGCACGCACGCTGGCCCCCGAGTTTCCGGGCCGCAACGGATTCCCCGCGCCGCAGGCGGCGTGAGCGAATCGAACCACGGCTGCGGACGCTTGCAGCCCGGGCCCGGGCTTCAGGCCGGCGCAAACACCTCGGTATCCACCTCGCGGTTGGCCTGATCGCTGTAGCGGTCGCCGGCGACGGTGCGCTGGTTGATCAGCGCGTCCAGCCGCGCCAGTACGTCGGCAGACAGTTGCACCTGCGCCGCGCCCAGGTCGTCCATCAGGTGGTCCACGCTGGTGGTGCCCGGGATCGGCAGGATGTCGTCGCCCTGGTGCAGCAGCCAGGCAATGGCCAGTTGCGCCGGCGTGCAGCCCACCTCGGCCGCGATCGCGTTGAAGGGCGGCAGCAGCGCCTGGTTCTTTGCATGATTCTCCGGCGTGAAGCGCGGCATGGTGCGGCGGATGTCCTTGGCGTCGAACGTGGCCACATCGAGCGGCCCACACAGGAAACCGCGCGCCACCGGGCTGAAGGCGACGAAGCTCACACCCAGCTCACGGCAGGCCTGCAGCACCGCGATCTCGGGGTTGCGGGTCCACAGCGAGTATTCGGTCTGCAACGCCGCAATCGGGTGCACCGCGTGCGCGCGGCGCAACGTGGCGGCGGACACTTCGGACAGGCCGATCGCGCGGATCTTGCCCGCACGCACCAGGTCGGCCAGCGCACCGACGCTGTCTTCGACGGGCACGGATTTGTCCCAGCGGTGCAGGTAGTACAGGTCGATCACATCGGTGCGCAGGCGCTGCAAAGCGGCCTCGCAGGTGGCCTTGAGCGTGTCAGGGCGCCCGTCGATCACCCGCACCAGCTTGCCGTCGCCGGCCACGTCCACCCCCTGCATGCCGCATTTGCTGGCCAGCGTGAACTTCGCGCGGTGGGCGCTGAGCACCTTGCCCACCAGCCGCTCGCTGGCGCCAAAGCCGTACAGCGCGGCGGTGTCGAAATGCGTCACCCCGGCGTCCAGCGCGGCCAGCAGCAGCCGCTCGGCCTGCGCCTCGGACACGGGTGCACCGTAGGCGTGGCAGATGTTCATGCAGCCCAGGCCGATGGCGCTGACGGTGAAGGGGCCAAGAAAGCGCTGTTTCATGTCAGTCCATTTCCACGCAAGCGGCAGGTTGATCGAAAAAATGAAGCGCCACCAGCAGCAGCAAAGTGACAGGCGGCATCGCCAAGGGGTGCACCACACCGGCCACCAGTGGCGCCACCATCAGGAACAGCCGCAAGCCCCAGCTGTACAGAAGGCCGGCCCGATGCACGTGGTTGGCCGCCATGGGGTTGAGTGCTTGCCGGTCGGGCGAAGCAACCGGCATCGACATGATGAAGCTCGCATGCCCGTAGTAGCGCATGGCCATCGCCGAACACACATAGGATGCAAAAAGGTTCAGTACCAGCAGCCCCTTCAGCACAGTGTGCAGTGAGGTGGACCCCCCCGCGTTGATATGTGGCAAGTCGGCCATCAGCGAGGAGCCGGCCAGGGTTACGGCGCCCATGGCGGCCAGCGCTGCGGTGGAGCCTGAAATGGTGGCCGACATCAGGGAGTTGCGGAGTGCCTGCACCGCCACGATCTCAAACCCCGGCTGCGCCGACAGCGCCGTCACCCAGTGCATGCGCACCCTGGCATTGGCGTAGCGCGCCACCCGCTCGGGGCTGTGTTTTCCGAGGGTGTGGGCCCTGAATTCGTAACCTGCCAGGATCAACAGGCTGAGGGCGCATGCGGCCCAGGCAATCGACGGGTTCATGCCTGGGACTCTAGCGCAGTTGCCCCTCCAGATCGTGCAGCACGCGGTAGCAGTCCAGCACCTGGTGCACGCTGCTGTTGGGCTCGCGGCCCTCGCGGATGGCGGCGAAGAATTCACGGTCCTGCAGCTCGATGCCGTTCATCGACACGTCCACCTGACTGACGTCGATCTTTTCGTCCTTGCCGGTGAACAGATCGTCGTAGCGCGCGATGTAGGTGGCCGTGTCGCCGATGTAGCGGAAGAAGGTGCCCAGCGGGCCGTCGTTGTTGAAGGACAGGCTCAGCGTGCAGATCGCGCCGTTGGCCGCCTGGAGCTGAATGCTCATGTCCATGGCGATGCCCAGCGCCGGGTGGATCGGGCCCTGGATGGCATTGGCCTTGACGATGGGGCTGCCGCACTGGTAGGCGAACAGGTCCACGGTGTGGGCGGCGTGATGCCACAGCAAGTGGTCGGTCCAGCTGCGCGGCTGGCCCAGGGCGTTCATGTTGGTGCGGCGGAAGAAATAGGTCTGCACATCCATCTGCTGGATGTGGAAGTCACCGGCCTGGATCTTCTTGTGCACGTACTGGTGGCTGGGGTTGAACCGGCGGGTATGGCCGACCATGGCGACCTTGCCAGTGGTTCTTTGCAGCGCAGCCACGGCCTGCCCGTCCTTGTACACGTCGCACAGCGGGATTTCCACCTGCACGTGTTTGCCAGCCTCCAGGCAGGCGATGGACTGGCTGGCGTGCATCTGGGTGGGCGTGCACAGGATGACGGCGTCCACCTCCTTGATGGCCAGGCTGTCGGCCAGGTCGGTGGTGACATGGGGGATGCTGTATTTCGCGGCCACTTCCCGGGTCTTGTCCAGTTCGCGGCTGATGAGACTGATCACCTCCACATCGGGGATGTTCTTGATGCCGTCCAGGTGCTTGATGCCGAAGGCGCCGGCACCGGCGAGAGCGACTTTGATGGTCATGAGGATGTTTCCTTAAGCGTTTTCGAGAATTATATGGCCCACCGCCGTGTTGGACGCAGGCACATGGTAGAAGCGGTGCGTGACCTTGGGTGCCGGGCCCTGCACCTTGCCGGCGACCACGTCGCTCATCGCGCCGCGGGCGATCAGCCACATCACGAGTTCGATGCCCTCGCTGCCGGCTTCGCGCACGTAGTCGATGTGCGGTGTGGCGGCGCAGCCGACCGGGTCGGCAATCATCTGGTCGAGCCAGGCGTTGTCCCATTCACGGTTGATCAGGCCGGCACGCGCACCCTGCAGCTGGTGGCTCATGCCGCCGGTGCCCCAGATGTGCACGTTCAGGTCTTCGTCGAAGGATTCGACCGCCTTGCGGATGGCCTGGCCGAGCGCGAAGCAGCGCCGGCCCGAGGGCACCGGGTACTGCACCACGTTGACCGCGAACGGAATCACCGGGCAGGGCCAGGCGTCCTTCTTCGGGTCAAGCTCGCCGCACATCAGCGACAGCGGCACGGTGAGGCCGTGGTCCACGTCCATCTTGTTGACGATGGTCAGGTCAAAGTCCTGCTGGATGACCGACTGGGCGATGTGCGATGCCAGGTCCGGATGACCGATGACGGTGGGCACCGGGCGCGGGCCCCAGCCTTCGTCAGCCGGCTGAAACTGCGCCGCAGTGCCGATGGCGAAGGTGGGGATCATTTCCAGGCTGAAGGCGGTGGCGTGGTCGTTGTAGACCAGGAACACCACGTCGGGCTTGTTGTCCTTCATCCATTGTTTGGAAAATTCGTAGCCCTTGAAGACCGGCTGCCAGTAGGCTTCGCCGGTCTTGCCCAGGTCCATGGCCGCGCCGATGGCGGGCACGTGCGAGGTGTAGACGGATGCGGTGATGCGGGCCATGTTCAGGCTCCCTTCTTCTGGCCCGCCGCAGCTTGCTGCGGCTCATGGCCCTTGCCCTGCGGCTGGCGGTGGGGTTGGGCGTCGCCGTCCTCGCCGAGGAAGCGGTTGCCTTCGATCGAGCGGCCGCCGCCGATCATCATGTCGCGGTATTCCTGCTCGGTCATGCCGGTCATGGAGCCGGCCATCTGCTGGAAGCTCTTGCCGTCGGTGGCCCCGATCTTTGCCAGGAAGTAGATGTTGCCGCCGGTGCGCATGCACCAGTTGAGGTCACGCGCCAGCACGGCCTGCTTTTGTTCCTCAGTCATCGGCCATTCGTCGAGGTAGGCGCGCTCGTCGGCCTTGAAGCGCTCGCGGTTGGCGGCCTTCATCAGGCTCATGCAGAACTGGTTGAGCCAGTAGCCTTTGCGGCTTTGCTCGGCATCGAAAATGATCGTGCCGGGCACGTCGAGATAGGGCTTTTCAAGCGACATGGTCAGCCTTTCACGTCCTCGGGCCAGTACAGGCGCATCGGGTTGTCCACCAGCAGTTTTTGCTGCAGTTCGGCGGTGGGCGCGATGTGCGGAATGAAGTCCACCAGCAGGCCGTCGTCGGGCATGTGGTCCTTCAGGTTGGGATGCGGCCAGTCGGTGCCCCAGAGCACGCGGTCGGGAAACTGCTCGACGATGCGCCGCGCGAACGGGATCACGTCGGTGTAGGCATGCTGCTGGCCGTCCAGCGCCTTGGGGCCGGTGACCGACAGGCGCTCGGGGCAGCTCACCTTGCTCCAGACGTTGGTGTGCTCGCGCATGAACCGCTCGAACAGCGCGAACTGCGGCCCGTCCACGGGCAGCGACACATCCGGCCGGCCCATGTGGTCCACCACCACGGTGGTGGGCAACGCGGTGAAGAAGTCCCAGAGCTCGGGCAGGTCCACCGCCTCGAAGTAGATCACCACATGCCAGCCCAGCCTGGCGATGCGCCCGGCAATTTCCATCAGCTCGTCCTTGGGCGTGAAGTCCACCAGGCGCTTGACGAAATTGAAGCGCACGCCGCGCACGCCCGCGGCGTGCAGCGCCTGCAGCTCCTCGTCGGTCACCGAGCGCTTGACCGTGGCCACGCCCCGCGCCTTGCCCCCGCTGGCGAGGCACGCATCGACCAGGGCGCGGTTGTCGGCGCCGTGGCAGGTGGCCTGCACGATGACGTTGCGCGCAAAACCAAGATGGTCGCGTAGCGCGAACAGCTGGGTTTTGCTTGCGTCGCACGGGGTGTACTTGCGCTCGGGCGCGTAGGGGAATTCGGCGCCGGGGCCGAAGACGTGGCAGTGCGCGTCGACACTGCCGGGTGGCAGTTTGAAGGTGGGCGTCGATGGTCCGGTAAACCAGTCGAGCCAGCCGGGGGTTTTGGTGAAGTCACCGGTGGTGGGTTTGGTCATGCTTGTGTCACAGTTGGCCCGGCTCTGCGCGGCGGGCACCGCGCCGGGGCTCATACCGCCCTTCGGTCAAAAATCGCCCCAACGCGGCGCCCACCACGCAGAGCCTGCGTTGCATCAGTCGATGTACTTCAAGCCTGCGGCCGCCAGCGGCTCGCGCATCTTGTACATGTCCAGGCCCAGCACACCGCTGGCCAGCCTGGCGCGCTTTTCGCCCTCAAAGCTCTCGCGCTTTTGCGCCGCCTCCAGCGTGGCCACCGCGCGCGCGGCGGGCACGCAGACCACGCCGTCGTCGTCGGCCACGATCACGTCACCGGGGTTGACCAGCATGCCGGCGCAGACCACGGGAATGTTCACCGAGCCCAGCGTCGCCTTGATCGTGCCCTTGCTGCTGATGGCCTTGCTCCAGACCGGAAAGTTCATTTCCTTGAGGGTCTTGACGTCGCGCACGCCGGCATCAATCACCAGCGCACGGGCGCCGCGCGCCAGGAAGCTGGTGGCCAGCAGGTCGCCGAAGTAGCCGTCGGTGCATTCGGCGGTGATCGCGGCCACAACGATGTCGCCTTCTCTGATCTGCTCGGCCACCACATGCATCATCCAGTTGTCGCCGGGGTGCAGCAGCACGGTGACGGCCGTGCCCGACACCTGCGCACCCGGAAAGATGGGTCGCATGTAGGGCTTGAGCAGGCCGACGCGGCCCATGGCCTCGTGCACCGTGGCCGAACCCAGCGCGGCCAAGCCGTCGGCGGCGGCGCGGTCGGCGCGGGTGATGTTGCGGTAGACGACCCCGAGTTCGTACATGGTCTTTTTCCTTACAGGCCCTTGGCCTTCAGACGCGCGTCGAGGCGCGAAAACACGCGGCGCGTGTTGGCTTCGTAGATCTGGTGCTTGTCCTCGGCGCTGAGGATCGTCGAGGCCTCGATGTAACGCTTGGTGTCGTCGTAGTAGTGGCCGGTGGTCGGGTCGATGCCGCGCACCGCACCGATCATCTCGCTGGCGAACAGCACGTTCTTCACCGGGATCACGGTGTTGAGCAGGTCGATGCCCGGCTGGTGGTAGACGCAGGTGTCGAAGAAGATGTTGTTGAGCACATGCTCGGTCAGCAGCGGCTTCTTCATCTCCTGCGCCAGGCCGCGGAAGCGCCCCCAGTGGTAGGGCACCGCGCCGCCGCCATGCGGAATCAGGAACTTCAGCGTCGGGAAATCCTTGAACAGGTCACCCTGGATGCACTGCATGAAGGCCGTGGTGTCGGCATTCAGGTAATGCGCGCCGGTGGTGTGGAAACACGCGTTGCACGAGGTGCTGACGTGGATCATGGCCGGCAGGTCGTACTCCACCATCTTTTCGTAGATCGGGTACCAGTGGCGGTCGGTCAGCGGCGGGCTGGTCCAGTGGCCGCCCGACGGATCGGGGTTCAGGTTGATGCCAACGGCGCCGTATTCCTTCACGCACTTTTCCAGCTCGGGGATGCAGGTGGCCGGATCCACGCCGGGCGACTGCGGCAGCATGGCCACCGGCACGAAGTGTTCGGGGAACAGGGTGGAGACGCGAAAGCACAGTTCGTTGCAGATCGCGGCCCAGGTGCTTGACACGTTGAAGTCGCCGATGTGGTGCGCCATGAAGCTGGCGCGCGGCGAGAACAGCGTGATGTCGCTGCCGCGCTCCTTCATCAGGCGCAACTGGTTGGTCTCGATCGACTCACGAAGCTCGTCGTCGCTGATTTTCAGGTCGGCGGCCTTGGGCATCACGGACGGATCCTGGATGCCGGCGATCTGCTGGTTGCGCCAGTTCTCCAGCGCCTTGGGAGCGGTGGTGTAGTGACCGTGGCAATCGATGATCAGGGATTGGTTCATGGCGGGCTCGCGCGGGATGCAGATGAAGCACGATTGTGGCCAGTCTGCCCGCGCACAGACAGGCAAAGCCCCCTCTACCAGCTAGAGCAAACGAGCATATCAATTACCACGGTATGCGAATAAGCTGTAGACATGGACCTCAAACAACTGGAGTATTTTGTGCGCGTGGCGGAGCTCGGCAGCTTCACCCGCGCCTCCATCGCCCTGGACATTGCGCAGCCGGCGCTCAGCCGCCAGGTGCGCCTGCTGGAGGTGGAACTGCGCCAGAACCTGCTGGCGCGCAATGGCCGCGGTGCCACGCCCACCGAGGCCGGCAAGCTGCTGCTGGAGCATGCCCGCGGCATCCTGCACCAGGTGGAGCGCGCACGCGAGGAACTCGGCCGGGTGCGCGGCGCGCTGGCCGGACGCGTGGCCATCGGCCTGCCGCCCAGTCTGGCGCGGGTGCTGACGGTGGCGCTGACGCGCGCCTTCCGCCAGCAGATGCCCGACGCGCAGCTCTCGATCAGTGAAGGCCTGTCGGCCGCCATGCAGGAATGGCTGGTCAACGGCCGGCTGGACATCGCGGTGCTCTACAACGCCCAGCCCGCCGCAGGCATCGAAGTCACCCCGCTGCTGGAGGAAGATCTGATGCTGGTGCAGCCGCGCCCCGCCGGCCTGCCCGAAGATCCGCCACCGCCGCCCGTCGCGCTGCGCGAGGTGGCCCGGTTGCCGCTGGTGATCCCGAGCCGGCCCAACGCGATCCGCATGCACGTCGAATCGGAGATGGCGGCCATCGGCTGCAGACCGAGCATCGCGCTGGAGATCGACGGCGTCGCCGCCATCCTGGACCTGGTGGCCGACGGCGCCGGCAGCGCCATCCTGTCGCGCAACGCGGTGGCCAGCTCGATCAAGCCCTCGGCCTTCACGGTGCGCGCCATCACCGACCCGCCGCTGCGCACGCGCTTGTCGCTGGCAACCAGTTCGCAGCGCCCGGCCACCTTGACCCAGCAGGCCACGCTGGAGCTGGTGCGCGGCACCGCGCAGGCGCTTCTGGTGGAGACTTGAGCAAGGCGCGATACGTGGCAGACGTATGCCTGTAGTAGATTTCGAATGCCGGCACGGTGGCATTGGGCGACTTCGTGGATGCCGCTGCAAGAAGCCGCGGCGCTGCTCACCGCCCTGCCCGCGCACACCGGGTGAACACGTCTCTGTCGGCGTACTACAACATCGTCAGGCCCGATGACGGCCCCAACTGGCAGGTCCGTGCCCAGGTGCAGCTGATGTTCCCGAAATAGGCCGACCCGCCACCCTGCGGCGCATGGCGGGTTACGATGGCTGCCAACCAGAACAAGGCCCCGCGCATGCCACACACCCACCTTGACATCCTCGGCAATCCCGCCACCCTGGCAGACGCCGCCAGCATTGGCCCGCTCAACGATTTCGTCGAAGGCTTCATCGCCTGCGAGGCGCGGGTCGTCAACATTCTGCAGGTCGCCGAGTCCGATTCCAGTCCACTCGTGCAGGCCTGCTGCGCGGCACTGCACATGTTTGCCGAGACCGGCGACGCGCCACGCAACGCCGCACCATTCATCGAAGCGGCCCTGCGCTCGACCTTGACCGTGACCCCGCGCGAGCGGCGCTTCGTCGAAGCGGTCGCGGCCTGGGTCGCGGGTGACGTGCCGCGCGCGATCGCCCTGCACGACGAGCAGGCGCGCGAACACCCGCGTGACCTGGCTTCGGTCAAGCTCGGGCAGTACCACCTGTTCAACCTGGGCGACTCGCCCGGCATGCTGCGCATTGTCCAGACCTCGCTGCGGGCTGCAGCCGAAGTGCCGTACCTGCACGGCATGGCGGCCTTCGCCTGGGAGCAGTGCCACCTGCTGGAGCAGGCCGAGGCCGCGGCGCGCCGCGCGCTGGCGATGCAACCCCGGGAACCCTGGGCGCAGCACGCGCTGGCCCACGTGATGATCACCCAGGGGCGCATCGCCGAGGGGCGTGATTTCATGGACGCGGTCAGCGGCCTGTGGACCGGCCTCAACTCGTTCATGGTCACCCACAACTGGTGGCACCTGGCGCTGTTCGAGCTGGAGCTGGACCACGTCGGCGCGGTGCTCGACCTGTACGACCGCCAGGTCTGGGGCGTGGTCAAGGACTACTCGCAGGACCAGATCGGCGCGGTGTCGCTGCTGGCACGCCTGGAGATCACCGGCGCCGACGTCGGCGACCGCTGGCAGGACGTGGCCGATCACCTGGAGCGGCGCCTGGAGGAGCCCGTCCAACCCTTTCTGGACCTGCAGTACCTCTACGGCCTGGCCCGGGCCGGACGTGATGCCGCCGCCGCCCGGCGGCTGGAGCGCCTGGAGGCCTTCGCGCCGCTCGCACCACCGTGGTCGCGGACCGCGTGGCAGCAGGTGGCGGTGCCCGCCGCGCGCGGGCTGCTGGCGCACGCGCGCGGCGACTGGGCAGCCGCGGCCGACCAGCTCGGTCAGGCCCTGCCACGGTTGCAAAGCATCGGCGGCAGCCATGCACAGCGCGACCTGTTCGAACAACTGCACCTGGACGCATTGCTGCGCGCCGGCCAATGGAGCGGCGCCCAGCACCTGATGCAGCAGCGCGCCAACGCCTGCCCGCAGTCGCTGCGACTCAAGCGCCAACTGCGCCGCGTGTACGCCGCGCTCGGCCTGCCGGAGGTCTTCCGGTGAGCTTCGTCGTCCTGATCCCCGGCCTGGCGGCCGATCACCGCATGTGGACCCACCAGCTCGATGGCCTAGGTGCCACCCGCCCCGCATCGGTGGCGTCCTCGCACCAAGGCGCGGCCAGCATCACCGCGATGGCCCGGGCCGTGCTCGACGAATTCGACGGCGACCTGGCGCTGTGTGGCGCTTCCATGGGCGGCATGATCGCGATGGAGGCGGTGCGGCTGGCGCCACAGCGGGTACGCGCCCTGGCGCTGCTCGGCACCGTGGCGCACCCCGAAACGCCCGAGATGCACCAGCTGCGCAGCGACGCGATTCAACTGTTCGAACAAGGCCGCGCCGAGGAAATCATCCGCGCCAACGTGCCCCTGGCCTTCCACCCCGAAAACGCGTCGGACCCGGTGTTGACCGGCGCCTACCTGCAGATGGTGCTCGATGCCGGCACCGAAACCCTGGTGCGGCACAACCGCGCGGTGATGGTGCGACCCGACGCCCGGCCCCATCTGGGACAGATCCGCTGCCCCACCCTGGTGCTGTGCGGCGAGGCCGACCAGCTCACGCCGCCCGCGCATTCGCAGGCGATCGCCGCCGCCATCCCGCACGCCCGCCTGGCCCTGGTGCACGGCTGCGGCCACATGCTGACGATGGAGCAGCCCGCGCAGGTCAACGCCCTGCTGGGCGACTGGCTGGCGGCCCTGTAGGGCTCGCGGGCTTCAAACCAGCGCCGGGAAGCCGCCGGGAGGGCCTTTTCAGGCATAAAATATGCCGCCACCCAGCGTCAGCCGGCCACGAGCAGCTATCAAAACAGGACTGCCCGCTGCATCAGCGGCGGAAGCCACCGCCCCGGAATCCACCGCCCCCGAAGCCTCCGCCGCCAAAGCGGCCGCCGAAACCACCGCCGCCGCCGAAACGGTCCCCACCGAAACCGCCACCGCCGCCGAAGCCGCCACCCCCGCGGTCACCCCCGAACAAGCCGCCGCCGCCGAACAGCCCGCCCCCGCCGAAGCTGGAGCGCGCGCCCATGTCGCCGGCGCTGCGCGCCTGCGATTCCCGGTCGGCCCACGAGGTGTCGCCGGAGGCCGCGCCCCAGCCACCGGCCGAATGCTGCTGCCAGCCGCCACTGCCGTCGTTGCGCATGACATTGCCGCTGCTGTCGGCCATCATGTTGTTGCTCGACGGACGGCCGTTGGTCCAGGTGTTGGTTTCGCCGGTGCGGGCGTTGTAGGTGGTGGTGGTGCTGTCGCGCGCCACGCCCTGTGGCCCCGCCGTGGCGGCCGCCGTGCGGTCGATCGAGCTGCCACCGGCGCCGGTAAAGGACGCGCTGGACCCGTACGATCGTTGCCCGGTGTAGGTGTTGTAGTTGCCCGCGCGCGCCACGTTGCCGGAGCCGCCGGCCGGCGTGTTGACCGTGCGGTCGAAACCCCGGGTTGCGTTGCCGGTCCAGGCGTTGTACTGGCGCCCGGCGGCATAGCTGCCGGTGGTGCCGGTGCGTGCATTGGCATACACGCCGCTGGCGGTGCTGCCGGCCACGCCGCCGCCCGCGTACCACGAGCGCGTGCCGGAGTACGCGGTATTGCCCCAGTGGCCGTACACGTTGGCCGAGGCCGACGCGCAGCAACCCCAGGCGCCGCCCCAGTAGCCCGGGTGGTAGTACGCGCCGCCGTAGTAAGCCCCGCCCCAGCCCCAGAATGCCGCCGTGACGAGACCGGCCGCGAAGCCGTAGGTGAATCCGACGTAGGGGTTGTAGACCGGCGCCGCGGCCAGGCCGTAGGTGTACGGCGCGGGATACCAGACCGAGCCGATCCAGGGGTTGTACGCGTAGCCGGTGCCGTAGACGATGGTGCCGTCCGTCGACACCACGGTGCCCATGTAGCCGGGCGTGTACCCGACGTAGACGACCTGCGGCGTGGCCTCGTAGACGCGCACGTAGGTCACGTAGTAGATCGGCGAGGAGGGCGGGATGGTGTAGATCGCGTCCGGCACCGACGCTGCCACGGTCCACGGTCCGGTGATGCCCGGCGCGGTGAACCAGACACCGGCCTGCACCGCATACATCTGCCCGCCCGGCACCTGGATCAGCGGCACCGACGCATTGGCTACGTAGGACAGCGCCGTGCCCGCGACCGGCGCCCATTGGGGTGCGCCGTCCAGCACCGGTGTGAACTGCGGGCCGTTGACCCGCTTGACCGTTGCCGTCTGCGGGATCGAGTTCTCGATCACCGCCTCCTGGGCCTGCGGCGTGCCGGCCACTGTCGGCAGCACGGCGGCCGCGCGGGTGCCGGGCGGGATGCGGGCGAAGTCGGGCGGCAGGGCGTTGGCCGCCACGAAGGTCCAGGGGCCGCCGAGGCCCGGCGCGGTGAACCAGCGTCCGGCCATCAGCACGTAGTAGGCGCTGTTGCCCGTGTTCACAAAGACATCGGAGCTGGTGTTGGCGGCCCAGAGCAGTTGCGTGCCGGTGACCGGCACGAAATCCGGCTGGCCGTTGAAGATGATGAGTTCGGTCGGCACCTGGCTGATCAGGATGGCGGGCACGCCGTTGGCCAGCGACGGCCGGGGGTTGGCCTGGGGTCCGCCGGTGAGCATGTCCACCGCGCCGGTCCTGGCCACGGCCTGCGCGGTGGCCGCCAGCCCCGCCGGCAGCACGCTGGTCTGCAGCCAGGGCCCCTGCAGCGACGCGGCGCTGAGCCAGCCGTCGTACACGTGCAGGTAGTAGGCGCTTCCGGGCCCGCCTTGCAGGATCAGCGCCTTGGTGTTGATGACGCGCTGAAATCCGCTGCTGCCCACCGCCTGCAGCACCGGGGTGCCGTCGATCGGCACCAGGATGGCCGGCGAATAGCTCACCAGCACCTGCGGCGGGTTGTTCTGCACCGCCACCGTCGGCGGCTGGATCCCGTTGAGCGCCAGCGAGGCCTTCAGCCGGTCCAGCGAAATCGTGCGCACCGAGCTGGCCACGCTGGCCTGCAGATCGGCCGCCAGCGACGCGCCCTTGTCGGGCAAGGTGGGAAAGTTGCTGCTCGTGATCTGCAGGTTCTCGAACACCACCACCCGGTTGATGCGGTCCACCTGCGTGCGCGCGGTGGCGAACATCACGCCGAAGGTCTCCTGCTGGCCGCCCTTGGGCATGAAGCCCAGCGCCGAGCGGAACGTGATCTGGTTGCCCTGCCACTGACTCACCTGCGGCTGGTACATCAGCACCGTGCCGCTGGCCAGGTTCACCTGGCGCGGCCAGGGGTCAGCCGGCAGCGGCGTCGCGGCCGACGGGTCGGTGGCAGCGGCCACGGCGGTGTTGGACGCAGGCGCCGGGGTCTGTGCTTGCGCGGCGATGCTGGCGAGCGCGGCGGCCAGCACAGCCAGCCGGAACGGGGTGCGAAGGGCGTTCATGGCGGGTATCCCTGAAGTTTGGTGGATGGACCGCGGCATTCTTGCACAGGCCAATGGTGACCGGTCGGCGTCGCCGGCGACCCGCGCAAGTCCCCTATCCCGCCCAACCCGGCACCTGCCCAAACACCCACAGCAGCGCGCTGATCGTGAAAAACGAGGCCGCCGTCGTGCCCAGCAGCGCGGCAGCCGCCAGGCCGTCGTGGCCGTGCTTCTGCGCCAGGATGGGAAAGATGCCGAACATCGGCGACGCGGCCGTCAGCACCACGCCCACGCGCAGCCTGGGGTCCATCGGCACCATGCCGGCAGCCTCCAGCGTCAGCAGCACCGCCAGCATCGCTGCCGGATGCAGCAGCAGCTTGCCGACGGCGATCTGCGCCACCGGCCGGCCCAGACCGGCGATGTGCAAGCCGGCCAGCGAGCCGCCGATCACGAACAGCGACAGTGCCGCGCTGGCCTGTGCGAACATCGTGACGGTGCGCGCCAGCGGCGACGGCATCTGCCATTCGAGTGCCGAGACGGCCAGACCGGCCAGCAGCCCCAGCACCATCGGGTTGCGCGCCAGGTTCATCAGCGACTGGCGCAGCACCGTGTGCCAGCGTCCACCGCTGCCGGCGCTGCTTTCGGCCAGCGCCAGCAGCAACGGGATCAACAGCAGGTTCTCCACGATCATGTTCAGACCCAGCATCACGCCGGCCACCGGCCCCACCACCAGCAGCGCGATCGGGTAGCCGACGAACCCGCTGTTGGGGCACGACATGCCCATGGCCCAGAACACGGCAGTGCTGCGGTCCTGCCGCGCGACCCGACGGGCCCACAGCAGGCCCAGCCCCATGGCCACCAGCGAACCCAGGGCATAGACCAGCAGGTAGCGCCCGTTCAGGATGTCGGCCAGCTTTCGCTGCGCCAGCGCATTGAACAGCAGCGCCGGCAGCGCCAGGTTGATCACGAACTGGCCCAGCACGCGCATGTCGGCGCGCGCGAACAGGCCACGCCGGGTCAGCCCATAGCCGATCGCGATCGTGAGGTAGATCGGAACGGTGATGGCCAGGATGTCGAGCATGGGTTGAACGCGGCGTGGGATGAGCCGCTCACTGGCGCTCGATGCCTGCGCGGCGAATCACCTCGCTCCAGCGCCGGACGTCGTTCTGCAGCAGGGCGGCGGCCTGCTCGGGTGAGCCCGGGAGCGGGTCGAGATTCAAGTCTTCCAGGCGCTTGCGCACGGCGGGGTCGGTCAGCGCGGTCACCACCTCGCGATTCAGCCGCGCCACCATGTCCTTCGGGGTGCCGGCGGGCACGGCCAGCCCGTTCCACGACGAAACGGCAAAGCCAGCCACACCGGCTTCCTTGGCGGTGGGCACCTCGGCCAGCATGCGCGAGCGCTTCTCGCCGGTGATGGCCAGTGCAACCAGGGCCTTTGCGCGGATCTGTGCCAGCAGCGGGCCCAGGATGTCGAGCCCGGCGTCGATCTGTCCGCCGCGCAGCGCGTTGATCACGGCCGGTGTGCCGTTGAAGGGCACGATCTGAACGTCGATGCCGGCAGCCGCCTTGAACAACTCCGCCGCCAGGTGCTGGGTGGTGCCGATGTTGGGCGTTCCGATGGTGAGCTTGCCGGGACGGGCGCGCGCATCGGCCACCCAGTCGGCCAGGGTCCGGTGGCGGCTGCCTTCGGCGCCGACGATCACCAGGTCAAAGCTGGCCAGCGGCGCCACCGCAACGAAGTCGCGCAGCGTGTCGAACGGCAACGACTTGAACAGCGCCGCGCTCACCGCCGTGCCGCTGGAGATCAGCAACAGCGTGTGGCCGTCCGGTACGGCCCTGGCCACCAGTTCACCCGCCACCACGCCGCCAGCGCCGGGCCGGTTCTCGATGACCACCGGCTGGCCCAGCGCCTCACCGATTTTCTGCCCGACCGTGCGCGCCGTGAGGTCGGCCGCACCGCCCGGGGCATTGGGCACCACCAGGCGCAGCGGCTTCGAGGGGAAGGCGCCCTGGGCCGGTGCGAACCTTGGCAGGCCGAGCAACGCAGCCGACGACATGCCCTGCAGGAGAACGCGACGACGGGACGACATGCCAGGCACCCTGGCCTTAGAGATCAAGCACCAGCCGGGAGGTCTTCGCGCGCGAGCAGCAGGGAAGGAACTGGTCGTTCGCGGCCTGCTCCTCCGGCGTGAGGTACAGGTCGCGGTGATCCGGCACACCGTCGATCACGCGGGTCAGGCAGGTGCCACAGACCCCCTGCTCACAGGAGACCGGCAGATCGACACCCGCATCCTGCAAGGCCGCCACAACGGTTTTTCCGGCTGACACGACGACGACCTTTCCCGAGCTGGCAAGCTGCACCTCGAAGCTGCCATCGCCCTCGGTTGCCACGGTCTCTCCAGCGAAGAACTCGTAATGCAGTTGCGCCTGCGGCCAGCCCTTCTCCCGTGCCGTGGCCAGCACCGCGTCCATGAAACCCTTGGGCCCGCACACATACAGGTGCACCCCGTCCGTCGGCTTGGCAAGCACGGCGTCCAGGTCCAGCTTCTGGGCGGCATCACCATCGTCGAAATGAAACTGGACCCGCGACGCCAATCCACTGTCCGCGATGCGCTGGCGAAACGCGGTGCGCTCGGGCGTGCGTGTGCAGTAGTGCATTTCGAAATCGCCGCCGGTATTGGCGAGCCGTTCGGCCATGCACAGGATCGGCGTCACGCCGATGCCACCGGCCAGCAAGAGGTGTCGACGCGCATCGTGCGCGAGCGGAAAGTGGTTCTTCGGCGGGCTGATCTGCAGCAGCTGGCCTTCCACGACCTCGTCGTGCATGGCTCGGGAGCCGCCGCGCGACTGCGGATCGCGCAGCACGGCGATCAGGTAACGGTGGCTCTCGGTCGGGTCATTGCACAGGGAATAGGGCCGCGACAGACCCCCGGGGAGGTGCACATCCACGTGCGATCCCGCCGAGAACCCCGGCAAGTTGCTTGCATCGGCAGCAACCAGTTCGAAGGTGCAGATGTCCAGGGCTTCGGCATGCTTGCGCGCCACGCGGACCGACAGCGTTGAAGGATGGCTCATAGACCGCCCTCACGCCGCCGGCACAGCGCAGGCCGCGCGCTCGGCCGCCACCAGGCGGTCCAGGATCTTGCGCGACTGCACGCCACCGGTATCAATGTTGAGCATCAGCAAGGCGCGCTCGGGATGCGCCAGCAGATTCTTCTGCTGCAGCTCCAGCATCTGCAGGTCTTCGCTGAAGATCTTGCCCTGCCCCTCCCGGATGCTGGCCGTCAGCGCCTTGTCGGCGGGATTGAACTTGCGCGCCATGCCCCAAAAATAGTGGATCGACGTCTCGGTCTCCGGCGTGATGAAGTCCACCACGACGCTGTAGGCCTTCTTGTCGTTCGGCGCGTCATAACCGCCGTGCCCTTGAAGCGCCACACCGACCTCGATCATGACCTGGCTTGGCGGGGTGAAGCGACAGATCTGCCAGCAATCCACCGGCCCGTCGTCCGGCAGGCTGTTGGCACGCAGGCCCATCTTCCAGAATGGCGGCGGCGTGATGCCGTTCATGAAGCGGCTGGTGATCACCGTGTCGCCGTCCACCGTGGTCTTGCAGGGGGTTTCGTCGATTTCCTTCTGGCCGATGCTGGTGGCATGGACGTAGGTTTCGTGCGTCAGGTCCATCAGGTTGTCGATCATCAGGCGGTAATCGCACTGGATATGAAACAGACCGCCGCCAAAGGCCCAGGCGGGGTTGTCGTACCACTCCATGTGGGGAATGTCGTCCGCGTTCGCCAGGGCCGCTTCGCCGGGCCACACCCATATGAACCCGTAGCGCTCCACAACCGGGAAGCTCTTGATCGCCGGAAAACCCCGAACGCGCTGGCCCGGCATGGAGACCGTCTTGCCCTCGCAACCCATGGCAAGGCCGTGGTAGCCGCAGACCAGATTGCCGTCCTGTACATAGCCCAGGGAGAGTGGCGCCCCCCGGTGCGGACAGAAATCCTCAACGGCCGCCACCTTGTTTGCCGCACCGCGGTAAAAGGCGATGCGCTCGCCGCAAATGGTGCGGCCCAATGGTTTCTCGTCGATCTCGTTGGGGGTACAGGCAACGTACCAGGCGTTCTTCGGATACATGTTCGTCCTTTCGTTCAGGGGTGAGCCCGGGAAACGCCAAGCAGGCGGTCGAGCAATTCAGGCTGTTCGAGCAGGGGGGCCGCCTCGCCGCGGTGCACCACATTGCCATGATCAAGCACCACGGCGCGGTGACTGATGGCCAGGATGGCCTGCGGATGCTGCTCGACGATGATGGCCGACAGGCCCTCGTCGCGGGTGATCCGCGCGATGGCGCGCAGCAGTTCCTCGACAATGATGGGTGCCAGGCCCTCAAGCGGTTCATCCAGCAGCAACAGCCGGGGATTGAGCACGAGTGCGCGACCGACGGCCAGCATCTGTTGCTCGCCGCCGGACAGCTGGGTGCCCAGGTTGGTCTTGCGTTCGGCCAGGCGCGGAAACATCTCGTAGACCCGCTCGGGCGTCCACGCGCGCGACGCATGGCCTGCGCGAGCGGGCCGCGCGACGGCGGTCAGGTTTTCATGCACCGTCAGCGACTTGAAGATGTTGCGCTCCTGCGGCACCCAGCCGATGCCGGCAGCCGCGCGTTCGTGCGACGCCAGCCGGTTCAGCGACACGCCGCCCAGCCGCATGCTGCCGCCGTGTTGCCGCGTGGCGCCCGCCAGGGTGTCCATCAGGGTGGTCTTGCCAGTGCCATTGCGCCCCAGCAGCGCCAGGGTCTGGCCCTCGGCCAGCGAAAAGCTGACGTCCTGCAGAACCACGGCCTCGCCGTAGCCCGCGCTCAGGTTCTCGACCTGCAACAGTTCAGACATGGCCTGCCGCCTCCCCGTGCCCGAGGTACACCGCCTTCACCTGGGGATCGTCGGCAATCTGGGCCGGCGTGCCCTCGGTCAGCACCGCGCCGTTCACCAGCACCGTGATGCGCCGCGCAAAGTCGAACACCAGGTCCATGTCGTGTTCGATCAGCAGCACCGACACATCCTGCGGCAGGGCCGCGACGGTCTGCAGCAGTTCCTCCCGCTCACCCGCCGGCACACCGGCCACGGGCTCGTCGAGCAGCAGCACGCGCGGCTCACAGGCCAGTGCGATCCCGATCTCCAGCAGCCGGCGCTTGCCATAGGCCAGGTGCTCGGTTCGCTGGTGCATCACGTCGGTGAGGTGAAACTGCTCCAGCAGCTGGCCGCATCGCTCGGCCACGGCCGGATCGTGCCCCAGAGCCTGCCACCATCGGGCGCCGGCGCCGCGGTGCTGTGACACCACCATGGCCAGCGTCTCCAGGGGCGTCATGGCATTGAACAGCTGGTTGATCTGAAACGTGCGCACCAGGCCCCGGCGCACGCGCTGGTGCGGCGCCAGCCGCGTGATGTCCTGCCCGTCCAGCGTGATACGGCCCTCGGTGGGTTCCAGCACCCCGGTCATCAGGTTGATCAGTGTGGTCTTGCCCGCGCCGTTGGGTCCGATCAGTGCATGGCGCGCGCCACGCTCGACGTTCAGACTGACGTGGTCGGTGGCGGTGATGCCGCCGAAGCGCTTGACCAGGCCTTCAGTCTTCAGAACGGTGTCACTCACGGCTGCCCCCGATCCGCCCGAGCCAGGTCCAGGGCCGCAGCAGACGATCGCGGCCCACCATGACCAGCACCACCAGGAACAGGCCGATCCAGAAGGTCCAGTACTGGGGCGTGATGCCGGAGATCACGTCGTGCATCAGCTTGAACACCACGGCCCCCGCGATGCCCCCATACAGCCAGCCCACGCCACCGATCACGAGAATCAGCATCAGATCGGCCGAGCGCTCCAGCGCGAACACGTCCAGCGAGGCAAAGCCGGTGGTCTGGGCCAGCAGGGCACCGGCCGCACCGGCCACACCGGCGGCCACGGTGTAGGACACCGCCAGGCGCGCGGACACCGGAATGCCGATGGCCATCGCGCGCAACCGGTTGTCGCGCACGGCCATCAGCGTGGCGCCGAAGGGTGAATGCACCAGACGCCGCGCCAGCAGGAAGATCAGCAGCAACACGGTGAGCGAGTACCAGGCCGCCGTCTGGCCCATGAGGTCGAACTCGAAACGGCCCAGCAGAGACCCGAGGGTCACGCCCTGAAGGCCGTCGGAACCACCGGTCAGCCAGTCCAGCTTGTTGGCCAGCTCCAGCAGCAGCAGGGCCATGCCCAGTGTGACCATGAGCCGGGTCAGGTCCGTCCCGCGCATGATGGTGAACGAACAGGCGGCGCCCAGTGCCGTCGCCGCCGCGATGCCGATCGCCAGGCCCACCAGCGGGTCGGGCATCACATGCTTGGCAAACAGCGCCGCCGAATAGGCACCGAACCCGAGAAAGGCCGCGTGGCCCAGCGACACGATGCCCGTGTAGCCCAGGATGAGGTCCAGCGACAGCGCGAACAACGCGACGATGGCGATCTCGTTGACGATGAGTGCGTGCTGGGGCACGACCAAGGGCGAAGCAAAGGCGAGCAGCCAGACCACCGGTTCCCAGGGCTTCCAGCGCGAGGCTTCGAGCAGGGATGTGCGAACGGGGTCCATCATTTGCCTCCCTGTCGCACAAACAGGCCCTGCGGGCGCCAGATGAGGATGGCGATCATCAGCGCATAGACAATAAAGGCGCCCAGCTTGGGAATGAAGTATTTGCCCGCCACATCGGCAATGCCCAGCAGCAAGGCCGCCAGCAGGGGTCCGGTGATGGACGAGGTACCGCCCACGGCGACAACGATCAGGAAATACACCATGAACTTCAGCGGGAAGGTCGGGTCCAGCCCCAGCACCTCCGCGCCCAGCGCGCCGCCAAGACCGGCCAGGCCCGAGCCGACCGCGAAGGTGACCGCGAACACCGCGTTGACGTTGATGCCCAGGCCGGCGGCGACCCGGGGGTCGTCCACGCTGGCGCGCAGGCGGCTGCCAAAGCGGGTGTTCGACAGGATGAACTGCAGTCCGATCGTGAGGGCCGCGCACACGGCGATGATGAACAGGCGGTAGTGCCCCATGCCGAGGGCCCCGTCGAAGAGTTCGGTGCGCCCGCGCAGCCAGTCGGGCAGTTGCATGATCTGCTGCTGCGAGCCCATGAAGTAGTCGGCCGTCGCCACGGCCATGAAGGCCAGGCCGATGGAAAACAGAACCTGGTCCAGGTGCGGCTTGCGGTACATCGTGCGGTACAGCGTGCGCTCCAGCACCATGCCCAGCAGCGCGGCACCGCCGAAGGCAATGGGCAGGCAGGCCATGAACGGGACGCCGTGGCGCTGCATGAGCACGACCGTGATGTAGCCGCCCACCATGGCGAAGGCGCCGTGCGCGAGGTTGATGAAATTCATCAACCCCATCGTCACGGAAAGGCCCACCGCCAGGATGAACAGCAGCATGCCGTAGGCAATTCCGTCAAAAAGAATCGTGAGCATGGAGGGGTATATGAACTGGCCAGGAACACCGTGGAACCGGCTTTGCCGGGCCACTGGTGTTGCCCCCAGCAGGGGGGAGGCGACGCAGGGCGGCGCTTCGGGGGGTTATTTGTTCTTGCCGGGATCCTTCACATCCTTGATCGTGGCGAACTCCTGGTTGTAGAGCTGTCCCCCAACCTTTTCCACGTTTCGGATGTAGATGTTGTGCACCACGTCGCGGGTCTGCGCATCGATGAACATCGGCCCGCGCGGACTTTCGAAGATCTGCCCCTTCATGGCCTCGAGCAGCGCTTCGCCGGAGCCGCCCTTGGTCGCCTTGGCCGCTTCATAGATCACTCGCATGCCGTCGTAGCCGCCCACCGCCATGAAGTTCGGGCGCAGGCCGTTGTTCGCCTTCTGGAAGGCCTCGACGAACTTCTTGTTCAGCGGTGAGTTGTGCGACGCCGAATAGTGGTGCGACGTCACCACCCCGAGCGCCACGTCGCCCATGCTGTTGAGAATGTCGTCATCGGTCACATCGCCGGTACCAATCAGCTTGATGCCGGCCTTGTCCATGCCACGCTCGGCAAACTGTTTCATCAGCGCGGCGCCGGCACCCGACGGCACGAAAACGAACATCGCGTCGGGTTTGAGGTCACGCACCTTCTGCAAGAAGGGCGCAAAGTCCGGGTTGCGCATTGGCACCCGCAGCGTCTCGATCACCTGGCCGCCATTGAACTGAAAGCGATCCTTGAAATATTTCTCGGCGTCAATGCCCGGTCCGTAGTCGGACACCAGCGTCACGACCTTCTTGATGCCATTCTTGGGCGCCCAGTCGGCAATGCCCACCGCGGCCTGCGGCAGGGTGAAGCTGGTGCGCACGATGTACGGTGACGCCTGGGTGATGCTGGAGGTCGCAGCCGCCATCACCACCAGCGGGGTTTTTGACTGGGTCGCGATCGGTGCAGTGGCCAGCGCCAGGGGTGTCAGGCCAAAACCGGCCAGCACATTGACCTTGTCGTTGATCACCAACTCCTGGGCGATGCGCTTGGTCACGTCCGGCGCGCTGGTGTCATCCTTGACGATCAACTCCACCTTCTTGCCGGCCACGGTGTCGCCGTTCTGCGCCATGTACAGGCGCGCGGCCGCCTCGATCTGCTTGCCTGTGGAAGCGAATGGGCCCGTCATCGGCAGGATCAGGCCGATCTTGAACGTGTTGCTGTCGGCATGGGCCAACGCGGCCACCAGCGACAGGGCCGCGAGGGCGGTCGACCTGAGAAATGTCCTTTTTTGCATGTCGTGTCTCCTGTAGGAATCAAAAATCAAACCGTCCACCCGAACGGTGGGGACAACCCAGCCGCCGCGGAGCAACTGTCACCCCATTGCACGCCCGTCGCAAGAAGTGCCGCCAACTCGCAGATATACCAATCCAGCATGGCTCGGACCTCATTCGAGCAGAAATCAATTGGGTCGCCGAATCAGGCGCACACCGCGCATGGCGTCCAGCCCTGGCATGCGCACCGCCTCGCGCAGGTTGCGCTGGGCGATGCGGGAGTGTTCGCGCAGGATGGCCTCTGCGCGGGTGCCCTCCCGCCGCTCGATCGCGTCGAGCACCTGCCAGTGCTGGTCCTGGGCCACGACGAGACGGTCACGCGCCTGCGGCGAATTGGCCTGCACGACCACGAAGGCCGAGGGCGACGCAAACGGCAGGCCGGCCAGGCGTTCCATCTCGCGCGTCAACACGGCACTGCCGGACAATTCGCCAAGCAGCGCGTGAAACCGCTCGTTCAGGACCACGTAGCGCGAAAAGGCGTGATCGTCGAGCGCGGCCGCTCGCAGCAACTCGTCGATCTGGCGCAGGCATTCGGTGGCTTCACCCAGTACCACCGGCGGCGCACCACGCTCCGCCGCGACGCGCGCCAGAAGCCCTTCCACGGTGCCTCGCAGTTCGATCGCATCGGACACGTCGCGCTCGGAAAAGGTGCGCACCGCGTACCCGCCGTTGGGCAACGCCGCGAGCAGCCCTTCCTGTTCCAGCCGCATCAGCGCGGAGCGGATCGGCGTGCGCGAAACCCCAAGCTTTTCAACCAGAGCCATTTCGGCGATCCGCGCACCGCCGGGCAGTTCGCCGGCAAGGATCATCTCGCGCAGGCGCAACTGCGCCTTGACGGACTGCGATCCACCTTCTTCAGCCAGATCGATCACGGGGTTTTCGGCCTTCATGAATACGCAGTGTATACATTCATGGACAAAATTGGCGATATACCTTTATTTCTTAGGGTTACCACCAACTCAATGTATACATCAAATCCGTCATAAGATGCCTTACCATCGCTCTGCCCAGACCCACCGCCCAGGAGACAACCATGACCATTCCCCACCTTCCCGCCCGCTACGACCACGTTGGCAGCTTCCTGCGTCCGCAATACCTGCTCGAGGCACGCGAAAAAAAGGCCGCGGGACAGATCACGCCTGAGCAGTTGCGCGCGGTGGAAGACCGGGCCATCACCGAGATCGTGAAATTTCAGGAAGACGTGGGCCTGAAGAGCATCACGGACGGCGAATTCCGGCGCACCTACTTCCACATCGACTTTCTGGAGCAGCTCGGCGGCGTGAAGACCGACATCCCGGTCACCGTGCGCAAGCCCGACGGCACCGAGGAACTGGCCCCGCCGGTGATCCGCGTCATCGACAAGGTGCGCCATGCCAAGGACATCCAGCTCGCGGATTTCCAGTACCTCAAGAGCCAGGTCTCGGCGGGCCGCACACCCAAGGTGTCGATCCCCTCCCCCACCATGCTGCACTTCCGCGGCGGACGCGCCGGCATCAGCAAGGAGGCCTACCCCGAGCTCGATCCGGCCTTCTACGACGACGTTGCGCGCGCCTACGGCGACGAACTGCGCAGCCTGGCCGCCGCGGGCTGCACCTATGTGCAGATGGACGACACCAACCTGGCCTACCTCTGCGACGAGAAGATGCGCGAAGCGGCGCGCCAGCGTGGGGACGACCCCAACGAGCTGCCGCACCGCTACGCCCGGTTCGTCAACAAGGTGGTCGCGCAGAAGCCGGCCGGCATGACCTTGGCCATGCACCTGTGCCGCGGCAATTTCAAGAGCACGCACGCGGCGGCGGGCAATTACGAGCCGGTGGCCGAGGCGCTGCTCAAGGAAATGGACATCGACGCCTACTTCCTCGAATACGACGACGACCGCAGCGGCGACTTCCGCCCCCTGCGCTTCCTGCCCAAAGGCAAGATGGTGGTGCTGGGGCTGGTGACCACCAAGTTCGGCACGCTGGAGAGCAAGGACGACCTCAAGCGCCGCATCGCCGAGGCGGCGCAATACGCGCCCCTCGACCAGCTGGGGCTGTCGCCGCAATGCGGGTTCAGCAGCACGGTGCACGGCAACAACATCGCGGTCGAGGCCCAGCGCGCCAAGCTGCGGCTGGTGATCGAAACCGCGCAGGAAGTCTGGGGCGACGCCTGAGCGCGGCACCCGGACCGCGCGGGCGGTCCGAGGCCGCCCGCGCTACTTGATCGTCAGCGCCAGTTCGGCGCGCGGCGTCCACACACCGGCGGCCGCTCCGGATGCCGGGGTGGCAGGCGTGGCTGGAGCCTTGTCGGGCGCGGTCTTGGGAGCCCCCAGGAACAGGCGTTCCATCGCGAGTTGCCGGCTGGCCAGGTGGTCGCGCACCGCCACGCCGCGTTGCAGCGCGAGTTCGCGCATGTTCTCGTCGGTCACCGGGATGGACGCCATCAGCAAGGCCTCCATCTCGGCGGTCGGGATGTCCTTGGCCAGGCCCACCACGTTGCGCGGCTTGGTGATGTCGGCGCGCCGGTACACCGCCTTCAACAGCTCCGGGTATTCGGCCGGGCTCACCGCCACGGTGCCGGTTCCGCCCAGCTGCCGGCGCTTCTCGCCCGCCACCAGGGTCTGCAGCCGCTCGCGCCGGTAGGCGTCGCGTTCGACGTCCAGGCGGGCGGTACCGGTCACGGTCATGATCAGCGCGGGCCGCTCGGCCAGCACCTTGGCCACCTTGTCCAGCCCGGCGGCGGCCGGCTCGCTCAAGCCGGCGCTGCCCGGCGCGAAGGCCACCGTGTCCAGCCCTTCGCCGCCGCTGCCGCCAAACGCATTGGCCAGCAAGGTGAACGGCGCGGTGATGGCCTTGGTGATCAGGTTGACGATGACCTTGACGATCACCGCGCCCAGGCTGAACTGCGGGTCGTTGAGCGAGCCCGAGATCGGCAGGTTGATGTCGATCACGCCATTGCGGTCGGCCAGCAGCGCCACCGCCAGCTTGACCGGCAGGCTGGCCGGCGCGCCTTCGACCTTCTCACCGAAAGCCAGCTGGTTGAGCACGATGTTGTTGCTGGCGGTGAGCTGGCCGTCGGGTTGTACCCGGTAGCTCACGTCCATGCTGAGCTTGCCGCGCTCGATGCCGTGGCCGGTGAACTTGACCGAATACGGGGTCAGCGGCGCCAGTTCCAGGTCGCGCACCTTGCCCTGGATGTCCAGCGCCAGTGGCTGGGCCAGCGGGTTGAGCTTGCCCTGGATGTCGAGCGAAGCGGTGGCGCCGACCCGTCCGCGCAGTTCGAGGTCCGCAAGCTGCGGCGAACCGGCGGCGGAGACGCTGGAGAACGCGCTGAGCTTGCCCTGGAGCTGGCTCAGGTCGGCCGAGTAGTTGGGCTTGATGAAGCGGTCCGAGAAGTACACCCGGCCATTGACCAGGTTGATCGGCCCCACGTTGATGATGGGCGCGGGGCCCGCGGGCGCATCGGCGGCCTTTTGGGGCGTGTTTTTCGCATCATTCTGGCCATTCCCCAATGTCGGACGGCCATCGGCAGCTATGGTTCTTGAAGTACCTTCGGGGGCCGCCGATGCCGTGGCTATGGCGCCCGCCGTGCCTGCCGGTGCGCTGCGCACCACATCCTGCAGGTTCAGGCGCCCTTCTTCGCTCAGAATGATGCGGGCGTAGAAATCGCTCAGCACCGTCTCGCGCACGTCGACGCGGGCCGCGGCGCCGGGTGTCAGCGCGATGTCCAGGCCGCGCAGGTTCAGGGCCTTCCAGTTCAACAGTTCCTCGTCGCCGCCGGAGGCCCCCCGCATCGGCGCGGACGCCCCGGCAGCCGCCGGACGCGCGCCGGCCACCGCCGTGCCCGGCACGCTGTTGGCCCGCAGCGCCTCGACCGCCGAATCGCCGGTGACCCGCAGCTGCGGCCCGGCCGGCAGCGCGGCGAACTGCACCGATCCCTTGAAGCTGGCGTCGGCGCGCAGCAGTTCGATGTTGAGCCAGTCGCCGAAATAGGGCTCGAAGGCGTGCACCGGCAGGTTCACCAGGTCCACCGTGCCCTGGGCGCTCGGCGGGTTCAGGCCGACCGTGCCGCGCCAGTTCAGGCGCCCGGGCTCGGTACGGCCGGCGCCGATGCGCGCGCCGACTTCGAGCGATGCCGGCTTCTTGCCGTCGAGCGCGAAGGCCTTCAGCGCCACGCGCAGCGCCGACACCTCAAAGACCGCCGGTCGCGCGTGCACCGCATCGTTCCAGCCCAGGGTGCCGCCCTGGAGCAGGAAGTCGTTGATGGCGACCTTCCACGGATTGGCCGCTGGCGACGCGCTGGCCGGCGCCGAGGCTGCGGCCTTCGGCGCCGCCGTCGCGGTCTGCGTCGGGCCCTGTCCTGGGGCCGTGGCCACCGCATCGCCACCCTTGAGCCAACGCTGTAGCATCCAGCGCCCCTCGGCGTCGCGCTCGACCGTCGCTTTCGGGTTGGTCACGGCCAGCTTGCCCAGCACCACGCTCTGCGCCACCGGGTCGATCATCGCGTCCTGCAGCTCGATGGTCTGGACCGACGCCAGCGCCGTCCTGCCCTGGTTCAGCGCCAGCTTGTCCAGCGTCAACCGGTCCACCTTGAGTTTGAGCTCGTAGCGGCTGCCTTGTTCCTTCTGGATCGCGGGGAGGTTGGCGCCCAGCGTCCAGTTCACGCCGACGGCGGCGTTCAAGGTGCCGGCCAGCGTGGGCTCCAGGAACTGCGCCACATACGGTGCGCCCAGCGACAGCGGCAGCGCGCTGACCGTCGCGGTCATGCTGGCGGCGGTGTCCAGCGCCGAGCCGGCAAACGTGAGCGCCGCCACCGTCGCGGTCACGGTTCCGGACCCGAGGGTGGCGCTGCCCTGGAACGGAACCGGCACCGCGCCGGACGCGCCAAACGGCAGGGCGATGCCACTGGCGTCCAGGCTCAGCTCGCGCAGGGCCAGCCGGGCACCGGGGCCCTTGGCGGTCGCCGTGGTGTCGTCGATCCAGTCCACCTGGCCCCCGCGCACCGCAACAGTGGCCACATCGAGTTTCCAGTCGTCCGGGGCCGCCTTTTTGGAGTCTTTTCCGGCCTCATCCAGCGCCGGATGGCCACCATCAGCTCCTTTTTTTGAAGTGACTTTGGGCTTTTCCGCGCTGAGGTCCAGGTTGAGCCGGCCGTCGCGGGCGCGGTGCACCGTCAGCAGCGGCTGGGTCAGTTCGATGGCCGAGAGCTTGACGACCCGCGCCAGCGGCCGCACATCGGCCAGCGCGATCTGGAGCCGATCGAACGCCAGCAGATCCTGCTCTTTGGCGTCGGTGAGATGGAAGCGGCCCAGTTGCACCTTGCCGCTCAGGCGCACCGCCGGCGCCGGGTTCTGCTCGAAGGCCAGCTTCAGGTCCGCATCGATCACCGCCGATTTCAGGCGAACCGGCAGCGTGGCCGGCAGATAGCCCAGGTAGGGGCCGAGATCCAGCGCCTTCAGCGTCAGGCTGGCATCGGTCTTTCGGGTTTCGGCGAAGGGCGTGCTGCGCGCGGCCGAATCGAAGGCGCTGCCGTTGAGCTTGAAGGCCAACAGGGGTTCGGTGTGGACCTCGCGTTTGGACTCCAGGTTGCTCAGAAACGGCACCGCCAGCCGCAGATCGCGCACGGTGTGGGTCTTGCCCACCGCGTTGTCGATGAAGTCGAACGAGCCGTCGTTGAGCGCCAGGTTGTACAGCGCGAACCGGGCCGGCTCGGACGGTGGCTCGTCCGGCGGTGGCGTCAGGCGTTTGACGATGTCGTCGATGTCATAGCGGCCGTCGCCCAGGTGCGTGAGCCGCGCCACGGGTGCGTCAACGGTGATGGCGTCCACCACCGGCGCCAGCCGAAACAGCGACTGCAGCTCCGCATTCATATAGACGCGCTGGATGCGCACCTGGTCGGCCTTGCCGTCGGCCGTGGCGATCGCCAGGTCCGACACCGTGAGTTCCATCGACCAGGGCCTGAAATCCACCGCGCCCACGGTCACGGTCCGACCGAGCTTTTCGCTTGCAATTTTCTGCGCCTGGTGCTTGATCAGCGGCGGCACCGCCAGCCAGGCCAGCGCCCACAGCGCGAGCACCACGCCAACGGTCCAGGCGGCGCGACGCGCCCAGGGGTTGCTCTTCAAGGTCTGCAGGTTCATGGCTCAAGTCTCGCGGCGGGTCGTCAGGGGCTCCATGTTGCCACGGCTTCACGCTCGCCTTGAGCCAAGCGCCCCCGCCAAAATGAGAAAGCCCGGTCGGCCGACGCGGAGCCGACCGACCGGGCTTGACGGCGGACGAACGTCCCTGCCGTCGGCTTTGGCAACGGGAAGCGGATCGTTCCACGTTGCGCAGGAGGCAAGGGATTGCCTCCGAGGGCTGCCGGGGCTGGTAACCGCGTGCTTTCTGCCGCAGGAACCCGCTGATCCGGCCTGATGCTCGATGTCACTCGAGCGCTTTCAGTGTAGGACCGGCGCTCGGCGCGCGCCAATGCAGCTTTTCAATCGGCACAGCGCGACCGATTGGCCGCGACTGCGCGGGCAGGCGCCAGCGCGAGGTCACGCCGATTCCGCTTCGGAACCCACGTGTTTTTTTGCCTTTTTTAATACATAAATTAATCTAACAAGTCTATTTCTAAGTCTTGACCTGTTATTTATGGCCCTCCTAGAATCCGTTCGTCCCCCAAAACCTAGGGACAACCCGAACCCGCTGCCGTCCCATCGGCCTGGTCCGTTCAGCATCAACCCGTGTCCCGGACACCTTGCCTAACCGACCGCGTACCAATCCAAACGAGTGCCATCCAACGGTCATGCTGCCAGGAGCCAGCCCGAACCGCCCGGATCACCGCGTAGAAAGGAAGAGCAATGACAGCGCTGACAAGCATCGCCAACGGCCTGAAGACCTTTGCAGGTGACATCGCCGAAGGCTTTTTTGAAATCACCCACAACGGCTTCGCCCTCGTCGGCCTGGCGGTGGTCTTTGCCGCCATCACGCTGACCGTGCGGCCCGACCTGCGCCAGACCGGCGAAGACCAGCTGGTGAGCTGGCTGCAGGCCCGCAAGGCGGCCGTTTTGGGCATGGAGCCCGAACCCGACGCGGTGGAACGCGCCACCGCCACTGACCCCAAGGACTTGCCCAAGGAACAGGCCGCCGTCGCCTACTGGCTCAGCAAGAAGTACCGGGTGGCGCCCGAACCGCTGGGCGCACTGGTGGCCGAAGCCTATGAGGTGGGCCAGCGCGCGAAGCTGGACCCGACCCTGATTCTGGCCATCATGGCGGTGGAGTCGAGCTTCAACCCGTTCGCCCAAAGCGCCGTCGGCGCGCAGGGGCTGATGCAGGTGATGACCCACGTGCATTCGGACAAGTACGAGAATTTCGGCGGCAAGCTGGCCGCGTTTGACCCGGTCACCAACCTGCGGGTCGGCGTAAAGGTGCTGCAGGAGTGCATCGCGCGGGCCGGGTCGGTCGAAGGCGGCCTCAGGCTGTACGTCGGCGCCGGCAACAACGAAGGCGATGGCGGATACGCCGGCAAGGTGATGAACGAGCACGCCCGGCTCACGCAGGTGGCCAAAGGCCGCGCCGTACCCACGGGCCACGGCCCGGCCGCCGCGATCGTTCCGGCGGTGAGCCAACCCCGGCTGGAACCCGGCGAGAAGAAAACCATCGCCTACCTCGGGTCGTGACCGGGTCGCAGCCGGGAGCCACCGCCCGCTCTCGGCTACACTTCCAACCCGTGCGCGACTGGCGATAGGTGCGGCCTCCCCTGCGGATGCGCCACACCGACGTGGACCCCTGTCCGGCCCTGCCGGAAGACAACCACTGGGAAGCGCACCGCCCGCAACCGCTCTTTCCGGGTGGTTTGGCCGGGTGATCCGCCGTTCGCCTGGGCAGCCCTTGTCACCGCACAAGGATCACCCGTCTTGAAGGACTGCCATGTACGACCGCAACATTCTGATTGAACAGACCGACCCCGAGCTTTTCAAAGCCATCCAGCTGGAAAACGCCCGCCAGGAACACCACATCGAGCTGATCGCGAGCGAAAACTACGCCTCGCCGGCCGTGATGGCCGCGCAGGGCACGCAGCTCACCAACAAATACGCCGAGGGCTACCCCGGCAAACGCTACTACGGCGGCTGCGAGTACGTGGACATCGCCGAGCAACTGGCCATCGACCGCGTCAAGCAGATCTTCGGCGCCGATGCAGCCAATGTGCAGCCGCACTGCGGCGCCTCGGCCAACGAAGCGGTCTTCCTGGCGTTCCTGAAGCCCGGCGACACCATCATGGGCATGAGCCTGGCCGAGGGCGGCCACCTGACCCACGGCATGCCGCTGAACATGAGCGGCAAGTGGTTCAACGTGGTCAGCTACGGGCTGGACGCGAACGAGGCCATCGACTACGACTCGATGGAGCGCAAGGCCCACGAAACCAAACCCAAACTGATCATCGCCGGCGCCAGCGCGTACAGCCTGCGCATCGACTTCGAGCGATTCGCCCGGGTGGCCAAGGCTGTCGGTGCCATCTTCATGGTCGACATGGCGCACTACGCCGGCCTGATCGCCGCCGGCGTCTACCCCAACCCGGTGCCGCACGCCGACGTCGTCACCAGCACCACCCACAAGAGCCTGCGCGGACCACGCGGCGGCATCATCCTGATGAAGGCCGAACACGAGAAAGCAATCAACAGCGCCATCTTCCCGGGCCTGCAAGGCGGTCCGCTGATGCACGTGATCGCGGCCAAGGCCGTTGCCTTCAAGGAAGCGCTCGATCCTTCTTTCAAGGCCTACCAGCAACAGGTCGTCAAGAACGCCCAGATCGTGGCCGAGACCCTGACCCAACGCGGCCTGCGCATCGTCAGCGGCCGCACCGAAAGCCACGTGATGCTGGTCGACCTGCGTGCCAAGGGCATCACCGGCAAGGAAGCCGAGGCCGTGCTGGGCAGCGCCCACATGACGATCAACAAGAACGCCATCCCCAACGACCCTGAAAAACCAATGGTCACCAGCGGCGTGCGCATCGGCACCCCGGCCATGACCACCCGCGGCTTCAAGGACGCGGAGGCCCGCCTGACGGCCAACCTGATCGCCGACGTGCTCGACAACCCGCGCGATGCGGCCAACATCGAGGCTGTGCGGGCCAAGGTGAACGCGCTGACCAGCCGGTTTCCGGTTTACCGCTAGAACTTCGGCAATGCGCAGGCACTCTCAATTTTGTAGCTGTCTGCGTCCGTTTGACGCTGGGAGAACGCCAAAAAGGCCAACAAAAGCAAGGAGGCCGACATGAAATGCCCCTTTTGCGGCCACGGCGAGACCCAAGTGGTCGAGACCCGGGTGTCGGAAGACGGTGATTTCATCCGCCGGCGCCGGCAGTGCGGTGCCTGCGAAAAGCGCTTCACCACCTACGAGCGCCCCGACGTCGCGTTTCCCGCCATCGCCAAGAAGGACGGCCGGCGCATCGATTACGACCGCGCCAAGCTGCTGGCCTCGTTCAACCTCGCGCTGCGCAAACGTCCGGTCAGCACCGACCAGGTTGACAGCGCGATCGAGCGCATCGAGGAAAAGCTGCTGAACCTGGGCCTGCGCGAGGTGCCCTCGAGCCGCATTGGCGAGCTGGTGATGCGCGAGCTCAAGAAGCTCGACAAGGTCGCCTACATCCGTTTTGCCAGCGTCTACCGCAGCTTCGAAGACATCGACGACTTCAAGACGTTGGTGGACGAGGTGCGGCGCTGAAGCTGAAAGCTGTCTTGCGGGCGCTGTGCCGGGGACTGCCGCCTGTCGGACAAATTCACCCGCTGGTCAGCGACAACTGGCGACCTCCACCCGAAAATGGCATAGTGGTCGCATGGCTCAATTGCACCGCTCCATACCCGTTCGTACCCGGCGCATCCATCAAAGGGGCATGACGCTCGTCGAAGTTCTCGTCGCACTGGTCATCTTCGCCCTGGGCATGATGGGCGCAGGAGGGCTGATACTTTCAAGCATGCGGTCCAGTCAGTATTCGAGCAACGCGTCGGTGGCTATCAGTCTGGCGCGCGACTATGGCGAAATCATGCAATTGATTCCCGCCTCGGTTCAGGCCACATCCGAGGCCGGCACGGGAAACACCTTCGCGATTGACTCATCGGTAGCGATGACGGTTCCTACGCAGACCTGCAAAACCAATGCCTGCAACGGCGACCAGATGATTGCCTGGAACGTCTGGGAATGGGCCCAGCGCGTCAGCAAGGAGCTGCCCGGCGGGCGCGCCGTGGTTTGCAAGGACACCGATCCCAAAGATGCCAACGGCCTATTCCGATGGACCTGTGACGGCGCCGGAACGATGACCGTGATCAAGTTCGGCTGGTCGGCGAAAACGGGCGCTGCGGGTACAGGCGACAACATCCTCAATGCAACGGATGCGAACAACGTGGTACGGCCCAAGCTGGTGGTGACGCTGTTCGGAAACCAGGACGAGATCAACGGACTCGGAGGTACGCCGTGATGCCCGCTCGCTCCGGTTTGCGCCGCATGCACCAGGCGGGGTTGACCTTGGTGGAGCTGTTGGTCGCGATGGTGCTGATGCTGCTCGTGGCCATTGCAACCGTCGCCCTTTACAACGTGTCGAGCTCCAGCTACCGGACAGTGGACGCCAGCCAGGAGCTCCAGGACAGTGCCCGCTTTGCCATGGAGATCATCGGACAGGCCGCGCGTTCCGCCGGTTATCAGGACCGCACGGGACCGACCACCACCGCGGAGGCTTACACAGACCGGGTATTCGGTCCAACGGTTCGCGAAACCTGGCGCGTTGAAGGCCGCAACGCCCAAACGCTGACGGGCGGCAATTCTTCGGCTTATTCCAATTCCGGGGTCGTCAACAACAGCGATGCCTTGGTGGTCCGGTTCTTTGGAGCCAATTTGCCCGACCCGGCCAACCCTGCGCTGGCAAAGTTTTCCGGCGGCAATCCGGTTCCCGATGGATCAATGGTAGATTGTTCCAACCGTGCTATTCCTTACCCGAGCGGCAGCGCTGATGTAGGCGTCAGCGCCTTCTTCGTCAAGGTTCTCAACGGCGAACCGGAACTTTATTGCAAGTCTTGGAACTCTGTTTCCGGTGCGTTCAGTGACAGTCAGGTCGTCCGAGGCGTCGAGACCCTGCAAATCGTGTACGGCGTCGACACCAACAACGACGAAGTCGCCGACAAATGGCTGAGCGCCAACGCCATCTCCGACGATCCAGCCGTCAGCCCCAACTGGAACAACGTCGTGGCCATGCGAGTGGGCATGGTCTTGCGCGGCCCTGTGGGTTCCAGCCAGGGGCAGAGCGCCACCGCCGCAGAAAACGACCTGTATCCCTTGGGCAAGGCCTTCACCTGCGAAAGCACCGCGGCCAGCTGCACGCCAGCCGAGGCCGCGCACAAATTCACGCCGCCGGCGGACGGCCGCCTGCGCCGCGCCTTTGCCACCACCTTCCTGTTTCGAAGTGGTATCCAATGAGCAAGCCTGACATCCAACGTCTTCCCACCCGGCCCCGCCGGCAACGGCCTGCCGCGCGCCGCGACCGGGGCATGGCCCTGGTGTTTGTGCTCATCATGATCAGCATCGTTTTCGTCATCGCGGCGGTGTCCGCGCGCCTGGTCATCCAGGGCGAACGCACCGCCCGCAACGATCGGGACCGCCAGACCGCCCTTCAGGCCGCCGAGGTGGCTCTGTCCGACGCCGAAGTCGACATCATGGGCCCCACCAGCATCGGTACCCGGGTGGCGATGTTCGGTACGCTCCCGGCCGGAGAAGGCTGCAGCAGCGATGCCGCCACCCGCGGCTACTGTGGACGGCTGTTGCCGACGGCCAGCGCCACCTCGCTGCTCGACATATACCGGCCCATCTTCGACGTCAGCGACACCAGCAGCAGTCGCGCCTACGCCACTTTCGGCGAATTCACCGGTCGCAACGATGAGTTTGCCGTCTCCTCCAGCGGAGCCCTGCCATCGCGCCTGCCGCGTTATGTCATCGAGAAGTCCCCGATCAGTTTCCGCAACCGCGCCCAGACGGTAGGCAAACCCCTGGATGCCTATATCGTCACCGCCATCGGCTACGGTCTGAATCCGGAGACCCAGGTCATCCTCCAGGCCGTGATCTCCAAACCCGTCGCCACCAACTGACCGGGGTATCGCCATGAAACCTTTCACCCGCTGGACACTGAAACTGATGGCTCCTGCCGTCAGCGCCGCCCTGGCCTTGCTGATTGCAGGCAGCACCGCCCAGACCCCACCCGCCATGCCGCTGGTCGACCTGAGCATCGGGCCGACGGCGGTGAATCCCCAGGCCGTCAACATCGCGCTCGCCTTGTCGGTGGAGTTTCCCACGGTCGGTGCCGCCTACCGGGGCTCAAACTACAACCACGCCACAACCTACCTCGGCTACTTCGATCCCCGCGGCTGCTACAACTACAAGGATCTGACGCCTGGCGCACCCCTCTCCGGCGACTACTTTTACCGCACGGGCACGGTCGATGCAAATGGCTACTGCGACTTCAGCGGATCCACCGGCCGCTTCAGCGGCAACGCCTTGAACTACGTCACCACGTCATCCATCGACGTCTTGCGGTATGCGCTCACCGGTGGTCACCGGGTGGTCGATACGGCCAGCGCCACCGTTCTGGAACGCGCCTACCTCTACAACAGCTGGAACCTGCACAACTCGACCTATTTTCCCGCCAAGCGCATTCCGCAGGCCATGGTGGGCAAGGTGATCCCGCCGCTGATCGCCAACAGCGACGTGATCGGCGGTGGCTGCCAGGACAAGGTCTGGTTCGGCACCTCAACGGTGTCGGTCAGTTGCGACACGGCCGGTACCACGTCTTCGGGCAACCTGAACCCCACCGGGGTCGTCGGCACGGTCACCATCACCACCACCAACGTGGTCACGGTCCCGAAGGGCGATCCGGCGCCGGCTGGTGGCGTGTACCAATCCACCGACTGGATCCTCCGGACCACCGCGCCGACCACCTCCACGGTCATGCCGACCGAGGGAACCATCACCTTTGTAGACGTTCCCATCGCCATACCCAACGGCACCACCACCAGCCCGCCACCGCCGCCGATCACGAATGCCCAGGCCTTCCTCACCACCACCTACACACTGGTGGCCGGCACCTACTCCCTCACACCGCCGGCTCCGCCCGCACCGCAGGACGCCATCGGCACAATCGACGTGCCGCTTTCCGGTACGCGCTATTTCACCTCGGTCGCCCCGGGCGCGCCGTACAGGACGCTCAGTCTCGACAAGCGACCCGGCCAGAACAACACGGTGAACGTATGCCGCGTCAACAACAACCAAGACAACCCTGGCAATTTCAAGGGGCGTTTGACGGCAGCTGGCGACCCGACCGACGAAACGGGCTCTTGCGGCGGCTCGGGCGTCTACAGCGGATACCCGTCGAAGGGCCGCATCAGATCGAACCTGCCACGCACCGTCTATGAGCAGTTGCAATCCGTCAACACCTACGGCGTCTACACCGCGCAGAACATCTACCGCGCCTACACCCTCCAGCGCCAGTACGACCTGTACAACGGCTTCGACAACTACGTCGTCACCAGCACCTCCGTCGGCACCGCCACCGTCACCACCACCGGCGTGATTTACGCCCGGGTCAAGGTCTGTGACGACATGGAAAAGACCACGCGCACCGACCTGTGCGAGCGCTACCCGAATGGCAACTACAAGCCGGTTGGCGAAATCCAGCGCAACGCTGCCGGCGTGCGACTGGCCGCCTTTGGTTATTTGCTGGACAACAACACCTCACGCTACGGCGGGGTGTTGCGCGCGCCGATGAAATACCCCGGCCCGACCTACATCGACCCGAACGGCCTGCAGCAGACCAACGCGTACTCTGAGTGGGATGCCAGTACAGGCGTGTTTCACGCGGACCCCCTGGGCGCGGCACCCACCTACGCCTACAGTGGGGTGATCAATTACCTGAACCGTTTTGGCACCACCGGCACGCCGGGCGCCTACAAAGGGTACGACCCGGTGGGCGAGTTGTATTACGAAGCGCTGCGCTATTTCCAGGGCCTGGCGCCCAGTTCGCAGGCCACCACCGGTGCCACCGCGGCCATGGCTGATGGCTTTCCGTACTACACCACCGCGGGCACCGCCCCCGCACGGTGGCAGGATCCGCTTCAGAACGCCTGCGAGCGAAAGAACTTCATTCTGACCATCGGCGACGTCAACACCCACTACGACAAAGAGCTTCCGGGCCACCGTTTTGCCGGAAGTTCGCTGGAAACCACGGTCGACCCCACCCGCTCGGCCGTGACGATTCCGAACAGCACCCAGTCGTTTGACGCCGCCGCCTGGACCGACCTGCTGACAGGATTTGAGAACAATGAGTCCAAGAGCTACACCGATTCCCAGGGGCGGGCACAGAACACCACCGGCAATCCGAACCCGAACACCAACAACACGGACTTGGCGATCCGTGCCACCGGCTCGGGTGGCCGTTCCGCTTTCTACTGGGCCGGAGCCGCTTACTGGGCCAATACCCAGGCCATCCGCAAGGATGTCGATTCTGGCGGAATGAGCATGAAGGACGTCCGGGTCAAGACTTTCACCATCGACGTCGACGAGGGCGGCAATGGCGACATCGAGGACACCAATCCGCGCGGCATCAAACCGCGGCGCAGCAGTTTCTACCTGGCAGGCAAGTACGGCTGGTTCAAAGACGACAACCTCGATGGCAATCCGTTCCGGAGATCTGGCGGATTGAACGACAACACCGAATGGCAGAACCCGAGTGTGCCCAATACACCCGACGGCTATGTGCTGGCCAGCCAGGCCCAGCAATTGATTGCCGGCATTCGCAAGTTCTTTGCGGCAGCCACGAACGCCCAGGGTGCAGCCACCGCTTCGGCCGTCAGCACTTCTCGCTTCACGGCCAACGCTCCCAACGGCGATTTTTTTGCGCCACTGTTCTACTCGGGTGACTGGTCTGGTACGGTGCAACGCACCCGCCTGGTTCTGAACACAAGCACTGGACAGATCGAGTCCATGCCGGGGGCGGTTTGGGATGCCGGTGTCATTCTCACCTCGGCAGCGACGACAACCACGACACCGCTCCCTGACGCCTATGTCAAACCTGCAGATCGCAAGATCTTCACCTTGTCGCGTGACAGTGGGGCCACGGTGGGTCAAGCATTCACGGTGGCCAACAAAGACAATCTCGACACCGAGGTGCGAACGGCGCTTGGCACCAACCCAGCCACCAGCGTGGCGGATGCATTCACCGACCAGCGCATCAACTGGCTTCGAGGTGACATGAGCAATGAGCTGGTCCCAAGTGGCGGGAACTTGCGCAAGCGCGGCAGCGTCATGGGTGACGTCATCAGCTCCGGCCCGGTTTACAAAGAGGACGCCGATCCCAATATCACCGGACCTGGTTACCTGGCGTTTTCGCAGAGCGTCACCAGCCGTACCGCAACGATTTACGTCGGCGCCAACGACGGCATGATGCACGCGTTCCGCGCGAGCGATGGCAAGGAACTGTTCGCCTACATACCTCGAGCGGTGGCGCCCTATTTGAACCGTCTGACCCATCCTGGCTACTTGCACCGCCCCTATGTCGATGCAGTGCCGCAGGTCGGCGAGGCGCAAGTCGAATCCAGTTGGAAGACGCTGCTTGCCTCCGGCATGGGTGGCGGCGCACAAGGTGTTTTCCTCCTTGACGTAACCACACCGGAGTCTTTTGGCGCAAACAACGTGCTGTGGGAATTCACCGATGCGGACGATCCGCAGATGGGCAACGTGGTCACCCAGCCGGCGCTGATGAAGCTCAAGGTCCCAGGCGCGTCCGGTTCCCCAGCCACGTACAAATGGTTCGTCGTCGTCGGCAGCGGGTATAACAATTACAAGGCAGATGGCAATGTCACGACGAGTGGAGCCCAGGCCATGTTCTTTCTCAGTGTCGACAAGGCCGCCAATGCGGCTTGGCACGAAGGAACCAACTATTTCAAACTGAGCCTGCCCGTGGCAAACGGCACCATTGCCAACGGTCTGTCCAATCCTGGTTTCCTGACTGGCCCCGCTGGCGAAGCGACACTGCTGTATGCGGGGGATCTCCAAGGGAACGTCTGGAAGATCGATTTGACGGCGGGTATCAACAGTGCCAATCTTGCGGATTCGGTCTTCCAGGGCAGCGGAACCCGCCAGGCTTTCTTTGTGGCCACCAATGCGTCGGGCACTCGTCAGCCGATCACCACCACCCCGCAGGTCGTGGAAGCGAACGCCACGGGCTACATGGTTGTATTCGGCACCGGCAAGTACGTCGAACCCAACGACAACTCCAACGCGGATGTGCAGTCCATTTACGGCATATGGGATTCTTCGGAAAACTCGGTGTCCGCCTTCACAGCGCCACGCAGTTCGCTCTTCCAGCGAACTGCCTCGTTGTCAGGAACGTCCGTGGTGCTGAGTACCACAACCTTTGCGTTTGGAACCAACGCCTCGGCAACACCCACGCAGTATCGTGGCTGGTACATTGACCTGCCACAGACCCGTGAACGCGTGGCCGTGGAACCCGCCTTGGGCATCGGAATCGTGGCCTTCAGTGCCGCCATCCCGGAGGGCACCTGCTCGGGTGATGGAAGCGGGCGACGCTACTGCCTCAACCCGGTCTATGGCACCAATCAAGGCTGTGACACCGGCACATCCCTTGGCATCCCCAGCGGACCCAAGATCATCCAGTACGAACTCGACGCTTCGTCTTACACCGCGCGTACGCCGACAGGAAGGCGTACGGTAACCATTGAACAAAAAGTCCTGAACTCCAGCACCAAAATCACCGATGCTGGAAACGCCTTGGTTTCGAGCAGCACGGTGCAATCCATTTCCATACCGGCAGGAAGAATCAGCTGGCGCGAACTACGGCAGTAAATGGCGATACCATGCAACAGCATCACGCAAACAGATTTGCTATGAATCGTGCCCAGCCCATGAACACTTTGCAAAGGCGCGCCGCCGGGTTCACGCTGATTGAGCTCATGATCACGGTTGCCGTGGTCGGAATTCTGGCGGCCATCGCCTACCCGGCTTACACCAACCAGATCGCCAAGGGCCGACGTGCTGAGTGTCGCGCGGGCTTGATGCAAGCACTGCAACAACAGGAGCGTTATTTCACCCAGTTCAATACTTACGCGGCCACGGCGACGGCGAACAACAACATCAGGACATTCTCGGGTGACACTGCGACAAGGAGCGCTTGCAACAGCTTCACGGCAACGGCCTGTGGATCCGGGCTGACCGATTGCGTACTGGTCGAAGGAACCATGCGCCAAGCGGACCCAGCCGGCATCACCCAACTGTCGCTGTCCAGCCAAGGCACCAAGGGGTGCAGAATCAACGGCGGTGCTACGGTCACCGGCAACACAACCTGCTGGCCCTGACATGAAACGCCGCGCCAACATCCGTGGATTCACACTCATCGAGTTGATGGTGACCGTCTCGTTGGCGGCTGTCCTGATGGTCTTGGCTGTTCCGTCCATGCAAGAGATGCTTGCCACCCAGCGGGTTCGTGGCGCCGCCAGCGAGCTGCTGATTACTGCGCAAGAAACACGCAGCGCCGCGCTGAAATTCAACCGTCGCGCTGTAGCCCGTCCCGTTGATGCCAGCGCTGGCTGGAAAGGTGGTTGGAACATTTACATCGACAACAACGCCAATGCAACCTTTGAAACCGGAACAGACACTCTGGTCATCTCGCACGATGCGTTGACCGGTGACGCCGTGGTCGCCAAACTCAGCGGCGGGAATTCGAACGATTTTTTTGCCTATCAGGGCACTGGATTTCTCGATCCGTCCATCAGCGGTTCCGCTAATGCAACTTGGGAAATCAGTTCGCCTGGAACGAGCAGGCGCCGTTGCTTGGTCATCGAACGGTCTGGACGCGCTCGCATCCACGAACCGCCATCCGGCTCCACCTGTTCGGGCGTTAGTTCTTGATGCGTCCTTCGGGTGCAGCTAGGCCATCGGAAATGGCCTTGGCTTTGGCTCAGACCTGCCTCACCCTCACCGCCCCCAACCCCCGCGTCGGCTGTGTGCTGACCTCGCCCGACGGCGACGTCATTGGCGCCGGCCACACCCAGCAGGCGGGCGGGCCGCACGCCGAAATCATGGCGCTGCGTGATGCGCAGGCACGCGGTGCGTCCACCGCAGGCGCTACCGCCTGGGTCACGCTGGAGCCCTGCTCGCACCATGGCCGCACCGGGCCGTGCTGCGACGCGCTGATCGCTGCCGGCATCCGCAAGGTGGTCGCTTCGCTGGCCGATCCGAATCCGCTGGTGGCCGGGCAGGGTTTCGCGCGCCTGCGGGCAGCGGGGATCGAGGTGGAAGTCGGCCCGGGCGCGGCCGAGTCGCGCGAACTCAACCTGGGTTTTTTCAGCCGCATGGTCCGCGGCACGCCTTGGGTACGCATGAAGCTGGCGGCCTCGCTGGATGGCAAGACCGCGCTGGACAACGGCCTCAGCCAGTGGATCACCGCCCCCGCAGCGCGCGCCGACGGCCACGCCTGGCGCGCGCGCGCCTGTGCGGTGCTGACCGGCATCGGCACGGTGCTCGGTGACGACCCGCTGCTCGACGTGCGCCTGGTCGAGACGCTGCGGCAGCCCCATCTGGTCATCGTGGACAGCCGGCTTGAAACCCCACCCGGCGCACGCCTGTTCGGCCTGCAGCGACAGGTCTTGGTCTACGCGGCCCTAGACGACCCGGCGCGCCGCGCCGGGCTGGAGGCCCGGGGCGCCACCGTGATCGTGTTGCCGGACGCGGGGGGGACCCGGGTGGACATGCCGGCCCTGTTGCGCGACCTGGCGCGCCGTGAGGTCAACGAATTGCATGTCGAGGCCGGGCATCGCCTGAACGGCGCCCTGGTCGGCGCGGGTCTGGTGGACGAGTTCGTCGCCTACCTGGCGCCCAAGCTCATCGGGCATGGTCAGGGCATGGCGGACTTCGGACCGCTCGGCGATCTGGCGCAGGCCGTCGCGCTGGAGTTCCGGTCCACCCAGATGATCGGGCCCGACCTGCGCCTGCTGGCCCGGGTGGCCGGCCGGGACCGCTTCTAGGTGGGTTTTTCCACCTGCCGGCCCGGAACCGGTCCCATTCCCTGCGAAAATCGACCCATGTTCACCGGAATCATCACCGGCGTGGGGCGCATCGCCGCCGTGCACGACCTGGGTAGCTCTTCAGACCACGGCAAGCGCCTGAGCATCGAAGCCCCGCCGGGCTACCTCGAAGACGTCGGTCTGGGGGACAGCATCGCACTCAACGGCGCCTGCATGACGGTCACCACGCTGGCGCCGCACCACAACCGCTTCACCGTCGACATTTCGGCCGAATCACTGCACAAGACTGCCGGCCTGGACCAACCCGGCCCGATCAACCTGGAGAAAGCCCTGCGCGCCAACGACCGGCTCGGCGGCCACATCGTGTCCGGCCACGTCGACGGTGTCGGCCGCGTGACCCGCATGGAGCAGGTCGGCGAAAGCTGGCACCTGGCGGTGCTGGCGCCGGGCGCACTCCGCAAATACCTGGCCTACAAGGGCTCGATCACGGTCAACGGCGTCAGCCTCACGGTCAACCGCGTCGACGACCGGCCCCAGGGCTGCGAAGTCCACATCAACCTGATCCCGCACACGGTGGAGAACACCGCGCTGGGTGCGCTGCGCGCGGACAGCCCCGTCAACCTGGAGATCGACCTGATCGCCCGTTACGTGGAACGCATGCTGGGCGCCGACCTTCAAGACTCTCACAAGGAACCCGCATGACCGAGCCCAACCCCGTCGCCATCTCTCCGGTGGAAGACATCATCGACGAGATGCGCGCCGGCCGCATGGTGATCCTGGTCGACGAAGAAGACCGCGAGAACGAAGGCGACCTGGTGCTGGCCGCCGACCACGTGACCCCTGAGGCGATCAACTTCATGGCGCGCTTTGGCCGTGGGCTGATCTGCCTCACCCTCACGCGCGAGCGCTGCGAGCACCTGCGGTTGCCGCCCATGGCCGCGCGCAACGGCACCTTCTACAGCACCGCGTTCACCGTGTCGATCGAGGCAGCCGAGGGCGTGACCACCGGCATCTCCGCCGCCGACCGCGCACGCACCGTGCAGGCCGCCGTGGCGCCCGACGCCCGGCCCTCCGACCTGGTGCAGCCGGGCCACATCTTTCCGTTGCAGGCGGTCGACGGCGGTGTGCTGATTCGCGCCGGACACACCGAAGCGGGTTGTGACCTGGCCGCCATGGCGGGCTGTTCGCCGGCCGCGGTGATCTGCGAGATCATGAAGGACGACGGCACCATGGCGCGGCTGCCCGACCTGCAGCTCTTCGCGGCCGAACACGGCCTGAAGATCGGCACCATCGCCGACCTGATCCACCACCGCAGCCGCAATGAATCGCTGGTCGAGAAGATCGGTGAGCGGCCGATGCAGACCGCCTACGGCGAATTCACCGCGCATGCGTTTCGCGACAAGACCAGTCAGTCGGTGCACCTGGCGCTGGTCAAGGGCCGCTGGAGCGCGGACGACGCCGTGCCGGTGCGGGTGCACGAGCCGCTCTCGGTGCTCGATGCGCTGGAGATCCGCCGCTCGATGCACTCCTGGGGTCTGGACAGCAGCCTGCACTACCTCAACGCGCAGGGCAAGGGCGTGGCCGTGCTGCTCAACTGCGGCGAAAGCCCGGAACGGCTGCTGCAGCAGTTCGACGGCACCGCGCGCGCTGCGCAGGCCCCCGAGCGCGGACGCATGGACCTGCGCACCTACGGCATCGGCGCGCAGATCCTGCGCGAATGCGGCGTGCACAAGATGCGCCTGATGGGCAACCCGCGCCGCATGCCGAGCATGACCGGCTACGGCCTCGAAATCACCGGTTACATCCCAAAGGAATGAATCATGTTCGGAGCAGACAAAGGAACCGGCGACCGCATGGACGGCGCCAAGCTCAGAATCGGTATCGTGCAGGCCCGGTTCAACGAAAGCATCACCGACGCCCTGGCCCAGGCCTGCCTGGCCGAGCTGGAGGCCCTGGGGGTCGGCAGCAAACACATTGCGCACATCAAGGTGCCGGGCGCCCTGGAAGTGCCGGTGGCGCTGCAGGCGCTGGCCGAGAAAGATGAATACGACGCGCTGATCGCACTGGGCTGCATCATCCGCGGCGAGACCTACCATTTCGAACTGGTGGCCAACGAATCCGGCGCCGGCGTGAGCCGCGTCGCGCTCGACTACCAGGTGCCCGTGGCCAACGCCATCCTCACGACCGAAAACCTCGAACAGGCGATCGCGCGCCAGACCGACAAAGGCCGCGACGCCGCGCGGGTGGCGGTCGAAATGGCCAACCTGCTGGACCATCTGCCATGAGCGCCTTGCAGAACCGCCCGCGGCCTTCTCACGCCGCAGTGCACAGCGCGGAGCTTGACCAATGAGCGCCGACTCCGGCACCACCAGCAAACGCCCGCCCCGCCAGACTCGCACCGGCACCACGGCCACCGGCGCGCGCAAGGCGGCGTCCAAGTCGGTGCGCAGCCGCGCGCGCGAGTTCGCCCTGCAAGGCCTCTACCAGCACCTGGTGGGTGGCAATCCGGCGGCCGACATCGACACCTTCACCCGCGACCTGGCGGGCTTCCACAAGGCCGACGCTGCCCACTTTGATGCACTGCTGCACGGCTGCATCGAGCAGGCCGCCGACCTGGACGCACTGATCGTTCCGCTGCTGGACCGCAAGCTGGCCGAAATCTCGCCGATCGAACACGGCATCATGTGGATTGGCGCCTTCGAGTTCCTGCACTGCCCCGACGTGCCGTGGCGCGTGGCGCTGAACGAATGCATCGAGCTGGCCAAGGAGTTCGGCGGCACCGACGGCCACAAATACGTCAACGCCGTGCTCAACGGCCTGGCGCCAAAGCTGCGTACCGCCGAAGTCGAAGCCGACCGCATCGCCGGCAAGGCCCGTCCATGAAGATCGCCCGGCGCGCTGAACGCATCGAGCCTTTCTACGTCATGGAAGTGGCCAAGGTGGCCAACGAGATGGCGCGTGACGCGGCCGGCTCCGGCATGCCGATGGTGTTCCTGAACATCGGCGAGCCCGATTTCACCGCGCCGCCCCGCGTGCAGCAGCGTGCCATGCAGGCCATTCATCACGGCGGGACCAAATACACCGCCGCAATCGGCTTGATGCCCGTGCGCGAGCGCATCACCCAGTGGTATCGGCAGCGCTTCGGGGTCAAGGTCCCGCCCGAGCGCATCGTTCTCACCGCAGGCGCCTCGGCCGCGCTGCAGCTGGCCTGCCTGGCGCTGATCGATGCGGGCGACGAAGTCCTGATGCCCGATCCGAGCTACCCATGCAACCGGCATTTCGTGAGCGCGGCCGACGGCACGGCGGTGCTGATTCCGACCACGGCGGCCGAGCGCTTCCAGCTCAGCGCCGACAAGGTGGCCGCAGCCTGGGGGCCGAAGACGCGCGGCGTGCTGCTGGCCTCGCCCTCGAATCCCACGGGCACCTCGATCGACCCGGCCGAGCTGCGCCGCATCCACGCGGTGGTGCAAGGCCATGGCGGCGTCACGCTGGTCGACGAAATCTACCTCGGCCTGAGTTTTGACACCGCCTTCGGGCAGACCGCGCTGGCCATCGACGACCAGGTCATCAGCATCAACAGCTTCTCCAAGTACTTCAACATGACCGGCTGGCGCCTGGGCTGGCTGGTGGTGCCCGAAGCCCTGGTGCCCGCCATCGAGCGGCTGGCGCAGAACCTGTACATCTGCCCCAGCACCGTGTCCCAGCACGCGGCGCTGGCCTGTTTCGACGCCGAGAGCATCGCCGAATACGAAAGGCGGCGCGCCGAGTTCAAGGCAAGGCGTGACTTTTTCATCCCCGCGCTCAACGCGCTGGGCCTGAAGGTCCCGGTGATGCCCGACGGCGCCTTCTACGCCTGGGCCGACTGCACGCAGGCCTGCGAGAAGCTGGGCGTGAAGGACAGCTGGGAATTCGCGTTCGAGCTGATGAAGCGCGCGCGCGTGGCGGTCACGCCGGGGCGCGACTTCGGCACCGCCGAGACCGCGCGCTACGTGCGCTTTTCCACCGCCAGTTCGATGGACCAGCTGCGCACGGCCGTGCAGCGTCTGCAAACCCTGCTCGCCTGACGCCATGGCCTTTTCGCTGCCGATCCGCATCTACTGGGAAGACACCGACGCCGGCGGTATCGTCTTCTACGCCAATTACCTGAAATTCTTCGAGCGCGCCCGCACCGAATGGCTGCGCTCGCTCGGGATCCACCAGCAAGCGCTGCGCGAGGCCACTGGCGGCATCTTCGTCGTCGCCGAAGCCAAGCTGACATACCACCAACCGGCACGGCTCGACGACGAACTGATCGTCACCGCGCGGCTGACGGAGGCCGGTCGGGCCTCCCTCACCATGGTGCAGGAAGCACGCCTGCGGTCACAGCCCGCGCTCGACGGCGGCTCTCGCTTGCTCTGCGAAGGCCAGATTCGCGTCGGTTGGGTGGACGCGGCCACGCTCAAACCGGCGCGGATGCCGTCTCACGTTCTGGAAGCCTTTCAATGAACAGCAACCTTTCCATTCTGAACCTGGTGCTGCACGCGAGTTTCGTGGTGCAGCTCGTGATGCTGCTGCTGGTGGGCGTCTCCATCGCGAGCTGGGCCGCCATCTTTCGCAAACTGTTCGCGCTGAAACGGGTGAAGGCGCTCAACGAGGCCTTCGAGCGCGAGTTCTGGTCGGGCACCAGCCTGAACGACCTCTATGCGTCGGCGGCCCAGAACGCCAAGACCGCCGGCCCGATGGAGCGCATATTCGCCAGCGGCATGCGCGAGTTCCAGAAGCTGCGCGAGCGCCACATCACCGACACCGGCACGCTGCTCGACGGCGCGCGCCGGGCCATGCGCGCGAGCTACCAGCGCGAGCTCGACGTGGTGGAGTCCAACCTGTCGTTCCTGGCCTCCGTCGGCTCGGTATCGCCTTACGTGGGGCTGTTCGGCACCGTCTGGGGCATCATGCACGCCTTCACCGGCCTGGCCAGCCTGCAGCAGGTGACCCTGGCCACCGTGGCGCCCGGCATCGCCGAGGCGCTGGTGGCCACTGCGATCGGCCTGTTCGCCGCGATTCCCGCCGTGGTGGCCTACAACCGCTTCGCGCACGACATCGACCGGGTGGCCAACATGCTGGAGACCTTCATCGAGGAGTTCTCCAACATCCTGCAGCGCAACCTGGGCGCCCAGTCGGCGTCAGGCCGCTAGCCTGGAGGATTGCCATGCCCGCCGTCGTTTCCAGGGGCCGAGGTCGCCGCACCATCAACGAGATCAACATGGTCCCGTTCATCGACGTGATGCTGGTGCTGCTGATCATCTTCATGGTGACCGCGCCGCTGATCGCGCCCAGCATGATCGACCTGCCGAGCGTGGGCAAGGCGCCCAAGCAGCCGGACCAGGTGATCCAGATCGTGATCGGCAAGGACGAAAGCCTCGAACTCAAGAACGGCGACAAGGGCCGCAAGCTCGGCGCGCGGGAGATCGCCGCGGCGGTCAAGCAGGCCCAGGCGGGGCAGACCAACAGCGCCGTGGTCATCAGTGCCGACCGCAGCGTGAAGTACGAAAGCGTGGTCAAGGTGATGGACGCGCTGCAGCGTGCCGGTGTGCAACGTGTGGGCCTGTCGGTCCAGCTCGCCCCCTGAGAGGACCTTCCCCGACGCCTTGGCCCGGACACCATGAGCACCTCCACCGCCGATTGGGCCGAATTCGCGCCCCCCGAGCCGCCGGCGCAGCTGCGGGCGCTCGGCCTGGCGATCCTGGTCCATGCGTTGTTGCTGGGCGCGCTGGGCTGGGGCGTGAGCTGGCGGCACCAGGCCGAACCATTGACGGTCGAGGCCGAACTCTGGTCCGCCGTGCCGCAGCAGGCGGCGCCGCGGCTCCAGGCACCGCCACCGCCGCCCCCACAGCCCCAGCCGCAACCCGAGCCCCGCCCGGCGCCACCGCCCCCACCGCCGCCGCCGGACACGGCCCAGCGCGACGCCGACATCGCGCTGGAGCGCCAGAAAAAAGAGGCCGAAGCCCAGGCTGCCCGGCTCAAGGCGGAGCAGGAACAGAAGCGGCGCCAGAAACTGGAGGCCGAGAAGAAGGAAGCGCTCCAGCGCGAGCGAGAACAGAAACGCCTGGCCGCCGAAAAGGCCGAGCAGGAGCGGCAGAAGAAAGCTGTCGAAGCGCGCGCGGCCAAGGAGAAGGAAGCGGCCCGGACCAGGGAAGAGACCGCCCGCGCCGAGAAGGAACTCAAGGCCCAGCGCGAAGCCAACCTGCGCCGGATCGCGGGCCTGGCCGGCGCCACCGGCAGCGACACCGCCACCGGAACCGCCCAGCGCTCAGCGGGCCCTTCAGCCAGCTACGCCGGCAAGGTTGCCGCACGCGTCAAGCCCAACATCGTGTTCACTGACGACATTGCCGGCAACCCGATGGCCGACGTGGAGGTGCGCGCCGCGCCCGACGGCACCATCCTGGGCACCCCCCGCCTGCTGAAGTCCAGCGGCGTCAAGGCCTGGGACGACGCGGTGCTCAAGGCGATCGTGAAGACCGAAAAGCTGCCGCTGGACACCGACGGCCGCGCGCCAGCGACGCTGATCATCGGTTTCCGGCCCAAAGACTGACGATCAGATCGCTATTCTTTTTGTAGCTGCTCGTCGCCGCCGCGCGCTGGGAAGCGGCACAAACGGGCCTGAAAAAGGCCCAAAAATGCCCCGAAATCACTCGTAAACGACCACCGCCTGGCCCGCCGAGGCCTGCGCAGCCCAACCGGCCAATGCGGCGTCGCTGGGGAAGAAACGGGCCTGTTCGCCAAGCTGCAATTCGGCGCGGGCACCCAGCGCGGCCTGCTGACGTTCCAGGCTCAGACGCACCGGCAGGCCCCGCAGCAGTTCGCCCTGCTCGGTCATTTCGCGCCGCGCCGGGAAATCGCGCACCAGGCGCGCCACATCCGGCGCCGCGCCATTGACGGCCACCCGCAGGTACTTGCCGAAGCGGCAACGCGCGCCGGGCAGGTCCCAGACCTGTTGCACCGTCAGCTGCAGGCCCCCGGAGAAGCGGTCGGGCATCAGCTTGCCCATCACCACGACCAGTTCGTCGTCCTTGAACAGGCCCCGGTTCGCGTTGATCAGTTCCTCGTCGGCGCGCGCGTCGATGACGCCGGATGCGTCGTCGATCTTGAACAGGCCCAGCTTGCCGCGCTGGCCGTTGATGACCCGGAAGTCGGTCACGATGCCGGCCAGCAGCTGCGGCTCGCGGCTGTCGGTGAGCTCGGCGATGGGCCGACGCACGAACTGGCGCACCTCACGCGCCACCTCGTCGAACAGGTGGCCCGAGAGGTAAAAGCCGATCGCCGTCTTCTCCAGCGTCAGCCGCTCCTTCACGCCCCAGGGCGTGGCCGGGACCAGTTCGGGCTCCTGGGTGCTGGAACCGTGGTCGTCGTCGCCGCCGAGGTCGAACAGGCCACCCTGGTGCGCGTTGGCCGCCGTCGCGTTGGCAAAGTCGAACGCGCGCTCGATGCTGGCCACCAGCGCAGCACGGTTCAGCTGCAGCGAATCAAAGGCGCCGGCCTTGACCAGCGCCTCCACCGTGCGCTTGTTCAGCCGGGTGCGGTCCACCCGCACGCAGAAGTCGAACAGGCTGCTGAACGGACCGCCCTCCTCGCGCGCTTTCACGATCGCTTCGATCGCCTGCTGCCCCGTGCCCTTGATGGCGCCCAGGCCGTAGCGGATCACCGTGTCCGACACCGGCTCGAACCGGTAGACGCCGCGGTTGACGTCGGGAGGATCGAAGCGGATGCCGAACTTCAGCGCATCCTCGAACAGCACTTTGAGCTTGTCGGTGTCGTCCATTTCCACGGTCATGTTGGCGCAGAAGAACTCGGCCGTGTAGTGCACCTTGAGCCAGCCGGTGTGGTAGGCCAGCAGCGAATAGGCTGCCGCGTGCGACTTGTTGAAGCCATAGCCCGCGAACTTCTCCATCAGGTCGAAGATCTCGTCGGCCTTGGCCTCGGGCATGCCGTGGGTGGCCAGCGCACCGGCGCGGAATTTCTCCCGCTCCTTGGCCATTTCCTCGGCTTTCTTCTTGCCCATCGCACGTCGCAGCAGGTCGGCGCCACCGAGGCTGTAGCCGCCCAGGATCTGCGCGGTCTGCATCACCTGTTCCTGGTAGACCATGATGCCGTAGGTCTCGGACAGCATCTGGGCCACCGCCGGGTGCGGGTACTCGACCGTCTCGCGGCCATGCTTGCGCGCCACGAAGCTGGGGATCAGGTCCATCGGGCCGGGGCGGTACAGGGCATTGAGCGCGATCAGGTCCTCGAGCCGGGTCGGCCTGGCGTCGCGCAACATGCCCTGCATGCCACGGCTTTCAAACTGGAACACGGCCTCCGTGCGGCCGTCGGCGAACAGCTTGTAGGTCGCGGCGTCGTCCAGCGGCACGTTCTCGAACGCGAAGTCTTCCTGCCCGGGGTGGCGCTTGCGGATGAATTCGCGCGCGATCTCCAGAATGGTCAGCGTGGCCAGGCCCAGGAAGTCGAACTTCACCAGGCCGATGGACTCCACGTCGTCCTTGTCGTACTGGCTCACCGCCGAATCGCTGCCGGGCTGCTGGTACAGCGGGCAGAAATCGGTGAGCTTTCCCGGCGCGATCAGCACGCCGCCGGCGTGCATGCCGATGTTGCGCGTCATGCCTTCGAGCTTCTGCGCCATTTCGATGACGGTGCGCACCTCTTCTTCCTTCTCGACCCGCTCGGCCAGCAGCGGCTCCAGCTCCAGCGCGTAGTTGGCCTTGTCGCCTTCCTTTTTCGTCGTCGGCGGGTAGGCCAGCGTGTACGTCTGCCCGGGTTTGGCGGGCACCAGCTTGGAGATGCCGTCGCAGAAGGTGTAGCTCATGTCCATCACGCGGCCCACGTCACGGATCGCGGCCTTGGCGGCCATGGTGCCGAAAGTGGCGATCTGGCTCACCGCGTCCTTGCCGTACTTCTGCTTGACGTAGTCGATGACGCGGTCGCGGTTGGCCTGGCAGAAGTCGATGTCGAAGTCGGGCATGGACACCCGCTCCGGGTTCAGGAAGCGCTCGAACAGCAGCGCGTATTCCAGCGGGTCCAGGTCGGTGATCTTGAGTGCGTAGGCCACCAGCGAGCCTGCACCCGAGCCGCGGCCCGGCCCGACCGGGCAGCCGTGCGTCTTGGCCCACTGGATGAAGTCGCCCACGATCAGGAAGTAGCCCGGGAACCCCATCTTCAGGATCGTGGCCAGCTCGAACTCCAGCCGCTGCACGTAGCGCGGCCGCTCGGCCTCGCGCCGCGCCGGGTCCGGATAGAGGTGGCGCAGGCGCTCGTCCAGGCCTTCGAAGGACACGTGGCGGAAGTAGTCTTCCACCGACAGCACCTGGCCGTTGACCGGCGGGATCGGAAAGTTGGGCAGCTGCGGCTTGCCCAGCACCAGGGTCAGACTGCAGCGGCGGGCAATCTCCACGGTGTTGGCCAGCGCGCTGGGCACGTCGGCGAACAGCGAGCGCATTTCGGCGCTGCTCTTGAAGTACTGCTCGGGCGTGAACCGGCGCACACGCCTGGGATTGGCCAGGATCTCGCCTTCGGCGATGCAAACACGAGCCTCGTGGGCCTCGAAATCGTCGCGGGCATGGAATTGCACCGGGTGTGTGGCCACCACCGGCAGGTTCAACCGCGCCGCAAGCTGCACCGCGCCCACCACCTGGACTTCATCGTCGGCGCGACCGGCGCGTTGCAGTTCCAGGTAAAAACGGTGCGGAAAGATCGATGCCAGCTGCAGGGCCAGGTCGGCCGCCCGGCGGGCATCGCCCTGCACCAGCGCCTGGCCCACCGGCCCGGCCTGTGCACCCGACAGCAGGATCAGGCCCTCGGAAAGCTCCTTCAGCCAATCGAGCCGCACCACCGCCTGCGTCTTGACGACATTGCCCGTCCAGGCGCGCGCGAGCAGCTCGCACAGGTTCAGGTAACCCTGCCGGCCCTGCACCAGCAGGACCATGCGCGACAGCACACTGGCGTCCTTGCCCAAGCCTTCCACAACGATCTCGGCCCCGATCAGCGGCTTCACGCCCTGGGCTCGCGCCTCCTTGTAGAACTTGATCGCGCCGAACAGGTTGCCCAGGTCGGTGATCGCCAGCGCCGGCTGGCCATCGGCGGCGGCCGCGCGGACCACTTCGTCGATGCGGTTGGTGCCGTCGACGACGGAAAACTCGGTGTGCAGGCGCAGGTGAACGAACATGCGACTGATTGTAGGAGCCAGACGCCCTTGCGCCCGCCCGTCTGGCACTACAAAAACAAGAGCTGCCCGTGGCCACCCGACGAGGGGAAAACCCGGTTTTCGCCCCAAAAAGGCACCGCAACGGCGTCCAAAACGATAAAAAGCCTGTCCGGACGGGCCCGGGCAGGCTTTTCGGCGTCGGGCCCGCGGGGATTCAGCCGCGCAGGCGCGCCGCCACCTCTGCCACGCGCTGGCCGAAGCGGCGCGCGGTTTCGAGGTCGCCCTCGTTCATCTCGTCGGCGCCGGCGTCGCCCGGCGTCTGGGCCATCGGGCCGGCCGACGAGGCCAGGTAGTTGATGTCACTGCGCTGGGAGGCCTTGGTGTTGTTGTAGTTCTGGCCGGTGCCGACCCAGATGCCGCCATGCTGCATCGCCAGCGTCATGAAGTAATGCAGCGTGGAGTGCTTGTCCCCGTTGACGTTGGCACTGGCTGTGAAGCCGCCGAAGACCTTGTCTTTCCACGACTGGGTGTACCAGGTCTTGGCGGATGCGTCGGCGAACTTCTTGAACTGCCAGCTCACGCTGCCCATGTAGGTCGGGCTGCCGAAGATGATCGCATCGGCGCCCGCCAACGCGTCCTGTGCGCCTTCGGGCAGGTTGCCGTCGGCGTCGATTTCCAACAGTTGGCCTTGGGCGCCGTCGGCGACCGACTGCGCCACGCGCCGGGTGTGACCGTAGCCCGAATGAAAAACCACTGCGACGTTCGTCATGAAAAGACTCCTTGAGGTTGAACGATTGAGAAAAAACGGGAAAAAACCCGGGTTCAGCGCTGACGCTTCGCGTCCAGGCTCCAGCCGCCGGCGCCATGGGCGGCCAGCACCAGCAGCCCGCCGACGACCGCGATGTTCTTGAAGAACATCAATTGCTGGACCATCTGCGCTTCGGCCGGCACCGCCCAGTACGCGTGAAAGATCACCGTGGCCGCGACGGTGAACACCGCCAGCACCAACGCCGCCACCCGCGTGCCGAAGCCGGCGAGCAGGGCCAGACCGCCAAGTACTTCGACGACGATGGCGATCACCGCACCCAAGGCTGGCATCGGTAGGCCTTTGGACGCGATGTAGCCCACGGTGCCAGTGAAACCGCCGATCTTCATCAGGCCGGCCGGCAGGAACAGCAGTGCCAACAGCAGGCGACCGGTCAGGGTGAGAGGGTTCTGAAGCGTGTTGAACATGGAAACTCCTTGAAAAAGTGGAAAGACAGAAAGGGAAAAGATTCAGGGCGCGAGATCGAACACCAGCACTTCGGCTTGGCGACCCTGGCGAAGCGCCAGGAGCGGCTCGTCCGCCAGCAGGGCTGCATCGCCGGTGGACAGCGGCACCCCGTTGAGCACCACACTGCCGCGGGCGACGAAGACATAGGCCTTGCGCGCCGCATCGAGCGCCAGGCTGGCGGACTCGTCGCCGTCGAACAGGCCGGCGTACATGCGCGCATCGGCGTGGATGCGGACCGAGTCGCCCGCGCCATCCGGTGAGGCCACCAGGCGCAGCGCGCCGCGTTTGTCGGCTTCGGGGATGGTTTTCTGTTCGTAACCGGGCTCGATGCCGCGCACGTTCGGCTCGATCCAGATCTGCAGGAAATGGGTGGTCTGGCCCTGGGCGTGGTTGAACTCGCTGTGCATCACACCCGTGCCGGCGCTCATGCGCTGCACGTCGCCAGGCGGTATGCCCTTGACATTGCCCATGCTGTCCTTGTGCGCCAGGTTGCCCTCCAGCACGTAGCTGATGATTTCCATGTCGCGGTGGCCGTGGGTGCCAAAGCCGGTGCCGGGGGCGATGGTGTCTTCGTTGATCACCCGCAGGTTTCCCCAACCCATGTGCGCCGGGTCGTAGTAGCCCGCGAAGGAGAAGCTGTGATACGACTTCAGCCAGCCGTGATCGGCGAAGCCACGTTCCTGGGATTTGCGAAGGGTCAGCATGAGGCGCTCCTGGTTGTGAAGCCATGACTGTAGGTTCCGCCGCTTGAAAAAAGGTGCAGCCGTTTTGATGGCATCATTCAATTTTTTTGAACGCATCAATGCCAACCCGACAAACACCACGCGATGTGCTGACACCCGACGCGCTGACCATGCTGCAGGCGGTGGCCGATGCCGGCAGCTTTGCAGCGGCCGCACGCACGCTCAACCTCGTGCCCAGCGCATTGAGCTACCGGGTGCGCCAGATCGAGGACGCGCTGGACGTGCTGCTGTTCGACCGCAGCGCGCGCCAGGCGCGCCTGACCGATGCCGGCGCCGAACTGCTGCGCGAGGGCTCGCGGCTGCTGGCCGAGATCGACGCCGTGGCCAACCGGGTCAAGCGCGTGGCCACCGGCTGGGAGCCGGAACTGACGATCGCGGCCGACGCGCTGGTGGCACGCCCGGTGCTGATGGAATTGGCCTGCGACTTCTTCACGCTCCAGCCCCCCACCCGGCTTCGCTTTCGAGACGAAACGCTGTCGGGCACCCTGCTGGCGCTGACCTCCGGAAAGGCCGACCTGGCGCTGGGCGTGAGCCCGGCTCCGGCCACCAACGCCGGCCTGCACAGCCAGCCGATGGGCCCCGTTGGCTTCGTTTTCGCGGTGGCGCCCCACCACCCGCTGGCCACCGGCGAGGGCACGCTGAGCGACGACGACCTGCGCCGGCACCGGGCCGTCGCGGTGGCCGATTCGGTGCAGCGCGGCAGCGGCCTGACCGTCAGCCTGCTGGGCGGCCAGGACGTGTTCACCGTGCCCACCATGCAGGCCAAGCTCGATGCGCAGTTGCGCGGACTCGGGTGCGGCTTCCTGCCCGAGCCGATGGCGCGGCCCTATGTGGAGACCGGACGGCTGGTGGTGCGCCGCGTGGCCCGGGCACCGCTGGTGGCGCACCCACGCTACGCCTGGCGCGCCGACGCTCGGCCGGGGCGGGCCCTGCAATGGTGGCTGGACCAGTTGCACAGCCCGGTCACGCGGCTGGCGCTGCTGGAACGGCACCACCACTGAGGGCCTGAGTTAGAGTCCACGGTATCCCCCACAGCAACACCCACCCGGAGACCGTCATGGCAGCACCCAAAGCGCCCCGTCATTTCGCCGTGATCGGCGCCGGCATCGCCGGCATCGCCTGTGCCCGAACCCTGGCGCAGGCCGGCCACAGCCTGACCATCTTCGACAAGGCCCCAACCCCTGGCGGGCGCATGGCCAGCCTCGACTCACCGTTTGGACGCTTCGACGCCGGCGCCCAGTACTTCACCGTGCGCGACCCGCGTTTCGCCCGGGCCCTGGAGACCGTACCCGGACTCTGCAAGCCCTGGAGCGCCAACGCCATCCGCGTGCTCGATGCGCATGGCCGCGTGACCGAGGCGCCGCTGCCCGCACGCGAATCGCACTGGGTGGCCGCCCCCGGCATGAGCGATCTGCCGGCGCAGTGGGCCCAACCGCTGGCCGCCGCCTGCCAGCTTGAACTGAAGACCCGCGTGACGCGCATCGAACCCGACGCGCTCGACCCGGCGCAGTGGCAGCTGCGCACCGAGTCCGGCGACGCGCATCAGGTTTACGGCGGCTTCGACGCCGTGCTGCTCGCGCTGCCTGCGCCGCAGGCCGCCGACCTGCTGAACCGCTCGGCGCTGGCGCCGAAAGGCCTTCGCAAACTCGCAGACGTGGACATGGCGCCCTGCTGGACCCTGATGCTCGCGTTTCCGAATGCCATGCAGCCGGGGCTGGTCACGCTCGGCCCGCAATGGAACGCGGCCCGCAGCACGCACCACCGGGTCGCGTGGCTGGCGCGGGAATCGTCCAAGCCCGGCCGTGCACCCACCGAGCGCTGGACGGTGCAGGCCAGCGCCCAATGGTCGCTTGAACACCTGCAGGACGATTCGGCGCGCATCGAGGCCAAGCTGCGCAAGGCCTTCACCGAAGTGACCGGTATTTACGCCGAACCCGCTTTCACCGCCGTGCACCGCTGGCGCCATGCCCGCACGCTCAAGCCCCTGGGCCAGACCCACCTGTGGGACGCCCGGACGCGAATCGGTGCCTGCGGCGACTGGTGTACCGGTCACCGCGTCGAGGAAGCGTTCCTCTCGGGTCTCGAACTGGCCCTGGCCGTGGCGTGAACCCAGCGGGGCTGAGCGCTGGGGCTCCCGGCCTGCCTGCGCAGGGCGGGACAGTGCGAAGAGATGCCGGCTCCGACGGCATCGCGGCCTGCAAGGCCAGCGAAACTCGCGCAGCGGGGAGCGTGGGGGCCACACGCCGCAGTGCCGGGCCGCCCCAAGCAAGGCCAGCCCCCTCGGGGGGCAGCGAAACTCGCGCAGCGGTGAGCGCGGGGGCCACATCAAGCCATTACCGCGGCCGCTTCGCTCCGTCCCCCACAGGACCCTTGCACGCCGGCTCGCTCGTCGCCGCGCTGGCGAGCTGGCTGGACGCGCGCGCCCATGGCGGCCAATGGCTGGTGCGCATCGAAGATGTGGACACGCCGCGCTGCGTGCCCGGCGCCGACCGCACCATCCTCGCGCAACTCGCCGACTGCGGGCTGGCGCCTGACGAGCCCGTGGTCTGGCAGTCGCAGCGTTCGGGACGGTACCAGCAGGCACTCGACCAACTGGTGGCTGCCGGCCTGGCTTATCCCTGTGCCTGTTCGCGCAGCGACATCGAAGCCGAATGGGCGCGGCGCGGCGTGGAACGCGGACGCCACCGCGACCTGGCGTATCCGGGGACCTGTCGGGACGGCCTGAAGGGCCGCGAGGCCCGCGCGTGGCGCCTGCACACGGGCAGGTGCGCTGAAAAATACGCCGATTCCGGCATTGGAAGGCCACATGACGCTACTGTTCTTGCAGAAACAGTGGAGGCCGATGGTGTCATCCGATGGCACGACCGCCGCCTGGGCGCGCAGTCGCAGGACGTTGCCGCTGCAGTGGGCGACTTCGTGCTCAAACGCGCCGACGGCCTGTGGGCTTACCAGCTCGCGGTGGTGGTCGACGACGCCGACTTTGGCATCACCGACATCGTGCGCGGCGAAGACCTGGCCGACAACACGCCACGCCAGATCCTGCTGCAGCGCGCGCTCGGCCTGCCCACGCCACGCTACCTGCACACGCCGCTGGTGCTGGCGCCCGACGGCGAGAAACTCTCGAAGCAGAACGGCGCCGCGCCGCTGGACACCGACGATCCGCTTCGGGCACTGAACGCGGCGGCCGCCACGCTGGGCCTGCCCGATGCCAGCGACCCGGTGCCCGCCGCGCTGGCGTTCTGGACCGGCGCGTGGCGCGGCCGGTGGCGCCAGCCAGCCCTCGCCCGGTGACCGACTGCCCACCGGAAGGCCGCCTTCCTGCACCTACAATCGTCGCCCCATCCCACGAGCCGCCGAGCGGCACGCCGCCATGACCGATCCCCGCCACGCCCTGCCCCGCGAGGGCCCCGCCGACGGCACCCACCTGCGCCAGATCAAGAGCTATGTGCTGCGCGCCGGGCGCATGGGGCCCGGCCAGGAGCGCGCACTCGAGGCACTCGGCCCGCGCTTCGTGCTGCCGTATGACCCGACCCGCCCCTTCGATCCTGTGGCCGCGTTCGGCCGCGACGCGCCGCTGATCCTCGAAATCGGTTTCGGCATGGGCGATGCCACCGCGCACATCGCTGCCGTCCGGCCCGACGACAACTTCCTGTGCTGCGAGGTGCACGAGCCCGGCGTGGGCGCGCTGCTCAAGCGCATCGGCGAACAGGATCTGGCCAACATCCGCATCTTCCGGCACGACGCGGTGGAGGTGATCGAGCACCTGCTGCGGGATGCTTCGCTGGACGGCGTGCACATCTTCTTCCCCGACCCGTGGCACAAGACTCGGCACCACAAACGGCGCCTGATCCAGCCCCCGCTGGTCGCCAGGCTGGCGCGACGCCTCAAGACCGGCGGCTACCTGCACTGCGCGACCGACTGGGAACCCTACGCCGAGCAGATGCTGGAGGTGCTGGGTGCCGAACCGTTGCTGACCAACACCGCCGCCGGTTACGCGCCCAAACCGGACTACCGCCCGCTGACCAAGTTCGAGAACCGTGGCCTCAAGCTCGGTCACGGCGTGTGGGACCTGGTGTTCCGGCGGGTGTGAGGCGCGGCGGTGTCGGAAAAGGCCCTTGCCGATGACCCGACGAAGCCATTCAACGGATAGCCCGCAAGACCCCGGTGCTGGGCTGATCCCCTCGCGCGATGGTGTCGGCGCCAGCCGCGTCGCGGTGCCGCCCGGTGAATGGGCCACGGCGCTCGACTTTCTGAGCGAGCGCCTGCCGCGGGTGCGCCGTGACGAATGGAAACGCCGTCTGCTCGCCAACCAGGTTTTCGACAGCGATGGCCAGCCGGTCGGGCCCGACGACCCGGTTTGCGCCGGCCAGCACCTGCACTACTTTCGTGACCTGCCCGATGAAGCCCCGATCCCGTTCGAAGAAGAGATCCTGTTTCGGGACGAGCATCTGGTGGTGGCCGACAAGCCGCATTTCCTGCCCGTGACGCCGGGGGGCCGCTTTGTCCGCCAAAGCCTGCTGGTGCGGCTGAAGCGGCGCCTGGGCCTCCCCACCCTGTCGCCGCTCCACCGCATCGACCGCGAAACGGCAGGCCTGACACTGTTCGCCATTCAGCCGACGGCGCGCGACGTCTACCACGGGCTTTTTCGCGATCGAGCCGTCGAGAAGACCTACGAAGCGATCGCGCCCGCCCCCGGCGCGCAACGCTTTCCGCTGCTTCACCGCAACTGCATCGATGAAGACCCGCAGGCCTTTTTCCGCATGGTCGAAGCGCCCGGCGAGCCGAACAGCGAAACCTGGATCGACCTGCTGGAGGTGCGAGGCCCGCTCGCACGTTACGCATTGCGGCCGCTGACCGGACGCCGCCACCAGCTGCGCGTGAGCATGAACGCGCTCGGTCTGCCGATCGTGGGCGACCAGTTCTACCCGCGCGTTCTGCGGGGTCCGTCCGAGGCGGAGGATTTCAGCGAACCGCTGCGGCTGCTGGCGCGCTCGCTGCGTTTCATTGACCCACTCACCGGGCGGGAGCGGCATTTCGAGAGCCGGCGCACGCTGGACTGGAGCCCGTCGACCGGTCTTGCTGTCTGATCGGTGGGACTGCGCGGGCGCTTACCGCGTCAACGCCCGCTGCAAGGCATCGACCAACGCCTGCTGCGAGGCCTGCCGGGCCTCGGGGTGCCCGCCCCGGTGCACACCCTGCCCGGGGTTCACGCCGTTGGGCACGTCGGCGCGATGCCGCACGGGGCCGGTGTCGTCAAAGCCGTGGTAGGCGCCTTCCCAGGCCAGCACAGTCACCCGCGGCGGGCCCTCGCCGGCCAGCGTCTGGCACGGAGCGGCCGGGGTCCAGTCATCGGCCAGGCCCAGCATCAGCAGCGTTTCGGTGGATGCGCGGTAGCCGCGTCGGACGTCGGCCTCGCAGCCGGGATAAAACGCCACCGCCAGACGCGGCCGCACCACGGCGCGTGCCACGTCGGGATGGTTCAGGTTGGTGGCACCCAGCACCGCGCTGCCGCCATGCGACCAGCCCAGCAGCGCGATCCGGGCCGGGTCGATGCCAGGCTGCTCGGCCAGCCACGCCAGGGCGCCCAGCACGTCGCGACGGCGCTCGGTCTGGGTGACGCGCCGGGTGCCAATGCGCTGGGTGCAGATTTCCCTTTCGCCGCGCGCGGTGAGGGAGTCCAGCGCCAGCGCATGCCAGCCCCGGGCATTGAGCAGCGCCGCGTATTCCTTCGTTCGAAGGTTGGGCTCGCCACGCGCATTGAGCATGCCGCCGCAGCCGTGCAGCATCAGCACCACGGGCACCGGCCCCGGGGCTGACGCCGCGTACCACCAGCCATCGAGCATCACGGGCTGACCGCCGGCGCGGTCCTGGCTGGGCACCTGGACCCGCTGGATGCCACTGGCGGGCTGCCCGGCTTGCCCGAAGGCCACGTTCAGCGCGAAAAATGAGACCAAAAAGACCAGGAGCCAGCGCCAAATGGCCACGAGACGCTCCTGAAACATGAGCAAACAGAATGCGGTCAAGATACGCCCGGCAGCTGCCTGAGCGCCACCTCAGACCCGCTGGTCCACCCAGCCGGGCACCGAGGCCAGCGCCGAAGCCAGCTTGCTCGGCTCGGTGCCGCCGGCCATCGCAATGTCGGCCTTGCCGCCGCCCTTGCCGCCCACCTGTTGCGCGACGAAGTTGACCAGCTCGCCGGCCTTGACCCGGCCCACGCTGTCGGCGGTCACGCCGGCCGCCAGCTGCACCTTGTCGCCATCGACCGTCGCCAGCACGATGGCGGCGGTCTTGAGCTTGTCCTTGAGTTTGTCCAGCGTCTCGCGCAGCGTCTTCGCGTCGGCACCATCGAGGCGGGCCGCCAGCACCTTGAGGCCTTTCACGTCCACCGCCTGGTTGGCCAGTTCGTCGCCCTGGCTGGAAGCCAGCTTGCCCTTGAGCGCCGCGAGTTCCTTCTCCAGTTCGCGGGCCTGCTCCATCATCGCGACGATGCGCGCGGGCACCTCACCCGGGGTCACGCGCAAGGTGCCGGCGACGCCGCCGAGCGTGGCTTCCATGCCCTGCACGTAGGCCAGCGCGTTCAGGCCGGTGACCGCCTCGATGCGGCGCACCCCGGCGGCCACGCCGCCCTCGGCGATGATGGTGAAGAAGCCGATGTCGCCGGTGCGCTGCACGTGGGTGCCGCCGCAGAGCTCGCGGCTGGTGCCGATGTCGAGCACGCGCACGGTCTCGCCGTATTTTTCGCCGAACAGCATCATTGCGCCGGTCTTCTGGGCGGATTCGATGTCCATCACGCGCGCCTGCGTCGGCCGGTTCATCACGATCTCGGCGTTGACGCGCAGTTCGATCTCGCGGATCTGCGCATCGGTGACCGGCGCGTTGTGGGCGAAGTCGAAGCGGGTACGGTCGGCGTTGACCAGCGAGCCTTTCTGCTGCACATGATCGCCCAGCACCTCGCGCAAGGCCTTGTGCATCAGGTGGGTAACCGAATGGTTGCGCACCGTGGCGGCACGCACGTCGCCGTTGACCCGGGCGGACACGTGGTCGCCCACAGCCAGCGTGCCCTGCGCCAGGGTGCCGTGGTGGCCGAACACGTCGGCCTTGATCTTCTGCGTGTCGGCCACCTCGAAGCGTGCCGAGCCGCTGGTGAGCACGCCCTCGTCGCCGACCTGGCCGCCGCTTTCGGCATAGAACGGCGTGACGTCCAGCACCACCACGCCGCTCTGGCCCGCCCTGAGTTCGGCGACGGCGACGCCGTCAAGATACAAGGCCACGACCTTGGCGGCGCTTTCCTCCAGGTGCTCGTAACCCGTGAAGTTGTTGCCCGCGCCGGTGTATTCAAGCGCCTTGTCCATCTTGAACTTGCCGGCCGCTCGGCCCTTGGCCTTCTGCTGCTCCATCGCGGCGTCAAACCCGGCTTCATCGACGGAGACGCCGCGCTCGCGGCAGACGTCGTTGGTCAGGTCCAGCGGGAAGCCGTAGGTATCGTGCAGCTTGAAGGCCACATCACCGGGCAGCACCTTTGCGCCCGCGGCCAGCGCCGCATCCAGGATGTCCATGCCGTTGGCCAGCGTCTCGTAGAAACGCTCTTCCTCGGCCTTGAGCACCTCGGTGATGCGCGGCGCCTGCTCATTCAGCCGCGGGTAGGCGTCGCCCATGAGGCGCACCAGCTCGGCCACAAGCTTGTGGAAAAAGGGCTTCTTGCGCCCAAGCTTGTAGCCATGCCGGATCGCGCGCCGGATGATGCGGCGCTGCACGTAGCCGCGACCCTCGTTGGCGGGTATCACGCCATCGCTGACCAGGAAGGCCGTGGCGCGCAGGTGGTCGGCGATCACGCGCAACGAGGGGCTGGCGAGGTCCGTGGTGCCCACCTCGCGGGCGGCGGCCTTGATCAGGGCGTCGAACAGGTCGATCTCGTAGTTGCTGTGCACGTGCTGCAGGATGGCGGCCAGGCGCTCCAGCCCCATGCCGGTGTCGACGCAGGGTGCGGGCAGCGGCGTGACCGATCCGTCTTCGTGCATGTTGAACTGCATGAACACGTGGTTCCAGATTTCGATGAAACGGTCGCCGTCCTCGTCGGGACTGCCAGGCGGACCGCCGGGGATGTGCTCGCCGTGGTCGTAGAACACTTCGGAACACGGGCCACAGGGGCCGGTGTCGGCCATCATCCAGAAGTTGTCGCTCTTGTAGCGTCCGCCCTTGTTGTCGCCGATGCGGATCACGCGCTCTGGCGGCAGGCCGATCTCCTGGGTCCAGATGTCGTAGGCCTCGTCGTCCTCGGCGTAAACGGTGGCCAGCAGGCGCTCCTTGGGCAGCTTGTAGACCTCGGTCAGCAACTCCCAGCCCCATTTCAGCGATTCGCGCTTGAAGTAGTCGCCGAACGACCAGTTGCCCAGCATCTCGAAGAAGGTGTGGTGGCGCGCGGTGTAGCCCACGTTTTCCAGGTCGTTGTGCTTGCCACCAGCACGCAGGCAGGCCTGCACGGACACCGCCCGGTTGTACGGGCGCTTGTCGGTGCCCAGGAACACGTCCTTGAACTGCACCATGCCCGAGTTGGTGAACATCAGCGTCGGGTCATTGCCGGGCACCAACGGGCTCGACGCCACCACGGCATGGCCCTTGGAGGCGAAGAAGTCGAGAAAACTCTTGCGGATGTCGGCGACAGAAAAAGTGAAGGTGCTCATTGTTCGGGGGTGGTCCGGCGTGCTGCCCAGCGGGCATGAAACCCGCGTAAAGGCTTGATCTGACTGAATTTTCGATTATAAGTTTGGGGCTTCCGAGGCGACTGACAGCCTGGCGCGAAGGCGCTATGCTGCGCGTCTGGATGATTTGTTTAACAAATTAAATAATTCCGGCTTTTCGATCCCTCACGGAGACAACCATGGACATGATGACCCCCCCGCTTTCCTTGCTCAAGGACCCCAGCCTGCTCAAGACCGACGGTTTCATCAATAGCCAATGGGTTGCCGGTCCAGACCGTTTTGCCGTGGACGACCCGGCCACCGGCCTGAAACTGGCCGACGTGGCCAACCTGGGCCCGGCGGATGCCGAAGCCGCCATCGCCGCGGCCAACGCCGCCTGGCCGGCCTGGCGCAGCAAAACCGCCAAGGAGCGCAGCATCATCCTGCGCAAGTGGTTCGATCTGCTGATGGCCAACCAGGACGACCTGGGCAGGCTGATGACCGCCGAGCAGGGCAAGCCGCTGCCCGAAGCGAAGGGTGAAGTCGCCTACGGCGCCAGCTTCGTCGAATGGTTCGCGGAAGAGGCCAAGCGCGTCAACGGTGAGACACTGCCGCAGTTCGACAACAACCGCCGCCTGCTGGTGCTGCGCCAGCCGATCGGCGTCTGCGCCGCGATCACGCCGTGGAACTTTCCGCTGGCGATGATCACGCGCAAGGTAGCGCCCGCGTTGGCCGCGGGCTGCCCGGTGGTCATCAAGCCGGCCGAACTGACCCCGCTGACCGCCCTGGCCGCCGCCGAGTTAGCCATCAGAGCCGGCATGCCGGCGGGTGTGCTGAACGTGCTGACAGCCGACAGCGCCAATTCCATCGCCATCGGCAAGGTGCTGTGCGAAAGCAGCGTGGTGCGCCACCTGTCGTTCACTGGCTCCACCGAAGTGGGCCGCCTCCTGATGGCCCAATGCGCCCCGACAGTGAAGAAGCTGTCGCTGGAGCTCGGCGGCAACGCGCCCTTCATCGTGTTCGACGACGCCGACATCGACTCGGCCGTCGAAGGCGCGTTTGCAAGCAAGTACCGCAATGCGGGCCAGACCTGCGTCTGTTCCAACCGCCTGTATGTGCAGGATGGGGTGTACGACGCCTTCGTCGAAAAATTCGCGGCCAAGGTGAAGACGGCCAAGGTCGGCAACGGCTTCGAGGACGGCGTCAACCAGGGGCCGTTGATCGAAGAGGCGGCGCTGGAGAAAGTGCAGCGCCACGTGGACGATGCGGTGGCCAAGGGGGCGCGTGTGCTGGCGGGCGGCAAGCGGCTGCCGGGCCAGTTCTTCGAGCCCACGGTGGTGGCCGACGCCACGGCCGACATGCTGTGTGCGCGCGAGGAAACCTTCGGCCCGTTCGCGCCGGTGTTCCGGTTCAAGACCGAGCAGGAGGCCATCGCCGCAGCCAACGCCACCGAATTCGGCCTGGCCAGCTACTTCTACAGCCGCGACGTGGGCCGTATCTTCCGTGTCAGCGAGGCACTGGAATATGGCATGGTCGGCATCAACGTCGGCATCCTGGCGACCGAACACGTGCCCTTCGGCGGTGTGAAGCAGTCCGGCCTCGGGCGTGAAGGCTCGCACCACGGCATGGACGATTACGTGGAGATCAAGTACCTCTGCCTGGGCGACATCCTGACGTAGCCGCCCGCCGGTGGGCGTTCACAGGTAGGCAGACTTGGCCTGCTGCAGGTCGATGCGGCCGCTGACCATCTTTTCCAGCGCGTCGTGGCGCAAGCTGTGCATGCCGGCCAGCACCGCCGCGTCGAAGATCTCGGTCGGCCGTGCCTTGGCCTGGATCAAGCTGCGGATGGCCGGGTTGGATTCGAGCACCTCGTAGACGCCGATGCGCCCGCGGTAGCCGCTGCCGTTGCAGGCCTCGCATCCCTTGGCCGTGCGCACGATGACGTCCTCAGGCCGAGGGACACCGGCAGCTTCCAGCAGCCGCTGGCGGCCTTCCTCCATCGACAGCGGCGACTGCTCGACATAAGCTGCCACCAGGCGGTCGAATTGCCCCGGACCCAGGCTGCGCGGCACCGAACAATGGCGACAAAGCAGGCGCACCAGGCGCTGCGCCACGATACCGACCAGGCTGTCGGCAAAGTGAAACGGGGAAATGCCCAGATCCAGCAGCCGGACCACACTTTCCGCCGCATTGTTGGTGTGCAGCGTGGAGAGCACCAGGTGGCCGGTCAACGAGGCCTCGATCGCGATCTTGGCGGTTTCGTCATCGCGGATTTCCCCGATCATGATCACATCCGGGTCCGCCCGCAGGAAACTGCGCATCGCCGCGGCAAACGTGAGCCCGATCTTGGGGTTGATCTGAACCTGCCGCAGACCGGGCTGGGTGATCTCAACCGGGTCCTCGGCGGTCCAGAGTTTTCGCGAGTCGACGTTGATCTCGGCCAGCAAGGAGTGGAGCGTGGTGGTCTTTCCCGCGCCCGTGGGCCCGGCTGCGAGGATCAGTCCGTTGGTTCGGCCCGACATGCGCAAGGCCGCCGTCACATCGCGTTCATGCAGGCCGATCTGTTTCAACTGCAAGGGCTTCTGCGATTCGAGCAGGCGCAACACCACGTCTTCCAGGCCATTGGTGGTGGGCAGCACCGCGACACGCAGTTCCAGTTTGCCGCCGCCGAATTCGCTGAGCTGGATCTTGCCGTCCTGCGGGCGCCGCCGCTCGGAGATGTCCAGCCGGGCCATCACCTTGATGCGCGAGACTAGCGCGCTGCGCAGTTTGGCCGGCAACTCCAGGTAAGTCTGCAACTGTCCCTCGCGTCGCATGCGCACCCGCACCGGACGGTCGCCGACATTGGTCTCGATGTGAATGTCGGACGCGCCGGATTCGCGTGCATCCTTGATCATGATGCGCACCAGCCGCACAACGCCGGCCGAGTCGCTGGCCGAAGCCGATTCCTCAACGCCCTGGCGGGCGTTGACCTCGCCCAGCGCCTGCGACACCACGTTTTCCAGCGAGGGCTCGTCCTCGACGGGGAGGGCAGCTGCACCAGCGCCTGACACCGGCACGGCACCGGACGACAAGGCAACACCGGCCCGTTGCACGGCCGGCGCACCCTGCTTGCCCAGGCGGGCTTCGATGGATGCCCGACTGGCCCAGACCAGATGTACGCGGTGCCCCGTCAGGAAGCACAGGTAGTTTTCCAGGCCTTCATTGGTGGGAAAGGACGATGCGATGAAAAACCGGTCGGCGATGCGCCCCAGCGGCACCACGTCATGGGCGCGCGCCGCGGCCAACGACACCACATCGAAGGCGTCCGCCGCCACTTCAAAGTTCTCCGCATCGACATCGGGCAGGCTCGCCATGCGCGCCATCGCATGGTTGAGGTCGTCGGCCGAGACGTGGAACCGGTTCACGAGTTCCGCCGATCGATTGCGAAGCAAGTCCGGACGCTCCTGGTGCAACGCATCGAGCGTGGCTTCGTCCATCAGGTTCAGCTGAACCAGAGCCTGACGCAGGGTCAGCACGTGGCCACCGTGCAAGGCACCGATCGCCTTGGTGAGTTCGTGAAGGCTCCTGGCGGGCGCGGGCCACTGGATCGCGACCGCGATGTGGTAGTCGTTGAAGATGGAATCGCTCATTCGCCTCCCCAAGTTCCAAGACGAGTCTCAAGCACGGGCCGCGGCTGTGACAACTTGTAACGGGCGACTGTAGGGCGACGAATTGACCACGTCAAGACGCTGCGCCCCGTTGATCCAGGGCCGTGTCCATTAGAATCGGCGGCGCGCGGGTGTAGTTCAATGGTAGAACGGCAGCTTCCCAAGCTTCATACGAGGGTTCGATTCCCTTCACCCGCTCCATGTCGGCGTCGAGTGGCCTTGGCCCCCAACCTGGCGCATGTTCGGTCGATCGGCATGTTCGCCTTGCCAACCGGGTTTGCGCCAATGGCAAACCGCCTGTGCCTTGGTAAGCTGGAGTCCCCGCCTCCAGAACCCGCCGCCGCCGATGCGTTCCGAATCCCTTCCCAACGAGCCGCCGACGAACACCGGACCGGTGCGCCGGTTTCTGGCGCCCGGCTACCAGCCCCAGGCGGAAACCCTGGGCGAGCTGCGAGATCGCATCGACGCACTTGACGAGCAGATCGTCGCCTTGCTGGCCCAACGCGCCCTGTGCGTGCGAGACGCCACCCGCTTCAAGCGGGATGCCTTCCAGGTGGCTGCTCCGGAGCGGCAGGCGGCCGTGTTCGCGCGGGTCCACCGCCTGGCCGCCGCGCAGGCTGTTGATTTTTCCGGTCTGCCGGAGGTCGTGGAATCCACTTATCGCACGCTCGTCGCCGGTTTTGTCGCCTGCGAAGGGCAATTTTTCGAAGCAACCGAACCCCTTTCATCACCATGAATGCATCCCTGCGCCGCGTCCCGACATGGCTGGCTGGCCTGGCCCTGTCGCTGCTCACCCTGACCGCAACCGCCCAACCCGCCGCCTGGCCCAGCAAACCCGTCAAGCTGATCGTTCCCTATGGCGCGGGCTCTTCGCCCGATGTGCTGGCGCGGATCATCGGCGACAAGCTGGCTCCACGCCTGGGCCAGCCGGTCGTGGTGGAGAACCGGCCCGGCGCCGGCGGCAACAACGGCACCGGCGCGGTGGCCAAGGGCGCCGCCGATGGCTATACCTTCGTCGTCAGCACCAACGGGCCGCTGGTCTACAACACCGTGCTGTACAAGAAGCTTCCCTACGACCCTTTCAACGAACTTCGCCCGGTGGTGCTGGCCGGAGGGCAGGCCAATGTGTGCGCGGTGCGTGCCGATGCCGGCATCAACACGCTCAAGGATCTGGTGGCCGCGATGAAGAAGCACCCCGGCACGTTCAATTTCTCGTCCACCGGCGTGGGCAGCCTGTCGCACCTGGGCGTCGAACTGCTCAAGGTGAAAACCGACACCTACGCGGTGCACATCCCCTATGCCTCGTCGCCGCTGGCGGTACTGGCCATCCTGCAGGGCGACGTACAGTTTGCCTGCGTGCCGGCGGTGGCCGTTCTGCCGCACGTGAAGTCCGGCAAGCTTCGCACCCTGGCGGTCTCGACCGCCCAGCGCAGTCCCTTGACACCGGACATTCCGACGATGAAGGAAGCGGGCCTGCCCGAAATCGAGAGCATTGCCTGGATGGCGGTGATGGCGCCGGCGGGCACACCCACCGAGGTCGTTCAGCGCCTGAATCGCGAGATCAACGCGGTGCTGGCGATGCCCGAGGTGCGCGAGAAAATGCACGCGCAATACATGGAGCCGATCGGCAGCACACCCGAAGCGCTGCAGAGTTTCATGCAGCAGGAATTGCGGGTCATGACACCGATCATCAAGCGCACCGGCATTACCATCGACTGATCACCCTTGAATCAGCGGCCAGCCGGGTAATCGATCCTGCCCCGACCGACCAATACCCGGGAAACCCATTCATAGGGCCATCCCGGGACAAAACCAGAACGTTCCGACGGCCTGGAAACCGAAAAACCAGCAAGCCAAAAAAAACCCCGCCGGTTTCCCGGACGGGGGTCTTCTTTCGATTCGCCAGAACGGTCCGCCTCCAGCGGCCGCAGCGGGGCTTGAACTCAGGCGATGAGAAACTTCGTACGGTCTTGGCCGTCAATCCATTTTGGCGCCTTGCCGCGTCCGGTCCAAGTCTTGCCCGTGGCGGGATCGCGGTATTTGGGTGCCACCTTGTTGCCGGACGTGCTGGCCCGGGCCTTTCCGGAGGGGAACACATCCTGTGCGGTCAATCCAAATTCGGCCACCAAGGCCCGAACCTGGCTCACCGCCTGGCTGATTTCACGCTGGCGGGCCTGCTCGATCCGGGTTTCGAGCGCGACGCGCTCTTGCAGAAGCTCTTTATAGGTAGCCATACTCGCTCCAGAAAAAGTAAATAATCGGAAGCGGCATTATAGGGTTTAAAGATAACCGGCTCACAAGCCAGAAAAAATGACCCGAATCCGGTCGCGGTTCTGTGATTACGGATCGTACCGTCAGGCCATGGGTTGATTATCCTGATTCATCGGCCTCGCGAGGATCTTGTCGATTCGCCGCCCGTCCAGATCGACCACCTCGAAAATCCATCCGGCGCAATCGATTCGCTCGCCCAACGCAGGCAGGTGGCCCGAAACAGCCATCAGCAAACCCGCGAGCGTGTTGAATCGGCCTTTGTCTTCATCCGGCAGATCTCGAATATCGAGTCGCGCTTTCAGTTCATTGACCGGCATCACGCCGTCGAGCAGCCAGGATCCGTCGCCGCGCGGCGTGGCCCAGGCATCGAGCAGGGTATCGGGCTGCAATTCGCCGGTGATCGCTTCGAGCAGATCGTGCGGGGTCACCAGGCCCTGTACGACGCCGTACTCGTCCACGACGAACACCATGCGCCCGGTACGCTCCCGCAATTGCTCCAGCAGCGACATGCCGCTGAGCGTTTCGGGGACAAAAGTGGCCGCCGTCACATGCGCCTCGATCGGACCCGGATGATCGCGGCCCAGCCGCAGCAACTGCGCGACGCTGATCAGGCCCACGATGTCGTCCAGGCCCCCGCGGCAGACGGGGTACCAGGAGTGGGTTCCTTGCTCGCCGCCCCGCGCGGCCTGTTCCAGGCTCTGGGCCACGGTGCTGGTCGCATCGAGCCAGTCGATGTCCACGCGCGGCACCATCAGCGAGGTCAGCGGGCGGTCATCGAGGTGAAACACGTTGCGCACCATCTGGTGTTCTCGCTCTTCGATCAGGCCCGCGTCGACCCCTTCCTCCAGGCTGGCGTTGATCTCCTCCTCGGTCACCGAACGGGTTCCGGTGGTGTCGATACCCAGCAGTCTGAGCACCCCATGCGTGGTCATGGACAGCAGGTGCACGAAAGGCTTGGCCGCCGTCGCCACACCGCGCATCGGGCGCGCCACCCAGCGCGACACCGCCTCCGGGTAGAGCTGGCCGATGCGTTTGGGCACCAGTTCGCCAAAAATGATGGTGATGAAGGTGATCAGGGTCACCACCGTGGCGGTGGCCGCCAGGGAAGCCGCCTTCTCGCCGACACCGAACGCATGGAGCCAATGGGCGAGATCGTCGCTGAACGCGGCCTCGCCGACGATGCCGTTGAGCATCCCGATCGAGGTGATGCCGACCTGCACGCTGGACAGGAACTGGGTCGGATTGTCGAGCAGCTTGAGCGCCGCGGCCGCGCCCTTGTCGCCGGATTCGGCCATCGCCACCAGACGCGCCTTGCGGCTTGACGCCAGTGCGAGTTCCGACATCGCAAAAACGCCGTTGAGCACGGTCAGGAACGCGATCAGCAGGAAGTCCATGAAAGACCGGCCCCAAGCCGGTGGAAAATCGACACCATGGCACTTTACTGTATCGGCGACATCCAGGGCTGCGACGACGCGCTCGAGCGCCTCCTCGACAAGCTGGCGTTTTCACCGAGCCGGGACACGCTCTTCGTGCTGGGCGATCTGGTCAACCGCGGCCCGGACTCGCTGGCGGTGCTGCGCCGCCTGATCGGCTATGGCAGTTCCGCGCGCTGCCTGCTCGGCAACCACGACCTGCACCTGCTGGCAGTGCACGCCGGCGCCCGCAAGCGCAAGAAGAAGGAAACCATCGGGGACATCCTCGACGCCCCCGACCGCGCCGAGCTCATCGACTGGGTGCGCAGCCGCCAGATGGCGATGTTCGAGCGCGGCGTGCTCATGGTGCATGCCGGCGTGCTGCCCGGCTGGACCTGCGAGCGCACCCTGGCCCTGGCCGGCGAGCTGGAGGCCGTGCTGCGCGGCAGCGACCACCGCGACTTTCTGCACCACATGTACGGCGACGAGCCGGCCGCCTGGGATGAGCGCCTGACGGGCTTTGACCGGCTGCGCGTGGTGGTCAATGCGTTGACACGGCTGCGGTTCTGCTCCGCCGAGGGCGTGATGGAGTTCGAATTCAAGGAGGGCGCCGACAGCGGCCCAGAAGGCTACCTGCCATGGTTCGACGTGCCGGGCCGGCGCACCGCCGATGTGGCCGTGGCCTTCGGACACTGGTCCACGCTGGGCTGGCTGGACCGCGACAAGGTGTTCGCGCTGGACGGTGGCTGCGTCTGGGGCGGGCACCTCGTCGCCCTGCGCCTGGACGCCGCAGGCGCGCACGAGGTCATTCGCGTGAAATGCCCGCAGACGCTCGTCCCGGGCAAAGGCAAATGAGCGGGAAAGTCCTGTTCTGATAGCAGTCCGTGGCCGTCCGGCGCTGGGTAACCGCTTGTTTGACCGCGAAATTGTGGTCCGAACGGTCGATTTGCCCCCTTCGCAGGGGTGTCCGCCTCAGGCGGATGCCTTGAACAGGGCCGCCACCTTGCGCTTGGTCTTGATGTTGGCCGACACGCCCCGGCGTGCCGGCGTCGCGGCACCCGAGGATTCCCAGGAGGGCGCTGCGTCGCTGGCGGCCGCCTCGTAGGGTTTGTCGAAGAACGGATCGCGGGGTGGCGCGGACGGCCGGTAACCGCGCGGCTCGCGGCGTTCACGGGGCGCATCGAGCACATCGCGCGGATCGTCCTCGCCCCAGGCGCGCCGGCCCGTGTTGATGCGGCCGCGCGGGCGGTCTTCGTCGTATTCGAGCGCCTCGACCTCGATCTTGGTTTTCAGCAGTTTCTCGATGTCGGCGATGAGGCGGCCGTCACTGCCGGCCACCAGCGTCACCGCCAGACCCGAGGCGCCGGCGCGACCGGTGCGGCCGATGCGGTGCACGTAGTCTTCGGCGTTGAAGGGCACATCGAAATTGAACACCGCCGGCACGTCCTTGATGTCAAGACCGCGTGCAGCCACGTCGGTGGCCACCAGCAGGTCGACCTCGCCGGCCTTGAACGCGTTCAGGGCCTTCAGGCGTTCGTCCTGGCTCTTGTCGCCGTGCAGGGCCGTGGTCTTGAGGCCCTCGCGCTCCAGGCTGCGGGCCAGGCGGGCGCAGCCGAGCTTGCTGTTCACAAACACGAAGGCCTGCTTGATGCCGCGGCTGCGCAGCACCTGGTGGATGGCGCGGCGCTTGTCGTCGTCGCCGGCGCTGTAGAAGCGCTGCTCGACGGTGGAGGCGGTCTCGTTGGGGCGCGCAACCTCAACCGTGATCGGGCTCTGCAGGTAGCTGTTGGCCAGGCGCTTGATCTCGGGCGAGAAAGTGGCCGAGAACAGCAGCGTGGTGCGCTGTTTGGGCAGGTAGGACAGGATGCGCTGCAGGTCGGGCAGGAAGCCGATGTCGAGCATGCGGTCGGCCTCGTCGAGTACCACGTACTCCACCTGGTTCAGCACCGCGTTCTTGGCTTCGATGTGGTCGAGCAGGCGCCCCGGCGTCGCCACCAGCACCTCGACGCCTTTTTTGAGCTCCAGTGTCTGCGGCTTCATGTCCATGCCGCCGAACACCACCGCGCTGCGCAGGTTGGTGTACTTCGAATACAGCTTGATCTGCTGAGCGACCTGGTCGGCCAGTTCGCGCGTGGGCAGCAGCACCAGCGCGCGCACCGGGTGGCGGGCGGGCGAGGTGGAACTGTTTTCGTGCTTGAGCAGGCGGTGCAGCAGGGGCAGCGAAAACGCGGCGGTCTTGCCGGTGCCGGTCTGGGCCGCGCCCATCACGTCCTGGCCCGTCATGACGACGGGGATCGCCTGGGCCTGGATCGGCGTCATGGATTCGTAACCCATTTCGGCCACGGCGCGCGCCAGCGGCTCGGCCAGCGAAAGTTGCGAAAAGGAAGCAGTCATGTAACCCGGTATTGTCGCACTCAGGACAAACCCTGCCAAACCGGGGCGTCGCGCCGGGCCGACACGAGCCGTCCTGACGGCAAAACGCTATCGACTCAGTAGCGTCTGGTGGCCATCTGGCGCTGGATAGCGCCGCAATGCCTACAGATTTTTCGCGCTGAAGGTGTCGCAGCCCTTCACACTGCCGTTTTGCAGCCCGTTGTTGAACCAGCGGGTGCGCTGGGCGCTGGTGCCGTGGGTGAAGCTCTCGGGCACCGCGTAGCCCTGGCTGCGCTTTTGCAGCGCGTCGTCGCCGATGCGCGCGGCCGCGTTCATGGCCGATTCGATGTCGCCGTTCTCCAGGATCTGGCGTGCGTTCTGGGCGTGGTGGGCCCAGACGCCGGCAAAACAGTCGGCCTGCAACTCCAGCCGCACGCTCAGCGCGTTGAATTGAGCCGGACTCACCTTGCCGCGCATCTGCTCCATCTTGGCGCTGATGCCCATCAGGTTCTGCACGTGATGCCCCACCTCGTGCGCGATCACATAGGCCTGGGCAAACTCGCCCGGCGCGCCCAGCTGGTTCTTCAGCGTTTCGTAGAAGCCCAGGTCGATGTAGACCTTGCGGTCGGCCGGGCAGTAGAACGGCCCCATCGCCGCCTGGCCGGTGCCGCAGGCCGTGGGCGTGGCGCCGCGAAACAACACCAGGCGCGGATCCTGGTACTTGGCGCCGCCCTTGGCAAAGATGTCGGTCCACACGTCTTCGGTGTCCGCCAGCACCGTGGACACGAATTTGGCCATGCGGTCGTCTGCCGGCGGCTTGTGCGGGGCTGGCGCCTGCTGCACCTGCGCCGTGGGCGCACCGCCACCGCTGAGCAGCCCCAGGATGGTCAGCGGGTTGATGCCGAACACCCAGCCGCCCACCAGCGCGATCACGATGGTGCCAATGCCGATGCCGCGCCCGCCGATCATGCCGCCCAGGCCGCCGCCCCCGCCACCGCCATCGCGGCGGTCTTCGACGTTGTCCGATTCCCGGTTGCCTTCCCATTTCATGCGCCCACCCCTTGCGCAGCCGCGCTGCGATACAGTGGCGCGATGGTAGCCGCATCGCTCCCGCCGCGCCCGTCCCTCCCCTGCGTGCTGCTGACGGGCTTCGACGCCTTCGGCGGCCAGGCGCTGAACCCGAGCGGAATGGCCGTGCAGGCCCTGCGCGGACGGCGCATTGCCGGGCACCGGGTGGTGGCCGCCGAACTGCCCACCGCCTTCGACAGCGCTCCGGCCCGCCTGCGCGCCCTGATCGAAACCCACCGGCCCGCGCTCGTGGTCTGCGTCGGCCAGGCCGGCGGCCGCGCGGCGATCTCGCTGGAGCGCGTCGCCATCAATCTCATCGATGCGCGCATCGCCGACAACGCGTTGGCACAGCCGGTGGACGAGCCCGTGGTGCCCGGTGCGCCCGCCGCCTACTTCAGCACCCTGCCACTGAAGGCCATGTTGGCCGCCTTGCAGCGCGACGGTCTCGCGGCCGAGGTGTCGCAGACGGCCGGCACCTTTGTCTGCAACCAGGTGTTTTACGCGCTGATGCATGCCCTGGCCACGCGGCGCGGCTGGGGCCGCTTGCGCGGCGGCTTCATCCACGTACCCTGGCTGCCCGAACAAGGCACGCCGTCGATGCCGCTGGCCGACATCGTGCGCGGCCTGCGGGTCGCGGTTCGGGTGGCGCTGACCACCTCGCAGGACCTGCACCTGACGGCCGGCCAGATCAGCTGAACCGCCCCGACGCCCATTCGCCTCCTTGCACCCATGAACCCCTCAGCGTCCGATGCCCGCGTCCTTGACCCCGCGCAAACCGCTGCCGCCCTGCCCTGGCCCGCGCTGATGCAGGAACTGGAGCGGCTGCTGCTCGACCCGGCCGTTCACGTGCCCGCGCGACTGGTGCAGCCGCTGCCGGGCGGGGCCAGCCTGTTCGTGATGCCGGCGCACGACGCGCGACTGGCCATCACCAAGCTGATCACGTTCACGCCCGCCAACGCCGGCAGCGGCCGCCCAACGATCCAGGGCGACGTGATCGTGACCAACCTGGCCACCGGCGCGCGCACGCTGTTGCTCGACGGCCCCACCGTCACCGCGCGGCGGACCGCCGCCGTCTCGGCGCTGGCCTCCCGGCGCCTGGCGCCGCATCCCGCGGGGCCCTTGCTGATCGTGGGCGCCGGCGTGCAGGGGCGCGCGCACCTGGACGCCTTTGCGGATACCCTGGGTGTGACCGACGTGGTGATCGCCTCGCGCAGCCCCGCCAGTGCCCAGGCGCTGGCCACGCACGCCCGATCGCTCGGCCTGCGTGCCCGTGTCACCGCCGATCCCGACGCCGCGCTGGCCGACTGCCCGCTGGCCGTGACCTGCACCCCGGCCAGCGGCATCGTGCTGACCGCCCGGCCCGGGCCGGCGCATTTCATCGCCGCCGTGGGCGCCTTCACGCCCGCGATGCGCGAACTCGCCCCCGGGCTGTGTCAGCAGGTTGCGCACGCGGGTCGTGTGGTGGTGGACACACCCCAAGCCCGGCACGAAGCCGGCGACCTGTTACAGGCTGGGCTGGATGTCGGTGGGTTCGAATCGCTGGCCGACGTGGTGCGGGCCGATGCGGCCTTCGGCGAGCCCGGATACAACGCCGGACCGGTTCTGTTCAAGAGCTGCGGCTGGGCCGGCTGGGACCTGGCCGCGGCACGCTGCGCCGTGCGCGCCCTGGCAGGGTCATCAGACAGACGCTGAGCCCGTGCCGGTTCAGGCTTTTGGCAGCGTCACGCCGCGCTGGCCCTGGTACTTGCCGCCGCGGTCCTTATAGCTGGTCTCGCAGACCTCGTCGCTCTCGAAGAACAGCACCTGGGCGCAGCCCTCGCCGGCGTAGATCTTGGCCGGCAGCG
>JADHED010000120.1_pt1 | contig 108195 bp, 93 predicted proteins | sample 8952041 | NCBI WGS metagenome assembly JADHED01 (sample SAMN16124423, study PRJNA663239) | bioreactor sludge metagenome | isolation source: sludge (control) | place: India:Bengaluru | collected 2018-09-08 | reverse complement strand
GCATCCTGAGCAATACGGAACAAACCCCACTGGCATTCGCGGTGACCCTCTTGCTCGGCGCAGGACTCTTCGTACTCGACAGGTGGACCGCTCGCGCCGACTTCATCCCACGCATGGAGCAGCGGCCGATGCTGCGTTACGGCGGATATGCCGGACTGCTGCTGCTCCTCCTTTTCTTCGGTGTGTACGTGGATCAGAAAGCATTCATCTATTTCCAGTTCTGAACCATGGCGAGCCTGCTGCGCAAGATCCTGGTGGTGGTGGTACTGCTCGCGGCACTGGCCTTGGTATTGGACCCGCTCTTCACGCGGATCCATCAAGGCGGGAACGGCACCAAGGCCCAATGGCTCCACCGCATGCACGGTGAGCACTACGATGCGGTGATCATCGGTTCATCGCGGGCGCTGTGGAACATTGACATGAACGCCATCAATACGGCGTGTGGCATCCGATCGATCAGCCTGGCGAACAACCATTTCCGACCTGCCGAGATGCTCCTGGCCATGAAGATCTTCCTGCGCAACGGCAACACCACCAAACGCCTGCTGTTACAGGTGGACAGTTCAGTGCTGACCGACGAACAGGAGGGATTCTCCAGCACGCTCTATGACTTCGTTCCCTTCCTGGAGGATACGCTCATCTACGACTACCTCATTGCGCGGGACCCGGAGTGGTTCTGGCTCCGTCACGTGCCCTTCTGGCGGTACACGAAGTACAACTTCAAATGGGGGATCGAGGCCACCCTACGTACCGTCATCGGCCGTCGCACCGCGCCCTTTGACAGTACGGGCAGCTACTTCAGTCCGAACGACCGGTTCTATGGCACTTACGAATACACATTCAAGCCGGAGACCGCACCCTACCTCGGCAAGGACCTTGAAGCGATCATCGCCCTCTGTAAGGAACACGGTATCGAGCTGGTGGTCTTCAGCAGCCCGAACTTCATGGTGGAATCTCCTGTTGAGATCCGCACGGCACCAGCACGGCTGATGGCCACGGAAGGACTCACGCTGTTCGACTTCAACGACTCCCTGAGCGCCGAGTCCAATTTCAACGACAACCGCCATTTGAACCGTACCGGTGGCCGGTTGTTCACCCGCATGCTCATCGACCGGGTCATCTGTCCGAGGTAAGGGGGTGGTTGCGCGATTGGCAACGGGCATTCAACCGCCCACCTCCAACTTGAACCGTGCTACTAGCGTCCTGACCTTGTGCTCCTCCCGCCCCCCCTATCTTCGCCCCTGATGTCCTTCCTCCACCCGGCATTCCTGTGGGCCCTGGCCGCCCTGGCGATCCCGGTGCTCATCCATCTCTTCCAGCTGCGGCGCTTCAAGCGCATCGACTTCCCCAACGTGCGATTGCTGGCGGAGGTATCGCAGCAGACCCGGGCACGCAAGAAGGTTCAACACTGGTTGGTGCTGCTGGCGCGCTTGTTGGCAGTGGCCTGCCTGGTGCTCGCCTTCGCACAGCCCTACCTGCCCAGCACCAACGGTGCGGTGAAGGCCGGCGACCGGGCGGTATCGCTGTACGTGGACGACAGCTACAGCATGGATGGCCGCAATGCCCAAGGGCGACTCCTGGACCAGGCCCGCAAAGGGGCACAGGATGCGGTGATGAGCTACAGTGCCACCGACCGTTTCCAGGTGCTCACCGGCGGGTTCGGTGGACGCGAGCAGCAGCTTCTGGGGCGCGACGAAGCGTTGGAGGCCATCGCACAGGCCGATGTGGCCCCCTACTCGCGTTCCCTGAGCAAGGTCCTGCTCCGTCAACGGGAAGCCCTGGCCGCCAGCGAGGCCAAGAACAAACGCGCCCTGCTCTTCACCGACCTACAGCGCGCCATGGTGGACCTGGAGCACTGGACCAACGACACCTTGGTGCCCACGGTGATCGTACCCCTGCCGCCGACCACGCCGGATAACCTGAGCATCGACAGTGCATGGTTCGCCACGCCTGTACGCCGCGCCGGTCAGGACGAAGTGTTGCATGTGCGGATCCGTAACCACGGCGCGCAAGAATTGATCAATGTGCCCTTGCGCCTGGAGGTCGACGGGCGCCAGCGTGCGGTGGCCACCTTCAGCGTGGCCGGAGGCGCCGAGGTGGACACCACGCTCCGGTTCCTGGGCGATGGCCCCGGCGACCATTGGGGAGTGGTCAGCATCACCGACCAACCCGTGGTGTTCGATGACAAGCTGTACCTCGCCTACCGGGTGGCGGATCGGCTACGTGTTCTGCTCGTATCCGGCAACGATGCCGTGGGTGATCGCGCGGTGACCAATGTATTCGGGCTGGATAGCACGCACACCTTCACCACCCAGCCTTTCCGGGCGTTGGACCTCGCCGCCCTGAAGGAGCAGGACCTCGTGGTGCTCAACGCACTGCCCGAGGTGCCCAGTGGGCTGGTCCATGCGTTGGCGGACTTCGTGGCGGATGGTGGAAGCCTTGCGGTATTCCCACCAAGCCAGGGCGATCCAATGCGCTACGTGGAACTGTACGCTGCCACCGGCGCTGCAGCACCCGCGAAGGTGGATACCGGCCTGATGAAGGTGGATCGGATAGACCTGGAAGAACCCTTCTACCGGGCCATCTTCCAGACCATGCCGCGCAACGTGGAATTGCCCGTGGTGCGCGAACGTTGGAGCCTGCGTCCCGCAGCAGGTAGCGACATCCTGCTTCGCCTGCAGGATGGTAGCCCTTGGCTGGCCCGTACCGCACATGGCTATGGTAGTGCATACCTCTGCGCATCGCCACTGGCCGAAGGCAGCAGCAACCTCACACGGCACAGCCTCTTCGCCACGAGCCTGCTGCGCATGGCCGAACTGAGCCGTCCCATGGGCATGCTGTACCACACCATCGGCGATGAAGCCCGGATACCGTTGAGCGGCATCTCACCGAACACCGACGAGCCCCCCCACCTGAAAGGCCCCAACGGCACCGACCTGGTGCCCGAGGTCCGCCGCACACCGGGCCGTACCGACCTGCTGCTGCACGACACGGACCTGCCCGACGGCCCATACTTCATAACCATGGGAGCGGATACCATTCAAGCCGTGGCCCTCAACCTGGCCCGGCGCGAAAGCGACCTGCGGACCTTCCAGGTGGACTCCCTGCGAATGGAATTAGCCAGGCGAGGCCTTACCTCCTTCACCGTACTTTCCGAAGCGGACACAGACCTCCCCCTCCGCCTCAACGAACTGGACCAAGGGCGGAAGCTCTGGAAGTGGTTCATCCTTTTCGCGCTATTGTTCCTGGCCGCCGAAGTCTTCTTGATCCGTAACACCCGATGAACGAGACCCTGCTGCGCAATGTGAAGGTGGTGGACCCCACCGGACCGCACCACGACACCACGGTGGACATCCTGATCCGGAATGGCGTTATCGCCAAGGTGGCCGCACGGATCAGCGCAAAAGACGCACGGGCGGTGAACTATGAAGGGGCACATGCCAGTCCTGGATGGGTGGACCTTCGCGCGCACTTCCGCGAACCGGGCGAAGAATGGAAAGCAGGCCTGGCCAATGGCCTGGGCGCTGCTGCGGCAGGGGGGTTCACCGCTGTGGCCGTGCTCCCCAGCACCAAGCCGGTCACCGACGACCGCGCCGGGATCGGCTACCTGCTGCAACGTGCGCAAGGGCATCCGGTACAACTGCTGCCCATCGGAGCCCTGACCCAAGGCCTCAAAGGCGAACAACTCGCCGAATTGTACGACCAGCAACAGGCCGGTGCGGTGGCTTTCAGCGACGACCAGCGCACCATCCGCAACAGCCGACTGATGATGCTGGCCTTACAGTACAGCAGCGGTGTGGGGGCCGCCCCGGTGATGGTGTACCCCAACGACCCGGACCTGAGCCGTGGCGGACAGATGCACGAAGGCCCGATGAGCACCCGCCTGGGCTTGAAAGGTCTTCCACCGGTGGCCGAAACGCTACAGTTGCAACGCGACCTCGCCCTCCAAGCCTACGCCGGTGGCCACTTGCACGTGAGCACCATCAGCACCGCCGAGAGCGTGGCGCTGATCCGCGAGGCCAAGGCTCGCAAACAACATATCACCGCCAGCGTGGCCGCGCACAACCTGCTGCTGGACGATGGTTGCCTGCGAGGCTTCGAGACCTGCTACAAAGTGACCCCTCCCCTTCGTGACCTCGAGCACATCGAAGCCCTGCGCGACGGCGTGAAGGACGGCACCATCGACGCCATCGTGAGCGACCACCGCCCCGAAGACCGTGAACACAAGGTGCTCGAATTCGGGCAGGCGGCGTTCGGCATCATCGGGCTGGAGACCGCCTTCGCCGTGGCCAACACCGCCGTGAAGGGCCGCATGAGCCTGCGCCGCCTCATCGAACGCTTCACCCACGGTCCGCGCGCGGTGCTCGGCACGCCCCTGGTGCATATCGTCGAAGGCACCACCGCCAACATCACCCTCTTCGACCCCGAACTGAACTGGGTCTGCGGCGAACAGGACCTGGTGAGCAAGAGCCACAACACACCGTTCTTAGGACAACGGCTCACCGGCCGTCCATTGGGGATCGTGAGCGGCACCATCGTGCGCATGGTGCCATCGTTCGCCCTGGCCAACGCTTGATCCGCGTAGCCGGAGCCTCCGCGATCAGTGGCCATGGCCATGATGCCCGTTTCCGCAACACGCGCGGATCATGCCCTCGCACCCTATCACCCACCCTTTGCGAGCACCTATTCAGACGGTGAGAAAGAAACGGTCTCGGCACGGGCGGATCCGGGTGGCGATGAGGTGAGGATGGTCGCCGCTGTCTCTCCTCTTCACCTCCTCTCCTCTGCACCTCCTCTCCTCTTCACCTCCTCTCCTCTTCACCTCCTCTCCTCTTCACCTCCTCTCCTCTTCACTCCCTCTCAACCGACCGGAACAGACCGTTTCTTCATTGCCCTCCGTAGTGCGAAATGGAATAAGGATCGATGGCCTGAACGGTATCTCCCTGCCATTGCGAAGAGCGGCATGGACAATAACCGATCAGGATCCGCGTACCTCATGTTCTTCCCCTGGATCCGCTGAACAAGACCGCATGCACCAACCCCAACGATACACCCGGGCACTGGGCCGGGCCATGTTGCTTCCGATCCTCCTCCTCACCCTTAACGGTACCGCACAGGACCGGCGGGTGGTGATCACCATCGACGATCTGCCCTGTGCCGGATGCGCCGAAGGAACCTGGGCACAGGTCACCGACGACCTATTGCGCACCCTACAGGCACATCGTGTACCGGCCATCGGCTTCGTGAACGAACACAAGCTCTACCAAGGCGGGGTTCTGGACAGCGCACGGTTGAACTTGCTGGATCGTTGGCTGGAGGCGGGCATGGAACTGGGGAACCATACCTACGCGCACTTGGGTGCCACGGCCCATCCATTGGCCGCGTACGAACAGGACATCGTGGCCGGGGAAGAACACCTACGCCCGTTGACCGAACGCCGGGGCAGCCCATTGCGCTACTTCCGGCACCCCTTCCTACAAACGGGCCCTACAGCGGGCTATCGCGATTCGTTGAACGCGGTGATCGCACAACATGGATACACCATCGCGCCGGTCACCTTCGATAATGATGAGTACGTCTTCGCCGGGTGCTATGCCGCCGCACTTCAGGCGCGGAACGACAGTGCCACCAAGCGGCTGGCCCGCCAGTACCTCGACCACATGGTGGGCAGCGTGCGTTTCCACGAAGGGCAAACAGCCTCCTACTTCGGGCGTGCCATCCCCCAGATCCTGCTGCTCCATGCCAATGCCCTGAACGCAGCGCACGCCGATTCACTCCTGTCCTGGTTCGAGCACGAGGGCTACACCTTCATCACCCTGGAGGAAGCCTTGCAGGACCCATGCTACCGGCTCCCCGAAAGCACCACACGGTACGGCTACTCCTGGATCCGGCGCTGGCAGGAAGCAGCAGGGCTTCGGCCACCCTGGCCACCGGAGGCTCCGAATGACGTGCAACAACAGTACGACGCACTTCCCAAGCGCTAAGGCCAAAGAGGAGCTCACCCCTCCTGGCCTACCCGATGCCGAACACGTAGCGCGGCCCCCGGCTCCACCAAGCCATTGGCATGAGCGAGTCGGTGGTAGCTCGTTCCACGCGGTCGCCTGCGTGGGCCGGCCCACCAGGTTGAGCCATCGGGTCACTTCATGCGCCTGTCGGCGCATCCACTGGAATGTTGAGGAATGCCAATGGGCATAGCCGTGCACGGAACAAGACCGCACCATGGCCACGTACACGGCCAAGGAGGCCCAAAGATCGGCCCATCCGTGTGGATCCGTGGTTCCCATGCTCTAACCCTCATGTCCGAATGAAGGGGTCGACCCGATCTCGCTGCCACCCCGCAAACCGGGCAGCGCGAACCGTTGACCGTCCTACTTTTGCCGCCCTTGTTCGCCTGAAGGCACTGCACCACGACCAGCACCACCGTTCCACCACCATGCGCACCTCGTCCTACACCGTGGACCCCGCCCGTCTCGATGGCGTGGCCGAAGAGCCGGTGTTCAACGCGGTGGCGCAAGAAGCCGCAGCACGACGGATCCCCGCATTCGCCATCGGTGGGTATGTACGCGACCGCTTGATCGGCCGCCCGTGCAAGGACATCGACTTCGTAGTGGAAGGCGATGGCATGGCCTTCGCGCAAGCCGTAGCCAAGCGCCTCGATGCCGGACAGGTGCACATCTTCAAGAACTTCGGTACCGCGATGTTCATGGTCGGCGACCTCCAGGTGGAGTTCGTAGGTGCCCGCAAGGAGAGCTATGACCGTAGTAGCCGGAAACCGGAGGTGAAGCCTGGCACCATACAGGACGATCAACTGCGGCGCGACTTCACGATCAACGCACTGGCCATCTCTTTGAATCAGGGGAGTCTTGGAGCACTGGTAGACCCCTTCGGCGGCATCCTGCACCTGGACCAAGGGGTGATCCGCACGCCGTTGGATCCGGACATCACCTTCAGCGACGACCCCCTGCGGATGTTACGCGCCGTGCGCTTCGCCACGCAGTTGGGCTTCAACATCGACCCGGTCACCTTCGAGGCCATCAAGCGGAATGCCAAGCGCTTGGAGATCATCAGCGCCGAGCGCATCCACACGGAGCTGAACAAGATCATCCTCACACCCACGCCCAGCAAGGGCTTCATATTGCTGCGCGACAGTGGACTGCTCCAGGAGTTCTTCCCCGAATTCGTGGAGCTCAGCGGCGCCGAAGAGAAGCACGGCATGGGCCACAAGGACAACTTCCACCACACGCTACAGGTACTGGACAACGTGTGCGCGGAAAGCGACGACCTGTGGCTGCGGTGGGGGGCCATCCTGCACGACATCGCCAAGCCGCGCACCAAACGCTTCGAACCCGGTCACGGCTGGACCTTCCACGGCCACGAGGACAAGGGCGCGCGCATGGTGCCCGGGATCTTCCGCCGGTTGAAGCTGCCGCTGGACGAGAAGATGAAGTTCGTCCAGAACCTGGTGGCCCTGCATCTGCGCCCCATCGCCTTGACCAAGGAAGAGGTGACCGACAGTGCCGTAAGACGGTTGCTCTTCGACGCGGGCGATGACATCGATGCGCTGATGATCCTCTGCCGGGCCGACATCACCAGCAAGAACGAGAAGAAGAAGGAACGGTACTTGCGGAACTACGACCTGGTGATGCAGAAACTGAAGGATGTGGAAGAGAAGGACCGGGTACGGAACTTCCAGCCACCGATCACCGGAGAGGACATCATGTTCGCCTTCGCCATCAAACCCTGCAAGCTGATCGGCGACATCAAAACGGTGATCAAGGATGCCATACTCGATGGCCAGATTCACAACGACCGTGCCGAGGCTTGGGCGTTGATGCTGGAAACCGGCCGGAAGCTGGGTGCGGGGCCAGTGAACACGGCGGACCGTGGCCAGCAGCAAGAAGAGGGACATTGACCGATCCGCGGACCCGAGCTTTCGGCTGAACGGAGGGGCGCGTAATTTTGCAGAGTCCACCGTACCGGCTCTTTCGGCCATTTGCCCATCGACATCAATGCCCATCTACCGATTCCGCGTCCTGATCGATCACGAGTGCGAGGCCTTCCGCGACATCGAGATCCGTGGCGACCAGACCTTCCTCGACCTTCACCACGCGATCAAGGATGCCTTCGCCTTCATTGGCCAGGAGATGGCCAGCTTCTATGTGAGCGATGAGGAATGGGGCAAAGGACCGGAGATCCCGCTGGCGGACCTGGGTTTCGGCGAGGACGGTGGTGAGCCCCCCGCCTTGATGGAGCAGGTGCGGATCAGCGACCACATCAACAGCACGACACAGCGCTTTGTTTATGCCTATGACTTCCTGCATATGTGGATGTTCATGGTGGAGCTCATCCAGACCGAAGGCACCCAACCCGATGTCGTCTATCCGCGTGTGGTGATGAGCATGGGTACCGCGCCCGATGAGCACAGCAAGGAGGACGACCTCACCGCAGGCATCCTTCCGGACGACCCCTACGCCATCGGCGATGAGGAACATGTGTACGGCGACGATGATGAATGGGAGGATGCGGAGGACGATGAGGACCACGACGAATTCGGACATGGTGACCTTGGTGCGGGGGATGAATTCCGCTAAGGGCGACCACGATCGTTCGTGTGCGACGGAGCAACGGTACCAGTGACCTTCGCACAGCACCACGGGCTCAAGCCGAAATCACCATGGGAACAGGTGTCCGTACCCCCACCCTCCTCGTCATCGGTGGTCCCACGGCATCGGGCAAGACCCATGCGGCGGCCACCCTGGCCAGATACCTGGGCACCGAGGTGATCAGCGCCGATTCGCGGCAGTTCTACCAGGCCATGCGGATCGGTACGGCGCGGCCGCTGGAAGCGGAACTGCTCGGTGTACCGCACCACTTCCTTGGCCATTTGGAGTTGCACGAGACGTGGAGCGCTGGGGCGTTCGCCCGTGCCGCCGAACCGGTGTTGCAGGACCTGATCGCCACCCGGGGCGTCGCCGTACTGGTGGGGGGCAGCGGATTGTACATCGATGCACTGCTCAAAGGCTTGGATCGGCTGCCCGTTGGTGATCCCGACATCCGCACAAAGCTCACGCAACGGATCCAAGAAGATGGACTCGCTTCGTTACTCGCTGAGCTAAGCACATTGGACCCACCGACGTACGAACGCATCGACCGGCACAACCCGCACCGCGTGATCCGCGCCTTGGAGGTATGCCTGGCCAGTGGTCGGCCATACAGCGAACAGCGCACCACACCACAGGACCGGACCGACCTGCGGATCCTACGCATCGCCATGGACCTGCCCCGCGCGGAACTCTATGCTCGGATCGACGACCGCGTGGACCGCATGATGGCCGATGGGCTGGAGCAGGAGGCCCGGAGCCTGCTCCCCTACCGCCACCTCAACGCCTTGCGCACGGTGGGGTACACCGAACTCTTCCACCATTTCGACGGGAGCCTGAGCCTTCCGGAAGCGATAGCCTCGATCAAACAGCACACCCGCAACTACGCCAAGCGGCAGCTGACCTGGTTGCGACGGGAGCCGAACTGGGCCTGCGTACCTCCCGACCCAGCGAGCGTGTTGGAGCACGTGCGCCAGGTGTGGTGATCCGCACTTCCGCTACGCTGCATGTTCGTCGTTCAGGCTTGCGAGTAGCGCACCGAAGAGCCTTCCCGTTGAGCGGTGGCACGGGGCACCCTGGGCATGACCCGCACCTTCCATACACCATGTTCCTACGCCCAACATACAGCGTGATCCGCGAAGCGCTGGGTGCGCATCATGGATCCGCCAGCTGGGCACGGTGATCGCTCTCCTGATGGAACTGCTGGATCGGCGTGACCATGACCCATTCCCGAGCCAGCAGCGCACCACCAGCCGGTATCCACCGGGCACTGGTAGCTTCGCACCGAAAACCCATGGACAACGATCGACTGCAACAGCTCCGCACCATGCTGGCCGAAGAGCCGAACGACCTGTTCCTACGCTATGCCATCGCGTTGGAGCTGAAACGCGCGGGAGAAATGGAACAAGCCATCGCTGCCTTGGAGGACATTCTGAAGCGCTCTCCTGAGCACATTGCCAGCTATTATCAGTTGGCCTTGATGCTTGGCGAGATCGGCCGGGCGCAGGATGCGATCAGCGTATGCGAAGCAGGTTCGCTCCAGTGCCTGATCGCGGGCGATCGTAAAGCTCGGGCAGAACTGTTGGAATTGAAGGATGCCTTGAACGACTGATCATGCGCCCCATCCTCCGCTGGTCCTTGATCCTGCTGGCCCTTCTCGTATTGGGTGCGATCACGGTGGGTCTCTCGTTCCCCCTGCTGGCCACCAATGCTCCCTGCGGTGCACGGGTGGCCGTGGTCGAAGGCTGGATCGAAGCACCGTACATGCCCCAGGTACATGCGTTGCTGGCCGAAGGGGCGTACGACACCATCTACATCACGGGCACACCACGCAACTTCTCCTATACACTGCGACATGGCGATACGCTGGTGGTTGAGTTGCAACGCCCGGTGACCGGCGAACTGTTAGTGAACGCCTGCGGCGCGAAGAACGCGGGCATGATCATGGAGGGCTCGCACGGCACCCTGCTGGCCGACAGTGTCTTCGGACCATGCATCGACCGAAAAGCCACGATCACCGTGGATACGGACCGGCTCCGCTTCACCCCCACGTTCAACGGCCATCCAGACCCACATTGGGAGTTGCTGTTCCTGAACTACGTGAAGTTGAACGGCATCAACCTGCACGCACTGCAACGCCGTGTTACGATCGTGCGGAGCAACGGTGACCGACAGCCTGGAACCCCCTCTTTCGCCGATGCTGCGGCCGAACACCTCATCGCCGCTGGCACACCGGCCGCACGGATCTTGAGGCTGCCCACCGTGCTCTCGGGAAGAAGCCGGACATGGGCCAATGCCCAACGATTCGCCCAGGAAGCTAGACAACGTGGGATCCGCCGCGTCGATGTGATCTCCTTCGGCATCCACGCCCGGCGCTCTCGGCTCACCTTCGCCCAAGCCTGCGGAAGCGACGTCGCGGTGGGTGTTCGATGCGTGGAGGACCCCGAACTGCAACGCGGCCGCTGGTGGCACCATCCGATCGGATGGACCAAGGTCTTGCGCGAGCTTGCCGGTGTACCGGCCTCCTACCTGGTGGATCACACCCGTTGATTACCTTTTGGGCATGATCGATCCGCGACCACCGGTATTGAAGATGCCGCCGCACTTCAAGATGTACCGAGACAAGGCGAAGAGCCACCTGGTGCTGGAGGCGTTGGACAAAGCCATGGAGCGGACCGAGGCCCTCTTCGGTGCGGTCGCGGAAGACCGGGCATTCCACCGCTATGCCGAAGGGAAGTGGAGCATCAAGGAAGTGTTGCAGCACCTGAGCGATTGTGAACGCATCTTCGCCTACCGCGCTCTGTGCTTCGCACGAAAGGACCCCACCGTGCTTCCGGGCTTCGACGAGGACCTGTATGGAGCCACGGCCGCAGCCGACTCGCGCACCCTCGCCAGCATCCTCGCCGAACATCGGACCGTGAGGCAGAGCACCCATTCGCTTTTCGCCAGCTTCGACCAGAACAGGCTACAGTGTGTTGGCACTGCGGGGTCCAGCACGCTTTCCGTGCAGGACATGGGCCTGATCATCGCCGGGCACGCCGAGCATCACTGCGACATCCACGAACAACGCTACCTCTGAGCCATGGCCCGAAGCATGCAACAGTGGTTCGACGCTTACGGCGAGAGCCATCAGAACCCGACCAACAAGGCGATCCATTGGATCTGCGTACCTGTGATCTATTTCTGTGTGGTGGGGTTCCTATACAGCATCCCCCTGCCGGAGCAGTCACCGCTGGTTCGTCCGCACATGCTCGCCTCGCTGGCCGTGGGGCTCGTTGGCATCTTCTACCTGCGCTTATCGTTAACGGTGGCGTTCGGCATGATCCTTTGGTCCTTGTTCTGCCTTGGTGCCTGCCGGTACCTGTACACGCACGTGGACACGCCCCTCTGGCTGATCTGCACCATCTTGTTCGTGGTGGCCTGGATCGGCCAGTTCTATGGCCACAAGGTGGAAGGGCGCAAGCCGAGTTTCCTGGAAGACCTCCAGTTCCTGATGATCGGACCGGCCTGGTTGCTGGGCTTCATCTACCGGCGACTGGGGATCCCCTATTGAGGGATGGCCCGGAAATAACGGCCCTTCCGCCCCGCACAACTTCCCGGATGGAAGATGCAGCGGAGGTCGCGAAGCACCTCATCGGGCTCCAGCAATGCCGCTCCGAAGATGTCGTCGGTCGCACTATTGCCCAGGAAGGCCCCTTCGCGGACGCACCTCAAACGCGCTACACGCGGATCACCGCCCACGAGCGTGGCCCGGTCCACCGGGCCGGATGCAGCCAGCAGCACCCCAAGGTGGTCAATGGTATCGCCGAGTACGAGCAAGCGTTCCAACGGTAGGTTGATGTTGCCCGCCGCCACGGAATCGGAAAACACATAGTGGCCCCCGGCATCGTTGATCAAGGTGGCCATGTAGCTGTTTCCTGCAGGTGCGAACCAGGCCCCGTTCCAATGGCTGGCAAAGAGCACCTGGGGCGAACGGGTAAGGTGTGTCCGCATGCCGCGCAACACATCGTAGCGATGTTCAATGGCCTTGAACACGCTATCGGCCCGACGTTCGACCCCCAGTAAAGCGCCGAAGAACCGGACCCATTCGGCGCGACCCAGAGGATGTTCCTCGAGGTACTCGGCCACCATTACCGTACCGGTAAACGCATTGGCACCACGGTCGCCCCGACCGAACGGATAGTCGAATACCACTTGCGGGGCCAGTGCGAGCAATCGTTCGCGATCCACACCATCGGCACGGGACACCTCCTTCAATCGACCATCGCGCACCGCATCGGCGAAGCGTGGGTCGCGGACCTGTTCGGTGAACGAGGTGCCCACCACCTGTTCCACGGCACCCAGAGCCCCGAAGTACGACAAGTGGGTGGTGCTCAACACCACGGTACGCTCCAAGGGCACCGGGAGGTGGTCGGCTGTGCCCGCAGTGCGGTAGAGGTACTTACCCACGGTATCGGTCCGCCCTTCGGGGCCGAAGACCAACACCCGCCGCTCCTCGCCCCGCACCTGGAACTCGAAATGGGTGGCATAGGCATTGGGCACCCCGCTCCAAACAGCCTTTCCTTGGGATTCCCCGTTGCTCGGGCCACAACCCTGCACCAGGGGCAGGACGATCAGGAGACCGAGTGCCGCCCTCATTCCAGTTCCTGGATCATTTCGAACAGTGAAGCGCGCAGCTCGTCCTGTCCGCGGGCGATGCCCCCAGGGGTGGGGTACGCTTGGTGGTTGGGCTGTTCGCCACGATCGGTGGGGCCTTCGCCACGGCCGGCCGGCACATACTTCAACAGGGGCACATGGAAACGCAGGTTCGAGTTGGGCGCGGTCACCACCCATTCGGGCCCACCGGTGAACCCGAAGGCGTTGGAGCCCACCTCCTCGCCCACCACGCGCCCCCGGTTCTGACGCCGCACCATCATCACCAGCGCGGCAGCGGCATCGCGTGTATAGCCGTCGCATACCACGTACACCTTCCCGCCGAAGGCCTTGTTCATGGGCTCGTGCATCGAAAGGCGCGGATCGGTCTCCGGCACCCGGTAATCGCCCTTTCCGGCCAGGAGCAAGCGCGCGTTGGCACTGGCATAGAAACTCTCGGGAATGGCGTGGGTGGGCCGTGCCTTGGGGGGCACGATGCTGCGCACCACCATGGCATCGAGCATCTTGAACGGGCTCTTCGCGATGGCCGAGAACACGAGTTCGGCCATGGAGAGCTCGCGTCCACCAGCGCCGCGCACATCGATCACCAGGGTCCGCACCTTCTCGCGCTGCGCATCGTTCAAGGTGGCCTGCAGGAAACGATCCGGACGTTGCCCACCGAGGTTGAGACCTTCCAGATCCAGTGTATTCAGCTTCAGCCACAGCACAGCGCTCTCGGGGTATACAGTGGACCCCCAGGAGAGCATGGATGCACCTTTGGGCTTCCGTGTGCTGGTAATCTCAATCGCGGTCATCCCAAAGACCACCTGTTCGTTCGCCACTTTATCCGGTGTACGGTACTCCACGCGGTACATTCCGGTCTGTTCCACATACAAATGGTAGCGCACATTGAACTCGCGTTCCACCATCCTCTCGGCGAAGGTCCGGTTGGCCCCATCGCCCACCACCGTCCGGAGCAACACCTCCATGATCTTCTCGATCGGTCTGCCGTTGATGGCGGTGATACGACTGCCCACGGGTATGCTGCGGAAGCCTTTCAGTTCCTCTTCCACGAACACCCCCTCAGGCAACACCCGCACCTGTAAGGGTAACAGTAATGCCTCGCGCTCCAGTGTCCGTTGCATGTCCACTGGCCATTCGGATCGGCAGTGCGAATCGCCCACACCTTTGAACACAGGACCGAGGGCCTGCTCGAACTCCACCAACGACATCGGCACCGTGATCGAATCGCGCACCCGGTCGATCAAGGCATCGAGCTCGGGTCGGGTATGATACCGGTATGGGTCCGGATGGGCCTCATGAATGGCGGATCGCAGCAGCTCCACCTCTTCGTGCAGCCGTTCGGGGTACAGGGTGCGATCGAGGTACGCTTGGCTCCTCGCCTCGCAGGCCACGGCAACAGCCCACATACCGAACAAAGCTCTCACCAGTCCCATTCGCTCCGCTTGAAAAATGATCCTTACAAGTACGATGCCATTCTCACCATTGAAAAGGCCCCCTCGCCAGGCGGCGAAGGGGCCTTTCTATTGAAAGGATCAGGCCTTCACCGCAGTACGGGGTGCCGCCGCGAGGATCTCGGCGCTTGCACCATCGCTGTACTTGGCGAAGTTGTCGTTGAACTGTTTGGCCAACTTCTCCGCCGTGGCGTCGTAAGCGGCCTTGTCCTTCCAGGTGTTACGGGGATCGAGCACCTCGGAAGGCACGTTGGGGCAGGTGGTCGGGAAGCTCACGCCGAACACCGGATGCTCGTTGTAGCTGACCGCATCCAACTCACCGCGCAGGGCTGCGGTGATCATGGCCCGCGTCAGTTTCAACTTCATGCGCTCGCCGGTGCCATAGCTGCCACCGCTCCAGCCGGTGTTCACCAGCCACACCCGCACGTTGTGCTGCTTCATCTTGGCACCGAGCATATCGGCGTACTTGGTGGGGTGCAACGGCAGGAAGGCCTTGCCGAAGCACGCACTGAAGGTGCTCTGCGGCTCGGTGACCCCGGCTTCGGTACCGGCCACCTTGGCGGTGTATCCGCTGATGAAGTGATACATGGCCTGTCCCGGGGTCAGCTTACTGATCGGGGGCAATACGCCATAGGCATCGCAGGTGAGGAAGAAGATGTTGGTGGGATGATCGCCCACGCTAGGTACCGCCACCCCGGGGATGTGGTGGATGGGATAACTCACACGGGTGTTCTCCGTCTTGGAGCCATCGGCGAAGTCGACCTTGGCGGTCCCCTCCTCGAACACGATGTTCTCCAGGATGGCGCCGAACTTGATGGCTTCCCAGATCTGGGGCTCCTTCTCGGCGCTGAGGTCGATGCACTTGGCGTAGCAGCCGCCTTCGAAGTTGAACACGCCGGTATCGCTCCAACCGTGTTCATCATCGCCGATGAGTGCGCGTTCGGGATCGGCGCTCAAGGTGGTCTTACCCGTTCCGCTCAAGCCGAAGAACACGGCCGTATCGCCTGCTTTGCCAATGTTGGCGCTGCAGTGCATGCTGAGCACCTTGCGCTCCTGGGGTAGCACGTAGTTGAGCACGGTGAAGATGCCCTTCTTGATCTCGCCGGTGTAGCCTGTACCGCCGATGAGGATCATCTTCCGAGTGAAGTCGATCACCGCGAAGTTGTGCTGGCGTGTACCATCGAGCGCGGGGTCCGCATGGAACCCTGGAGCACAGAGGATATGCCACTCCGGCTCGAAGGCATCGAGCTCCTCGGCCGTTGGGCGCAGGAACATATTGCCTGCGAACATGGCACTAGCGGGATACTCGGCAACTAACCGGATGTTCAATTTGTAGGTGGGGTCAGCGCAGGCATAAGCATCCTTCACGAACACCTCGCGACCTTGAAGGTAGGCGGCCATCCGCGCATGCAAACGATCGAAGTTCTCCGCCGAGAAGGGGAAGTTCACATCGCCCCACCACACGGTATTCTCGGTCTTGGCATCCTTCACGCAGAACTTGTCCTTGGGGCTTCGGCCGGTGAACTCACCGGTATCGATGGCCAGTGCGCCGCTGTCGGCAAGCACGCCCTGACCGTTGATGATGGCTTGTTCCACCAGTTCGGCAGGTTCGAGGTTCCAATAGATCTCGCCCACCTTGCCCAGGCCCACCTTGGAGAGGTCGGCGTTCTTCGGTTTACGGCCGAATTCGTTCATGTTCCTTATGGAATTGTGAATTGAACGGCAAAAGTACGGGGAACCGGTCTTTCCGGGTTAGCGTTCGTCAGTCGTACGCAGGGCGGTCATGAATAATACGACCCATGCTGCGATGAAACAGAGTCCCCCGAGCGGCGTGATCGGCCCAAGGACCATGGTAAGACCTTGTGTACCAAGGATATCCCGAGTGGCTAGCAAGTAGATGGAGCCGGAGAACAGAAAGATCCCAGCCAGCAGCAGGGCGCGGATCAAGCGCGACCGTTGGGCGGGCAGGCGCCCACCAAGAAGTGCCAGACCGAAAAGTCCCAAGCCGTGATAGAACTGGTACTGCACCCCCGTTTGCCACTGCGCCACGGCCTCGGGCCCTACCCGCGACTTCAAGCCATGTGCCCCGAATGCGCCGAAGGCCACCGCAACACTTAGAACCGCGGCGGCCCAAGCCAGAGTTTTTCGATCCATGGGGCAAAGGTCGTGGTTCGCGACGGGACCGATCGTTCATTGGATCGTGCAAAACACAGGGCGTCCAACCGGTTCACGCATGGCCAAGCGCGATAGTTTGCCCTCCGTAAAGACCCCCTTTCAAGGATGAGCTTCACTGCCCAATTGAATCAGCTACAAACCGCGCTTCGCCATACCCGTGCGCGCATGTTGGCGCCCTTGGACCAACGCCAGCTTCAGCTCCCGACGGATCCCGAGGTTTATGTGGAGGATGTGTTACACTATGTGATGGACGAGGTGGGCCGTGACCTGAGGACCATGGGACATGTTCTGGCGGAGGATATGTCCTTCAAGGATGAGGTGAACCACTATCCGTTGTACCATTTGCACCTGGCCGGTGGCGATGTCCTGAACCTGCACTTCACGGGGCAGTATCCCGAAACGTTGTTCCTCACCATTTCCAAGGGCTTCCGACGTCCGGAACAGTTCAGCGATGCCCGCATGGCCCATGTCACCTTGGGGGTGAACATGGATCCGAACCGGTTGTTGCTGGCGATCTTGGACGGGTTGAACCGTTTCGGACATTGAACCCAAGGTGATGAAGACGTTGTACCTCTGTCGGCACGCCAAGAGTTCCTGGGCCGACCCGGGGATGAGCGACTTCGATCGCCCGCTGAACGAGCGGGGTGTGCGTAATGCCGGGTTCATGGCCGGTCTGTTCAAGGCACGCGGGGAGCCGGTGGACCTGATCGTGACCAGCCCGGCCAACCGAGCATTCACCACGGCAGGCCATTTCGCCACCGCCTTGGGCCTTTCCACGGATCGGATCCATCCAGACCGTTCCATATACCTGGCCGACCGCTACCAACTGGCTCAAGTCGTGAGCAGCCTTCCTCCAACGGCACATCGGGCAATGCTCTTTGGGCACAACCCGGGGTTCACGGAGCTTGTGGAGCACTTTTGCGATACGGGCGTCGGTGAGCTCCCCACCTGTGGTCTGGTGCGTATCGACTTCGCGGTGGGCGAGTGGACGCATACCGGTAAAGGCACGGGTACCCTGGTGTGGTTCGACCACCCGAAGCGACATCCAGGCCAAGGTTGATCAGTGGATCCGCTGGCGGTACAGCGTACGGTGTTGCAGCGATCCACTACGGCGATAGATGAAGTACGCATGGTCGCCATGCACCTTCACCACTTCGGGAAAGGGATCGTCCAGCACCTGTTCGGGACCCAGGTCTCCAGTTCGAATATCCACCTCGCGCAACCACGTGCGTGCATCACGGGCGAACAGCGCGTACACCGCGCCACTCCGCCGATCCTGCAATAGCCGTGCGGTCCAGCGCCTGTCCCGGTGATAAGCGATGGCCACCGGCGCCACCTCGGTACGGTCGGCGAGGAACCGACGGATCCGATGCTGGTGGTGGTCGAACACGCAGAGCGTATCGCGCACCACGAAAAGTGGGGCGTAGGGCGGCCGGAAATACAGGCTCTTGTGGAAACCGGTCATGTATCCGGCGATGATCTCCGCATCCACGCCGGTCTCCAAGGCCAGGTCCATGGCCACCACCTTGTCGTGGCCGCTCATGTACTTGTACTGGCTTCGAAAGAGCTCCATGCGGAAGTCATCCTGCACCGCGCAGACGACATGCTGGTCCTGATCGGCGAGAACGAACGCGATGTGGTTGAAGGCTGGGAAGGTGGGATCATGGTCGCTTCCAAGGAGTTGGCCCGGGATGGTATCGGTCCAGGGCAGCACCTGTTCCTTGAGGGTGCGCAGGTCAAGCTCTTCAAGCTCCAGTTGTTCACCGCGGCGAACGACCACCCAAGCACAATGCACACCTTCAACGATCACCCGGTGGTGCGCATCTTGTTGCAGCCGGCATACCTCAGTGGGTAGGCGTACACTGCAGCACTCGGCGAAGGCGGTGTCCAAGAGGTACAATCGGGCATCGCGGAACACTTGCCTGCCTTGTTCGTCGGCGCGGTGCAGCAGTTTCGGGCGGTCGTATGTGAGCACCCATACTCCCTCATCGTTCACCAGATGATCCCCCACGTGCAGATCATCGCGCTGCAGGACCACTTCTGGTTCAGGTCGGTTGATGATGGCCTCCGGAAGATCCACTGCCGTTGGTACCAACCCAAGTACCACAGGGCCGCTGAGCGATCGTTCCCCCACCCCGATGGAGAGCTCACGTTCGGCATACCCGACCCGTGAAAGATGGAGCACCACATCCTCTGCACGGGACAGCCGGATCGTGAAATGTCCACCCGCATCGCTCACCGCCCCCAGTTCCGTGTTCTTCACCGCCACATGCACATCGCCCAAGGGAAGGTCCGTGGCGGCATCCTGCACGATGCCGCGCAACATGTACGTGGACTGGCCGGTGAGCCCGACCCTGCCGGCGAACAACAGGATCACCAAGGCAACACGCACCCCGCGCCTCACCGGCGATCTGGTCGCTGCCCCTATACCGTTGGCCCTCCTCATACGTGGTCACCAGTAAGATACCCGTTCCTTATGGATCGCATAAGAACACGTTGAGGAACGGTACTTTCCTGCGGAGCACCGATGCCCGGATCACTTTGTCACGACCACTACCGCGTACTCGGCATTGGCCGGGAAGCATCGCTCAGGGAGGTGAGACGCGCCTACCGGGAACGGGTGAAGGCACGCCCCCCGACCCGAACGGGACAGCACAGGTAGCCACGCTTCCGTTCGGTGCAAGAAGCCTACGAACCGCTACGGGTTAGCCAACGGCGCAAGCGGTACCACGCTCTGCTGTGCGGACACCTTCCAGCACGGCCGATCACCGTCCCATCGTGCGAACCACAACGCTTTGGCTGCTGATAGGCCCGCACAACGGTTCGCCTACCTCGGATCGCACACCACCGGACATTGTTTCGGAGTAACGATGGTGGGAGGCATCCTGGTGGGCATCGCCATACTCCACTGGTCGGTATCATCCATGTATGCGGCCTGTCCGGCCTGGACGTGCCACCGATCAGCGTGGCCGACCGCGCTCCGTACGATGGACGAGCGACATGGCGTTGGAACGGTCCACTGTGGTGCGAGCTCAGCATGCGCGCTGCGCGATCAAGGAGCAGAGAACGCACACGCCAACGGGACCCGGATGTCGCCAACCGCAGCAGTCCGCAGCCGAACAGGATCAGCCCACCGGCACCAACCAGCCGTACGGATCCGGTGTGATGCCACGACGAATGTCGTTGAGCCGTTTGCCCACATGGTTGGCCAGCTTGCGCACGGCCACCTCGGGTAGTTCGAACTCTTCGTCGCCGTAGGCGATGGATGCGATGTTGGCGATGGTGGCCGCCGTACCAGCACCGAATGCGGAGCGCAGTCGGCCGTTGCGTGCGGCGCTCACCACTTCTTCCACGCTCACCCGGCGTTCTTCCACCCGGATACCTTCGTCGCGGGCGATGCGCAGGATGCTGTCGCGGGTCACCCCATGCAGGATATTCCCGTCCAACGCCGGCGTGATCAGGGTACCCTCGATGTTGAAGAACACATTCATGGTACCGCTCTCCTCGATGTACTGGTGGGTGAGCCCATCGGTCCAGAGGAGCTGATGGTAACCCTGGTCCTGCCCCAGGCGCGCTGGGTACAGCGCACCGGCGTAGTTCCCTCCGCACTTGGCCTCGCCCGTACCACCGGGGAAGGCACGGCTGTAGGTGGTCTCGATCTTCACGCGCACCGGTTCGTTGTAGTAGCCGCGTACCGGACAGGTGAAGATGATGAACTTATAGTTGTCACTGGGTTTCACCCCGATATACTCGTCGCTGGCGAAAAGGAACGGCCTGATGTACAGTGCCGCGTCCTCCCCTTCAGGCAACCACGCCTTATCCAACCGCACCAGTTGTACAAGCGCATCGAGGAACACATCCTCGGGGACTTCGGGCATGCACATGCGCCTGGCACTGCGGTTCATCCGCGCGATATTGGCTTGTGGTCGGAATAGGTTCACCTGACCTTCGGCCGTACGGTACGCTTTCAGCCCTTCGAAGATGGTCTGGCTGTAATGCAGCACCAAGGCCGCAGGACTTAATTCCAGATCGGCGAAGGGCACGATGGTAGGCGCCTTCCACGCCCCTCCCTCGAAGTCCATCACCACCATATGATCGCTGAACACCCTGCCGAACTTGATATTATTCAGGTCGGTGTCATGCAGCCGTGAACGCTCCACACGCTGTGTCGCTATCTTTTGCCCGGTCGTGATCATCCAAACGATGCGTTAAAGGTGCAGGAACAAATGTAGGGGACCTTAAAAAACTCCGAACGGATGTCACCTGGCGCTCCAGTTCGGCCAGACGAAGCGCGACGAAGCGAAGATACTTAACGAAGTATCTGACTGAAGAGCAACGATGTCCGGGCGAACGGGAGTGTCATGCCGAAACTCCGGAGCAGAGTATATGAAGGTCCCCTGTAGCCCATTGGCACCGTGAAGTCCCCAAGCCGACCACACTCCATGTCCACCGCCCCGCAACCGACCGAGGACATCCATGCGGTATTACGCCGCGTATGGGGCTATCCGGCGTTCCGGCCGCAACAGGAAGCGATCATTCGCGCGGCCTTGGCGGGCACCGACACCCTGGCGCTGCTGCCCACCGGAGGAGGAAAAAGCCTGTGTTTCCAGGTACCCGCGCTGGCCATGGGCAAGCTCTGCTTGGTGGTATCGCCCTTGATCGCTCTAATGAAGGACCAGGTGCTCCGGTTGAAACGACTTGGTGTACCAGCCCGTGCGATCATCTCCACGATGACCACTTCGGAGATAGACAATGCATTGGAGAACGCCGCACTGGGCAAATACGCCTTCCTCTATGTCTCGCCCGAACGGCTGGCGTCGGAGCTGTTCCTCGCGCGGTTGCCGCGACTGCCGCTGGGGATGATCGCCGTGGACGAGGCCCACTGCATCTCGCAATGGGGTTACGATTTCCGCCCGGCCTACCTACGCATCGCCAAGGTGCGCGAGTTACGCCCCGAAGTCCCCGTGCTGGCGCTCACCGCCTCGGCCACCACCGAAGTGGCGAACGACATCATGGAGCGGCTCGCCTTCAAGGCTCCAAATCTGATCAGAGGCACCTTCCAACGCCCCGAGCTCGCGCTCTGGATAAGCCACGGCGAGGACAAGCAAGGCCGGATGCTACGGGTGTTGACCCGGATACCAGGCACAGCCATCGTTTATGTACGGGATCGCCGGAGCACCATGCGCATGGCAACATTCTTACAGCAGCACGGCATCGAGGCCGCCGCCTACCATGCCGGCCTACCCGCCGAAGAGCGCGACCGGATCCAACAGGCATGGACCGATGGCACCTTGCGGTGCATGGTGGCCACCAATGCCTTTGGCATGGGGATCGACAAAGCCGATGTGCGGGTGGTGATCCACCTGGAGCCCCCCCCCGATCTGGAGAGCTACTACCAGGAGGCCGGGCGGGCGGGTCGCGATGGAGAACGATCTTTTGCCGTGCTGCTCAACGCCCCCGGCGACCGCCAGAAACTGGAGGAACGGTTATCCTCTTCCTTTCCGAGCCTGCACGACGTACGCAGCGTATACCAAGCCTTCGCGGACATCCATGGCATCGCCATGGGCGCTGGACTGCTGGAGACCTATGCCGTGGAGAACAGCGTGCTGGCCGGGCGCACCGGACTCGCTCCCGTAGTGGTGGCCCATGCCCTCAAAGCCCTGGAACTCGATGGGAAACTGGCGCTATCGGACGGCGTGCACAGCCCATCACGTGTGCTCATCATCGCCGACCATGGCCTCGTCTACGGCAAACGGGTGAACGACAGCCGCCATGGCCCGCTCCTCGAGGCGCTGCTCCGCACCTATGGTGGACTATTCGAGGAACCGGTGGTCGTTGATGAACGAAGGCTGGCGAAGACCCTGGAATGGCAGGTGGAGACGGTGATCAAACGGCTGAAGGAACTGGCCCATCAACGCGTGATCTCGTACAAACAACGCAGCAATGCCCCCTCCGCAACGTTGCTCACGCACCGCCTCGATGCGCAGCGCCTAACGCTGGACCCCACGGCCCTGGCCTTGCGCAAACAACGCGCGGAAGCACGTCTGAAAGCCCTGATCCAATACGTGGAGGAAACGGACGAGTGCCGTGCGCGGCGGCTCATTCGATACTTCGGCGAAACCATGGAGAAGGATTGCGGAACTTGTGATATTTGCCGTGCCCGCAACGCCTATCGGCCATCCGCGAACGCGAACACCGTGGTGAGCGAGCCACTCGGCCGGTCGCTCCCCGAGCAGCAGCGACAACGGTGGGACAAGGACGAGAGCTCCCCGGAACAATGATCCTTCCAGCGGCGTTCTATCACGAGCATGATGCACTGGGGGCCGCACGCGCTTTACTTGGCCGAACGCTGATGACCGAGATCGGCGGTGAACGCACGGGCGGTCTCATCATCGAGACCGAAGCGTACATGGGAGTGACCGACCGGGCGTCCCATGCGTTCGGCGGGCGTAGAACACCTCGCAATGAAATGATGTACGCCGCTGGTGGCGTGGCGTATGTGTACCTGTGCTATGGTGTTCATCACCTATTCAATGTGGTGGTCGGTGCGCAGGGAGTGCCGGAAGCGGTGCTGATCCGGGCCATCCATCCGGCCGATGGCCTTGCGGTGATGCAGCATCGCAGGGGTGGTAAGAAGCTCACCACCGGCGGTCCGGGAACATTGACGCAGGCATTGGGCATCCGGACCCGGCACAATGGCCAAAGCCTGAGCGGGCCGCGCATCTGGATCGCGGACCATGGTGTGAAAGCCCCGACGGCACACATCCTCACAGGCCCGCGCATCGGCGTGGACTACGCCGGTTCGGATGCGTTGTTGCCCTATCGGTTCAGGATCGCACCTTCGCACCTTCGATAACGACGATGAACCAGCGCATACTCTTCCTTGGCACCCCGGATTTCGCGGTGGCCACCCTCAATGCCATGGTAACCGCCGGACTTGAGGTCTGTGCGGTGGTGACGGCTCCGGATCGCCCCGCCGGGCGTGGGCGCCAGATCCGTGGATCAGCGGTGAAGGAACGGGCGTTGGAACTGGGGCTACCCGTTCTTCAACCGGAAAAGCTGAAAGACCCCGCGTTCCTCGCAGAACTGGACAGGTTCGATGCCGCCTTGTACGTGGTGGTGGCCTTTCGAATGCTGCCAGAAACGGTGTGGGCCAGGCCCGCATTGGGCACCGTGAACCTTCACGGCTCCCTACTACCCGCCTACCGCGGTGCCGCACCGATCAACTGGGCCGTGATCAACGGAGAGGAACGGACCGGGGTCACCACCTTCCGGCTTCGACACGAGATCGATACCGGCGACCTGCTCCTTCAGGAAAGCACCCCCATCGGCACGAATGAAACGGCCGGTGATGTGCATGACCGGTTGATGCTGATCGGCGCCGGGCTGATGGTACGCACCGTACAAGGACTCTTCGCCGGGACCATACACGCCACACCGCAACACATCGATCCGGCCTGCCCTCCCCCCTTGGCCCCCAAGCTGAACAACGACAACATGCACGTCGGGTTCGACCGCCAGGCAAAAGCGATACACGATCATGTGCGCGGCCTGAGCCCCCACCCGGGCGCGAGGTGTACCTGGACGGACGGTGCCGGCCACCCACAGGATCTGAAACTCCTACGCACCGCGATCACCGACCGGCCAGCGCGATACGCATGCGGAACGATGTACGCCGAAGCTGAACGACTGTATGTCTGTTGCACCGACCGAGCGTTGGAGATCATCGAGTTGCAAGCCGAGGGTCGCAAGCGCATGCTTGCCGCCGAATTCCTTCGAGGAACACGCCACCTGGCCGGCAGCAGGCTCAGCTAAGGACGCGATGTTGCAACGGCCAGTGAGCGCGAACAGGCCTATTCTACCAATTGGACATTCAAGAGCGGCAAGAAGATGCGCGGCCATTTTTCTCAGGCCGATACGCGGGTCTTGTTGCAAGGCCGAAGGCATAGACCGCAGGGAGCGAAGCTGCCGAGGGCTGGCCCCACGGAAAAGGTCTCTCAGAGAAGGCCCAGGAAAATGAGCCAGTGGATCGGTTGGGATCGGATGTTCAAATGCCATTAGCCGTTGACCCAACAATTAAGAAGCGAGCAACCGTCGAATCCCTGAAACCCTTGGTACAGGCGGGATACAGGAGCACTTATCAACAAAGCCCCAATGTTTTCAACATTCTTCGCACCAACCGCCTGAAACCGTTGACAGACGCGGACCACAGGATACATTTGCTGCGAGTTCACAAACAACAACAAACTCAACACCCATCCCAATGAGCTTGAACAAAGCCAGCATGATCGAGGCGATCGCCGCCGATGCGAAGATCTCCAAAGCCGATGCGAAGCGTGCTCTCGACGCCTTCGTGACCAGCACCACCAAGGCGCTGAAGAAAGGTGAGCGCGTTGCCCTCGTAGGCTTCGGCACCTTCAGCATCACCAAGCGTGCTGCTCGCAAAGGCCGCAACCCACAAACCGGCAAAGAGATCAAGATCGCTGCCAAGAAGGTGGTGAAATTCAAAGCCGGCGCAGACCTGCAAGCCAAAGTGAAGTAAGCGACCACGCTACTTCGTGAAAGTCCTCCGCGAACGCGGGGGACTTTCTTTTTTAGGTGGTGCACCAACCTGGTCGCCACCAAGCGACCCACGGGCCTATTGCGTGCCTCGAAGAACCTCGACATAAGGGTTTGTTGAGAACCTAGGCCGTTCGGCCGGAATTGGATGTCCGGATCGTATCGGAAGGACGTGTGAGAAGTCCTTCTTTTGCATCTCCGGACCATGACCGACCAAGAGCTGTACACCCAACTCACCCAGTTCATCTCTCCCAACAAGCGGGACTTGTTCGAGCGTATGGCGCCCCTGCGGACGCGCCATGTGACCGTGGTACTGGAGGACATCTACCAGTCCCAGAACGCAAGCGCGGTGGTCCGGACAAGCGACCTGGTGGGACTTCAGGACATCCATGTGATCGAGAACCGCAACGCGTACCAGCTGAACCCCGACGTGACCCTCGGCTCCTCGAAATGGGTTGATGTGCATCGCTATCGCGGCCATGCCAACAACACCCTGGCGTGTGTGGAGGCCTTGAAAAAAAAGGGGTATCGGGTGGTGGCCACCTCCCCCCGGAGCGAGCACATCACACCGGAAAGCATCGACCTGGACCGTCCCATGGCCTTCTGCTTCGGTACGGAACTCACGGGCCTTAGCGATGACTTGATGAACGCCGCCGACGAACACCTCAGGATCCCGATGTTCGGATTCACCGAGAGCTTCAACATCTCGGTGAGCGCCGCGATCACCTTGTACACCGTGACACAGCGTTTGCGCAACAGCGATGTCCGTTGGCAGCTCGATGATGAAGCGCTTCTCGCCCTGAAACTATCATGGGCCCGGAAGATGGTGCACAGCGCATCGCACCTGGAGGAGCGCTTGCGACGCGATGCGGAAGAACGCGCGTGCGAGTAGCCACACAACCTGGCTCGTATCATTCGTGGCCCCTACCGCACGAGCAGAGCATGGCCCGGTTCGATCACCAACACAGTGCCCCCATGATTGTGCGGCCTCCTGGACCAAGGGATGAGTACCGAAGCGTGAGCCGGGGGACGGTACCAAGTGGCGTTATGCCCAGGTGTTGACCCGGACCGGGCACTGATCCAAGGGCTGTCCCTGTAGGCCTGCGATGCCGCGGTCCGGCACAACCTGTTCCATCGCCGGATGCCCATCGTGCGCTTCGAAAAAAGGTAATACCGAACCGCCTTCCTGGCCACCTAGCAACGCCCCGGAAGTGTAACACCATTTCGCACTACGGCGCAGGCGGATCCACTCGGGCTTCTTCCGCATGACTCCTCCGTCGTGTTCGTTCCGTAGCACCGGTCATGCAACGACCCTGCCGTATCGTCCTGCGAAAAAACCTTCGCATCCTCGACCTGCGCCTTTGTGCGAAATGGCCAAAGCCGCGAAGCTCCCGAAGACCATCCATACGGAACTTGATCGCACCGTACCACTTGGATACCGGGCCTGTCAAGGCGCCTTGGTTGTCCACATATCCAGGTTGGGAATTGGAACAAGGTGCATCCGCTTCGCGTAGCAACGCTCCGGTAATTTTGGCCAAACCCTTAACAAACCAGACAATGGGAAAAGGTGACAAGAAGACGAAGAAAGGCAAGCGCACTATCGGCAGTGCCGGTAAGAGCCGTCCTTCCAAGCGTCGTGCGCGCGTAGCCGCGAAGAAGGCTGGCGCGGAGCAAGCAGCACCGAAGAAAGCGGCGAAGAAGGCTGCGAAGAAAGCGGCACCGAAAAAAGCCGCTGCGAAGAAGGCTGCACCGAAGAAAGCCGCACCGAAGAAGGACTGACCCTTGTTCGGCCACACGCTTGAGAACCTCGGCCATGCCGGGGTTTTCGCATTCATACAAGCGCTACAGCCATACCAACAGGGCACGGAACCGCTTGTGCACCGGCCACAACAAGTACATCCGGCACACGGCAGGGAGATCTATGGCTGAAGGCGCATTCGCGCCCAGGTACCATCCGTGAAATGTTCGAAGGCGATGCGGTCGTGGAGGCGATTGGGGCGCCCTTGCCAGAACTCGATACGTTGTGGCCGTACACGGTAGCCCCCCCAATGCAGCGGACGTGGCACCTCTCCATCGGCGAAGCGCGCCTGCCATCGTTCAAACCGTTCATCCAGCTGAGCGCGCCCCTCCACGGTCCGGCTCTGATCACTGGACCACGCACCGATCCGGCTTTCCAACGGTCGCGAAGCGAAGTAGGCGTCGGACTCCTCGGCCGTAACGGGTTCGGCCTTCCCTTCGATACGGACCTGCTGTTCGAGCTGAGGCCAGTAGAAATTAAGTGCCGCCCGTGGATCACGCTCCAGATCCATGGCCTTGCGGCTGTTGTAGTTGGTATAGAACACGAAGCCACGGGCATCGAACGACCGCAGTAGCACCACCCGACAACTGATCGTGAGACTGCCTGCGGTGGCCAGGGTCATTGCATGCGGTTCTTCCACTCCGCTCTCCTGGGCCGCGGTCATCCACCGCGCAAAGAGGGCGATCGGATCATTGCCTGCCTCCTCCTCGGTAAGGCTCAGTTTCGCATAATCGAGACGATGGTTCAGCGGGGTGGCCATGCGCGTTGCGTTGTATGCCGCGAATTTACCCGGTTCATGGTTCCTTCGGCACACGAGGTAGGATCTCCTTCCGGGCTATCGCATATTGAAGCCCCGCCGTATTGGGCTTCCCTCGATCCCGGGGTGAGGAACGTTCCACAGAGAGGCCCACGGAACACAGAGCTGGGGCCGACCGTCAAAGGCGGATCGACAAGCAATCCTCCCAACGTTCCCCACGCCTCTGCGTGAACCCATCCACAAGAAAGAAGACCTGACCGCCCTGGGGTCTCCTTCCCGTGGATAGACAAAGCTGAGTACCTTCCCCCTCACCAATGTCGAACGACCCTTTGGAACTGGACCCTGAAAGTACGCTGGCCCCCTCGCGCGGCCGGTTGCTGATCAGCGAACCTTACCTACCCGACGCCTACTTTCGACGTACCGTGGTGCTGCTATGCGACCACGACAGCGAGGGTTCATTCGGATTCGTGTTGAACCGGATGACGGACATGGGGGTGAATGACCTTTTGGAGAACCTACCTCCCTTGAGCGCTCCTGTGGGGATCGGAGGCCCGGTACAAAGCAGCAACCTGTACTACCTGCATACCTTGGGATCGCGGTTGAAGGGCAGCGAAGAGGTGGTGGATGGGGTGTACATCGGTGGTGATTTCGAACAGATGCGCGACCTGCTTGCGGCCGCTCCGGAACTCACCCGGCATGTCCGCTTCTTCGTAGGCTACTCAGGCTGGGGCAAGGACCAACTGAACAGGGAGCTGAAAGAGCGGTCATGGCTGGTGGCCGAAGCCACGAAACAACGGATCATGGCCGTGGATGCGAGTGACCTGTGGGCCGCCAGCTTGCGCGACATGGGGCGCCCCTTCGCGCCGTTGGCGAACTTTCCGGAAGACCCTACACTGAACTGACACGGGTGGCCTCCACCAGCAGCCCGGTGATCACACCGGCCAGCCGGTGGGCATAGCGTTTGGTCCGGTAGACGCCCGCCCACTGCACCCCTTGCACCGCATTGGTGAAGAAGAGTTCATCGGCCGCCAGGAGGTTCTGTGGGTTGAGTGAGCACTCGTACACCTTGATACCATTCGCAAGCGCCAGGTTGATCACCTGCGCACGCATCACCCCACCCACGCAGCCATCGCTGAGCGAGGGGGTGTACAGGACCCCATTGCTCACGATGAACAAATTGCCCGAACTGCTCTCGATGATATTCCCCCGGTCGTTCTGAAGCATGCAATCATCCAGGCCATGCTCCTGTGCCCAAAACGACCCCATCACGTAGAGCTGGCAATTGAGGGTCTTGTGCCGGGCCAGGTCGTTGACGGGTTTCCGCATTCCAGGCCAGATATCCACCAGCAACCCCTGGGTATTCAGGGTATAGGTAGGCTCCGTCAGCGGAGAAAGCTCGAAGGCGAAACCACCCTCGTTGCTGGTAGGTCTGTAGAAACCAACGCCGGTGCGGAAGAGGGTGAACCTACAGCGACCGTTCACGATGCCCGTGCGTTTCACCAGTTCGTCGATGTACCTGTCGAATGCGGTGCGATCCAGGTTCTTCGGGAGCCCGATCCGCAGCAATGCCGCACCGGTGACCATCCTTGCCCAATGCGCATCGGTGAAACAGGCGCGGCCCTCCACCACGCGCATGCTCTCGAAGAGGCCATCGCCATAATGGAATCCCCGGTTCTTCAACGGGATCACCGGACCGTCGCCGGGCACCAGCACACCGTTGAGGTTCACCAGGTCCTTCATACCAGAGCGTTGGCCCGCAAGGTATCCATCAAAGAGGTATTCGATGACACGAGGATGCCGTTGGCCCCCACCGCTGCCGCCGCCTCCACATCGCGTTGGCGATCGCCGATCATCACGGAACGGGAAAGGTCGATCCCGTACCGGGCCGCCGCACGCTGAAGCAGCAGGCCTCCTGGTTTTCGGCAGAGGCATCTCCCATGTGAAGGATGGTGCGGACAGTAATAGATATCGGTCAAGGCCACCCGATGGCTCCGGAGGATATCGTTCAGGGCGGTGTGCATGAGCTGTACGGTAGTGTGATCGTACAGGCCCAGATCGATCCCGCTCTGGTTGGTGATCACCACCACGGACCAACCGGCTTCAACAGCCGCCGCAATGGCTTCAGGCACTCCGGGCAGCACCTCGAAGTCGGCCAGCCGGGCGGTATGCGCACCATGCTCGCGATTGATCACGCCATCACGGTCCAGAAACAGTCCCTTCCGCATAGGTTCTCAGATGCCCAGGGAGCGTTCCAACACCCCAAGATCGGTTAGCAGTGGAGGATGCAGAACGAAGGTGAAAAGAACGCCGAACACCGCTCCGTAGAAGTGTGCGTCGTGCGCCACCTGATCCTCCCCTCGCTTATCCATGAAATAGGAATAGACCAGGTAGAGCGCACCGAAGAGCCATGCCGGTAATTCCTGGATGAAGTACAGGGACACCTTCTGTGTGGGCAACATCACGATCTGGGCGAAGAGCACGGCCGATACCGCACCACTGGCCCCCACGGACCGGTAGCTTGGATCGTGGCGATGCTTGGCCATGCCGGGGATGGTGGCGAAGAGCATGCCTCCGAAGTAGAGCACCAGGAAGACCACCCCGCCAGGCAATGGCGAGAGCAGCGGATACAGCGCCTCCACGCTGCTACCGAACGACCAGAGCACGAACATGTTCACCACCAGGTGCATGGTATCGGCATGGACGAACCCGTGTGTGAACGTACGGTACCACTGGCCCCGGTGCTGTACAGCGTATGGGCTGAAGAGCAGGGCCTCGAACACCCTGCGATCCTGGAATGCCGCGATGGACACCAGTACGGTCGCCGCCAGGAGGATCAGGGTGAGCGTTATCGCCACGATAGTGCTGCAAGGTAGCGCCTGTTGGGGGATGCTCACACTCCGCGCGGCATTCGCCCCTCAGACCGACCAAGCGGTCCATGGCCATGGAGGATCAGGGCCTCAATAGGTATGGTCGCGCAAGATGCGCCAACCCTCCGTTCCCTTCTGCCAGAGCAAGGAGAAGCCACCACCAAGCGTGTCCGCGGTACGCACGAGCTCCCAATTCCCGGTCATCCAGGCAAAGCCTTCACCTGCTGGCAGGAGTTCGGTGATCTCGAAGCGCAGGTCGCCCATGGCGGCCTTATTCGGATAGTTCTTCTGGTAGTTCCGTGTCACGGCCTCCCTACCACAAGTTCGCCCTCGCCGCCCGATGAAGCAGACCTCGGCAGCGTAACCGGACATGAACTGCGTGATGTCCCCCTGATCCCAGGCCCGTTCTTGCATGGCGAGCACCTCTTTGATCGCGGCCGCATCGGCCGTGGTATCGGGCGCATTTCCACAGCTGCACGCCAGGAGCATGCCCAGCAGCACCAAGCGGCCACGGCGAAAATGCCCTTGGAGGACCCTGAACCAGCCGCTCCTGTGCGGTCCCTCCTCCAGGCGTAGGCGAAAAACACCCTTCGCTCGTTCCTGAAAGCGATCGGAGATGCGCGCTAACAACCCTCGCGGAGGTAAGGCCAACTCTGGGCTGGCGATAATTCAGCATACTGCAACTCTCCGGCACCATCGTACCACTGAAGTTGCATGGTATGAGGTTTCCGTCCACGGGCCACCCGTTTGGGCACGAACACCTCCGGCGGAGTGATCGCCCTCCCGCGGGATCGGCGAGTTCGAGAGGTTGGCCTCATACTGGTCATACTTCGAATATACAGCGCTCGTGTGCCATTCCAACGGATAGGTCCGGAATTCGACCAATCTGGACGAACAGCACGTGAACAGCGCTCCTCCTCGCCTGGGCGGTGGTGCACCTGGCGGGAACAAGCCCTTCAAAGAGCCGCCATGGTCGGGACCTGCCGCCACAGGGTGGTCCAAAAGTCCGAAGGGGCTGTCTCGGTGAGACAACCCCTTCTTGTAGCGCGGGGGAGACTTGAACTCCCGACCTCAGGATTATGAATCATGCGCTCTAACCAGCTGAGCTACCGCGCCGTTCGCCCATTGCTCAAGGCAACGGGGCGGCAAATATAGCGGTTCCTTCTGCAGCACGAACAGGTGGGGAGGTACTCTTGATTTGGTTGGGTAGTGCTTTTCTCTACCTTGTGCACGACGATTTTGATCCGTAGCACCCCATGGCCAAGAAGAAAAGTCCTGTGAAAGCCGCTCGCAAGCCAACCAAACCGGCCGGGAGAACCTCCGTGAAGAAGGCCAAGCCCACGCCCGCGAAGAAAAAGGGAGGTGCCCCACAAGCGAGAACAACGGCTGCCAAAAGAACAGCGACGAAGGTGGTGAAGAAGGCGGGAAAGAAAGTGGCGAAGAAGGCGGCCCTTCCAGCGACCCGAACGGCTCCCCGGAAGGTGGTCGGCAAGACCGCTCAAAGCAAGCCTGCGGCAAAGAAGGCCGCAGCGCAGAAGGCAGTCGTGAAGAAGTCGGTGGTAAAAAAAGCGGCAGCGAAAAAGGTGATCACCAAGGCACCGGCGCGAAGGATCGCCGAGCCGAGCCGCGCGAAGAAGCAAGCTCCCAAGACCAAGGTGGTCCGACCTGCTCCTCCGGCACCGAAGGCATCACCCGCGCCCCCCGCACCAGCCCCCCGCCCCGCCCCCGCCCCGGCACCAGCACCCAAGGCTACCCCCACCGCCGCGCCTGTGAAGAAGCGTCCGGCGAAGGAACGGGTGATGATGGAGTTCTACCTGAACAGTAGTCCGAACGCCTTGTACGACCTGCTGAGCACACCCAGTGGATTCAGCGAATGGTACTGCCAGGATGTGGATGTGCGTGGAGATCAGTACACCTTCATCTGGGACGGTGAACGTGAGGCCACTACGATGATCGGCCGCAAATTGGGCGAAGTGATCCGATTCCGGCGCAACGACGACGACGACCCGGAGGCATTCTTCGAATTCCGGGTACGGATCGATGCCATGACCAACGAGGTGTGTCTGGTGGTGACCGATCACGCTTGGCCGGACGAGGTGGAGGAAACACGCAACCTCTGGACCTCGCAGATCGAAACCTTGAGCCGGGTGCTCGGCGCCTGATCCAGGATACGGAACTTTGCGGCATCCGCCCCTCCGGGATGAGACGTCTGCACCGCATGATCATACGGGCCTTCGCCGGGCCATTGTTCATCACGTTCGTGATCGTGTTGTTCATCTTGGTGATGCAATTCCTCTGGAAGTATGTGGACGACCTGATGGGCAAGGGCCTGGAGTGGTACGTGCTCTTGGAACTGATGACCTATGCCACCGCGAGTTTCGTTCCTCTGGCGCTCCCCCTGGCCATCCTGCTATCGAGCATCATGACCCTGGGTGGCCTGGGAGAGAACAGTGAACTGGTACCCATGCGATCCGCGGGCATGGGGCTGTTCAGGATAATACTTCCCTTGGTGGTCTTCGTTTCTGGCCTGTCGCTGGCCTCGTACTTCTTCAGCAACAACGTACTGCCCGTGGCCAACCTGCGCTTCCATTCCTTGCTCTGGGACGTGACACGCAAGAAGCCCACCATGAACCTGCTTCCGGGCATCTTCTACAACGGCATCGAGGGCTTCAGCATCAGGGCCATGGACAAGGATGCGAACACGGGCACCTTGCACGATGTATTGATCTACGACCATCGTGCTCAATTCCAAGGCAACCGCACGGTGGTGCGGGCCCGCACGGGCACCATGCAGCGCAGCACGGACGGCCACTACCTGCTGTTGCACCTGCAGGACGGCCACTTCTACGATGAGCATTCGGCAACTGGGAACCGCGGGCAATACCCCATGATGCGCGGCACCTTCGCGGATGACGAGATACGGCTCGACCTCTCCGGGCTGGGATTGGACCGAACGGACAAGGACCTGTTCAAAGCACACTACAAAATGATGTCGTCGGGCCAGCTCCAAGCGGTGGAGGACAGCCTGCGGAAACAATATCAAGAACGCTTGGAGGAACAGCGGAAATACCTCGCCAACAGCCTTGCGATCACCCGACCGGAGAAAAGCCTGCCCACCTCGACGGCTCCGGGCGAGCGCATGGATCCCGAGCCCCGGATGGATCCGATCCAACGGGCCAACCTCTTCGATGTGGCCATGAACATGGTGCGCAATAACCTGTCGGCCATTGAGCGGTACGATTCCGAGCGCCAAGGCCGGGAAGAACAGCTGGCACGATTCCAGTTGGAATGGCACCGGAAGCGCATGCTCGCCGTGGCCTGTCTGGTGTTCTTCTTCATCGGCGCACCATTGGGGGCCATCATCCGCAAGGGTGGGATGGGCCTTCCGGTGGTGTTCGCCATCATCTTCTTCCTGATCTTCCACATCGTCTCCTTCTCCACGGAGAAGCTCGTGATCTCCGGAGCGTTCCCGGCGTGGCCGGGCATGTGGATCAGCACCATGGTCCTGATCCCCATGGCCGCACTGCTCACTTGGAAAGCCTCCACGGACAGCCCCCTCTTCGACGCCGATGCGTATTATCGCGGCTGGGAGCGGTTCCGTTCCTTGTTCCGTCGCGATCATGCGCATTCTTCAGCTGTGTAACAAGCCGCCCTACCCGCCCATCGATGGGGGGAGTAAGGCGATGCATAACCTGACCCGTGGCCTGCTCGACGCCGGACATGAGGTGAAGGTGTTGTGCATCAGCACCCCGAAGAACAGCCTGGATCTCGAACAGATACCGGCGGACCATCGCCAGCGGACCGGGATCGAAGGAGTGTTCGTGGACACGAGCGTGAACGTGGTGGACGCCTTCACCGACCTGTTGACCGCGGACAACTACAACATCAGCCGGTTCTTCTCCCCCGACGTGGACATCCGGTTGATCCGGCTCCTTTCCGAGAGCTCCTTTGATCTGGTCCAGTTGGAGAGCCTGTTCATGACCCCGTACATCGCCACGATCAGACGGTACTCCAAGGCTCCGATCGTACTGCGTTCACACAACCTGGAACACGTGATCCAAGGTCGACTGGCGATCGGCGAGAAGAACATCCTGAAGCGTCCGTACCGGAAATTCCTGGCCAAGCAACTCCAGGATTATGAGATGGCCGTGTTGGACCGTGTGGATGCGGTAGTGGCCATCAGTCCATCGGATGCGGCGCATTTCGCCGACCACGGTACCCGAACGCCCATCGTCACCGTGCCCTTCGCACTGGACCCTTCCGAGTACGAAGTGGAGGAGCAGCCCCGAGGTGGTAAGATCACCTTCTTCCACTTAGGGAGCATGGATTGGCTACCGAACGAGGAAGGCGTACATTGGTTATTGGACGAAGTGTGGCCCAAAGTATTGGCCCAGCGCCCCCACGCTCGCCTTGATCTGGCGGGCAACAAAATGCCCGAGAACCTCCTGCGGAAAGAAGTGCCCGGCGTACGGATCCGAGGCCGGGTGAAAAGCGCACAAACGTTCATGCGGGACCGCCAGGTGATGGTGGTTCCCTTATTCTCCGCCGGTGGCATGCGGGTTAAGATCATCGAAGGCATGGCCATGGGCAAGCCGGTGATCTCCACGCCCATCGGCGCCGAAGGCATCGAATACACGGAGGGGCTGAACATCCTCCTGGGGCAGAGCGCGACCGAATTCGCCAAGCACATCATCGCACTGGACGAAGCGCCGGACTACATGCGCATGTTGGGGCAGGAGGCCCGCAGCCTGATCGAGTCCCGGTACTCCATCCGGAACACCGTACAAGACCTGCTGGACCTGTACCAACGGTTAGTGAAGGCATGAAGTTGTTGGTGCTCCTTTCCCGTGTGCCGTACCCTCTGGAGAAGGGAGATAAGCTAAGGGCATACCACCTGGTGACCCGGCTGGCGCGCAAGCACGAGATCATCCTGTGCTGCCTGAGCGACGGTCCCACACCTGCCGAACATGTGGCCCATCTGCGGGCGTTCTGTTCGCACATCGAAGTGGTACGGGTCCCTCGCTGGCGGATCGTGCTGAAATTGGGTGCCGCGCTCTTCTCGCGCCTCCCGTTCCAAGTCGCCTATTTCAACCATGCATCGGCACAACGCGCGGTGGACCGGCTGATCCGTGACCATGCACCGGACCATGTGCTCTGCCAGCTGGTTCGGACCACGGAACTGGTGCGCACCCACCCCACCCTTCCGAAGACCCTGGACTACATGGACACGCTGTCCAAAGGCATGGAACGGCGGACCCGCAATGCCCCTTTGTACCTGCGGCCGATCCTTCAAGCGGAAACGCGTCGCCTGATCCGTTACGAGAACCTGATGTTCGACCTGTTCGACGCTTCGGTGATCATCAGTGCACAGGACCGTGAATACCTGTATCACCCCTTGCGCGACCAGGTGAAAGTGATCCCCAACGGCGTGGATACGGAGCATTTCTCGCCCCAGGAGAACGAGAAGAAATACGACCTGGTGTTCACCGGGAACATGAACTATCCGCCGAACATCGACAGCGTCATATACCTGGTGCACAAGGTATTGCCGTTGGTGTACGCGCAGCGCCCGGCGACCACCCTGCTGATCTCCGGGGTGGACCCAAGCGCAGAAGTGAAAGACCTGGCCCGACGAGACCCACGGATCGTGGTGAGCGGCTGGGTGAAGGACATCCGCAACTCGTACGCCTCGGCGCGGATCTTCGTGGCCCCCATGCAGATCGGTACCGGCCTGCAGAACAAACTCCTCGAAGCCATGGCCATGCGGATCCCCTGCGTGACCAGTGCCCTGGCCAACAACGCTGTGCAGGCCGCTCCTGGTCGCAGCATCCTGCTTGGGCGAACACCGCAGGAATACGCCACGCACATCCTGCGGCTTCTGGATGACCACACCGAACGTGAGCGCCTGGCCGAAGAAGGCTTCCGGTTCGTGCGGAACCAGTTCAACTGGGACCATAGTGCGAATGACCTGGAGCGTTTGCTGACACTGGCGACCACGGCCCGGGTCGCCGCGCCGTAACTTCGCGGCCCATCCGGTGAACCATGGAAAAGGGACTTGACCGTATCGAGGACGCGATCGCAGCCATCCGGGCAGGCGAAGTGGTGATCGTGGTGGATGATGAGGATCGGGAGAATGAAGGCGACTTCCTCACCGCAGCCCGGAACGCGACCCCTGAGGTGATCAACTTCATGGCCAAGCATGGGCGTGGGTTGATCTGCGCTCCCCTCACCGAAGCACGTTGCGAAGAATTGGGGCTGGACCTGATGGTGCGCGACAACACGGCGTTGCACGAAACCCCCTTCACCGTGAGCGTGGACGTGAAAGGGCGGGGCACCACCACCGGCATCAGCGCGGCGGACCGGTCGCAGACCATGCTGGCCCTGATCGACCCCTCCACCCGAGGCGAAGACCTGGCCCGCCCCGGCCACATCTTCCCGCTGAAGGCGCAGAACGGGGGGGTGCTCCGCCGCACAGGGCATACCGAGGCAGCGGTGGACCTTGCCCGTCTGGCGGGCTTCGAGCCGGCCGGAGTGATCGTGGAGATCCTGAACGACGATGGCTCCATGGCCCGGCTGCCCGAATTGCGGGAGATCGCCCGGCGGTTCAACCTCAAGCTGATCAGCATCGAGGACCTGGTGGCCTACCGCATGCGCACCGAACGGTTAGTGGAGCGCGAGGTGGAAGTACAGCTTCCCACGGACCATGGCGATTTCCGGCTGATCGCCTTCCGGCAGCATACTTCCGGCGAAGAGCACCTGGCCTTGGTGAAAGGGACATGGACCCCGGAGGATCCCGTATTGGTGCGGGTGCATTCCTCCTGTGTAACGGGCGACATCTTCGGATCGTGCCGTTGCGATTGTGGCCCCCAGTTGCACCATGCCATGGAACTGGTGGAGCGAGAAGGCCGTGGAGTGATCCTGTACATGCAGCAAGAAGGCCGGGGGATCGGGCTATTGAACAAGTTGAAAGCGTACAAGCTCCAAGAACAAGGGGCCGATACGGTAGAGGCCAACCTGATGCTCGGCTTCGACATGGACTCCCGCGATTATGGTGTTGGGGCCCAGATCCTGCATGACCTTGGCGTGCGCAAGATGCGGCTGCTCACCAACAACCCGCGAAAGCGCACCGGGCTCGTGGGCTATGGGCTGGAGATCGTGGAGAACCTGCCGATCGAGATCCCGGCGAACGCACACAACCGGAAATACCTGTTGACCAAGAAGCGCAAACTGGGTCACCACCTGGGCTTGGACGAAGCCTGATCAATCGAACTTACGGTCCTTGGCCGGTGACCTGAAGTTGTTCAGGATCTTCTGCCAGAACTCTTCCAAGGTGGCGAACTCTTCGCGGTAGGCCACGCCGGCCCCTTGCGTGGTGGGGGCTTGGTCGGAACGGTTCAAGTTGCGGTCGTTGCTCACGCTGAAGGCCTTGGCCCTCAAGCGGCCCTCCGGCGTCAAGAGGTACTCCAGCTGGAAATCGCCGATCAGGCCACCGTTGTTGGAGGTTGACTGCGCCCCATAGCTCACCCCCACGTTGGTGCTCAGCAGCAGCCGTTCGTTGAACAGCTGGGTGGACATGGCCACCTCCAGTTCATCCTGCGTGATGTTGTTGCCCGGCCGATAGTTCACACCCAGGTCGAAATCGTCGCTGAGCTTGGACAACCAGTTGCTCACCTGGTTGCTGAGCAGCTCGCTACCGGTGGTGCCGACCACGTTTCCGCCAGCGCTTGGGGAACCGCTGCCCGCCATGCTTTGTGGCTGCACGAACCGGTTCAGGACGATCAGCGAGAACACCTGGCGGTTGCGCTCTTGTTCGGTGCTGAGCACGCTTTGGACCTGAGTACGGATGTTATCGTCCACGGAAGGCATACGAACGTCGAATTCGATCTCGGGGTTCATCAGGTTATCGCGCAGGCGCATCACCACATCCACCGGCACGCGTTTCTTATAGGCATCGTTCTTCTCGAACATGATGTCGTAAAGCGATGCACGCACCCGATACTGGGCCTGAAGATCCAGCTGGGCATCGAGCGGATCGCCATACCAGGTGATGCTCCCCCCGGGAGCCACGTCGAACTTCTTATTCACCACATTCCTCAGGGTGAACAGGTAATCCCCTTCGGTCACTTCCACCCTACCCCGCATGGCGAACTGGCCGGTCTGGCTCACGGACATCTCCAGGTCGCCACGGCCACGGCCCGCCATGATGTCGCCGATGGTGGGATCGAAGATCAGTTCGAAGCGCGCGTCGGGTGTCACTGCTGCCTTGATGTTCAGGGTGATCCCGGTGAGGTCGATCAACGGCTCCTCGTTCTCCATGGAGTCGGCGGAGAGGAACCGTACGAACCCTACATCGGCCACTTCCACGCTGCCTCCCACGGGGAAATGGATATCGGTGCCGGGGGCGGTGGCGGCATCCACGGTGATCTCCAACGCTCCAGCGCTCCCGCTCACTTCCACGTCGCCCGTGGCGTAGGCCTGTCCATAGTAGAGGGCGTTGTCCTTCTCGGTGGTGTTCAGCACCATCAGGTTGGTCACGGTGCCCCAGACGTTGAAGTTCCAATCGCGCAGGCCGTTGTGCAGAATGGTGCCGCCGACCTTTCCGGTATTCCCCAATTCATCGCGTACGGTGACCAGGTCCAACGCGAACATATCCGGGGCGATCCTCACTTCGTTGGAGAACCGGTAAAGGGTGTTGAGGTAGTCGATCCGCAGGCCGGCATCCTTCAGGTCCACCACCCCGTTCACCAAGGGATGTCCCAGCGTACCGCTAACAGCCACCGTGCCGGTCACCAGACCTTGGATATCGCTGATCCCCTCCGGCAGATAAGGGTCGATGAAGGTGAGGTCGAACTGATCGAACACCAGGTCCAGATCGAGCTTGTTGTTGTTCTTGGGTTCCATACGGCCGATGAAATCCAAGGCTTTCAGGTGTCCACGGGTCAGTTCGCCATTGAGGTCCACAGAACCTGTTCCTTCGGCCCAGTCAGCCTGGAAGCGGATGTTGCCTACGGGTTTATCCTCCACCCGCACACTATCGGCCTCGAGCGCGCTAGAGAGGAACGGGGTTCCATAGACATCGAAGAGTTTTCCATGGCCACTGATGGCACCGGTGATGGAAGGGCCTTGGAACAATGGGGCGAGGTTGGCCAGATCCACGTGGTCCAAGGCGAAATCGATGGGCTTGGCACGGTCGCGGGAAAGGGTACCATCCACGGCCAGGCGCTGCACCCCGTTCAGCAGGACCAAGGAGTCGATGGTGATCTCGCTTGAATCGATGGCGAAGTATGCGCTTTTCGGATTGATCCAGTCTCCCCTTCCGAAATGGAGGGTGGATGGAAGCAGTTCCAGATCCATCTTACGCAGACCCCGCACCTGCCCCCGGAGATCGAGGTTGCCATGGGTCCCATTGCTCGACCCAAGCCATCCGCAATTGAGTTCGACCTCGTCCTGATAGGCGATACCCCGCACCTCACCCGAGGAGAACCAGATGCTATCCTTGTACACCTGCCGGGTGCTGCGCGCCGAGAAGGCAAGCACATCCAAGGTCTTTTCGGTGATCAATTCCAAGGAATCGACACGCACGGTCCCATAGGTCAGCCAAGGGATGTTCGCACTCAGACCGATATCGAAGGCTCGGCTGTCCATGCCCCCCTTGATCACCGCGCCAGGTGCAACGCGCAGTTGCGGCACGAAAAGCTTCAACACCGCTTCGGCGTTGCCGGTGACCACGGTGAAGTCGAATTGCTGCGTGGCCTGATGATAGTCCACCTCGTTGCCCAACGCCGGGAAAACGCTATAGACCGTATTGGTGATGAGTTCTGGCAGGTAGGTCGGCTGGAAGGCTCCTTCCACCCTGGCCTTGGCGAAATCGGCGTTCAGCTCCACGATGTTCACACCGCTCTCACGTCCGCTCCGCAGGATCACATCGCCCAGTTCATGATCCTCGGCTCCAACACAGTACGAGATATCCCGCGCGACCAGCGAGCCGAGCAGGCTATCGGGCGAGAAACGACCCGCCGCGCGGATGTCCATCTTGAGGGAGTTGTAGCCCGGGCTCTCCACGAAACCGAGCGCGCGCAGGTCCATGTGTTCCAACTCGGCCGTGAAATCCACTTGTGGCCATCGTCCACGGAGGTCCGCCAGGCCTTTGAAATGGAGTTTGAGGTTCTCGTCCGTAGTGGTCAGCTCACCATTGAAGAGGTTCCGTTCGAGCCTTCCGTTGGTGGTGATCCCGGTGATGGTGCGCCCATTGATGGTCAGCAAGGGGCAGGTTCCCTCCAGATCGGCACGCAGGTCGTTGAACGAACGTCCCTTGGCGTTCAGGCGCAGGTTAACGGCGATGGGCCCCAAGGTGGAGCTTCCGGCAAGGGGCCCAAGGTCGAAGCCCGATGTCACCACCCGGCCAGCGATGGAGAAGATATTGCTGATCGTATCGCGCTCATAGCTGACATCGGTATTGACGGTGCCCAAACGGGTGATGGTGCGGCCATAGGCGGTGAATGCCCGCAGGAACCCGGTGAAGTTGCCTCTGAAATCGATATCGCCCAACTGTTCGACCTCGCTGGGTGGATCCAGGTACTGGCCACTGGTGAAGGGCGGTAGCGGGATACGTGCCAGATCCGATGGGCCGGTTCGCAGCTGGTCGATATCGAACACCATGAAGGTGTTGGCGATATCGGGAAGTCCACTGAGCTCACCGTTGCCCGAGAAGTGGGAAGCTTCGCCGAAGTCGATGTGCATGTTCCGCCCCTTTAGCTCGGCCACGGTGCCTCGGACCTGCCCGCTCAGGTGGAGCGGGTAGCTGATGCCCTCGAGCTGGGGCGCGAACAGGGCGATATCCGCGAGGTCCACCAACGCGGTGTCCAGGTCGGCGCGGATCACCACCTGGTTGTTGAAGTCGTTGTAATCCGCCCATGACCGGGAGAGGAAATCGAGGGTTCCCTGGGCCGAGGAGCGTTGGGTGCGCAGATGCAGGTCGGTGATGTGGATACCCTGTCCACTTACGGTGGTGTTCCCACGGAGCTCATCGACCACCAAGCCACCGTGTTCCACCAATTGGAACCTATGGAGCTCCGCCGTGATGGAGTCGCCGATCACCTGCAGGCTGCGACCAGCGATGTGCGCATGGCTCACGTCCACATGCCCCAGGTCCACTCCGAACGGGATACGCTCGGTGTTCTCATCATGGTAGGAGAAATGTAGTTCGGCGATGTTGAACCGTTTGCAGCGGAACGTCCAGTCCTCCCCGGTGCTGGTGGAGTCACCGGGACCGAGCCGATCCAGAAGCAAGGTGAGGTTGCTCTTCACCTGGCCGTGCGGTGTTCGAAGCGCGAACCGGCCGTGCTCCAACTCCACCAGGCCCAGCGAGGCCACCCGTTTCCCCGTATTCACCCGCAGGGACTTCAGGCGCAGGGTTCCTGCGGAGATCAACGTATCGCCATCCAGGTCGGCGAGGAAGAGATCCTTGAACACCAGGTGGCCACGAAGGGAAATGGAAACATGACCGATGCGCACGTCCGCCCCCAGCTCCTCGGAGGCCTTTTCGCTGAGCCAGCCCACCACCCGGGTCTGCACGGGTGCCCAGAGCAGCAATAGCCCAAGGAGGGCGAACACCACGGCCAGCACCGCCACCACACCCCCCACCGTACGAAGCAGTCGGCGGAACCAACGGTATTTCTCTCGTGCGACCAGGAGGACCTTAGTTTTGCCCACTTGATCTGCAAGGATCGGGCCTAAGCGCCCAAATTTAGCCCGATGGCCAAACCCGTGTTCGTACTCGGTATTGAAAGTTCCTGCGACGAAACGGCGGCCGCCGTGCTGGAGAATGGCATGCTTCGATCCAACGTGGTGGCGAGCCAGGAGGTGCATGCCCGCTGGGGCGGCGTGGTGCCCGAGCTGGCGAGCCGCGCCCACCAGGAGCAGATCGTGCCGGTGGTGGATGCGGCGCTGCGCGAAGCCGGGATCACCCGGGGGGAGCTCTCGGCCATCGCCTTCACCAAGGGGCCTGGACTGATCGGAGCCCTGCTCGTGGGCACCTGTTTCGCACGCTCCATGGCCCAAGCCCTGGGGATCCCCTTGTTGGGCGTGGACCACATGCAGGCACATATCCTGGCCCATTTCATCCGCGATGGTTCCGATCGCCCGGTGCCCGCATTCCCATTCCTGAACCTCACGGTGAGCGGTGGACACACGCTTCTGGTCTTGGTGCGCGACCACTTGGACATGGAGGTGCTGGGCAGTACGGTGGACGATGCGGCGGGCGAAGCGTTCGATAAGGGCGCGAAGGTGCTGGGCCTACCCTACCCCGGCGGGCCCTTGATCGACCGACATGCCGTGGGTGGCGATCCCCGCAAATTCCGCCTGCCCATGCCACAGGTCCCGGGATCGGACTTCAGCTTCAGTGGGATCAAGACCGCATTCAACGGTGTGGTGCAACGTGGGACCGCGAACGATCCGGACTTCGTAACACGCGAGCTTCCCCACCTTTGCGCCTCGTTGCAAGGATCCATTGTCGACGCGCTCTTGCGCAAGGTGCAGAAGACGGCCCGCAACATCGGTGTGGAACACATCGCCATGAGCGGAGGTGTCAGCGCCAACACCGCTTTGCGTGCACAATTCGAAGCATTGGCCGAGCGCGAAGGCTGGCAGGCCCATGTACCGCCATTGGCCTATTGCACGGATAACGGGGCCATGATCGCCATGGCCGGGCATTTCCTCCTGGCCGCCGACCGTACGGCAGGCATGGATGTTGTACCGCACACCCGGTAAGCCATTCTGCCGCATCGTTGTGGGGCTTCCACCGCGCCATTACTTTTGGACACCGTAGACATGCGACCTGATCCACTGCGCACTTCATTGACACGACCATTCCTGGCGATCGCCCTGCTGACGCTGCTTGGTTCCATCCACGTACACGGCCAAGAGAGCCGCATCCTGATCCTGCGTGGTGATTCGCTCCTGAAATTGGAAAAGCCCCAGCGGGCACTGGACTTCTATGATGAAGCCGTGCGGATCGACCCCAGCGTGAACACCCTGCTGGCCCGGGCCAAGGCATGGTACATGATGGACCGGATGGACCGTTTCCTGCTGGACGTGGACGGCGCGTTGCGCAAGGACAGCACATCGGCCAACGGCCACTACCAACGGGCGCTGTACGCCCTCCGGGCGCAAGACCCTGTGCGAGCGGAGTATCACAGCAGCAAGGCGATCGAATATGCCACCCAACCCTTGCTGAAAGCCCAGGCGTACATGGTGCGCGGCATGGTGCGCAGCGAATCCAAGCGCCCCACTTCGGCCATCGAAGACCTCGAACGTGGGCTGGCCGGCGTGCCCGATGATACGGAAGCGATGAAAGCCCTGGCCCGCCTCTATGACCAGGAAGGGCGCCATGCCGATGCACTGGTCCAGTTGGAGAAGCTCTGTGTGATCGATCCCGGCCAGGTGGGCCACTGGACCAACCGGGGTTACGAACTCACCATGCTCGGGCGATATGACGAAGCGCTCAAGATGATCCAGGAGGCGCTGTCCATGGACAAGGATGAACCTGTGGCGCTAAGCAATCGAGCCTACGTTCGCATGCTGCTGGGCCAAGAGGCTGAGGCATGGAGCGATGTGGAACGCAGCCTGCGCTCGTATCCTTCCAACGCCTTTGCGCTCCGCACCCGGGCCATGCTCCGCCTGCGCAAGGGCGAACGTGCACGGGCATGTGACGACCTTACGTTGGCCAAAGCCTTGGGCGGCATTCCCGAGGTGGATCAGCTGATCAAGGAGAACTGCGATACGAGCGGCACCAAGGATCGGCGTCGGTAGCGAGTTCAGCGCATCACCTGGAACCTGCTGGAGAACCGCGTGCCCACGTCGGTGACCACATGTACCAGGTAGGTGCCATTGGCCAGATCGAAATGCAGTTCGGCCACGCCACCCAGGGTGCGCGTTCCGGTGGACAGGGTACGTCCAAGGGCATCGGTGATCAGGACGTCGGCCTCCATCCCTCCCGGCAACCTCACGGAAACTGAGGTCGACGCCGGCACAGGCCAGATCAGCAAGGGTTCTGCACGAGGCTCATCCGCTACACCCGTGCTGGCATTGGGCACCACCGCGAACTGATCCAACCCGGCCTCCACCAGATGGCCCATGGGCTCATGGTCTTCGGTGTACACCAGGAGGCGCATGGTGGCGGTCGGCTGGAGGTGATCGGCGATACGGATCTGACTGAAGCGCCAGATCGAAGCACTTTGTGCGGCGAGGACCTCCTGAACGAGGACCGTGTCCGCTCCGTCGGTCAACCAGATCCGGAGCGCATCGTCCGGTGGGGTGACACCGCCGGCGTTGTAGAACCAGTAGAAGAACCGGACATGCGGATCGGCCATGCCCGTGGCATCGAATGCCGGACTAGAGAGCAACGTTCCGCCCTCGTCCACATCGGCACTATTGGGGCTACCGCCACTGTTTCCGGTGACATATGCCTTATCCCTGCAATCACCGGACACGTCCTCTCCTGGGTTGGCGATCTCGCCCTGGTAAATGGTACCGGCCGGTCTCCCCCGCTCCCACACCCCACGTGGCGCGGTGGCGCTCACCTGCCAGCCAAGGTCCAGCGCGAAGTCATCGGCATAGCCCGGCTCCAGCTCCACCGAGAGATCCGCAACGGCCGCACCGTTCACCACAAGGTCCGGGGGGCAAGCCCCATGCCAACCCCAGGCGCCGATATCGACCGTGTACACACCATCATACACCGCCGGGAACACGAAGTTCCCATCCACGTCGGTCAACGTATTGAAGGTGAACTGATCGCTCACGAACCACACCTGCGCACCGGGTACGGGAGCCCCGGTGGTGGCCGAACGCACCACACCGCTAACGGAATAAGTGGGCAACGGATCGAGCACCACATCCAACAAGGTGAGTTCACCGGTCTGCAACACCACGCCTTCCACGGTGGCCGGGTAGTATCCGGGCGCGGTCACCGTCACCGTATAGGTCCCGGGCAACAACGTGCCCACCCCGTAAGCTCCGGAAATGCCTGTGGTCTCCTCGGCATCGGTGGTGAGGATCCGTACACTGGCCTGTGCCACCGGAATACCGGTGGCCCCATTGGTGATGGTACCCTGCAGGTGGCATCCACGCACATAGGTGGGTTCCAGGATGAAGAGCCCCTGTTCAATATCGGACACGAGAAGCCGTCCCGAAGGCAGGAACGGATACACACCCCAGGCGCCGAAGTAGCCGCCACCGGACAGCGGCGAAGTGTCGAATGACCCCACCTCCACCAGGTTGTCCGGTCGGGAGCAATCGTAGATGGAGACGCCGTAGGTGTAATAGCTCTGCACGAGGAAATCGCCCGGAAGCCAATAGGTATTGTGCGGTACCGCCTCACTTCCCCCATCGCTGCGCAGCTTGTCCAGGAATTGGATGTCCGATGGGTCGCTGATGTCGTATGCCGCCACGTAGGAGTTGTTGCGCTCGTCGGTGGTGTACAGGTGGGTACCTGCATCATCGAGCCAGACATTGTGCGTGAAATTGCTGGGGGTGGTCTGCTGGCCCAGAAGAACAGGGGCCGCCGGATCGCTCACATCCACAATGGTGAAGAAACCGTTGATGATATGTGCGACATACATGGTATCACCACGGGCGAAACCATCGTGCGCATACCAGGGATCGAACACCCCCACGCGTACGGGAGCCATCGGGTCGGGCACGAGGTCGTACATGATCACGCCGCCGTTGCCCTCATTGGCACCATAGATATAAAGCCTACCGGCCTCATCGATGAACAGGGAATGTGAAGAGTCCCATCCATCGTCGGTCCAGACCGTACTGGGCAGCACGGTGCTCTGTGGCAGTGGCGAAAGATCCACGATGGTGAGGCCCCCATGCTCGGCCTCGGTGGTGACATACACATGATCGTTCCAGACCTTCACCTCGCGCCAGATGGAGGCAGGTCCGGGCAGGAAGAAGATCTCATGCGGGTTCGCGGGTTCGCTCAGGTCGACCACCGACAACCCACCGGGCTGTTCCTCGGTACCATTGACACCGACCAACGCATACTCGTTCCCCAGCTCATCGACATAACCCCATAGGTTGGCGATGGCACTACCGCGCAGTTGCTGGTAGGACAAATGGCCCACGGCTGAGATATTGGTCTGTGCTTGGAGTGGAGCGGTGAACGCGGAGAGGCAAGCCAGTGCACCCACCAGCGCCTTGATGAACACAGGACGAGACATGCGTGCAAGGTATGCCGCCGAAAAGGCTTACACACCAAGAACGCCGGTCACCATCGGGATCCCAAAAGTCCGTTGAGCCGCAGAGCCGGAGCACCGACCGGCGTACTTGGGCCCGTGGCCCGACCCTCTTCAACGGTCCATCCCATCAACGCCCCGCGCGATAGGGGTTTCGCACCAGGGATCTGTCTTGGGAACAACACCCCCAGGGCCATGAACATGCTACATCCTATCTTCGACACACCGGACCGAATGGCACGCCACACCGCCTTACGCGCCTTGATCCTGTCCGCAATGGTGGTGGCGGCACTGATCAGCCCCGGGCGAACGTGCGCTCAACAAAGCCGTTTCGACATTTGGAAGGGCGACAGGATCGTGGGCAGCATCCTGGCCAGGCGCACCGTTCAAGGGGAAAGCACGAGTTTCCTGATGACCTCCTACGCGGAGCTGAACCTCGTTGGCAAGCAGGTGGTGCGCACCACGGTGGCCGCGGCCTACCGGCACGGACACTTGAGCACGTGCTACACGCAGTTGTACGTGAACGAAAACCTGCGCGACAGCAGCCGGTACATGGCCGGAGCGGAAGAGGCCACATGCTACGTACATCCCGATGACCACTTCGCCCATGCGGAGCCGGTCTTCTGGACCACCGCGCGCATGTACTTCGATGAGCCTGTGGGCCAGCGCGGCATCTTCGTTGAAAGCGTGATGCGCACCTGCCCGATGAAGAACCTTGGTCCCGGCCACTACCAGCTCACACTCCCCGGAGGCAAGGTGAATACCTACCGATACGAGAACGGAGTGCTTTCCGAGATCCATGTTGACCGCAACTTCATCGATCTGGTGTTCAAACGCGATGGCTAACGGGATGGGCACCACTCACCCGGTTGACCGGCCGTTCGTGTAACGAAGAGGAGCGCACACCGGCCGCGGGGTAAATTCGCCACCAGACCGAGGTACCGTCGCGCCATGCTCAGACTACAGGGGATCCGTAAAGCCTACCGCACGGGCAGCAACATCATGCAGGTGCTCAAGGGCATCGACCTGCACATCGCGAAGGGCGAACTGGTGAGCATCATGGGATCGTCGGGCAGTGGAAAATCCACCCTGCTCAACATCATCGGCATCCTCGATGGTTATGACAGCGGCGAATACCACCTGGACGGCACCTTGATCAAGGGGCAGAGCGAGACCGAGAGCGCACGGCTGCGCAGTCAATACATCGGCTTCGTGTTCCAGAGCTTCAACCTGATCGGCTTCAAGAACGCCATGGAGAACGTGGCGTTGCCTTTGTACTACCAGGGAGTGCCCCGGCGCAAGCGGAACGAGATGGCCCTGGAGATGTTGGAACAGGTGGGGCTGAAGGAATGGGCGCACCACATGCCCAACGAGATGAGCGGTGGGCAGAAACAACGGGTGGCCATCGCCAGAGCCCTGATCAGCTCACCGAAGATCATTCTGGCCGACGAACCCACCGGGGCACTGGACACCAAGACCAGCCAGGAAGTGATGGAGCTGCTGCTGCGGGTCAACCGCGAGCTGGGCCATACGGTGGTGATCGTAACGCACGAGCACGACATCGCGGCCATGACCCAACGCACCATCCGCCTGCGCGACGGGTCGATCGAAAGCCATGGGACCGAACTTGTATCCCGCGTTGACCATGCATGAGGTCGGGACCATACGAGAACATGGGCCATGGTATCACCGCACCGTGATGAACCACCGATCCCGGAGGCAGCGGCCTGTTCCCTCTGGCCGGATCGGAAAACGCCCCACACATGTTCGATAGGGAGAAGTGGGCGGAGATCTTCGACACCATCGGCAAGAACAAACTGCGGACGGTGCTCACCGGCTTCAGTGTGTTCTGGGGGATCTTCATGCTGATGATCCTTTTGGGAGCGGGCAATGGGCTTCGCAACGGCTTCTCCAGCGGTTTCGGGGGCACCGCACAGAACACGATCACCTTCTGGGGTGGGCAGACCAGCAAACCATGGCAAGGGCTGCCAGCGGACCGCAACATCCAGTTGGACATGCGCGACGTGGAGAACCTGCGGTATGCGGTGCCGGGGCTGCAACACGTGGTCGGCGAGTATCGGGTTTGGCGGGGCGAAAGCCAGTTGAACCGCGGAAAGGCGTATGGCAACTTCAGCATCAACGGGATCGTTCCGGACAACCAGGAGCTGGACCGCCAGGTGATCATCGAAGGCCGTTTCATCAACGAACTGGACCAGGAGCAGACACGCAAGGTGATCGTGATCGCCGAAGATGCGCGCGACGCCCTGTTCAAAGGAGAAGACCCGATCCACCAGTGGCTCAATGTGAACGGCATACCGTTCGAGGTAGTGGGCTTGTACCGCTGGGAAAGTGGCGGTCCCGGACAGAACCAGAGCAGCCAGGTCTTCATTCCCTTGAGCGTGGCGCAACGCGTTTTCAACGCCAAGAACATGGTGGACAAGATCACCTTCAGCTTCACGGATGGGAGCCTGAGCGGCGCGGAACAAGCCCAGCAGCGGGCGATCGCCGCGTTGGCGGCCAGGCACCGGTTCGACCCCACCGACGAACGGGCCGTTTGGGTGAACAACAACGTGGAGAATGCCGCGATGTTCACGGGGATCTTCGGTGGGATCAACGCATTCCTGTGGGCCATCGGTGTGGGCACCATCATCGCAGGCATCGTAGGGGTGAGCAACATCATGCTGATCGTGGTGAAGGAGCGCACCAAGGAGATCGGCATCCGCAAGGCACTGGGAGCCACGCCCGGCAGTGTCACCGGGCAGATCATGATGGAGTCGCTCTTCGTAACGGGTGTGGCGGGCTACCTGGGTCTGGTCTGTGGAGTAGGGCTCATGGAAGGGATCGCCGGAGTGGTGCCGGGATCGGAGATGTTCAGGAACCCCACGATCGATCTACGTGTGGCCATCTATGCCACCATCGTCCTGGTGATCGCGGGCGGCCTTGCCGGTCTCATTCCTGCGCGCCAAGCCGCCTCCATACGACCCATTGAAGCACTGCGCTCCGAATGACCCTGTTCGACCGTGATCGGTGGCACGAGATCTGGCAAACGTTGAGCCGGAACAAGCTTCGCAGCTTTCTCACCATGTTCGGTGTAGGCTGGGGCATCTTCATGCTGGTGATCATGCTGGGCATGGGGCGGGGGTTGAGCAACGGTGTGCTGGGCGGGTTCGAAGGCTGGGCCACCAACAGCTGCCACATCTGGACCCAGAGCACCTCGTTGCCGTACGGAGGCTTCAAGCGTGGGCGGCAATTCAACTTCGACAACAGCGACATCGCGGTCATCCAGCGGATCGAAGGCGTGGACAAGGTGGCCCCCCGGCTGCAGCTGGGCGGCTGGCGCGGCGCCAACAACGTGAGCTATGGGAACAAGAGCGGTGGGTTCAACGTGAACGGCGACATGCCCGAGATCCTCCACTTCCAAGCGGCGCGCCTCAGCAACGGTCGTTTTCTGAATGCCAGGGATATCGCGGACGAACGGAAGGTCTGTGTGATCGGCACCCAGGTGCGCGACATGCTCTTTGGCACCGAGGACCCCATCGGAGCGTACATCCGCATACAAGGTGTGTACTTCCAGGTGGTGGGCGTGCACGAGCCGCGCTCATCGGCCATGCACGACGATGGGCAGACCAGCACCATCCACATCCCCTTCACCACGTTCCAGAAGGCCTTCAACAGCCTCAACCTGGTACACTGGTTCAGCATCAGCGCCAAGGAAGGGGTGCGTGTGGCCGATGTGCAGGCCACGGTGAAACAGACCATGGCCCGTCGCCACAAGGTGGACCCTGCCGATCCGCTGGCCTTCGGCGGCTGGAACATGCAGGAATTCTACGACCAGATGAACATGCTCTTCGTGGCCATCGCAGGCCTTAGCTGGTTCGTCGGTCTACTCACCTTGATCGCAGGCGTGATCGGTATCAGCAACATCATGCTGGTGATCATCAAGGAACGCACCCAGGAGATCGGCATCCGCCGCAGCCTCGGTGCCCGACCGGCCACCATCACCGTACAGATCATGCTCGAGGCACTTGCCCTCACCTTCATCGCCGGATACTTCGGTCTATTAGCGGGCGTAGGCACCCTCGAAGGCATCAACGCATTGAAACTCGAAGGTGGTTTCTTCAAGAACCCCACGGTGGACCTGTTCGTCGCCTTGGCAGCGCTCACCGTGCTCATCCTCAGCGGACTTGTCGCGGGTTTCATCCCCGCACGACGCGCCTTGAGCATCAAACCCGTGGACGCCTTACGCGCCGAATGAGATGAACACCACGGAAACACGACCGAAGGGCGCGTACCGATCGCCACACCCCACCCACCGGCCCACAACGCCTGAACAGCCCGAACAGACAACGGCCCAGCATCCCCGATCATGAAACGCATCCTGAAGCCCCTTCTCCTCATCGCGCTCGCCGCATTATTCGTGTGGACGTTGTACTTCCTCTACCGGAAAGGTCAGCCGGCGAAAGAGGTGTATGAGATCGAAAAACCCAGGAAGACCACCATCCTGAAGAAGACCGTGGCCAACGGCAGTATCGAGCCCCGGCAGGAGATCGCCATCAAACCCGTGGTGAGCGGCATCATCCGCGAACTTTTCGTAGAAGCCGGACAGCAGGTGAAGAAAGGTGACAAGCTGGCCACCATCCAGATCGTGCCCGACATGCTGAGCCTCAGCCAGGCCGAGAACCGGGTGCGGAGCGCCGAGATCGGGAAGACCAACGCACAGATGGACTTCGACCGGAACAAGCCGCTGGCGGACAAAGGCGTGATCAGTGCCAGCGAGATCCAGGGCTACGATATGGCGCTGCGCAACGCAGAACAGGAATTGAGCGCGGCCAAGGATGCCTTGCAACTGGTGCGCGATGGCATCAGTCGAAGCGCCGGTGGCGCCACCAACACCATCGTGAAGAGCACGATCGATGGCATGGTACTGGACGTTCCCGTGAAAGTGGGCAGCAGCGTGATCGAGCGCAACAACTTCAATGAAGGCACCACCATCGCCAGTGTGGCCGACATGAAGGACCTGATCTTCAAAGGCAAGGTGGACGAAAGTGAGGTGGGCAAAGTGAAGCTGGGCATGCCTGTGGTGCTCACCGTTGGCGCCATTGACGACACCCGGTGGGATGCCGAACTCGAATACATCGCCCCTAAGGGCGTGGAAGAAAGCGGCGCCATTCAGTTCGAGATCCGCGCAGCCGTGAACCTCGCCGCCGGACAGGCGCTTCGCGCCGGATACAGCGCCAATGCCGACATCGTGCTGGACCGCCGCGACAGTGTACTGGCCATTCCAGAGAGCGTGATCAACTTCAACAACAAAGGCGACAGCGCCTTCGTGCAGGTGAAGGACGGCAAGGACTGGAAGAAGGTCCATGTGAAGACCGGGCTGAGCGATGGCGTGAACATCGAAGTGCTCAGTGGCATCAGTGACACCACCAGCCTCAAGGGCAACCTGAAGGTAGAGGCCACGGACAAGCCCGGCCCGCCGATGGATTGACCTGTTGTGCACCGCACCCCGAAAGGATCATGCAACTTCGCAGGCATGAACCGATCGTTGCCGCTCGTGGCCCTGCTACTCTGGGGCCCCATCGACCTCTTCGCTCAGAAACGACCCGACCTGAAGAAACTCGATGCGTACATCGCCGATGCGGTGGTGGAATTCGACCAGCCCGGGCTGGCCGTGGGCATCGTGAAGGACGGCGCACTTGTCTGGAGCAACGGTTACGGTCGGCTGGACCTGGCACGGCCCGAACCCGTGACGGCCAACACCATCTTCTATTGCGCGAGCATCAGCAAGGCCTTCACCGCATGTGCGGTGGGGCTGCTGGTGGATGAAGGGAAACTCCAGTGGACCGACCTCGTGCGCGAGCACATGCCCGAGTTCGCCACCCCCCTCCCCTTCGTCACCGACCAATTCATGGTGAAGGACCTGCTCTGCCACCGCAGCGGATGGGACACCTTCGATGGCGACCTGCTCTGGTACGGCACGGACTATGACCAGCGCGAGATCCTGGCCCGGCACGCACACGAGCCGATGACCCTGCCCTTCCGCGATACGTTCGGCTACAGCAACCTGATGTACATCGCCGCAGCGCAGTTGATCGAACGCGTGAGCGGCATGACCTGGGACCGATTCATCACCACCCGCATCTTCGCCCCGTTGGGCATGGAACGCAGCCTGGTGGAAACGGCGGACCTCGCGCACATGACCAACGTGGCGCTGCCCCATGTGCGCAAAGGCCAGAACCCCGATGCGCCACAGAAGAGCATGCCCTACCAGCCGCTGCGCGGGGCGGATGGGGCCTGCGGTGTATTGAGCACCGTGAACGACCTGGCCCGGTGGGATGCCATGTGGGCCGATGAAGGCAAGGTGAACGGCAAGCCGTTCCTCAGTGAGGCCTCGTACAACACCATCACCACCAGCCATCTGGCCATGGGCCATGAGGGAGCAGCCCTCGGCTGGTTCACCGAACAACGGCACGGCGAGACCGTGATCACCCACAGCGGAGGCATGCCGGGGTTCATCCTGAACCATGCGGTGGTGCCCGATCGGGACCTCGCGGTGATCGCCCTGGGCAACGGCGAGAGCTACAGCGTGTTCGCCATCACCAACAAGATCCTGGACCTATACCTTGGCGATGGCAAGGCCGACCCTGTGGCCGACATGCTACCACGCCTGGCCCGGCGCAAGGAACAGGAACAGGAGCGGGTGGCCGCACGGGCCCAAGCACGGGTACCGGGCACCACACCCACCGCACAGGCCGACCAGCTGAAAGGCACCTATGCGGACAAGGTCTATGGCCGTGCCGCGATCACGGTGGAGGCCGGTACCCCAAGGCTCACCTTCGACCCCGCCAAGGATCTCTTCACCGGTGCGTTGACCCATTGGCACTACGACACGTGGAAGTGGGAGCACGCCGACCCGTTCCTCGAACCGGGCTACATCACCTTCCAATTCGACACGGACCACCGGATCACCGGCTTCAAGGTGGATCTTCACAGCCCCGACTTCCACTTCCACAAGCTCGACTTCAAGACCCTGCCATGATGCCCGCGCGGAGAAGCGGCATCGCCTTCTTCCTCCTCACCCTGTTCTTCAGCAGTTGGTACCTGGACCAAGGGCCGAACGCGAATACGGTGAGCCGGGCGGCCATGGTGGTCGCCGTGGTGGAACAGGGCACCTTGCGGATCGACACCTTCGCCACCCTCACCGATGACCGGGCGTGGATCGGAGGCCACTTCTACTCGGAGAAGGCACCGCTTCCCGCCTTGCTCGTGGTCCCATTCCACTGGATGCTGCACCACCTGGGCCTCATCGGCGCCAGTGATGGTACGCACATCAACCTGGACCTCCTGCGCCTGGGCGGCCTGCTCTGTGGCAGCATTCCGTTCGCGCTCATCATCACCCTCTGCTGGTGGCGGCTCTGTCACTTCACCACGCCAAGCCGTGCCCTGCTCCTCACCTGGCCCACGTTCTTCGGCAGCTTCCTCTTCGTTTACAGTGGCTCGTTCTACGGCCACCTGATCGGTGCGGCGTTCGCACTGGGCGCGCTCATCGCCATGGACCGCGGTGATCACCTCGCTTCCGGAGCCCTCATCGGGGCGGCCGTGCTGTGCGAATACACCATCGCCATCCTCGCCCTCTGCTGGGCGCTGGACCTCACCGTGGGGTGGGCCAGGAAAAGGCACACGTACGCACCGGTGGTCCGTTTCGTATCGGGAGCGGTGCCATTCGCCGCAGCGCTGCTCCTGTACAACACCGTGGTCTTCAACGGTCCACTCCAAATGGGGTATGATCATGTGGACATGTACCGCCCCCAGGACGGGAGCATGGTAGAGGGTCTGCGGCCGGAGGCGCTATGGGGCCTGACCCTAAGTCCTTACCGAGGCCTGCTCCCCTACATGCCCGTTCTGGGGATCGCCCTGGCGGCCTGGCTCCTGGCCAGCGAACGAAAGCTGGGGCTGCGCGTGGCCGTGCCCGCCCTCCTCACCCTGTTGTTCACCGCGAGTGTCGGCATGTGGTGGGGGGGATGGGCCTTCGGGCCACGCCACCTCACCGTGGTGGCCGTGCTCCTCGCCTATCGCACCCTGCCCTGGCTGGTGCGTGTACGCTGGGCCCGGTGGCCATATTTCGCACTCGCCATCATCGGCCTGGCGCACGCGTTCCTGGCCAAGGCAACGGTGGGCTACTCGTTGCCAACAGAAGTGCACGACCCGTTCTGGGGGGTCATCCTGCCGGCATTCCTTCGCCTGGAACTCAACCCATGGCAATGGCCCGTGTTCCTTGGCCTCCCTGTCCCGCTATCCACAGCACTTTTCATGGTCGGCTGCGCCACGGTCCTCACCTGGGCCATCATTCGAACCAGACACCCCGCGAATGCACCAGTTCCATTGTCCTGACCTGCTGCCTCCCGTGATCGAGCTTCCGGAAGATGAGGCCCACCACGCCACGGCGGTGCTACGGCTCTCCGTTGGGGCGCGCATCGGCCTGCTCGATGGTGCCGGTACACGAGCTATCGGCCTGGTGGAGCTTATCACCAAGCGCGGTTGCAGCATCCGCATCGAGGAGCGCACCATGGTCCCCCCGGAGCGCAAGGCCCGGATCCACCTGGCCGTGGCCCCCACCAAACAGATGGACCGGTACGAGTGGTTCGTGGAAAAAGCCGTGGAGATCGGCGTGGACCGCATCACCCCGGTGATCACCGAACGCAGCGAGCGTATCAACCTGCGCACCGACCGGCTGCACCGCGTGGCCATCAGCGCCATGAAACAGAGCCAACGGGCGTGGTTACCGCGGATCGACGAACCCACCCGGTTGAATGATCTGCTCTGCACGGACCTGCCGCTGCACCGCTACTTCGGTTGGTGCGAGGGCGAGCACCGCCAGCTGATGGCGGCCTATCAGCCCCACAACGATGCGTTGGTGCTGGTGGGCCCCGAAGGCGACTTCACCCCCGCCGAGGCCTCCCGGCTCCGCGAAGGAGGAGCCGTGGCCATATCCCTCGGCGCCGCACGATTGCGCACCGAAACGGCGGCCTTGGCGGCCTGCACCTGGATGAGCCTGGCCCAGCAACGATAACTTCGCCGCCATGCGGAAACGACCGGTCCTTCTGCCCCTTCTGTTCGTGTGGATGATCGCCTACCCGGCCACCCTTCTTCGAGCTCAAGGCTCATTCCAGCTGGCGGTGCTCAAATACAACGGTGGTGGCGACTGGTACGGCAACCCCACGGCCGTGCCCAACCTGGTGAAGTTCTGCAACAAGGAGATGGGCATGAACATCAATCCCGAGGTCCCCATCGTGGAAGTGGGCAGCCCCGAACTGTTCGCGTATCCATGGGTGCACATGACCGGCCATGGGAACGTGGTGTTCTCGCAGCAGGAAGCGGAGAACCTACGCACCTACCTGACCGCTGGCGGCTTCCTGCACATCAGCGACAATTACGGCATGGACCAGTTCATCCGGCCCATGATGCAACGGGTGTTCCCCGGTTCTGAGTTCGTTGAACTGCCTTTCTCGCATGGCGTCTACCACCAGAAGTACGACTTCGCACAAGGCCTTCCCAAGATCCACGAACATGACAACAAACCGCCGCAGGGCTTCGGTCTGTTCTGGGAAGGGCGCTTGGTATGCTTCTACGACTACGAGTGCGACCTGGGCGATGGATGGGAGGATGCCGATGTGCACGGTGATAGTGAAGCCAACCGCACCCGGGCCTTGCAGATGGGTGCCAACCTGGTCCGGTTCGCCTTCAGTGGCGCGGAGAACTGATCACGCGGGTGTGAGCGGCTTGCCACACAACCGGCAGTAGCGGGCATCCTCCTGGTGGTTCCGATCACCGCACCCCGGGCAACTGGCGGCGCGCGCATGGCGTGCTTGCCTACCCATCTCCACCGTGACGATACCGGTGGGAATAGCGATGATGGCGTAACCCAGGATCATGATGCCACTGGCGAGGATCTGGCCCAAGGTGGTCACCGGCGCGATATCGCCATAGCCCACCGTGGTGAGCGTCACGATGGCCCAGTAGATGCTCCGTGGAATGCTGGTGAACCCGGCTTCCTTGGGTTCGATGACGAACATGATGGTACCGAACACCGTGACCAGGGCGAGCACCGCCAGCATGAAAACGATGATCCGATGCCGGCTGGCGATCAACGAGAGCAGCAGGATCCGGGCTTCGCGCATATAGTTGAACAGCCCCAGGATGCGGAAGATGCGCATCAGGCGGAGGGCGCGCAGTACGGCCAAGGCACGCAATCCGGGCCAGATCAAACTCAACAGGAACGGCAGTATGGCGAGCAGGTCCACCATGCCGTAGAAGCTGAACACCCACCGCAGCCTATCGCGCGCGCTCCAGACCCGCAACGCATACTCCACGGCGAAAAGCAGGTTGAGCACCACCTCCAGCACCAGGAGCAGGGTGCCGAACTGTTCGTTCACGGCGCGTACGCTCTCGAGCATCACCAGGCCGATGTTCACCAGGATGGCCACGGTGAGCCAGACATCGAAGCGTTTGCCTGCAGGCGTATCGCTCTCGTGGATCACCTGGCGGATGCGCTCCCGCTCCTGCTGCATATCCCTATCGGCGAACCCGAACATGGTGGCACGAACCTACGACAGGGGCCCTACGTGTCGCACGGGTACCGATCAGCCGGCCCTGTACTTGGCCAGGTTGATCAACAACACCCCGCCGAGGATCACCACCAGTCCGAGGACCTCATGTGCCCCCAGCACCTCACCACCGAGCCAGGTGCCCAGGAGCACGGCGACCACGGGGTTCACGTAAGCATACGTGCTCACCTGGGTGGCCGGCCGCACCTGCAGCAGCCACACATAGGCGCTGAAACCGATGATGGAGCCGAAGATCACCAGGTAGGCCTCCGCGATCCACGCCTTCGCGGGCACCGCCGCCCAGTCGAAGCCGTTCCATTCCCCGCGCAACAGGCTCGCCGCAAGGAAGAACACCGCGCCGGTGAGCATCTGCCAGGCACTGTTGGCCACGTTGGACAAGGACACCGGATAGTACTTACCGAAGAGCGAACCGGCTGGCCAGGCGAGGATCCCGATCGTGAGCACCAACAAGGCCATGGTTTCGGCATCCATCCCGGTGGAGGAAAGCTGAGCGCTCAACCGATCCTTGAACAAGAGCCACACTCCGAGTATCCCTCCGACAATGCCCAGCACCGTGGCCGGGCTTCGGAAATTCACCGACCACTGTGGCCGATCCATGGCGGCGAAGGCCAACGGGGCCACAGCGATGGTGATGGCCACCACACTGCTCGGCAGGGTCTGTTGGGCCCAGACCACCGCACCATTGCCAGCGAAGAGCAGGAGGAATCCCACCAACAGCACCTTCCACAGGCCGGTGGTCATCACCGGTATGCGTTTCGCCCCGCACCAACTGAAGAGCAGCACCGCCGCCGCCGCGAACCGCAGCCCACCCAGCATGAACGGCGGAAAGCCCGTAAGGGCCTCTTTGATCGCGAAGTAGGTACTGCCCCAAAGGATGTAAATGGCCGCGAAGGCGAGGTACACCTGTAACCTGGGGGGGTAGGTCGAAGACACAGCGCCGCAAAGATGACGTTTGTCACCGCGCTGCAGGAACCGTCCATCCCTACGGCCTTGAACACACGCGGACCACCGCATACCGGATCGGACCCGCAACTACGCCCTGGGCCGATCCGCTGACGAACCATCCGGCTTGGCTACCTTTGAAGCTCAACCGGAAAGTGCTCATGAGCGTGAACAAGACCGCCCCCCAGGCCGAAGCAGGAATGACCTTGGACGAGGTCCGTGAGGAGATCCTGCGCGACTACCGCATCGTATTCGAGAGCCGCGAAGCCAGCCTACTGGGCCGGAAGGAGGTACTGACCGGGAAAGCCAAGTTCGGGATCTTCGGTGACGGCAAGGAGCTGGCACAGGTGTGCATGGCCAAGCAGTTCCGTCCCGGCGACTGGCGCAGCGGCTACTACCGGGACATGACCTTCATGTTCGCCATCGGCGAGCTCACCGTACAGCAATGGTTCGCGCAGCTCTACGCCCATGCCGACGTGAACGCCGAACCGGCCAGCGCAGGCCGCCAGATGAACGGCCACTTCGCCACGCGCAGCCTCGACGAGAACGGCGCCTGGAAGGACCTCACCCAGCAATACAACTCCTCGCCCGACATCAGCCCCACGGCGGGCCAGATGCCCCGCTTATTGGGTCTGGCCCAGGCCAGCAAGGTATTCCGGCGCAACAAGGACCTGCACGGCCACACCCACCTGAGCGATCTGGGCAACGAGGTGGCCTTCGGCACCATCGGCGACGCCAGTACCAGCGAGGGCCACTTCTGGGAAACCATGAATGCCGCTGGCGTGCTACAGGTGCCTTTGGCCATGAGCGTCTGGGACGATGGCTGGGGCATCAGCGTGAGCAAGGACTACCAGACCACCAAAGGCAGCATCAGCACCCTGCTCCAGGGCTTCCAGAAGGAGGAACACACCAACGGGATCAGGCTGTACACCACCAAGGCCTGGGACTACGCGGCCCTGAACCGGGTGTACGAAGAGGCCATCGCCCGCTGCCGCGAGGACCACGTACCGTGCCTGATCCATGTGGAGGAGGTGACCCAACCCCAAGGGCACAGCACCAGCGGCAGCCATGAGCGGTACAAGAGCACGGCCCTGCTGGATTGGTACAAGGAGTACGACTGCATCGTGAAATTCAGGCAGTGGATCCTCAGCTTCCGGCCCGGGGGCGAGGCCATCGCCACCGCCGAGGAGCTCGACGCCATCGAGAAGCAAGCCAAGATCGATGTGCGCGCGGCCCAGCGGTCGGCATGGGCTGACTTCTGTGCGCCCATCAAGGTGGAGCAGCAGGAAGCGGCCGACCTGATCGATGCCTTGGGAAGTCCGGAGGCATCGGCCAAGTCACAAGAACTACGGAACCTGATGGACCCCGGGCGCAAAGAAGTGGTCAGCACCGCACGGCAAGCCTTGCTCCGATCCTCCGCAACGGGTTCGCCATCGGCCATGGCCGATCTGAAGGCGTGGGTGGATGGACAACGGGAGATCAACGACGACCGCTACGGCAGCCACCTGTACAGTCAAAGTGCGCAGAGTTGCCTACAAGTGGCTGTGGTTCCCGTGGTGTATGACAGCGAAGAGATGGTGGATGGACGGCTTATCATCCGCGACAACTTCGCCGCGCTCTTCGAGCAGAACCCCCTGATGCTCACCTTCGGGGAGGACACCGGCAAGATCGGTGATGTGAACCAGGGCATGGAAGGCATGCAGGCGCGCTTCGGCGAATTGCGGGTGAGCGATACCGGGATACGTGAAGCCACCATCCTGGGGCAAGGCATCGGCATGGCACTACGCGGCCTCAGGCCGGTGGCCGAGATCCAGTACCTGGACTACTTGCTCTACTGCCTGCAAGGGATCAGCGACGACCTGGCCACCGTGCATTGGCGCACCAAGGGAGGGCAGAAATGTCCGCTCATCATCCGCACCAGGGGCCATCGGTTGGAAGGCGTGTGGCACAGCGGTAGCCCCATGGGCATGATCCTGAGCAGTGTGCGCGGCGTGGTGGTGTGCGTGCCCCGCAACATGCAACAGGCCGCCGGCATGTACAACACGCTGCTCCAAAGCGACGATCCCGCGCTGGTGATCGAATGCCTCAATGGCTACCGCAGCAAGGAACGCCTCCCCTCCAACCTGGGCAGCTTCACCGTGCCCATCGGCATCCCCGAGGTCCTGCGCGAAGGCACCGACCTTACCCTGGTGGGTTATGGAAGCACGCTGCACATCGGCCTGAAAGCGGCCGAGGAACTGCAGGAGCTGGGGGTGAGCGTGGAGGTCATCGACGCACGCACCCTCCTCCCCTTCGACCGGGAACACCACATCGTACGGAGCCTGCAGAAGACCAACCGACTGTTGGTGGTGGACGAGGACGTGCCGGGCGGGGCAAGCGCGTACATCCTACAGAACATCCTCGAGGTCCAAGGTGGTTACCACTGGTTGGATGGCACGCCGTGCACCCTCACCGCCAAGGCCCACCGCCCTGCCTACGGCAGCGATGGAGACTACTTCAGCAAGCCCAGCGTGGAGGATATCGTGGAGAAGGTGCTGGCCATGGTGGGCGAATAACGCTACACCGGACCGACGGCACCGCGGTGCCCCGTGTCGCGGCGGGGCTTGTGGTCCGGGCCACGCGTACGATCCAACGACCACCCCGGTATCGGGCATATCCCCGGAAAAAGGATCAGGCCCCCCGGTGGAACCGAGGAGCCTGACCGATGTTCTCCAGGCCGCTCAAGACCTGGGTGTAGCGACGGTTACTTACCCAGCTTGTTCATCTCGGCCTCGAAGGTCTCCTTGAACTTCTCGTAGTCGTAATCGATCCGCAGGCGCTCATCGTTGCTCAACCGCTCATTGTAAGCGGCCAGCAGGTCCTGAGCACTGAGCTCGATGGCCACATAGGTCTTGAAGTTCCCTGTGGCGTTCACCTTCATCACCTTCTCACAGATGGTCTTGGTGCCGGTGAGTTTCTGGTCGATCACCTCGCGTGTGAGGCCCTCGAATCGCTCGGCCACTTCCTCTTTGTTGTTCATCTCCCGGCTGTTCACGTAGTTGTCGATCACGCCCTTCAGCTGGGTATTGATGGCGCTGGCCAGATCGGCGCGCGCATTGGCCAATGCCTTCTTCTTGGAGGTGGCCTGGTCCATGCTCTCGCCCAGGTTGTTGGCACGGAACACCTTGTCGTTGGTGAAGAATTCGGGGCCGGAGCATTCCACCTTCACCTCGGTCTCCCCCGAAGGTGGTGTGGTCACGACTTCCTTCTTCTTCTTGCAGGAGGACATGGCACCGGACAGCACCAAGGCGGTCATCAGCACCGTAACGGAACGGTTCATGGTCAAGGGTTTCATGGTTGTTGTTTGCTGTGGCCGGTACACTTCCGGCGGTGGTTCATCTCTTCGTCCAAGGTATTTCCCATATCCGTGCCAAACTTGAAAAAAGTAGTGGGCACGTCAATTAAAAGCGTTCATGATACCGGGCACCAGTTCTTTCCGGATGTCGGGAATGACCTTCTTGAGGCTTTCCAGGCCGGCCTTTTCGTAGGTGAGTTGCACACCCTTCACGCCCTGCTTGCCACCCTCGAACACCACCTCTTGGGTCTTCCGATCGCGGAAGGAATAACTCACATCCGCATAGGCCGTATAGAATCCGTTGGCCTCCCCCCCCTGGCGGGTGCTGGAGGTGAGATCCAGGAGCAATTCAGCGTCGGCCTCGCGCTCCACGAAGCGGAATCCTTTGGAGGTGAGTTCCTCGCGTACCACCAAGCCGACACCGGCATCGGCCAAAGGCTGCCCCAGGTTGGTCTCCTTCACTTTCAACAGCACCCGGGGGAGCCGCATATCGATGGGCACATGGACCTCGGGCACGGTAAGCCCTCCGACCAAGGCGTTGACCAAAGTGCGGTCCATTTCCCGGCCAACGAGCTCGTCCAGGTGCAGTTTCACGAGCACTTCCAATTGCTTGGCGCCGGGATCCACGCGCTGCACGGTGGTACGTGCCCGTCCCTCGGCATCGGTGTTCTTCAATTCGGTCACTTTGCCACCGGTGGCCGGATAAACGATGAACAGCGGCAGCTGACCCAGGTCGCGCAGGCCTCCACCATGGGCATAGGCAGCGCCGATCAGCAGCTCTCGCTTGAACCCATTGGCGTAGGAAAGCTCACAACGCTCGGGCAGCACGGTGAGCCGCACGTTGGTGGTGAGGTTCTGAAGGCCCGCGTACAACTCATTCACCAACTGTACCTGCCGCCCTTCCATCTCCACCGCATCGTTCTCGCCCCAGTATTCCTTCATGGCCAGCAGAGCACGCAGCTCTTGGTCGAATGCGGCGCGCAGATCACCTGTTCCAAGGCTCTGCCTGCTCCGGGTATGCAGATCGATCGCGTTGCGGACGGCGCCGGCCTTCTTCTCGTTCTTCAGGCGGGCATGTTCCACTTTGGACAATCGGTAGTAGGTCCAGTACTCGCTGGCGTTCTCCCAGGATTCCACGAGTTCGAACCCCTCGAGCTGCTCGTTGCTGGACGTCCTGATCGTGCCGGTGAACGTTTCGTCGAACTGGTTCTTTCGATCCAACGTGTACAGCAGGCTATTGCTCTCCACCTTCACACTGATCTCACTGGCCAGGTCGTTCAGCGCGTTCTTCTTGGCGGTCTCCAGAACCTCGGGCCGATTCTTGTTGGCCATGCCGATACCGATGTAGTAGGCATCGGACTGGGGGCGTGCGCCCACCCAGGCCGGTCGCTGTACGGCGGGGTCCTGGGCTGGTGTCTCCACCACTTTCTTCCCACCACCACAGGCCAACAGCAGGGCGAATGGCAGGCACCGGAACAAGGTATTCATGGCAGCTTGGTACTGATCTCCTGTTGGATCGCGCCAGCCATGGACGACGAGGTGGTAAGGAGCACTTCGGACAATAAGGTGGTCACTGGCTTCAGCGACCGTGAAGCGTTCAATAGCGAACGCATCTCCCGCCGCGCGTTATCACGAAGGTCCACATTGCCGTTCCACTTGGGTAGCAGGGCCTCCTTATTACCATCGTAGCTGGCATAGTAGGCGTGGTCCTGCGCCTGCTTCTCCACCACCTTGCTCAGCAACACTTCACCGGTCTCCAGGGAGACCAGTCTGAAATTAAGGGAGAGCAGCACTTTGTTCTCCTGGTAATACTCGTTGTAGGTCACCGGTTTATAGCGGGTGACATAGTACTTCTCGCCGGTCTCCTTGTTCAGTTGTTCCACGCGGTACGACTCGTATCCCTCCTTGGTGCTTCGGCGCAACTGTCCCGGCAGTTCCTGGTAGCTCACCACGTCGCCCATCAGCACGGCTTGCGCCCCCATGAGGTTACCGGCGCGCACGGCGGTCTGTTCATCAACCACTCCGCTCAAGCTCAGGCGTTGTTCCTCCAGGATACGTTCCAGATTCTCGCGGTCCACCACCTTCAAGAAGGGGTCCTTCACCTCGATCAGGGCGGTCATGGCATGGGCCTTCACCTTGCTGGCCAGTGCGCTTTGTTTATCACTGGAGGTGAATGGGAGCACCGCCACGTTGAACTGCCCCTTGGTCAACGTTTCCTGCCGCAAGGTGTTCGTGTCCTTGTAGGCACTGTTCTTATCCATCACCTTGGTGAAGGCGGCGTAGGCCTTCCGGTAATTACCGCTCTCCAACTCACTACGCCCCGTGCGATACAGGGGTTCCAGGTAGGCCACATCCTGCAGGCTGCTGGCATCCTTGTACCCGGGCTCGAGCTTGGCGATCCGCCCGAACACCTTCTCGGCCGCGGCGAAATCCTCCTTGTCGAACAGGGCCTGCCCTTCGCTGTACAGATCGATGAGATGCTCGCCCTTCACCTTTTCGAAGTCGGCCTTGTAATGATCGGGGATCTCGATCACCACCCCGGCCCTCCCCACCCTTTCCGCATAGGCCTTGGCATCGAGGTAGGCCGCCACGGCCTCGCCCCGTTGATCGCCCATGGCCACGTACTTGAAGAAAGCACTGAGCTTGTCGTTCAGCAGCATCTGCCCGGTCTTCTTCAGGCCGATCTTCGCATCGACGTTCTTCGCGTTGCGCTGCGCGGCCTGCAGGTACATGTCGGCCGCTTCCGCATACATGCCGGCCGCATCGAGCTTCTCTCCTTTCTTGGAGAAAGCCTTGGAGCCGGAGCATGCGCCGAGTAGCGCGACTGCACAGAGGATGGCGAATATGGATCCGGTACGGCGCATGGCCTATGGAGGAACGGTGATCGCTTAGCGGGACTGGATGTATCCGTTCAGGTCGTCAATGGAGCTTTCGAAGGTGAAGGCGTCGTTCACCTTGTAATAGTTGTCGATATCGTAGGTGCGATCATAGGCGAACTTGGCGATATCCAGCTTGCTATCCTCGAAGCTGAAGAGCGCCATGAGGCTCTTCACCTGATCCACCGTGAAGCAACGGTTGGCGCCCACCTGCTTGGCCAGTGTCATCTTGCTATCCTCGAAGCTCTTGGCCTCGATGCTCTTCTTGACATCGGTGAACTCGGTGCTGCTCATGGGCCAGCCGCAGCCCACGCGTCCGGTATAGCCGGGCATACTGTACACGGTCGGCTCAACGGGTTTGGGTTTGTTGTCGATCACGGGCTTGACCGGCGCTGGAGTGCTCTGCGTGGTCGTGGTGGTGGTGGTCGTGGTCCGGGTGGTGGTGGTGGAATTGCCGGAGGTGCCCCCAGCATTCACGCTCATATTGAAATTGACCCCGTTCACGCCCATGTTGATGTTCACGTTCTCTCCTTCGCCCAAAGGGTCTCCTTCCTCCACCACAGTGGTGGTGGTCACCACTTGTTCTTCAGGGGTGGAGGCCTCCTGGGTCACCGTGGTGCTCGTTGCGTTCTCTTCGAAGTTCGCGGGGGGCGCTGGCTTCACCGGTTCCGACCGGGCGGTGGTGCCCAAAGCTGCCTCGCCCGACATGCGTAGCACACGGGCACCCTTCTTGTTGGTGGTCACCATCAACGTATACTCCTTCCCCATCTCCATGTATCCGTTCTGTTTGATGGGCGCGATGCCGGCATCCTCGAACTTGACCACCATCACCGGGGTTTGCGTACGGATACCTGTGGCCACCACGCGGGAAGCGGGTTGGGCGTTCTTCTCATCGCCATCCACGATGAGGGTGAATTTGGTGCCATCGTCGGAGAACACCACCAGATCGCTGGTCTGTGCCCAAGAGGCGACGGTGAACAGGGCGAAGGACACAAGGGAGAGTAAACGTGTCATGGTTCAAATTTGAATGGGTTGCGAAGTTAGTTGCTGGCGTATGGTAGGCAAGCCGCATGCCAAAGCGCGGAAACATCCTTGAACGGCCAAAAAAATGCGATGTACCAAGGCCTTTCGCATCTTTGGGCACACCCTACCACGCATGCGCAGCCTTCTCATCCTCGGCGCCGGTCGATCCGCCTCTTCACTGATCCGCTATCTGATCCAGCATGCCGCCGACCAACAGTGGCGCATCACCGTGGCCGACAAAGACCCTTCGCATGCCGCCATGTTGGTGGCCGAAGGGCCTTCGGTGGCCACGGGCTTCGCCTTGGACGCCACGGATGGAACGGCCCGTGCAGCCCTCATCGCCAAGCACGACCTGGTGATCAGCATGCTGCCGGCGTTCATGCACATGGATGTGCTCACCGACTGCCTGCGGCTGAAGAAGCACGTGATCACGCCGAGTTACGTCCCCGACGCGCTCTGGGCCCTGGACGCGGACTTCAAGGCCGCCGGGTTGACCGTGCTGAACGAGATGGGACTTGATCCCGGTATCGACCACATGAGCGCCATGCGGATCCTGGACCGTATCCGTGGCGAGGGAGGGCGCATGGAAGCCTTCGAAAGCTATTGCGGCGGGCTGGTGGCCCCCGCAAGCGACGACAACCCCTGGGGCTACAAATTCAGTTGGAACCCGCGCAATGTGGTACTGGCGGGACAGGGTGGCGCCGCCAAATACATCCGGGATGGCGAAACGAAGTACATACCCTACCACAAACTCTTTCGGCAGACCGTGCGCGTGGCCGTGGACGGCTTCGGTGAGTTCGATGGCTACGCGAACCGGGACTCGCTGAAGTACCGCTCGCATTACGGACTGGACGATATCCCCACCCTGCTGCGCGGCACGTTGCGGAAAGCGGGCTATTGCGAGGCTTGGGACGTGTTCGTGCAACTGGGCTGCACCGAGGATGGGTTCGCGATGGAGCTTCCGGCGCAGGCGAGCTGGAACGAATACCTCGACGCTTTCCTACCCCACTGCCAGGAATGTGGCACCCGTGGGAACCTGGCCCGGTACCTGGGTCTGGCGGAGGATGGAGACACCATGAAGAAGCTGGATTGGCTGGGGATGTTCGACAAGAAGAACCCCATTGGCGTGAGCGGACGCTCTCCGGCGGCAACCTTGCAACACCTGCTCGAACAGAAATGGAAGCTCGGCCCGCAGGACAAGGACATGGTGGTGATGTGGCACCGGTTCCGCTATACGGTGGAAGGGCAACACCAGGCCATACATGCCTCGCTCGGGGTGATCGGAGAAGATCAGGTGTACACGGCGATGGCCCGTACCGTGGGGCTCCCGATCGCCATCGGCGCCAAACTGCTGTTGAATGGTGGCATCGCGGACCGTGGCGTGATCCTGCCGCTGAAACGGGAGATCTACGACCCTGTGCTGAATGAGCTGGAAAAGCTGGGTATCACGTTCACGGAAGAGGAGGTGGAGGCATAGCCCCGGCCGGGATCAAGGGGGCACGTCCCCTGAAGGGTCATGCTCGCCCAGGCCTCACATCAATGGTCTGGCCCCTTCCGTGGGTCGGCATCAGAACCCCAGCATCAGATCGGCGATCAGTGCGCGGTACTTCGGCGTGTAGTCGAACGGCCCGGTGTTCTCCACGATGAGTTCCTCCTCGTGCAGCGGCGTACCACTCCGGTCGAATTGGAGCAGCACGCGCTTCGGCGGGCGATGGGCCACGTAGCGCACCACACAGCGGCGGGTGGGCCGCAGACCGATGGTGGCGACCAATGCCCCAAGCTCCTGCTCCCGGTGCAAGGGGATGATCACGGCGAAGCTCCCTTCCGGTGCCAAGGACCTCTTCACCACGGCGACCAGATCGGTGAACAGGAGCTCATCGCTGTGCTTGGCCACGCCCACACGCGCATCGGCGGCAGCGGAATAACCGGCATAGTACGGCGGGTTGCAAAGGATCAGGTCGAATGGTGCATTGGCCACCATGCGGCGCACATCCAAGCGATGCACCCGTACGCGGTCGCTCCAGGGGCTGGCCGCCACGTTCTCCGCGGCTTGTTCGGCGGAAGCGTCATCGATCTCCACGGCATCGATGGTCGCCGAAGTGGTGCGTTGCGCGGCGATGAGCGCCAACACCCCGGTACCCGTTCCGATATCGAGAATGCTCCGGGCCGTTCCGAAATGCACCCAGGCCCCGAAGAGGACACCATCGGTACCCACCTTCAGGGCACAGCGATCCTGGTGGATGGTGAACTGCTTGAAACGGAAGGTTGGTTTGGGCATCCGCTATCGCTCCCGATACATGGCCACCAACCCGGGCGGCGTGCGTACCAACAAGGTATTGGACTCTGGATCGATCCCCAGGATCATCTCCTCGGCCAAGGGCACCATCACCTCCTCCTCGCCATGCAGGATCACCAGCACCGGGTTCTTGGCGGAACCTTCGATGCCGGTCACCTCACCCAGGTCACCATGCTCTTCATCGCGTACCACCATGCCGATGAACTCCTCGGGATCCCAGCTCTCGTCGCTGCCATCGACCAGGAGGCCGGGCGGCGCGTAGAGGTCGCGCCCCACAAGGATGGATGCGCTCTGCGGATCGTGGAAATCGTCGAACTTCACCAGGGTCTCGCGTCCCTTGTCGTGCAGGGCGGTGAAGAAGAACGGCACCTTCTGCCCTTCGATGTCCACGAAGAGGGCGCCGGCATGGACCAGTTCATCGGGGTCGCATCCCTCGAGCTGCACGGTGAGCTCGCCCCGGTGCCCCCAGGGTTTGCCCAACTTACCGATGCGTCGGAGGCTATCGAGATCCATGGGGGAAAGGTACTGCGGCGGCAGCGAAGAAACGGTGGCCACGGCCCTGCCGGAGCCTCATACGCGCCACTTCATCGGGTCGTGGGGCATACCTCGGAAAGCAAGGACCCGCGCACCTGGCGATGCGCGGGTCCTACTGAAATGTCGTGCGGATCACTCGGCAGCGGCCTCGGCCGGTGCCTCGCCCTCTGCAGGTGCAGCTGCGGGTTCAGCGGCAGCAGCGGCGGCAGCGAGCTTGGCGCTCAGAGCAGCCGCATGTTCGGCGGCCTTCTTGGTCTCAGCTTCCACACGTGCCTTGGCAGCGGCTTCGGCACCTTGGGCCAGCTTGTTCTTCTTGCCTTCGATCTTGGCGTTCTTCTCGTTCTTCCAGATGTCGAAACGACGATCGGCCTCGGCCTGATCGAAAGCGCCCTTCTTCACACCACCGGCCAGGTGGTTCTTATAGATCACCCCGGTATAGCTGAGGATGGCGCGGCAGGTATCGCTGGGCTGGGCACCCTTCTGGAGCCAGCTGAGCGCCTTGTCATCATTGATCTCGATGAACGCAGGGTTCTGGTTGGGATCGTAGGCGCCGATCCGTTCGATGTACTTTCCATCGCGGGGTGCGCGGGAATCGGCCACCACCAGGTGGTAGAAGGGCCGGCCTTTCTTGCCTTTACGCTGAAGGCGGATGCGAGTTGGCATGTCGCGGTCGTTGTTTTTAGCCCCTTATCGGTAAGGGGCGGCAAATATAGATGATCCTCCTGGATCCACAACCGGCTGTACTTCAAAGCCCGAACTTAGCACCCTGTGACGAAACGCCTGCGCCTCCCCCGCACCCGCCGCACGGTACACCATGCCGTGCGGATCCAGCCGGGCGAATGGCGGTGGTCCGCAGGCCTGCGTGCGGCCCTGGCGATCGGCCTGCCCCTGTTGGTCCTCACCGTGTGGGGCCGGTCCGAGCAGGGCCTTGTCGCCGCCTTGGGGGGCTTCACAGCGCTGTACGGCACCGACCGGCCACTTCGGCAGCAACTGCACTTGTTGCCCGTGGTCGCCCTCGGGTTCATCGCTTGTGCCTCGCTGGGGGCTGCCGTAGCGCACGACCCGTGGTGGACGTCGGTCATCCTGATCGGGGTCACGGCCGGTGCGGGCACCCTGGCTTGGGGCACCCGACTGGGGCCACCCGGCACCATGCTCTTCGTGCTGGTGGCCGCGATCTCCGCACAAGTGGGCCAACGAATGGAACCGGCCGCGATCCCTGTGCTGGTGACCTCGGGGGCGGTCCTCTCCTTCGTCCCCATTCTGATCTCGGCCAAACTGCCGGGTGCCCTTGCGGTCGGTAGCGCCCACCCGACCACGCGTTCGCTGGCCTTCCAGATGGATCGTAGTGTGAGGCGGAACGTAGGACGCGTCACGGCCGGCGTGGCCCTGGCCTGCCTGGCCAGCATACACCTCGATGCCTTCCGCCTTCACTGGGTGGTGATCACGGCCATCGCCATACTGCAGGGCGCCTACGACCGTTCGTTCACCTTGGTGCGCGTGGTCCAGCGTGTGGCCGGCACCCTGCTCGGGCTGCTCCTGTTCACAGGGCTGGCACACCTCCATCCACAGGGGATCGTGCTCGTGGCCATGGTCATGGTCCTTCAATTCGGCATCGAGGTCGTCATTTTCCGCAACTATGTCCTGGGCCTGTGCTTCATCACCCCACTGGCGCTCATGCTGGCCACGTTCGGCCAGGGACTCAACCCCTCCGCTACCGTGCAGGGCCGGTGGTACGACACGCTGTTGGGCGCGGCGGTGGCTCTGGTGGTGCTTGCTGGCCTCGAGGTGAAGCGCCGGTCCGCGGACCATCCAGGACCGACGGTCTGAAGACCATTGTACTTCGCCACCTTTGCCCCATGCGTCTGATCCCCCTTCTGCTCCTAGCGACCGTGCAAGCCTCGGCCCAGCAGCCCCCGCAGCCCGTTCTGATCCCGCGACCGGTGGAGTTGAGCACGAAACCCGGTGCATGCGACCTGACCTGCGGCTGGGTGGTCAAGGATGCTCCGGAGCGTATTGCGCAACTGCTTCGCACCGAACTCGCCACCCTGCCCCAACAACGCAAGCCCATCGGCTGCGAACACGCGATCAATATCGATCTCGCCCTGTTCACTCCGGACACCTTGCTACCACCCGAATGGTACGCCCTCACCGTCATGCCACAAGGCATTGCGATCACCGCGCCTACCGAAGCCGGGCTCTTTCGCGGCAGTCGCACCTTGGTCCAGTTGCTCGAACAAGGGCTGGATACCGGCTCCATACCCTGCTTGAGCATCACCGACTTCCCACGCTTCCCGTGGCGGGGCATGCACCTGGACCCCTGCCGCCACTTCTGGTCGGTGGAGTTCACCAAGAAGTACATCGACCTGCTGGCGCGGTACAAGATGAACAGCTTCCACTGGCACCTGACGGATGACCAGGGCTGGCGGATCGAGATCAAGAAGCACCCGCGGCTCACCGAGGTGGGCGCATGGCGAAAAGGCAGTCAGGTGGGGCCGTATGCCAAACTCCAATACGACAGCATCCCCTACGGTGGCTTCTATACCCAGGACCAGATCCGCGAGGTGGTGGCCTATGCGGCGGCACGGCACATCAATGTGGTGCCCGAGATCGAGATGCCGGGACACGCCTTGGCAGCGCTGGCGGCCTACCCCCACTTGGGCTGCACGGGTGGCCCGTACGAGGTGAACAGGGGTTGGGGTGTGTTCGAGGACGTGTTCTGCGCGGGCAACGACAGCGTGTTCGCCATGCTGGAGGATGTGCTTACCGAAGTGATGGCGCTCTTTCCCAGCGAGGTCATCCACATCGGGGGGGATGAATGCCCCAAGGAGGCCTGGAAGGTCTGCGCGAAGTGCCAGGCGCGGATGAAGGCCGGGAACCTGAAGGATGAGCACGAACTGCAGTCGTACTTCATCCAACGCATTGAGCGGTTCGTGAACAGCAAGGGCCGGAAGATCATCGGCTGGGACGAGATCCTGGAAGGCGGCTTGGCACCCAACGCGGCCGTGATGAGCTGGCGCGGAACGGAAGGCGGCATCGCAGCGGCGCGCAGCGGGCACTATGCTGTGATGAGCCCCGGCAGCCATTGCTATTTCGACCACTACCAGGGCGACCCCGCCAACGAACCGCTGGCGATCGGCGGCTACACGCCGTTGCAGAAGGTGTACAGCTATGAGCCCATCCCGGCCGAACTGAAACCCGAAGAACACAAGTACATCCTCGGTGCACAGGGCAACCTTTGGACGGAGTACATCCTTACGCCCGAACACGTCGAGTATATGGTCGTGCCGCGTATGCTGGCACTGGCCGAAGTGCTGTGGACACCGAAAGAGGCACGGGATGAGAAGAACTTCATCGAGCGGCTGGAAAGCGAATTCCACAGGCTGGAGGCCCTGGATGTGAATGTCAGCAAGAGCCTATACCAGGTACGCCTCAAGCCCCGGCAGGGGAGCACAGACGGCAGCATCGACGTGGAGTTCATCGGCAGCCGGGAAGGCCAGACATTCCGCTACGAGCTGAACGAAGAAGTGATGGGGGCTGAGACACCCGCCCCCAAGGACGACCTCCAAGTGAACCATACCGACCAGACCACCGGTCCCATCGCGATCCGGAACAACTGTACCCTGGTGGCCTGTGTGGCTACCGATGACCCCGACCATGGATGGAGCACCATGCCACGCGCCAAGCGAACATTCCGCTTCAACAAAGCCACCGCCCGTCCCATCACCATCAGTGTTCAACCGAACGAACGCTATAACGAAGGAGGGGCCTTCACCCTGGTGGATGGCATCACCGCGCAGGAGAGGCGCGTGAATACCGAGTGGCTGGGCTGGAAGGAAAGCGTCACCCTCACGGTGGACCTGGGCAGCGTACAGGACGTGCGTCACATCGGCATCGGTGCATGGAATGACCCTCACAGCTGGATCCATCTGCCTTCGGCCGTGGACTTCAGCACCAGCCTGAACGGCAGCACCTTCACCCCGTTCGGCAGGGCTCAAGGCCTGGAGAGGGGTGGCCGCAATGCGTTCAGCGTCGATAGCCAGGCGAAGGCACGTTACGTGCGTGTCGCGGTGACGGCCATCAACACCATTCCCGTAGGTGATCCAGGTGCGGGCAACCCGGCGTGGATGTTCCTGGATGAGATCGAAGTGCGGTAAGATCGGTCGGCTTTTCAACCGAGACGCCGATCCTGGTCTACCTTACGTCAATATGATCCACGACCTTGTGGAACCAAAACCTGAAATCGATGGAAGTGAGACCCTTACTCCTTGCCACGTTGGCTCTCTTGCCCTACTCCACCATGGCTGGCCCCGGCGGTGGCTGTCCGGCAGGGCAGAGTGAAATGATCATCAGTATCACTCCGGACAACTGGCCCAACGAGATCAGCTGGAATGTGACCCTTAGTGGCGAGGTCTTCGCCTCCGGCAATGCCCAGGGGGGCACGTTGTGCGTCCCCAGTGGCGAATGCATGATCTTCACCATGCTCGACTCGTACGGTGATGGTTTGATCGGGCAAGGGGGGTACGTGGTTACCTTGGACGGGACGACCATCGCCAGCGGGGGGGCGGCCCACGGTAACAACTACAACTACAGCCAGGTGACCGAGCTGAACTGCCCTCCGGGCTTCAGTTGCGGCAATCCGATCGTGATCGGCGAAGGCCCCCACACGGCCCCAGCGCGTAACACGTGGTACCACTTCACGGCCGGCACCAGCGGGCAATACCTGATCACCACTTGTGGCCTGGCCGATTGCGACACACGGATCTGGGTGTACGACCACTGCACGGGCCTGGTGCCGGACGATAGCCCTGCTGGGACCATGTATTTCGCCGAAAGTGGTTGCATGAGCGGTCCACAGGCCGAATTGCTGGCCAACCTGGCTGTGGGCGATGTGATCTGGGTCCGGATCGGGGGGGAAAGCACCTCGTGTGGCAGTGACCCGATCGATTGGTCCATCGGTTACTTCGGGCCGATCTCCGGCTGCACCGATCCCACCTCATGCAACTTCGACCCGTTGGCCACGGTGGACGATGGCAGCTGTATCGCATGGGGCAGCGTGGATTGCCCTCAAGCCCCCGACCTGATCATTGATCAAGGCCGCCTCACCACCTCCCTGAACCTTTCCAGCACCACGATCAGCCAAGGCAACTGCTACATCGCCGAAGGCTGCCTCACGGGCTACGGCACACGCGAGATCCTCCGATTCGACACGCGTATCGCCAACATCGGCGAACTGGATTATTACATCGGTTCGCCCAGCGCGAACCCGGACCAGTTCGAATTCCAGAACTGCCATGGCCACACGCACTACAAAGGCTATGCGGAATACCTGCTCTATGATGCCAATGGACAGGAACTCGCCGTGGGCTTCAAGAACGGATTCTGCGTGATGGATGTTGACTGCGCCGGTGGTGGCACGGGCCAATACGGCTGCGGCAACATGGGGATCAGTGCGGGTTGTGCGGACGTCTACGGAAGTGGCACCAGCTGTAACTGGATCGATATCACGGGTGTGGCCGAGGGCACCTACACCCTGGTGGTGCGCACCAACTGGGACAACGACCCCGATGCCTTGGGCCGCGTGGAGAGCAACCACTTCAACAACTGGGCACAGGTGTGTATCAACATCGACCGCACCCCCACCCTTACGGTAACCGTGGACAATGACTGCGACCCCTACGTGGATTGCTTGGGACAGATCTACGGCCCCGCCCAGATGGACTGCATGGGCAATTGCGCCGGCACGGCCCTGATCGGAGACCTGAACACCGATGGCTACCAGAATACGCTGGACGTGAACTATTACGAGACGGGTATCCTTGGGAACGACCTTACCCCGGTACCCTGCAACGACATCGACCAGGACGGCAACCTCACGGTGACCGATGCGGCCCTGATGTCGTTCTGCAATTACTGGAACCTGTACAACCACCCCCCCGATAGTGCAGCGGTACACGACCACTGCAACTTCCCGTTCAACGAGATCATCAACCCCTTCGACACGGTGAGCTTCACCATCGGGGCCCTGGACATGACCGAGGGTTGGATGGACATCCACGTGCGGAACGCGAACCGCCGCCTGTTGGGCTATGAACTGCGCTTGAGCGGCGTACAGATCACGGGGGTGGAAAGCCTCTACGACCAAGCCGAATACCCGGCGGTACCGGCCTATGGATTCGGCACAGGCCATCTGATGTGCCTCAGCGATGTGGACAGCACCATCCAACGCGGACCGGACTACAAGCCCTTATGCCGGGTTCATTTCACCAATGCGGAGCCCACCATCTGCATCGCCGAAGTGATCGATGTGGTGAACGAGAATTACCACAACGCGATCACCCGACTGGAGAACGCCTGCGCCACCATCACCGGCGTGGGTGAACGCTCGCAGACCGATGGTATCCGGGTGTTCCCCAACCCCTTCACCGAACAGACCACCTTGCTGTATCCACCGGTCTCTGGCGGTGTTGTGCACCTCACCATCACCGACCTGCAGGGTAGGATCGTACAGCAGCAGAGCGACAAGAGCGGTGCTGGCCGGTTCCTGATCGAGCGCCAGGCGATGAGCGCTGGAGCGTACTTCTACCAGCTTTCCGGAGCCGCCCAAGGCGCGGGTAAGCTGCACGTGGAACGCTGATCCTTACCGAACTTCGCGAACGTCCGGGGTGCCCATGCGCTCCGGACGTTCGCATGAAAAGGAACATTCTGATCGCACTTGCCCTATTCATCGGCTGCGCCGCTATGGCGCAGAACACCATCTGGAGCCTCGCCGTGGGCAATTGGCGCAACGGCCCCGTGGTGTACATCACCCCGGTGATCGAGACCACCGAAGCGTTCACCACACCGCAACTGCTGGCCCGCTACCGGGAGGAGTTCCCCGTGTTGAAGGACGTGCAGGACTTGGACGTGCTGCGCTTCGGCACACCCGAAGAAGGGAACGACAGCCGTACCACGCTGAAGGCCAAGTACGGTGTGCGCAAGCTGGAAGTGGTGATGCTGGAAACGACCAAGGGCGTGCAGGAGAAGTGATCAACCCTGCATGGCTTTGCGCAAGCCCCTCGCTGCGGCAGCGCGCACCTTGTTCCGCACCATGGGCGACCAACCCAGCAGCAGGCCGCTGGTACCCAGCGCCTGCCTGCTCCAGCGCCAGAAGTCGAACCTGTCCCGCTGAACGAGGATGAGGCCATCCTTCAGGCTGAACGTGGAGGTGATGACGTTGTGCACCGGGCGCTGCGTGCGGCTGAACGTATACCACGCCTCCCACCGCACCACCCCACTGCGCTCATCCTCGCTGATGATGGTGAACGCCACCCGCAGATCGGTGCCGCTGGTGAGCAGCATCCGCCACATCGCACGGGCACCAGCGGCGTCCAACGCCGGGAAAACAGGATCGCTGAAGCGTGCATCGGGGTGGTAGCATGCCCCCATCGCAGCCCAGTCCTTCCGGACCAATGCGGAATAGAAACGGTTCAGCACATTCAAAGATGGTGAAAGGAGCGTAGCGAATGCCCATCAATAATTTAGCGCCATGCGCGCCAACCCTATCTTCCTCCTTTCCATATGCACCAGTTCCATGGTCCATGGCCAGGACCAGGCGCGGTACGATGAATTGATCGCGAAGGCCTACTCCCTCTACGAACAGGAGGACTACAAGGCCAGCGGAGGAACGTACGCGGAAGCATTCAAGACCCTGGGTTGGAATGGCACCTCCAACGACCGGTACAACGCCGCTTGTGCATGGGCCTTGGCGGGAGTACCGGACTCCGCCTTCTTTCAGTTGAAGCGGATCGCCGAACTGATGGACTATGCGAACCTGAAGCACATCACCACCGACCCGGACCTGAACGGTTTGCACACGGACAAGCGCTGGAATGAAGTGATCGACCGGGTGGCGAAGAACAAGGAACGGCTGGAGGCCAACTACGACAAGGCCCTGGTCGCGCAACTCGACTCCATCTTCGCAGAGGACCAGGGCTTGCGCAACGGGATCGCCGCCGTGGAAGCGGAGTTCGGGCATGATTCAAAGGAGATGAAAGCGTATTGGCACCGCATCTGGGTGGCCGATTCGCTCAACCAGATCAAGGTGGTCCGGATCCTGGATGAACGTGGATGGTTAGGACCGGATGTCGTAGGTCCCACTGGGAACCTGGCGTTGTTCCTGGTGATCCAGCATGCGGACCTGGAGACCCAGGAGAAATACCTTCCGCTGATGCGCGAAGCCATGAAGGCCGGGCGTGCCAAGGGCAACCATCTGGCCATGCTCGAGGACCGGACCCGGATGCGCCGTGGACGGCCACAGGTGTATGGCACGCAACTGGGGCGCGACCCCGACACGAACAGCTATTACCTGAGCCCATTGGAGGACCCCGAGCATGTGGACCAGCGGAGGGCCGAGGTGGGCCTTCGACCGTTGAACGACTACCTCGTCAGCATGGGGCTCAAGTGGGACCTCGAAGCCTACTACAAGGACCTGCCACGGCTGCAGGAATTGTTGAAGCGCAACGCCGAGCACTGAAGCACCGACATGACCGGTCTGAAGTGCGCGGTGCGGAAAAGGCCATGGCCCGGCCCGTGATCCCCGAACCACACCGACACACTGGGGCGGACCTATCACCAATTCGCACTACTGAGGTGGCAACATAGAAGCGGTCCATTCCGCTCGGTAGCGAGGAAATGAAGAAGCGAGGAAGCCACGCCCACTTTCACTTCTTCTCTTCTTCGCCACCCGATTCCGCCCGTGCTGAAACCGTTCCTATCTCACCGACCGTGTAAGGAGCAGGACGATCGACCCGGTCCTTTCCCGCATGCCTTCTCCGTCTTGATCGTTCCGTAAGTCCCGCTACGTAGCAGGTCCCTCGTATCGGCCTGCGAAAGAATAGCCGCGCATCTTCGGGCGCTACGGAATGGCCGAATGGTATTAGAGGAACAAGTCCGGCATCAATGGTCCGCCGGGCGTCACCGCGTACTGCTCGAAGTCCGAGACACCGCTTTCGCGCAGCACCTCCTCGTCGATCAGGAAGCGCCCGGAGAAGCTGTCGCTGGGCTTGTTCACGATGGTCCATGCGGCATCGGCCACGATCTCCGGTATACGACTGCGCTCCACGAGCTCCTTGCCGCCCAACAGGTTCTGCACGGCGGCGGTGGCGATGGTCGTCTTCGGCCACAGCGCATTGGCGGCGATCCTGTGCGGTTTCAATTCCGTGGCCAGGCCCAGCACGGTCATGCTCATGCCGTACTTCGCCATGGTGTAGCCCAAGTGCTTTCCGAACCACACCTTATCCATGTTCAGCGGCGGAGAGAGGGTGAGGATGTGGGCGTTGAACCCGTCCTTGAGCAATGGGATCGCGTACTTCGACACCATGTAGGTGCCACGCACGTTGATGGAGTTCATCAGGTCCCAGCGCTTCATTTCCATCTTCTCGGTGCTGGCGAGGTTGATGGCACTCGCATTGTTCACCAGTACATCGAGATGCCCGAAACGGGCCTTCACCTGCTGGAACATGGCCACCACCTGCTCCTCGAAACGGATATCCACCTTCACCGCCAGCGCCTTCGCGCCCAGGGCCTCCACCTCGGCCACCACGGAATGGATGGTGCCCGGAATGCGGGGATCCTCCTCGGTGGATTTGGAGGCGATCACGATATCGTAACCGTGGCTGGCCAGTTTGAGGGCGATGGAGCGGCCGATACCTCGGCTACCACCGGTGATGAGCGCTACGCGGGACATGTTCTCTTCGGTTCAGTGTTTCACAGCAGGTGCATACTCCTTCTTATCGATCACCATCTTGGCGATGATCTCGGCGAGGATCTCCGACGTGCCGCCGCCGATGGGGCCCAGGCGGCTGTCGCGGAACATGCGTGCCAGCGGATACTCCTCCATGTAGCCGTAACCACCGAGGAACTGCAGGCATTGGCTCACGACCTCGTCGCACATGGCGGTGGCAAGCATCTTGGCCATGCTGGCCTCCTTCACGGGATACTCCCCGTCCACCAGCTGCTGGCAGATGGTGTAGTTGAAGCGTTTGTGCATCTCCACCTTGGCGGCGATGTGCGCGGCGCGGTGACGTAACACTTGGAAGTCGCTAATGGCCTTACCGAAAGCATGGCGCTCGTGCATGTAATTGAGGCTGTATTCCAAGGCGAACTCCGCACATGCGTGGGCATTCACGGCCATGATCAGCCTTTCCAACGCGAAATGCTGCATGATGTAGCCGAAGCCCTTGTTCTCCTCGCCCATCAAGTTGGCGGCCGGGATACGCACGTTCTCGAAGGCGATCTCGGCGGTATCGGACCCGCGCCAGCCCAATTTATCCAGCTTGGTGGCGCTGATGCCCGGCGTATCGCGGTCCACCACGAAGATGGAGATGCCCCGGCTGCCCAGCGTGGGTTCGGTCTTGGCGCACACCACTAGGTAATCGCTGTACACGCCGTTGGTGATGAAGGTCTTGGAACCGTTGATCACGTAGTGGTCGCCATCCTTCACGGCTTTGGTGCGCATGCCGGCCACATCGCTTCCTGCGAACGGTTCGGTGATGCACAGGCAGCCGATCTTGTCGCCGCTGATGCTGGGTGCGAGGTATTCGTGCTTGATGCGCTCATCGCCCTCGGCCAGCAGGTGCTGCATGGCCAGGTAGGTGTGCGCCCACATGGCGGCGGCGAAACCACCGGAGTTGATGCGCTGCATCTCCTCCAGGTAGATCACGGTGTACTTGTGGTCCAGCCCCAGGCCGCCATAGGCTTCGGGATACACCAGGCCGAACACCCCATGGTCGGCCATCTTCTTCCAAATGGCACGGTCGATCCGGCCGGTACGTTCGATCTCCTCCACATGCGGCACCACTTCCTTGGCCAGGAAGGCCCGGAAACCGGCGCGGAACTGATGATGCTCCTCCTTGAAGAATGCGTTGGTCATTGCGGTCGTCTTACGTGCGGCCATGGGGTTGGTTACCCGCGCTGGGCCACCCGGCCTGGCCACGGCCCGAACATACTACACCACCGACCAACTATCCACGATCCATCGCCGATCTCGTGGCCTTATGGCTGGTTCCACTGTGGAAAACTGATCCCGGCCCCACCCCTTCCAGCCAGGTAAATTCGTGGCCCGCATCATGTCCTTCTCCCACCTCCACGTCCACACCCAGTTCTCGCTCCTCGACGGGGCCGCCAGCATCCCATCGCTCTACAAGAAAGCCGTGAAGGACGGTCAGCCCGCGCTGGCCATCACCGACCACGGCAACATGTTCGGCGCCTTCAAGTTCGTGGCCGAGGCGGGCAAGCACAAGAACGACGACGGCTCGCTGAAGGTGAAGCCCATCGTGGGCTGCGAGTTCTACGTGGTGGCCGACCGGCACAAGAAGCAGTTCACCCGCGAAGAGAAGGACAAGCGGTTCCACCAGCTGATGCTGGCCAAGAACGCCGAAGGCTACCGCAACCTGAGCAAACTGTGCAGCCTCGGCTACATCGACGGGTTCTACAGCAAATACCCGCGGATCGACAAGGAGCTGATCGTACAGTACCACGAGGGCCTGATCGCCACCACCTGCTGCCTGGGCGCCAGCGTGCCACAGGCCATACTGCGTGGCGACCTGGACAAGGCCGAAGCCGAGTTCAAGTGGTGGCTGGACCTCTTCGGCGAGGACTACTTCGTGGAACTGCAACGCCATGGCATACCCGAACAGGAACAGGTGAACGCCGTGCTGGTGCAGTGGGCGCGGAAGTACAATGTGCCCATCATCGCCAGCAACGACAGCCACTACACCGATCAGGAGGACAGCAACGCGCACGACATCCTGCTGTGTGTGAACACCGGGGAGAAGCAGAGCACCCCCATTGCCACCGACGAGGACGCCAGCACCAAGGGCAAGCGCTTCGGATTCCCCAACGACCAGTTCTTCTTCAAGACGCAGGCGCAGATGGCCGAGACCTTCCGCGACCTGCCGGAGGCGCTGGACAACACGGGCCTGATCGTGGACAAGGTGGATACCCTGAAGCTGAAGAAGGACATCCTCCTGCCCAACTACCAACTGCCCGAAGGCTTCGCCGACCAGGATGAATACCTGAAGCATCTGACGTACGAGGGTGCGATCCGGCGGTGGCTCACCCCCGCGATCGCCGATCAAGGCGCCCGCACCGCCAACCTTCAGGGTCGGCCCGATACGGGCCTTGTGGGCGGCATCGACTCCCTCGACCCCAAGATCAAGGAGCGGCTGGATTTCGAGCTCTTCGTGATCCGCACCATGGGCTTCGCGGGGTACTTCCTCATCGTGCAGGACTTCATCAACGCGGGCCGCAACATGGGCGTGTTGATCGGTCCGGGCCGTGGCAGCGCGGCGGGCAGCGCGGTGGCGTATTGCATCGGCATCACCAACATCGACCCCATCAAGTACGACCTGCTCTTCGAACGGTTCCTGAACCCGGACCGCAAGAGCATGCCCGATATCGATACGGACTTCGACGACGAAGGGCGCCAGCGCGTGATCGATTATGTGGTGGAGAAGTACGGCCAGAACCAGGTAGCGCAGATCGTCACCTACGGCAGCATGGCCGCCAAGAGCAGCATCCGCGACGTGGCCCGAGTGATGGACCTGCCTTTGGCCGAGGCCGATCGCCTGGCAAAGCTCATCCCCGAACGACCAGGCATCGAGCTCGGTCGCCTGTTGCGTGCGCCCATGGACGGCGAAGGCAGCCTGAAGCTGAAGGAGAACCTGGGCAGCGATGAGATCGCCTTGGTGAAGCAGTTGCGGGAGGTGTTGGAGAGTGGCGAACTCACCAGCGATGTGCTCAACGCGGCGGAAAAGCTGGAAGGATCGGTGCGCGGCACGGGCGTCCATGCGGCCGGCATCATCATCGCTCCGAGCGACCTCACGGAGATCATCCCGGTATGTACCTCGAAGGAATCCACCTTGCTGCTCACGCAGTACGATGGCAAGGTGATCGAGGACGCGGGGGTGATCAAAATGGACTTCTTGGGGCTGAAGACGCTCACCATCATCCGCGATGCGCTCCGGATGATCAAGGCCAACCATGGCGTTGACATCGATATCGACGGCATTCCGCTGGACGACCCGAAGACCTACGCACTCTACCAGCGCGCCGAGACGAACGGCACCTTCCAGTTCGAAAGTGCGGGAATGCAGAAGTACTTGCGCGAGCTGAAGGCCGACCAATTCGGCGACCTCATCGCCATGAACGCCCTGTACCGCCCGGGGCCGCTGGAATACATCCCCACTTTCATCAAACGGAAGCACGGTCTGGAGCGGATCGTGTACGACCTCCCCGAGATGGAGGACCTGCTGAAGGAGACCTACGGGGTGACGGTGTACCAGGAGCAGGTGATGTTGCTGAGCCAGAAGCTCGCGGGCTTCACCAAGGGCGATGCCGACGTGCTGCGCAAGGCCATGGGCAAGAAGGACCGCGCCACGTTGGACAAGATGAAGGGCAAGTTCCTCGAGGGCACCAAGGAACGCGGCTTCGATGCCAAGGTGTGCGAAAAAGTATGGACCGACTGGGAGGCCTTCGCGCAATACGCCTTCAACAAATCGCACAGCACATGCTACGCCTTCGTAGCCTACCAGACCGCATGGCTCAAGGCCAACTACCCCAGCGAGTACATGGCCAGCGTGCTCACCCACTCGGGCGGGCAGATCGACAAGATCACCTTCTTCATGGAAGAGTGCCGCCGCATGGGCATCCAGGTGCTGGGCCCCGACGTGAACGAGAGCCAGCTGCAGTTCAGCGTGAACAAGAAGGGCGAGGTGCGCTTCGGCCTTGGTGCTGTGAAGGGCGTGGGCGAAGCCGCCGTGGATGCGATCGTGAAGGAGCGCAACGAGCACGGTCCGTATAAGGACATCTTCGATCTGGTACGCCGTGTGAACCTGCGCTCGGCCAACCGCAAGGCTCTGGAAAGCCTGGCCTACGGAGGTGCCTTCGATGGACTTCCCCGCACGCACCGGGCCCACTACTTCCACAGTCCCGGCGAGGGCAAGCCCACGTGGATGGAAACACTCACCCGATACGGTCAACAGTGCCAGGACGGTGCCGACAGCGCGCAGGTGAACATGTTCGGCGAGGCCGACGAAGGCGCCGCCATCCCCGAGCCGACGATCCCCGCCATAGACCCGTGGAGCGCACTGGAACAATTGCACTACGAAAAGGACGTGATCGGTTTCTACCTCAGCGGCCATCCGCTGGACGACCATCGCTTGGAGATCAAGCACTTGTGCAACACCACCCTGCCCGATCTGAAGGAACTGGACAAGTTGGCGGGCCGCGACCTCACTTTCGCGGGGATCGTCACCAAGGCCGAACACCGCATCGCCAAGAGCGGCAAACCCTTCGGAAGTCTCTCGTTGGAGGATCACAGTGGCACCCACGAATTCATGTTCTTCAGTGAGGACTACATGAAGTTCAAGCTCTACCTGCAGACCGGCGCCTTGCTGCTGGTGAAGGGGAAAGCGATGGCACGTACCTGGGGGCGCGATGAAGGACAAATGGAGTTGAAGGTGTACAACATCGACCTATTGGGCGACGCGCGGGAGAAATACATCACCAAGCTCAATCTGAAGTTGGATGCCGACCGGGTGGACGACGCCTTGGCCCGTGAACTTGGACAGCTATTGAAAGCGTCTCCAGGCAAATGCAAGGTGAGCATCCAACTCGTGAGCGAACAGGAAAAAATGGCCCTTGAAGCGCCCACGAAAGGGATCAGCGTGGCGGTGAGCGAAGATCTTATCCGGTCATTGGACGGCCTACCCGAGGTTTCCTACACCCTCAACTGACGGATCGTCAGATTAGTTTCCATGGCAAGGATCTTGTCTGGGGGCAGTACCTTTGCGGTCATAACGCGTGGAAAACTGATTGGATCACATGGTAGATCGATCGTCAGCGATCCACAACTTGCACGACCAACGAACCGTAACAAAAGAGGCATCGCAAGGTGCCCACCCAACAACAATGGCACTCGAATTCACCGACAGCAACTTCGAAGAACTGGCACTGAAGAGCGACAAACCCGTGATGGTCGACTTCTGGGCGGAATGGTGCGGTCCCTGCCGCATGGTGGGTCCCGTGGTGGAAGAACTCGCCAAGGACTACGAAGGCAAAGCCGTGATCGGCAAGGTAAACGTGGACAACAACCCGCAGGTGGCCATGAAATACGGCATCCGGAGCATCCCCACGATCCTGTTCATCAAGAACGGCGAAGTGGTGGACCGCAGCGTGGGCGCAGTTCCCAAGAGCCAATTGAGCCAGAAACTGGAAGGCCAACTGGCCTGATCGACGAACGGTCTCGAAGAACCCCGCCAGGCAATACCTCGGCGGGGTTCTTTCTTCCTGATCGTCGTATCGTTGTGGCCCGCACACGGCATTCGGCATCCGCCTTAGGCCGTACGGGCACCGCCTGCTGACCACGACCGTTCCCAGCCGAACCAGGACCATGGAAGACCACGACGACTACCGCCACACGCCCCTGTTCAAGAAGGCCGAAGAGATCCGCAAGCTGGCCACGGCCATCGTAGAGGGTGCTCCTGATGTGGCCTCGGGCAAGGATCCGTCGGACGACCAGAGGTCATTCCAGCACCACATGCTCGAGCAGAGCAAGGGCGACATCATGCAGAACGCGTACACCATCGGAGCCAAGGTGGCGGGCGCCTATGCCATGGACCTGTACGACCTGAAGATGGAGAACGCCTGCCTCATCCGGCGAGCCTGTCGCGAAATGATCGTTGCCCTCCGAGGGCTGGAAATGGCGGGTTATTCCGAGCAGCCCTACTTCGACCTGTTGCGCACCGCCGTGGAGGAATTCCGCCCCTTGTTCGTCGAATGGGTGGCCACCTTCAAGGATTCCTTCCACCTCTGGGACGATTGGGAGCTGTTCAACCCACCCGGCGCCGTGCGCGACTGAACGGCCTCCGAAGCCGACATTTGCACCATCGGTCGCCCGTGCCAAGGCTAACGCGTGAAGATGCCCATCGAACAGAAAGCCCTCCAAGTCCTTAGCCCGCTCGAATTCCATTCGCGGCAGGTGGTGGAAGGCTTTCTCGCGGGCCTGCACAAGAGCCCGTTCCACGGATTCAGCGTGGAGTTCGCCGAGCACCGCTTCTACAACCCGGGCGAAAGCACGCGCCACATCGACTGGAAGCTGTACGCCCGTACGGACAAGCTCTTCGTGAAACGCTATGAGGAGGAGACGAACCTGCGCTGCCACTTGGTGCTGGATGCCTCCAGTTCGATGTACTACCCGGAGAGCGTGCCGAACGGCGGCTTCAACAAGATCCAATTCGCCGCCCATGCGGCCGCGGCCTTCATCCAGCTGCTGCGGAAACAGCGCGATGCCGTGGGCCTCACCACGTTCAGCGACCGCGTGCTGGTGAAGGAGGAAGCGCGAAGCAGCACCGTTCATCTGCGCCACCTGATGCAACACCTCGAAGGTCTCCTTTCCACGGATGCTCCGGCGCGCGGGCAGCAGACTTCGGTGGTGGAGGCCTTGCACGACATCGCACAACGCGCCCACCGCCGCAGCCTGGTGGTGATCCTGAGCGACATGCTCGACGGCGCGGACCGTGAGGCCGAGGTGTTCGACGCCCTGCAGCATCTGCGGTTCAACAAGCACGACATCATCCTCTTCCATGTGGTGGATCGCCGCCACGAACTGGACCTCGACCTCGCCGACCGCCCCTACACCTTCGTGGACACCGAGACCGGCGAACAGGTGAAAGCCCATCCCGCCGAGGTGCGCGAGGTGTACAAAGCCGCCGTGGCCGAACGGTGGCACCGCCTAAAGCTGAAATGCGGGCAGTACCGCATCGATCTGGTGGAAGCGGACATCAATGCCGGATTCGAGCCGGTACTGCTGGAGTTCCTGACGAAGCGGGCTCGGCTGTACTGAGGAAATGCGGACTTTTTCATTCAGCACTTGCAGGAATGCGACATAGCCTTACATTTGCACCCGCCTCGCAGGAATGCGAGGCTGAACGGACCGGTAGTTCAGCTGGTTAGAATGCCGCCCTGTCACGGCGGAGGTCGCGGGTTCGAGTCCCGTCCGGTCCGCAAGAAGCCCCTTCCCAGGGGCTTTTTCATTTCATACCATTTCGCATCAAGGTGTAGGCTAAAGATGCGAAGGGGGCTTTTCGCAGGACGATACGGCGGGTGCGTTGCACGGCCGAAGGCGTAGACCGCAGGGAGCGAGGCGACCGAGGGCATGGGCCACGGAACGGTGACGACGGAGAGGCCATTCCGGAAAAGACCGAATGGATGTGCCAACTCCTCCGGGGGAAGTGGTAGCCGGCGAACCCTCAGAACCAGCGCATGGCCAAGGACCCGCACACGGCCTTCAGCAGGAAGAGACCATCCACCACGGCCAGGTAGAACAGGATGGGCCGTCGTTTCCGCAGCGCGTAGATCACGGCCACCAGTGCCACGAAGGGAATGGCATTGAGCAACAGTTTCATGGCACTGAAATCGTGCGCGGCACCATAGCCCAAGAAGGAAAGCAGCCCCAGCAACGTGAGCGGCAGCACGATGCGGAACAAGGTGGTACGCAAACCACGCTGCACGACGAAGGTGCGTAGCGCGTTGCGATGATCGTCCGCATGGTCCTTGATATCGAAGAGCACCGCCAACATGGCGCAGAACATCATGTTCTTGAAGAACAGGCGTGCGGTAAGCGCCATATCGGGCATGGGAGCACGGGTGATGATGGCATGGACCAGGACCGGATACACGGTGGTTATTCCCGCCCAGACGAAGCCGAGCACGAAGGGTTTGCTCCAGCCGATGTTGCGGAGGGCCACCCCACCCCATCCGTTGTACGCCAACGCCACCAGGGGGAAGATGAGCAACAAGGCCCAAGGCAAGGGGCCGGCGGCCAACAGCGCATCGCGGTACACGTAGAGCGCACCTGAAGCACCGAGCACCAAGGCCAACACCAGCACCCGGCGCACCACCCGGCGGCGCTCCGCATGGCGCACGTGCCAACGCATGCGATCGTCGGTGGCCCGTTCTGCCGTGGCCCCGCGGTAGGCGTGGTTGTAGAACACCACGCAGGACAGGAACACCAGCACGTGGTACCACGCCCCGTTCAGCGGCACCTCCTGCTGCATGGCCGCCTCCACGCCCAATGCCACGGCACACAGGCCGATGAACCAATTGCCGTAGAAAAAGCCGTGCATGCTGGCACGAAGTAAGCAAGGAGGAGTACAGTCGGCAGCAGGTGGTCGGCAGCGTGGTCTGCGATCCACAGCGGAAAGCCGAAACCTATGGCGGTTCAGCTACACACGCTTGCCGCAGGTGCCACGCTGCCTACTGCCTCCCGTGAACTGCCGACCTCTCCTCCCGCCGTAGCTTCGCCCGCACCATGAGCCGCGGCTTCGTACGGGAGGACGACCAGGAAGAGCCTCCATTCATACCCCCACGCGCCCCCTTGCCCGACGGTGTGGCCAACTACGTCACGCCCCGCGGGTTGGAACAGCTCCGGCACGAACGTCAAGTGCTGGAACAGGAACGCCAAGCGGCCCAGGGAAGCGAGTACGACCGGAGGCGACGGCACGCGGAGATCGATGGTCGCCTGGCCTTGTTGCAAGAACGCCTCAGCACGGCACGCGTGGTGGAACCACCGACCACGTATGACGAGGTGCGCTTCGGATGCACCGTGACCCTGCGTTACCTGAACGGGGAAGGCCCTGGCGATGAGCGCCAATGGACCATCGTGGGCGTGGATGAAGCCTCGGTGAAGGAACAGCGCATCGCATTCACCTCCCCCCTGGCCCGTGCGCTCATGGGCAAACGGGTGGGCGACGAGATCCTCTCCCCGGGCGGGCCGCGACCGATCCGAGCCCTCCTCCTCCATATCGCATGAAAAAGCAGACACAGACCTTCGAGGTGGAAGGCGACCACATCGAATTGAACCAGTTGTTGAAGCTCGCCGGTCTCTGTGGTTCGGGCGGCGAGGGCAAGCACCTGGTGGCCGCCGGGCTGGTCCAGGTCGATGGCCAGGTGGAACTGCGCAAGACCTGTAAGATCAGACCGGGCCAGCGCGTGCGATTCGACGGCCACGAGATCGAGGTGAGGGCCGCGGGGAGCTGATCACATGGCGCGGCGCGTGATCCGCACGTAGGTGGGATCGAGCTTGCGCCCGGCGGGGTGTTCACCCACCAGTTGCAGTGCTCCTGCCCGCTTGCCGCTCTCATCGGGCGTATCGGTCACCACCAGTGCCTTGTGGCAGGCATCGAAGTTGATGTGCGGCACCGGGTGCGTGGTATGGATCTGGAAATCGGGGTTCCACCAGCCGATGTCGGACACGTTCAACTGCCCGGACATGTACAGGATCACAGGTGCGCCGATCGGGCTGTTCCAGTAGATGTTCTCCAGGTTCACGGTGGCCTTGGGCGGCATGTTCACGTGGATGCTGGCCTGGCGCGACCGGTGCTCCACGTGGAAATTGGAGAGGGTGAAGGTCTTCACCACCGGATTGTTCGCCGGCCGGGTCTCGTCGCCATCGGTCCGTGCCGAGAGGAAGAGGTCATGGTCCGCAGGCGCACCTTCGCTGATGCAGTCGGATAGGCGCACCCCACCGCTATTGAGCACGGTGAACGCATCGGTGGTGGTCTTGCTGCAATACACCCTGCACTGCTGCAACACCGTGTGATTGCTCTGGCTATTGCTGGTGTTCGCGCCGGGCCAATCGCCACAACGCACCACGAACCCGCGTTTCGCCGGGTTGGTCACCAGCACGCTCTCCAACCGTGCCATCAGGCAGAAGCGCAGGTCCACGGCCACCTCGGTCTGGCCGGTGAGCCTACAGTTGACCACGGTGCTGTTCAGCGTGGCTTGCAGATCGATCGCCTTGCGCCCGCCGGTGATCGCCGCGAAATCGCGGATGGCATAGCGGTTGCCGGTGCGTTGGGCGGCCATCTTCTGATCGGCGATCGGGTTGGTGAAGCCGTTGGAGCCGGGCGCCAAGGAGAGGGTGCATCCTTTCCCATCGATCAGCAGGTAACGCACCGCTGGGAGCACGATATCGCCGCTCGCATGGTAGGCATCGCTGGCGGAGAACGAGACACAGGTGGCATCCTTGGGCAGTTCGGCGAAGAACGCCGACACATCGCGTCCTGCGGGCACGATGTATTCGGTGGCCCGTGTGGCCATGGGCAGTGACGACGCCACGAGGCAAACGACAACGCACGATCTCAGGTCCATGGTCATAGCGGTGTTCGGGTATCCGGTTCGGTCGGGCGGAGGAACGCCCTGCGGTAGGCACCATCCATCAGAAGCACCACCGTGGCCAGGAGCGCGATGGCGATGCATCCCGCGATCCCTGCCGGCGATGCCACGAGCACATGGCCTCCCTCTGCGAACAACAGGTACGCGCCCGCCGAGCTGTTGATGATGCCATGCAACACGCACGGGGCCCATACACTGCCGGAGCGCCAGCGCGCATGGTCGAACAACAGGGCGAGGAGAACGCAGAACAGAACCATCAGAAGGATCCCCACCACGGGGTGGCCCGGATAGTTGTGGCCCATGGCGATCAACGGTGCATGCCAAGCCCCCCAGACCGCACCGGTGAACGACACCCGGCGTATGGGCGGCCAGGACCGCAGGGCGCCGAACAGGTAGCCACGCCAGCCCAGCTCCTCGCCAAGCATGAACGGCAGGTTGATGGTGAACGCCGCGACCACGGCCACGGCGAGCAAGGCCAGCAGGATCCCCGCCCCGGGCAGACCCGCCAGCCGTTCCACCACCCCACCACGCACGGCCAGGCCCTGCTCGCTCATGATCGCCGCGACACGCTCGGCGAAACGAGCACCCGACACCTCGACGTGGCCGAAGGCCCCCACCGCCAAACCATCGCCGAAAAAGTGGGACACCGCCAAGGTCAACGGCACGATGCACACCCCCACCAGGACCGTGGACAACAAGCCCTGCCACCGGATCCGCGCCGGGTGAAGACCCACGGTGCTCCATGCGGCGCGTTCCATCAAGCGCCACTGGACCAATCCGGCAATGGCCGGCCCCAGCATGCAGATCGCGGCGACCGCGGGGTAGGCCGGATGCGCGGTATCCACACCGAAAAGCGCACCCACGCCCGCGATACCCCAACTGATACCGAATGCGATCAACAGGAACGAGCGCACCGGTGATCCTACCATGGAACAAGTATAGGAGGACCAAGACACCTCCGGAAAGCACCTAGTGGGCATCTTCGGCCGTTAGCGAATGTGCGAATGATATTATCCTTATCGCCAAGAGAACCCATGCGCCCCACCCTCCTGCTTCTCCATGGCTTTCCGTTGGACCATACACTTTGGGACCCGAACATCGCAGCCTTGAGCACCGTGGCCAATGTGCTCGCACCGGACCTGCCGGGATTCGGCGAAGCGCGGAACACCACGCCCATGCGGACCATGGAGGCCACCGCAGCGCACCTCCTCCACCAGCTCGACGCACGAGGCATCGACCGATTCATACCCTGCGGCCTTTCCATGGGCGGCTACATCGCCATGGCCCTTGCGGAACGGGCTCCTGCGCGCGTTGCCGCACTGATCCTATGCAACACGCGCAGTACCGCCGATACGGAGGAAGGGAAACGAGGAAGGGAAACGACCGCGCACGATGCCCTGGAGAAAGGCATGTCCGTGATCGCCCGGGCCATGGTACCCAAGGTACTGGGTGCCACCACACGGCGCGAGCGGCCTGCGGAAGCGGCCCGGATCGAAGCGATGATCGCCCGGCAGGACCCGGAAGCCGTGGCCGCCGCCTCCCGTGCGATGGCCTTGCGACCCGACCGAACCGCGGTACTGCGCGACTTCCAGGGTCCAGCGCTGGTGATCACCGGCGATGAGGACGAATTGATGCCGCTGCCCACGAGCGTTCACATGGCCGAAGCACTGTCCCATGGCCAACTGGTCGTCATACCCGGCGCCGGCCACCTGAGCAACACGGAGCGGCCGGATGACTTTCATCAGGCGGTCCTGCCATTCCTTAGGGCGATCGCAGCAGGCAATACTGCGACCATGTAGCAAGGCCGCTACCGCACTCGACAGGCCGGATCGCGCCTTCGTCGGAAGTATCGGCGTATTGATCGGACAGGGCGACACGAAGCCTGCGCCTATCCTTCCAAGGAACGGCCGTATTCACTTTTGGAAAAAGGATGACGATCGTCAGTCTGCGGTTAGATTCGGCGCCTCGACCGAACAAACCAGATGATCAGAACCTCCCCCCTCAGCCTTCTCGTGATCGGTGCCTTGGTGCCGACGTTCGCCATGGCCCAATGCGAAGCCGGCGAATTGGAAGTGAGCATACAAGTACACACCGACCAGTATGGGAACGAGACCATGTGGCAATTGGTGGCTGCGGGTGCGGCGTGCGGCGCATCGCCCCTCTTCGTGGGTGGCAACAGCGCGGTGACCTGCGCCAGCGCGGGCAACTTCAGCTCGCCGGCGGGTGGCTATGCCAACAGCGCCACCATCACCGAAGGGCCTTGGTGCCTGGTCGAGGGCACGCAGTACGACATCATCTGTCTGGACTCTTACGGCGATGGCCAAGCGGGCTTCACGGTCTTGATCGGCGGAACCTATGCGGCCTCGTTCCCCGCCACGGGCGGTGCCATGAACCGGTACACCTTCACGGTACAACTGCCGGAAGCGCGTGATATCGCGGTGGTATCCAACCAGACCAGCCTCTTCGCCGAGGCAGGCCTTCCGGTGGCCATCGCCGTAACGGTGAAGAACGTGGGTTCCGATGCGGTGAGCTCCTTCGGCATCGGTTACAGCGTGGCCGGCGGTGTAGAGACCACGGAGACCTTCACGGTGAACCTTGCTCCTGGCGCGGAACGCGAGGTACTGATGACCGCCCCGTGGATCCCCGCCGCCGAAGGTGCGCAGACGGTGGACCTGCGGATCACCGCGGTGAACGGTGACACCGACCAGGACGCTTCCAATGACCAGGTGAGCCGCGATGTGATGGTGAACCCCGCGATCCCCGATCTGGCCGATGCCTACCTGCAAGACCCACCGGTGCTGACCCAGGTGGCCGATGCCGACCAGGACATCCTGGTACCGCGCGACCTGGACTTCCACCCGGACCGCAGCCGTAACGAGCTGTGGGTGATCAACAAGGACGTCTTCAACACCGGTGGCAGCACCGTGCGATTCACCAACCCGGGCGGGCAGGACCAGAGCTTCCTCTACCAGCGGGACCCTGCGGCGCGCCACTTCCTCAGCCTCCCCACGGGCATCGCCATGGGCGACAACAACGGATTCGCCACCTGCCCCGGGGTGTACGACGCCAATGGGAATCAAAGCACCACCACACCCTTCACGGGCCCCACGCTCTGGAGCGCCGACCCGGCGATCTATGCGCAGAATCAGTTCGGGCCCTTGGGTAGCCACCTGGACATGCTGCATGTGACACCGCGTAGCCAGGGCATCGCCCATGAACGGTGGAACCGGTACTGGGTGGTGGACGGCACCAACCGCGATGTGGTGATGCACGATTTCAAGGGCGACCATGGCCCCGGACAGGACTACCACGGCAACGCCATCATCCACCGTTACACACAAGTGAGCATCACGCGCGATCCGAACAACCACATCGTGAGCCACTGTGTGATGGACAAGAGCAGCGGCTGGCTGTACATCGTGGACCACGGCGGGCAGCGGATCCTGCGCCTGAACACGCGTACGGGAACCTTGGCCGGCAACCCCACGTTCGGCCCCTTCGAGCAATACGTGCAGTACCGGAACGTGACCGGAGCCACCGTGGAGGTGATCGTGAACAGCGGGCTTCAGGAACCCGCCGGCATCGAGGTGGTGGGCACCACCCTCTACGTGAGCGACCATGCCACCGGCGAGATCATCCTGTACGACATGGCCAACGGCTTCGCCGAACGCGGGCGCCTGGCCGCCACGCCGGGAATCATGGGGATCAAAGCGGGGTTCGATGGTCGCTTGTGGTACGTGAACGCCACCAACAGCACCTTGGTGCGTGTGGATCCCGCCAGCATGGTGGTGGGTCTTCCTGAACAGGCAGCAGCCACGTGGAGCATCCACCCGAACCCGGCCAGCAACTTGGTCACCATCCTAGCACCGGGAGCACCGCACGACACGCGCATCGAGGTGAGGGACAGCGCTGGCCGGCTGTGCAGCCAAGGCACCCTGGCCATGTACCGGCAAGGGATCGATGTGCAGGCCCTTCCGAACGGGGTCTATACCATCGCCCTGGGCGGCTCCACGGTACAGCGCTTGGTGATCGCGCGGTGAGCGACGTGTAGAGGATGGCGCCCTGGCGCCACGAAGCGACGGCCCGCGCCGAACACCACCGTGTTCCGATCCGGGACCCGACCTTCGTCGGTATTCGGACCCACATATCCTGAATTTTCACCCGGAAGCTGATCCCGGTCACGTTCGGGCGGCCCCATGGGTCTACATTTGGCCGTTCCACATCGCCCCCATTCGCATGAGCAACGTCTACTACCCCGACTACCTCCAACTCGACAAGATCCTGGGTGCGCAAGCACCGGAGAGCGACAAGCACGGCGTGCAAGCCCACGACGAGATGTTGTTCATCATCATCCACCAGGCCTACGAGCTGTGGTTCAAGCAGGTGTTGCACGAGGTGGGGAGCGTGATCGGCATGTTCAGCGACCATCACGTGGACGATGGGCGTGGGGAGCTGAACATCGCGGTACACCGCCTGCAGCGGGTGAAGACCATCCTGGATGTGCTGGTGCACCAGATGGACATCATGGAAACGATGACCCCGTTGGACTTCCTGGACTTCCGCGACCTGTTGCGTCCGGCGAGCGGATTCCAGAGCATGCAGTTCAAGATCCTGGAGGCCCGCCTGGGGCTGCGCATGGAAGCGCGTTTCGGCAAGCAGTATTACACCAGCCAACTGCGGCCCGACCACAAAGCGGAGATCGAGGCGTTGGAAAGCCAGCCCACCTTATTGGAACTGGTGAACGCCTGGCTGGAACGCATGCCCTTCCTACGCGAGGAGTATTGGCCCCAGGGCGAAGAACCCTTCTTCGTGAAACTGGAGAACCTGTACACCGCCGGGCTGGTGGAAGGCGAGCAAGGCAATGCCGGGCTGTGGCGGAAGATCTTCGTGGATGGCAGTGCCGAGCGGCGCCTGTCGGCCGCGGCCTGTCGCAGTGCGCTCTTCATCATGCTCTACCGCGACGAGCCGATCTTCCAACAGGCCTTCCGTTTCCTGGACGCGTTGCTGGACATCGACGAGGGGATGGCCGCCTGGCGCAGCCGCCACGTGAACATGGTGCACCGGATGATCGGCCTGCGGGTGGGCACGGGAGGCAGCACGGGCAAAGCCTACCTGAAAGGCGCCATGGACAGCCACTACATCTTCAGCGAGATCGCCGACCTGAGCAGCTTCCTGTTCGAGCGCCGGAAACTGCCGGTGCTGCCGGAGCGGCTGCGGAGCGCGCTGGGGTTCGGAGGCTGATCACCACCTGACCGTTGGAACTTCGACGTGCCGGCCTTGTGGGCAGCACTTTCGGCCATTGCGTTGTCTACCTTGTCGTACCAACACCGATGCCCATGCGGACCGTTATCCTACAGGTGATCGCTTGCGCGGCCGGTTGTGCGCTAACGATCCGTAGCACAGGCCAGCTCGTTCTCACCACCGCACCTGCGAGCGGCGACTTCAGCACCATACACCATACTTCGTTGGGTGCGGACGGTGGGGCCCTCCTCGCATATGGCAAGCAGGGAGAACCGGGCCTGACCATTCAGCGATTCTCATCCGAGGGCCAGGTCCTCTGGAGCAAGACCTTGATACACCCCAACGCCGGTAACTGGTACCGCTCCACCTACATGGATGATGGCCAGGGCGGGCTCTGGTGCGGCGTGCTGAGCAACGAAGGTCATGACCTTCTGACCGGGATCACCACCAGCCACATCCACCTTTGCCATGTGGATGCCTCCGGGAGCCTGATCGGCGCCTGGTCCCATGCACGGACCTGGACCACTCCGGAGTTCCCCATCACCGAGCTGACCGCATTGGACATGGCGCTCCTTCCCGATGGAGGGCTCATCCTTAAGGTGATCGGTAGTACCCAATCCTTGGCCGACTTCCTGGACGTTCTCAAGTTCCAGTCGAATGGTAACATGGATTGGGCGCGGAACATCGGTGACGTCCCTGCATTGGAGCAAGAAGGTATTCCGTTCAATTTATCTCCGATCGCCAGTAGCGTCACCCGTCCGGTGGTGTCCAGCGACGGATCCATCACCCTCGGTCTCGACCATGGAGGGTTCGCTACCCAAACCCTGGTCCAGATCAATCCATTTGGAGAGATCACCTGGAAGAGGCAACACGCCTACACGAACTCCTCCTACTACGGTGAGCTCCGGGACATCGGGGTGGACGACCAGGATCGGATCCATGTGGTGGGCAGGCTTTCGTTGCCCACCGGGCAATTCTTGATCCTGCCGGTGTACCAGTCCGATGGCACCTGGCTGCGTACGGACTTGTGTACGATCACGGAGTACCAGAGCTACACGGTCGGCAGCGCCATGGTCATCGGTCCCGGTGATCGGCGGACGATCCTGAACTCCGGAACGAAGTGGGCGACCACCGTCATTCCCAGCCTGGGTTCAGCCACGGCCACACATCGCCATTCGACCATCGTGACCGAAGGCTCGGAGAACGTCACCCACAGCTGGACAAAGCTGGCCACCCACAATGGCATGCTCCTCCGTGCCGGTGTTCAGCGGCGCCAGCACAATATCCTGGCCTACACCACCAACGCACCAGCACTGGCCTTGGAGCCTATCGACACCTTCGCCTCCTGTTCCGACTCGGTCTCGACGAGCGCCATGGTCGAAGTGCCTGCTTCGATCCTTGATCTTAGTGAGCCGGAACTTCACATCGCGGACATCGGGAGCTGGTTGGAAGGCCCCCACAGCAGTCCATGGGCGTTGGAGGAAGGGCCGGTACCGATCACCACCCCAGCCTGCGCCATCCCTACCGGTGTGGATCCGCTGGATCGCACCTCATGGACCACGACCACCATGGTGCGAAGCGGTGAGCCCATCGAGCTCACCGAAGCCCACACCGGCGTGGTCGATGTGCTTTCCATGACCGGGGCGGTCGTGTATAGCCTACGCCTCGCCGGGGCACAGAGCATTCCGACGGCGGGTTGGAGCCCTGGCAGCTACCTGTTGCGATCGGCGAACCTCGGTGGACACGAGGTACGCATGGCACGCCTGCTCGTGATCGACGAGCGTTGAAACCGTTTGGACGATCCATAACGGCCCAAGCTGCGCGACCATTCTTTCACGAGCCGATACGAGGGACCTGTTGCAACGCCGAAGGCGTGGACCGGAGGGAACGGAACGACCGAGGGCCTAGCCACCGGAACAGGTCTATCGGAGAAGGCAAGGGGAGAAAGAGCATGGGGATCCGCTGGTGGCGGATGTTCAAATGGCATGACCCCTTCCGGTCCCTGTTCGAGGCGGCCTCACAACTCGCACCGTTCGCCGCGTTCGGGGATCACCACCTTTTTGAATCCGCCCTCCAGCAGCCGTTCGCGCAGGCCTTCGAGGGCATGGTCCACACCGTGAACGAGGAAGACACGGCGCACCTGCCCGGGATCCTGGCACTGGAGGAAGCGGACCAGTTCACCCCGGTCGGCATGGGCGCTGTAGAAATCCATGCGCAGGATACGGGCCTTCACCGGGATACGGTCGCCGAAGAGGCTCACCTCCTCCGCGCCGCGCAACAACTTATCGCCGAGCGTGCCGGGCGCGCAGAACCCCACCACCAGCACGGCATTGGCCGGATCGTGCAATGAGTTGCGCAGGTGGTGGCGGATCCGGCCCGCCTCCATCATACCGCTGGCCGCGATGATGATGCATGGTTCCTTGAGGCCATTGAGCTGCTTGCTGCGGTCGGGGCTGCGCACGAACTCCACACCGGGGAAGGTGAACAGATCCGGATCGTGCTCCAGTTCGTCGCGCACGGCATCGCGGAAGAGGGTACTGTGTTCACGGGCGATCACCGTGGCGCTGATGGCCAAGGGGCTGTCCACGTACACGGGGATCCGCGGCAACCGGCCATCATTGTTCAGCGCGTTCAAGGTGTAGAGCAGTTCCTGTGTCTTGCCGATGCTGAACGCCGGGATCAGCAACTTCCCCCTCCCCTTCACGCACACGTCGGTCACATGGCGTAACAGGGTATCCTCGGCCTCCTTCACCGGGGCATGGTCGCGGTCGCCGTAGGTGCTTTCGCACACGATCACATGGGCCTGCCGGAAGGGTTGGGGCTCGGGCAGCAGGCGGTCCACATAGCGGCCCACATCACCGGTGAAGCTGAAGTGCAGGGTGCGGCCCTCGTTCTCGATATCCAGGTGGATGGCGGCGCTCCCCAGGATATGGCCGGTATCGGTGTAGGTGAGCGTGATGCCGGGTCCGATCACGGTCGGCGTGGCGTACTCCACGGTGCGGAAGAGCGCCATGGCGGGCGGCACGTCATCTTTGGTGTACAGCGGTCCTTCGACCTCCGCCTGGCGCCCTCTTTCGCCGGCACGTTTCACCTCGAAGGCATGGTCGTACTCTTGGATATGGGCGCTGTCCAGGAGCATGATATCGCAGAGGTCGCGAGTGGCCGGCGTGCTCCAGATGGGTCCGTTGAACCCTTCGGCCACCAGCCGAGGTACCAGTCCACTATGGTCGATATGGGCATGGCTCAGGACCAGGGCATCGATCTCGCGGGGGTCGAAGCCGAAGCTGCGGTTGGGGTCGTGGCGCACCTCGCGGAGGGCCTCTCCCTGGAACATGCCGCAATCCAACAGGAGGCGGAACACACCTTGGTCCCCGCGGACCTCGATCAGGTGCTTGCTGCCGGTGACCGTTCCGGCCGCGCCGTGGCTGGTGAGGAAGATGGACATGGGGCAAATGTCGGGGTTGGAGCGGTGGTGCGCACCAAGAACGGTACGGGCCATTGTGGTGAGAAGTTCTCCTATATTTCGCAAGCTCCTCCCGCATCCATCCCCTTCGAATGACCGATACCATTCCACGTGTCCGTATCCTCCGATGGCCGCTACTGCTGTGCATGCTGTGGTTCCCTATCGCCGCCAACGCCCAAGCCTACAAACTGCGCGGGACCGTACTGGACCAAGGCACGGGTGAGACCCTGATCGGTGCCAGCGTGGTGCTCAAGGGCACCACCACGGGCGCGACCACCGACATCAACGGCCGCTTCGAACTCCTCACCAACGAGCTGCCGCCGTACACCCTGGTGGTGAGTTTCATCGGCTATGCGGCACAGGAGGTCCAGGTGAAGAGCATGGACCAGGAGTTGAAGTTCAGGCTGAGCACGGACCAAGTGCTGCTGAAGGAGGCGGAAGTGATCGGCAGCCGGATCAGTGAGAAGCAGAAGCAGGCCCCATTGACGGTGGAGAGCATGGACCTTCTCGCGATCAAAGAGGCCCCGAGCGGGGATTTCTACGAAGGCCTGGGGACCTTGAAGGGCGTGGACATGACCGCGGCGAGCTTGGGGTTCAAGGTCATCAACACCCGGGGGTTCAACAGCACCAGTCCGGTCCGTAGCCTGCAGCTGATCGATGGGGTGGACAATCAGAGCCCGGGGTTGAACTTCTCCTTGGGGAACTTCCTTGGGGCGAGCGAACTGGATGTGATGAAGGTGGACTTGATCGTGGGTGCCAGTTCGGCCTACTACGGTCCCAACGCCTTCAATGGAGTGATCAGCATGACCACGAAAGACCCCTATCAATTCCGGGGATTGAGCGCGATGGTGAAGACCGGCGAGCGCAACCTGATCGAAAGCGGGATACGATACGCCCATGTCTTCCGAGGATCGAAGGGGCGTGAACGGTCCGCGGTGAAATTCAACCTGTACTACTTGCAAGCGTTGGACTGGACCGCGGATAACCTGAGCGCCACCGACGGCAGTGACACGAACAAGGACGATCCCGGTGGTTACGATGCGGTGAACCGGTATGGTGATGAAGCCTCACAGGTGAACGGGATCACTCCGGAAGGGCTGCGGATCATCCATCGGGACGGCTACCACGAGAGTGACTTGGTGGATTACGACACCCAGAACCTGAAATCATCGGTCGCCTATCATCACAAATGGAGCGATAGTCTGCGGGTGATCGCCATGAGCAGCTTCGGCACAGGTTCCACCATGTACCAAGGGGACAACCGCTACCGACTTCAGGACATCCTCTTCTTCCAACATCGGCTGGAACTACATGCCGGGGAAAGAGGATTCGTTCGGACGTATTTCACCCACGAGGACGCCGGGCGGAGCTACGATGCGGTCTTCTCCGCCTTCCGCCTTCAGGACATGGCCAAGACGGACTCACGGTGGTTCCAAGACTACCACGCACGGTGGGTGAGCAGTGGATCCGATAGCCAGGTACGGAACGCCCCGGGCTATCCCCAACCCGTGTTCGACCCAGGCCCCCCGCCCACCTTCATCATCGATCAACAAGGTATAGCCCAGTGGGAGTTGGAGAACCGCGCATTCCTCCAAGGCCTGCATGACCAGGTAAGGTCGTATGCCAACTCCGCCCAGACGAGTGCGGGTGCCCAGGAGGAGGTCCGTGCCCGCCTGATCCCGGGCACGGAAGAATTCAAAGCGGCTTTCGAAGGGATCACCAGGCGCCTGTTCAGCGAAGGCGGCACAAGGTTCTACGACCGATCCAAACTCTGGCACACCCAGGGTGAACGTCGCTTCCGCATACAGCACTACACCCTCACCGTGGGCGGCAACTTCCGCTACTACCTCCCCGAGTCTCGCGGCAACATCTTCTCGGACACCACGGGCACCCGGATCACCAACCACGAATTCGGGGTGTACGTGGGGGGTGAACGACGCCTGCTGAAAGATGAGAAACTGAAACTGACCGCCACCCTGCGGTTGGACAAGAACGTGAATTTCCCCGTGGTCCTTTCCCCCGCGATGAGCGCGGTGTACAGCTTCAACCCGGAGAACATCCTTCGCCTGTCCTTCTCCTCGGCCATCCGCAACCCGACCTTGCAGGACCAATACCTTTACTACAACGTAGGCCGCGCCATTCTGTTGGGCAACCTGCACGGGATCCAGGATCTGGTCACGGTGCCCTCTTTGATCAGCTCGTTGAGCAGTAGTGCCAGTGTTTTGGAGTATTTCGACGTGGCACCGGTGGTCCCCGAGAAGGTGAAGACCGTGGAGCTCGGATTCCGGCATACGCTCTGGAAGAACCTGTTCATCGATGGTTCCTACTACTATAGCTTCTACCGTGATTTCCTGGGGTTCCAACTCGGCGCTGATGTGAACGTGCTCGGCTTCAACAACCAAGTGGACCTCGCATCGGTGCAGGTGTACCGCGTGGCGGCGAACGCTAAGGAGCAGGTCACCACCCAAGGCTTCTCCTTGGGAGCGAACTACTTCTTCGCGAAATACTTCGCCCTTGGCGGGAACTACTCTTGGAACCGGTTGAACACGGTGCAGGATGACCCGATCATCCCGGCGTTCAACACGCCGGAGCACAAGTACAACATCACGTTGAGCGGGCGCGACATCAGCAAGGTGGTTCTGGGTATCCCCATTCAGAACTGGGGCTTCAACCTCAACTACCGTTGGATCGAGAGCTTCGTGTTCGAAGGATCGCCGCAATTCACGGGCACCATACCGAGCTACGACATGTTGGATGGCCAGGTGAGCAAACGCGTACCGAAGATCGACTGTACCTTCAAGGTGGGCGCCAGCAACCTATTGAACAACAAGGTGTACATGGTGTATGGTGGACCACTGGTGGGCCGTATGGCATTCCTTTCGGTACTGTATGAGCCCCGTTGGAACAAGAAATGAACACCCCACGGCGAAGGAGACGAATTCACTTAGCTTTGACAGAACCCAGAACCTTAACGAAACCAACGATGAAAAGAACGTTACGCGCATTTGCGGCCATCGGCTTGCTGACCACCGTACCGGCCAGTGCCCAGCGCTACCTCACCGAGCAGTTCTCGGCTGTGGACGTGCAGTCCAATGTGGAATACGGACAGAACTACACGGTCATGTCCGGGGCACCGGTGCTCGCTCCGCTGCTGATGGACATCTATACCCCACAAGGCGATACGGAATCGGACCGCCCGCTGATCGTGTACCTGCACACGGGATCCTTCCTTCCTCGTTACATCAACAACCTGCCCACCGGCGATAAGACCGACAGCGCCACGGTGGAGATGTGCCGGCGGTTCGCGAAGAAGGGATATGTGGTCGCGGCTGTCTCCTACCGGAAAGGATGGAACCCCGCATCGCCGAGTGAGATGACCAGGAAAGAGACCATCATCCGAGCGGTGTATCGGTCCATGCAAGACGCCAAAACGGCGGTGCGGTTCATGCGCAAGAGCATCACCGAAGGCAACCCCTATGGGATCAGCAACGACAAGGTCGTGATCGGTGGTCAGGGATCCGGCGGATACACGGCCTTGGCCTACGCCACTCTGCAGGAAACGAGCGAGATCCAACTGCTCAAATTCTTCAACACCGAAACCAGCACCTTCATGGTCGATCCCGCGATAATGGGTGATTTCGAAGGGCTCGGTGGAGTTGCCTCGCTGAACCACGACAACCATACCGGATATTCCACGGAGATCAACATGATCTTCAATATCGGTGGTGCCCTGGGCGATAGCACATGGTTGGAGGCCGGGGAGGTGCCGATCTGCAGCGTACATGGGGTGAACGACCCGTTCGCACCCTACATGAACGGCACGGTGTTCGTTCCCGGAACGGCGTTGGCGGTGGTGAACGTGGATGGCAGTGGCCGAGTGACGCAGCTGGCCAACGAATACGGGAACAACGACATCTGGTTGACGCCTCCGTTCAGCGACGCGGTGACGAACTATGCGCAAGGCGCATTGACCGGCACGGTGAACGAGGGCAATGAAGGGCTGTTCCCGATCACGGCACCTCAAAACGCATCTGGTCCATGGGAATGGTGGGATACCACCGCCGTGGTGAACGGCTGTGCCGTCTTGGGCATTGACCAGGCTGGCGCCTACCAGCGCATGGCGAACGGTTACTTGAGCAACCCATTGTTGTCGGCGCTGGGTACGGTGGGTGGCCGTGCACGGGCACACGCCTATATCGATACCCTGCAGAACTTCATCACCCCGCGCATGTACCGCGCTTTGGCACTCAACGTAGGATTGGACGAGCATTCCGCCATCGCCCAAGGGGTGACCGTGTATCCCAACCCCGTTGCACGTTACACGGAGATCACCAGCACGGAGACCATCATCCGCAACTACGTGGTGTACGACAACCAGGGCCGCATGGTACGTAACGGCCAGGTGAACAGCGACCGCTTCACCTTCGATCGCGAAGGATTGAGCGCGGGATCCTACTTCATCGAGTTGTTCTTCAAGGAGGGGAGCCTCACGCGTAAGTTGATCTTGGAATAAAGGGTCATCCAGCTTCAGTCCGCAAGGCCGTCCACCTACCGGTGGGCGGCCTTGCTTTTTGCACAACCTTTGAGCACCGGATCCACATCGCCAAGAACCAAAGAACGCCCATGACCGCGCAGAAGATCACCGAGAGCACCTCGCGCTACGACCACCTGGAGCGGATGTCCACCGCGGAACTGTTGCGGAACATCAACGCCGAGGACCGCACCGTGCCCGTGGCTGTGGGTGCGGCCATCCCGGCCATCGAAGCCTTGGTGGAAGCCACCGTGGAGCGCATGCTGCGCGGCGGACGTCTCTTCTACCTGGGCGCGGGTACCAGTGGCCGCCTCGGCATCGTGGATGCCAGCGAATGCCCGCCCACCTTCGGCGTGCCCCAGGGCATGGTGGTGGGGCTGATCGCGGGTGGCGATGGCGCCATCCGGCAAGCCGTGGAATTCGCCGAGGACGACCGCGAGCAAGGCTGGAAGGACCTGTGCGAGCACCATGTCGGGGCGGATGACGTGGTGGTGGGCATCGCCGCGAGCGGTGGCACACCGTACGTGATCGGTGCGCTCGAACGCTGCAACGCGGCGGGGATCCTCACCGGTGGGATCACCTGCAACCCGGGCAGCGCCCTGGCCACCACGGCACGGCACCCCATCGTGGTGGTGGTGGGTCCGGAGTTCGTTACGGGAAGCACACGCATGAAGAGCGGCACGGCCCAGAAGCTCGTGCTGAACATGATCAGCACCAGCGTGATGATCCACCTGGGGCGGGTGAAGGGCAACCGCATGGTGGACATGCAATTGAGCAACAACAAACTCATCGACCGTGGCACACGCATGGTGATGGACGGGCTAGGCGTGGACTACGACACGGCCAATGCGTTGTTGAAGAAGCACGGCAGCGTCAGGAACGCCATGGACAGTATGCGGTAGGTGGTTGGCGGTCCGCCGGAACTGCGTGCTCCGCCAACCGCCTGCTGCCAACGGCCAACCTCACCCGGAATGCACGACATCGAACCCTACTGGAACTGGCGCCACCGCTACATGGCGGAGGAGGATGAACGATCGCCCTTCTTCGGCACGGAGCACAGCGAGTTTGAGTTCACCCATGCCGTGTACGACCATGTGATCCACCCCCAGTGGGACAACTTCGGCAGCAGCACCCTGTACCTGAAGATCCTCCACACGGACTACGACGAAGGCTATTGCGTCATCGAGTTCATCGGCGAGTGGAACGATCTGCTGCACAACGACATCATGCTGCTCAAGCGCAACATCGTGGAGCACCTCATGGGGCATGGCATCCGCCGGTTCATCCTGATCGGCGAGAACGTGCTCAACTTCCACTCCAGCGACGAGGAATACTACAGCGAGTGGTTCGAGGAGGTGAGCGATGCGGACGGCTGGATCGCCCTGTTGAACTTCCGCCCCCATGTGTTGGAAGACCTGCAGCGCGCGAACATCGACCAGTACTTCGTGCTGGGAGGCCGATTGAACGCGGTGACCTGGCGCACCCAGGAGCCCGATGTGGTGTACGAACGGGTCGCGGAACAGGTACAGCGCCGGATCGGCGTGTGAGCAGGGCCGATCGGCAAATACATGGCACAGCGACGACGCGGATGGAGCGGACGAGCGCTGTTCGACGACATTCCCAACCGCGTCATCCGCGTCGAGGTCCGCAGCGACCGTGTAGCATCACCCCACCCGCAACATCCCCCACACCACCCGATCGATGGGCAGGGAAAGCTCCTCCTCTCGCCCACCGGCGATAGGCAGCCAGCGGAACACCTCCTGGTCGCCCGGACCGGCAACGCCCGTGAAGGGAACCTGTACCACGGGGATGGCCGCAGGATCGGATACCCGGAAGGTGTAGTACACGCTCACCACCTGCATGGGTGTGCCATGGAACGCGCTCTGCTGGAAGAAGTCGGTGGTGTAGAAGTGCTCCAGGTCCAGGGCGTGCACACCGATCTCCTCACGGATCTCGCGCACCAAGCAATCCTTGAGGCCCTCACCGAACTCCAATCCACCGCCCGGGAACTTGGTGATCCGTTGTCCCTTGATCAGCTCATCGGAAACGAGTACGCACCCATCATGCACAAGCAAGCCGTAGACGCGGAGGGTGAATGCCATGGTGATCAGGGGATCGGGCCATCAAAGAAATGCATGGAACGCTGATACTGCTGATGGAACGGAAACGCATGGACCATCGCCCTGCGGATCCGCGGTATTCCTATCGCAGTCCGCGCCGTCCGTGTTCTACGCCGCCCGAGCAGCCCGCAACATCTCCCTCTTCCCGGGTGGTCCTGGCAAGCGTTGCACCAGAAAGCCCGCCTGCTGCATGGTGCGGCGCACCTCCCCTTTGGCGCAATAGGTAACGAGCACACCTCCCGGGCGCAAGGCGCGGAACATGCGTTGGAACACCTCGATCGTCCACATCTCCGGCTGCACCATGGGGGCAAAAGCATCGAAGTAGATCAGATCGGCCATGCCCTCGGCGTTGAATTGCTGCACGGCCATCGGAAGCTTCTGGAAACGGAGACCGCCGAACGGCTCCCAGGGCGCATCGTGCATGCCGGTCATACGTTCGACGAAGGGATCGTGAAGACCTGGCCAAGCCAATTCCTGGCAATGATCCAGTGCCACGAGTTGTTCGGCGGACAAGGGAAAAGGCTCCAGGGCCGTGTAGTTGGCGGTGAGCTTGCCCTCCAAGCACCGGATCCAGGTGAGCAGCAGGTTGAGGCCGGTCCCCAAGCCCACTTCGAGCACATCCACATGGGGTCGACCCAGATGCATCAACCCCATTTCGATGAACACATGGGTGCTTTCCTGAATGGCGCCGTGGGTGCTGTGGTACCGTTCGTTCAGCCGTGCGTTGTACAAGGTGAACGACCCATCAGCGGTGCGCTCGGGAGTAAGGGCTGGAGCGGTGCTGGCCATGCGGCGAAGATACCCGAGGGCCAGGTGAGGCGCTCGCTCACGGCAGGAGTACACGCTGTGACCAGGCCGATCCATCAGCCGTGCGTACGGATAGGACATAGACTCCGGCAGGGATCCCTGAGGTATCGATGGTCACCGTGGTGCCCTCCGCTTGTTGGCGTATGAATGACCGGCCGGTGGCATCCAGCAGATCGATGGTACGGAAACCACCAAGCTCCGTGGAAAGCACCAAGGCCCCTACCCGTTGGCTTACACGCATGTTCGGATGCAGGTGCTCGTCGCGGCCGATACCGGTGGCCACCCCTTGGAACTGTAGGTCGTCCAGGGTGAGCTGGGTGCCCACACCCATGATCGCGGCATCGCTGGAACTGATGATGATCACGGCAGAGTCGGGGACCTCCTCATTCACGTAGGTGATGGGCACGGTGAAATCGGTCCATGCGGTGGCCTCCTCGCTCCAGGCGAGGTAGCCGCTGCCCAGGAAGGCGCGTACCCCCGTGATCGGATCGCGCCGCATCATACTCACGGTGATGATGCCCGCATCGCCCTCCTCCCCGGCGTGGAACTTGAGCTTCCCGACCAAGCTCGCCGCTCGGGTGGACCATGGGAAACCTTCGCCGTTGAACGACCCGGAAACCGCAGCGGCGGCCATCACGGTACCGGCCACCTGGCGGGTGGTCATCCGCATGGCATAGGCCCCGGAATGACCAGGCACACGCTCGTTCATCGGTTCTCCCGGAGCGGATACCGCGTTCAGGGTGGCCCAACCCAGCGGCACCATCGGTGTGGTGGAGGGGTCCCATTGCTCGAACCCACTGTTGGGGATCTGGGCGTGGACGATCGCTGGAATGCACAAAGCCAGGGCCCATGCCCCGGAACGGAGGAGTAATGGTGTGGTCATGCTCCAAATGTCCAACGGACTGACGAACGGTGCTGGCGAGAACAAGGACCGGTCGGTCCGTAACAGCGATCCGCGAAGCTTGAACGAGGCCTGCCGGGTCGGCCAGGGATCGTAACGCGCTACGGGCGGTGCGGCCCTTCACCGGAACGGTGTTGATAGCTCGACCCAGGGCCGCCCACACGCATGGAGGGCGACCATAGCTTTGTGCCCATCACCAGCGAAACCCATGGCCAAGAAGAACAGTCCGAAGAAGAAGAGCACCGGCAAGTCCATCCTCACCAAGGAGTCCATGGCCTTCATGGAACGCTACCTCAACAATGCTTCGCCCACCGGGTTCGAGAGCGCGGGCCAGAAGCTCTGGTTGGACTACCTGAAGCCGTACGTGGACGACCACCTGGTGGATCCCTATGGCACCACGGTGGGCATCATCAACCCCGACGCGAAGTACAAGGTGGTGATCGAGGCGCATGCCGACGAGATCAGCTGGTTCGTGCACTACATCACCAAGGAGGGTTTCATCTACGTGCGGCGCAACGGCGGCAGCGACCATATCATCGCCCCCAGCAAGCGGGTGAACATCCACACGGACAAGGGCATCGTGAAGGCGGTGTTCGGCTGGCCCGCGATCCATGTGCGGAACGGGAAGACCGAGGTCACCCCTTCGTTGGACAACATCTTCCTGGATTGCGGCTGCAGCAGCAAGGAGGAGGTGGAGAAGCTGGGGGTGCACGTGGGCTGCGTGATCACCTTCGAGGATGAATTCATGGTGTTGAACGAGCGCAATTTCTGCGGTCGTGCGTTGGACAACCGCATGGGCGGATTCATGATCGCCGAGGTGGCCCGGCTCCTGAAGGAAAGCCGCACGAAGCTTCCCTTCGGGCTGTACATCACCAACAGCGTACAGGAAGAGGTGGGCCTGCGCGGGGCGGAGATGATCGTGGAACGCATCAAGCCGGACCTGGCCATCATCACAGACGTGACGCACGACACGCAGACACCGATGATGAACAAGATCCAGAACGGCGATATCGCCTGTGGCAGCGGACCGGTGCTCTGCTACGGTCCCGCGGTACACAACAACTTGCTGAAGCACATCGTGCAATGCGCCCAGAAGGAGAAGCTCCCCTTCCAACGCATCGCCGCCAGCCGTGCCACGGGAACCGACACCGACGCCTTCGCCTACGGTGCGGCCGGCGTACCCAGTGCGCTGATCAGCCTGCCCCTGCGCTACATGCACACCACGGTGGAGACCGTTCACCGGGACGATGTGGAGAACGTGATCAAGTTGATCCTCGCTGCGGTGAAGGGCCTGAAACCCGGTACGGACATGCGCTACTTCAAGTAGCCCATGAAGTGGACGTTGGGCGATAACGCCGTGGATGGGATCCGCTTCGTGCTGGTTGGTGCGGGCAGCCTCCTGGTGTTGCGCCTGACCTACGCCGGGATCCACCGTGCCCTGGCCGGATCGGGGGGCGATGCCTTGGCCACGGCCTGTGCCGCGTTCCAGCACGGCTATTGGACCACCGACCCATACATGGTGGTGGCCGGCGCTCCGGGAGGCGTTGGCCCTCGCCTGGCATTGGCCATGGTGGTGAGCGTGGGCGCGGCCTCGGTGCTGGCCTTCACGGTGTACCTGACCCTTCGGCTGGCGCGGCGGGCGGCGCTGCCCGTGGCCGTGGGCACCATGCGGGCGGCCCTTCTGCTCTTCGTCGGTTGGTCCCTTTACGCGGCGCTGATGCTTCCACCGGCCTACGCCCGTTTCGCCCCGGACGGTATGGTGGTGCACCGGCAGGCGAGCCTGTTCCACGAAGTGAGCCTTCCCTGGGGCAGCCGCGAAGCCCGCTATGCCTGGGACCAGGTACAAGGCTTCGAGATCCGCTCCATGGCCGATGGCGCACAGGCGGTGGCACGCCTCACCGCGGGCAGCGATGTACCCCTCACCACCGGCATCACCCTGGGCGTTGAGGACCTCGTGCGCGAGTTGAACCTCTGGAAGAGCCACGCCGGGCAGCCGTGAACCACACGCCCCCCGGAGCGACCGCGAGGTACAGGAGCGTGGAACCGCCCGCAACAGCGTTGCCCTAGGATCCGGTCGTACAACTGCGCAGCGGGCAACCGGCTTTTTCTTTTCCTCTTCACTTTTCCTCTCACTTTGTCTTGTCCTGAAATAGGTTGACACCAACAACCAACCGAAGATGGGACTTT